>Ga0307508_10003176_pt1 | contig 16799 bp, 16 predicted proteins | sample 9_EM_MG_FD_203089 | JGI IMG/M metagenome (GOLD analysis project Ga0307508, IMG submission 203089) | Populus trichocarpa ectomycorrhiza microbial communities from riparian zone in the Pacific Northwest, United States - 9_EM | ecosystem: Host-associated > Plants > Roots > Unclassified | place...
CACCGCCCACCGCCCACCGCCCACCGCCCACCGCCCACCGATGCGAAGCGACCACCGCCCACCGGGGTAACCGCGGCCGACATCCGGGCACATTCCTACGCCGGTCCGCTCTCTAGGCGCTGAAGGAACGCCGATACCTTCACCCGTTCACCCGTTCACTCGTTCGCCCGCGCGCGGCGCCGACGCCCTACCACAAGGCCAAGCTCCGATCAGGGCCGAATCGGCAGCCATCCATGAAGTGACCCGGGTCACCGGCTGATGTTTTGATGCCGGTTGGCTGCGGGCAGTCGACGAGCGGATCTCGGGCGGGCGCCCGGCCGACGCAGAGCTATCATGCCAACTATCATGCCAACTATCATGCAGTTGGCATGACGAGGATGGCTGAGGAGCTGTGGTGCTAGACGCCGAGTTGAGCGAGATCGTTGCGAACCTGCGCGTCCTCGGCGCGGACATTGCCGACGTTGAGGTGAAGAACAGCAGCGGGGGGCTACCGAAGTCTCTTCGGGAGACGCTGTCCGCGTTTTCCAACACGCGCGGCGGAGTCGTCATCCTGGGCCTCGATGAAGGCCGAGGATTTGCGGCCGCCGGCCTGCCGAACCCGGCGAAACTCGCAGCTGACTTCGCGTCGATGTGCTCGTCAGAGATGGAGCCCGCGATACGGCCTCTGATACAAATCCACCAATTCGAGAACGAGCGGGTAGTAGTCGCTGAAATTCCCGAACTCGATCTGGCCCATAGGCCATGCTTTTACATCGGGGCGGGCATGACCAAGGGCAGCTTTGTCCGGGTCAGCGACGGCGACCGGCGCCTGTCGGCTTATGAAGTCCAGATAGTGCTGTCCTCAAGAGGCCAACCGCGAGATGACGAGCAGGCAGTACCCGGCACGGAGATCGGCAATCTGGCGCAGGTGGGTGTTGATGCCCTGATCGCGCGGCTGCGAACCAGCAGGCCGTACGCGTTCCAGGACCTCGACCGCCTCGCCGTCCTGCGTCGGGCCAAGGTCCTCGTATCCGCACCGGACGGCAGAGATGAGGTCTCGCTCGCAGGCCTACTGGCCCTCGGATCCTATCCTCAGGAACAATTCCCACAGCTCATGCTCACATTTGTCCACTACCCGACCGCCAAGGGCGCGCAGCCCGATACCGGTCAGCGCTTCCTTGACAACGTTGCTCTCGAAGGTCCGATACCGGTAATGGCCCGCGATGCACTGGCCGCCATCCGCCGGAACATGTCGCGCCGAGCAGTGGTAACCGGCGCGGGCCGTCAGGACATCTGGGAGTACCCCGAGACCGCACTGCGCGAAGCGGTCGTCAACGCACTGGTGCACCGGGATTTGTCCGGAAGTGCAAGGGGTACCCAAATCCAAGTCGAGATGTACCCCGACCGCCTCGTAATCAAGAGCCCTGGTGGCCTGTTCGGCCCGGTCACAGTCGACAGCCTTGGCGAAGAAGGGATCTCCTCGGCGCGCAACGCCACCCTGATAAAACTGCTCGAAGACGTTCCACTGCCCGGCGAAACACGGACTGTCTGCGAGAACCGCGGCTCCGGCATCCGCACGATGCTCGACGCGCTCCTGAGCGCCGGCATGAGCCCGCCCCGGTTCGAAGACCGCGTTTCGTCCTTCATCGTCACCTTCCCGAATCACACGCTGTTGTCCGAAGAGACCCTCCGCTGGATCGCCGGCTTGGGCGAGCAGGGCCTCACCGACAGCCAGTGCGTCGCTCTGGCGATCCTTCGCGAAGAAGAGATACTGGACAACCGCTCTTACCGGGCCGCAACCGGCGTCGATTCACGCGTGGCAACCGCCGAACTCCAAGATCTCGTCGCCCGGGAGCTCGTCGCCCAGAGCGGGACCCGACGCTGGGCGCAATACCGCCTGGTATCGCGCCCGGCGTCCCGCGTTACCGGCACCGTGCCCCGTGCGGATCGCCGCCCGGCACTGCTCGCCGCCCTCGGCGACGAGACCCTCTCACGAGCCGAACTAGCCGTCCGCACCGGACTCAGCGATCAGACGGTCCGCCGCTGGCTGACCATCATGCGGGAAGAGGGAACAGTAGACCTGATCGGGAACGGCCCCCGCAGCAAGAGCGCCCGATACCGACGTACGCGCCAGGAAACATTGTTTCCGGGGATCCCGGGCGGCAAGAAATAGTAGGTTTCCGCGGACCACAGCTCGGCGGAAATCCGCAGACTTTCCCGTTTGCGCGGCGTAGAGGGTCCCAGGCGGTGAATCTTGGGTCAGCAAGAGCCGGCCATATGCCTCGGTGTTATCGCGTTGGAAGCCGAGGATTTCGTCCGAGCTCAGGCCGACTTGGAAACGACCATAGCCATGATTCCTGGCCGCGACCGTCAGATAACCGACAGTTTTACGATCGTCAATTTTGCTAAGGTCGGCGGCTGTGGAACAGGCGCCGGAATTCGTAACCGTGACGTTCGCATCCCTGCTTGAGGAGCCGGAGGACGCCTTTCTCAGTCGCACCCGGGAACTCGCTCGCGACCTGCGCGAGATCGGGCCGGTGGATTTCGTGCCGGCCGTTTCGGCGCCTGGAGCCAAGAGCGCGGGAGAGATCGTCGCCGGTGTCCTGGCGATGGCGGTGACCGCCAACCCCGACTATGTGCAAGCCATCGTGCATACGGTCGTGGCGTTCGTGCGCCGGAACGAGAACCGGCGCGCCAGCCTCAAGGTCGGTGACATCGAGTTGCACGTCGACCAGCCGACCCGCGACGAGGTCGCCCGCATCATCGATGCCATGCAGACGGCGCTCGACTCGCCGTCCACCGGCCGGCGACGTCGCTGATGGGACGATTCGCGCTCCTGCTTGGCACGGCCTCCTCCCTCGCCGACCGAAGTATTTCCGATCTCCCTTCGGTGCGGCACGATCTTGAACAGGTCAGGGCGGCGTTCGATCATGCTGGTGACTTCGATGACGTCCAGGTTGGTCTCGACCTTCCCCGCGATGCCATGGCGGATCGGATCGAGCAGTTCTTCGGCGCCCGCCGGCACGGGGACCTCGCGGTGCTGTACTACTCCGGCCACGGATTGCGGCATCCCGACCAAGAGTCATTGTTCCTGGCCGCGTCCGATACTCACCAGGACCGGCTCCATGCGACCGCGGTGGACACGGAGGCGATCCTCAAGGACATGCTTTCGCGGACGTACGCGAAACAGAAGGTCGTCCTGCTCGACTGCTGCTTCTCAGGCGCGTTCCGAGGCAGCCGCCGGTTTCGGGGCGGAATGCGGGAGGAACCGCGAGGCGGTCTGCGGCACGCGGGCACGTTCATTCTCACCTCCAGTTCGCACGGCCGCGCCAGTTACGCCGACGACGACGCTGCTCCGTCCGTCTTCACCCAGCTGTTGCTGGACGGCATGCGTGGTGCTGCCGTCCCCCGAGGCACAAGCCAGTGGCTCACGACCCACGACCTGTCGCACTTCGTCCAGGAACAGGCCGCGCGTCGCGGCGAGCAGCAGCGTCCAACCGAGTCGAGCGAGGGTGTCGTCGAGCCGATCCCCCTAGTACGCGCCCACCAGGATCACGGCGCGGGCCTGCCGCGGCAATCTCTCGAGCAGTCGTCGGACGACGCGGACGTGCCCCTTGACGCCGACCGATGGCGCAGGCTGCTGCACTACTACATCTCGTGCGTCGAACGTTCGGCACTGCTCGGCTCGTTTGTCGATCTTCGCGACGACACTCGCTACATCGCGATGCCCGTCGGCCCCGAGCGGGTCTTCGGCGCCGACGCCACGCCACCCATGCCCGATCAGGCCGTCATGCTGGCCCGAAACATCGCGGCAGCTGGCGGCGAATTGCGGTACGGCTACGCCGTAACGGTACGCCGATCCGTGCTCGGCAGTAGCCGGTTGCAGTTCGCGCCGCTGCTGGAGTGCGACGCCTCGGTAGGCCCGGACGGCGTCCTGCACACCACCCTGCCACCACGCGTGAACGCCGCGCTGGCCGCCGACCGTGGACTCTCCGACAAGGAGATCGACGATATCGACACACTCATCGAGGAGACATTCGTGGCTGGCGATCCCGCCACGGTGGCGGCGACGATGCGACAGCTGTGCCAGGTGCTCGACCTGGAGCCGGTCGGGGCGATGGACCCTCGGCGGTTGGCGGGTCCGATTCGGCAAGGTCCGCTGCGGCGGGTGCAGAACTGCGCGGTGCTCTTCGCGGTCGATGCGGCGAAAGCCGCCGAGAAACAGCTGATCGACGACCTGCGGGAGATCGCCAAGAACCCCGGCCAGATCGCGGGCACCGCCCTCGGCGCCCTCGCTCTCGACGGCGCAGGGACGATGCCACCGGACGCGCCGTGTGTGATCGTCGCCCCCGACCAGCTCAACGAGGCCCAGGAGGGAGTCATCCGGGCCGCGATGACGCGGCGGCTCACGGTCGCGCAAGGGCCTCCGGGTACCGGCAAGAGCCAGCTGGTCACCGCCCTGGTAGCTACGGTCACCGCGGCTCGGCAGACCGTGCTGATGGGATCGACCAACAATCAGGCGGTCAACGAGGTATCGAAGCGGTGCGACGAGACGATGGGCTCCGGTCTGCTCATCCGCAGCGGCAACAAGCAATACCTCGCTCAGGAACCGAAGCTGCTCGCCGAGCTGATCTCCACCCACGCCAACGGTCCCGTGCTCGACGAGCAGACGCCCGCGGGCGAGCTGCGCATACTGGGCGATCGCATCGACGCGGCCCGCACGAGCCTGAACGAACGGGCCCTCCTCGACCGTGACCTGTGGGATCTGGCGATCGAGCGACAGACCTCACCGGCTCCTGATCTGCCGGCGGGGAGTCAAGCCTTGCACCGTCTCGTCCGGCGCGCCGATCGCGGGCTCCGCCATCGATGGCTCGGCTGGTGGTCCCGCCGGGCTCTGCGCACGTACGGCGTGGTGGACCGCACCGGCCTCGAGGAGTTCGCGCGCCGGGTCACAGTAGAGCTGAGGTGGCTCACGGCGTACGAGACCTCGGCCGCCCTCGAAGACGCGGACACGGTGTGGCGACGGCTGTCGGCCTACACGGCGGAGGACCGACCGCGGCTGAGCCGGGCCTTGACCGCCGCTCAGGTGGCACGACGCGTCCGGGGCGGTACGGCTGTCCTTCAGCGGCGGAGTGAGGATCTGTCCAGCTCACCGCCGCGTACCTGGAGTCGGTTCCAGGATCTGCTGCGGGTATTGCCGGCGTGGGCCACGACGGCGCTGTCTGTTCGCAAGATGCCACCCAGGCCGGCGATTTTCGACCTCGTCGTCATCGACGAGGCCGCCGCCTGCACCATCGCGGCGGTGCTGCCGATGCTCTTTCGGGCCCGGCGGGCATTGATCATCGGCGACCCCCGCCAACTCGCCCCGGTACGGCCCCTGCCGAGTCAGGAGGACGCTGCGTACCGTGGTGCGGCGGGTCTAGGCGAGGCCTGGTGTGACGCGCGCCGGCTGTCCTTCACTAGCTACTCAGCGTACGACGCCTTCGCCTCCGCCGCGCCTGCCGTTCATCTCCTCGACGAGCACTACCGATGTCATCCGCAGATCGTCGCAGCACCAAACCGTGAGGTCTACCAGGGCCGTCTCGTGGTGCTGACTCGGACCCACGCCCTGACACCACGGGCAGATCCCGCCGTCGTCTGGCGCCATGTGCCGGGTCGGGCCGAGCGGGGCACGAGAGGATCCGGATACAACGAGCCCGAGGTCACGGCGGTGATCGCGGCACTGGACGAGCTTCGGACGCAATTCCCGAAGGCCGAGCTCGGGGTGGTCACGCCGTTGACGGCACAACAAACCCAGCTGAAGCGAGCGCTAGCCATGGCCGGATGGACCGAGGACGAGGTCGTATGTGGTACGGCGCACCGCTTCCAGGGCGGCCAGCGCGACATCATGGTGATCTCGCCGGTCGGCGCGCACGGCATCGCCGACACGACCCGCAATTGGCTGGTGAACGAGACGAACCTGTGGAACGTCGCGATCACGCGGGCGAAGGCGATGCTGGTCGTCGTCGGCGACCAGTCATGGTGGTCGGGACAGCAGGGCATCCTGTCGAGCTACGCCAGGGGCGAGGACACCGAGCCCGAGCCCGAGCCGGGCCACCTGCCCGCGGCGGACGCCCTGCACCGTGCTGCCTCGGACGCCGGCCTCGCCGTGCGCCGCGCCGCGCTGATCGACGGCTACCACTACGACCTCGTCCTGACCGATCCAGCCGGCGACCTCGCGGTGCTCATCGACACACCCGCGGACACAGACCACGGCCGACACCTACGAACCACGCTGGCCCGGGTGGACCTGATGGGGCCCGGCCTACCCACGCGCCGGGTCCCCGCCTGGCGCTGCCTTGCCGAGCCCGACGCCGTCATCACCCAGCTGAGAGCAGCGGCCGACCGCTCTGCCCCCAACCGTCCCGCGCCCAGTGACAGGCCGTAACCACAGGCCCGCCACCGCCCGCAACACCCACCTGGAGGACCACACTTTGGGGGTTCGGCCACCACAAACCGCAACAGCCACACCGTGGGGGTCGAGGGGCTCGGCCCTCGGCCAGCATGCCAGCCGCACACCGGGCCAACGCAAGGTGGCCAGGCGCCCGCCCCGAGCCAGGTGCAAGACGTCGTTCCCGGCTTCCTGCAGACGGGCGGGGATCCGGTGTTCATTGATGGGCATCTGTCTTGCAACCATGGGGTCATGGCTCATGCCCCTGTCTCTATCCGCCGGTACAGGCCGTCCGACCGGCGGATCGCTGTCTCGTTGGCCCCACGGCTGGAGATTGGCGTTGCCGCCTGGCGAGAGACTGACGCGGTCGCCAAGGCCGTAGCCGGCTGGGTGGCCCTTGCCCGTCGAACCGTTCGATGTGGTGTTCTCCGCTACCGCGTTTCACTGGATCGACCCCGCGATGCGGGTGGCGAAGTCTGCCGACGCTTTGCGTCTCGGTGGCCTGCTGACCACCGTGGGAACCCACCACATCGCCGGCGGTAGCTGGACCGAGGCATTCTTCGTCGAAATTCAGAAGTGCTACGAGCGCTTCGACCCGTCGACCCCACCGGGACTGCGTCTTGAGACCCCCCGGGACATCGTCGAAGACGATCGGGAACTCACCTCCTCGGGGCGATTCGGGCCTGCGAAGTTCTACCGATACGAGTGGGAGCTGCCGTACACGACAGCCGACTACCTGGATCTGCTGTTGACCTACTCCGGACACCGCGCCTTGCCGGACGCGCAGCGGAGAGCACTGCTGAACGCCATCGCGCGACTGATCGAGGTGGACTACGGGGGTCAAATTGTTAAGCGCTACCTGACTGAGCTGAGGATCGCCCAACGAGTCCGGTGAATCGCTTCGACCAGTGGCCGCCCGCAGGGGGCACCAACCTCAGCACGGACCGTCACCACCCGCCGCGCTCATCAACGCGGCATGAGCGGATGTAGGACGCTCAACGGTGCCAGCACGTAACCGCGGAATCCGGACGACCGGCAGCCGCAGCCGTCGATATCCTGGCCGCCATGGCCATCGCCCGCTTGCCCATCATCGCTATCGATTGTCCCGATCCTGGTGCGCTCGCCAGGTTCTACGGCGCGCTGCTGGATTGGAAGATCGACGTTGTCTCCGCCGACCGAGCTGCGGTTCGCCCTGAGGATGGCCAGTGCATCGTCTTCCACCGGGTTGCTGACTACACGCCGCCAACGTGGCCGGCCCAGGGACGGCCCAAGCAGGTGCACCTCGACATGCTCGTCGACGCCCTCGACGCCGCCGAGGCTGCAGTCATCGACCTCGGCGCGACAAAGCATCCGCACCAGCTCGGTGCGTCCTACCGGGTGTTCCTCGATCCCGCAGGTCATCCCTTCTGCCTTTGTCTGGAGTGATCTAGAAGCGAAACCCGGGCGTAGCGTTTGCGCACATCGACAGGGTCCGCGAGCCAAGCCACCGACCCGGCCGTCACGATTCGTAGCGACCGGATCGCGGCAGATGAGGATGGCCTGAAGCAGATGACTATGCACAATGTGGCAATGCCTACGCATGCGCTGTTCGACTTTTTCGGCACTCTGGTCGACTATTCGCCAAGCCGCACCGAGCAGGGCTACGAGCAGACGCACGCGCTTTTGCGTCGCATGGGCGCCGAGATTTCGTACGTCGATTTCCTCACAGCGTGGTCGGAGACTAGCGCAGGGTTCGACCGTCGCGCGGATGTCGACGATCGTGAGTTCTCGATGACGGAGGCCGGCACGGAGTTCCTCGGCGTCGTGCTCGGCCGCTCGCTCGGCGTAGACGAGATCTCGGCGTTCGTCGACTGCTACGTCGGCGAATGGAACAAGGGCGTGACCTATCGGTCCGAGGTGGTCGTCTGCCTGGACGAGCTGGCCGCGAACTACCGCCTGGCGGTGGTGTCGAACACGCATCAGCCGGGCCTGGTCCAGGGTCATCTCGCGGCGATGGGCGTGCTGGATCGCTTCGAGGCGGTCGTCACCTCCATCGATTTCGGCTGGCGCAAGCCACACCCGAAGATCTACTCGGCCGCGCTGGATACTCTCGGAATCGAGGCGCAAGCTGCCGTGTTCGTCGGCGACAGCTACGAGCCCGACTTCCTCGGGCCTGAGCGCGCCGGCATCCGCGCCTTCCTGATCGACCCCCAGCGGCAGACAACGGTGCCCGACGAGCGCCGCCTCGAGTCAGTTCTCGACCTGCCCGACAGGCTGCCGTAAGACCGCATCCGCCAAGCATGCAGCGGCAGCCCGGCCGGGGACGCGTTCCTTCGCTGGACCTGCCGCCCAGACCGTGCCACGGCCCACGTTGCCCGCGACAGCGGAAATTCACTCGCCAAGAGATACGTTCCGCCGGCTTGGGCTGTCGGGGCGGTCGAGGCCGGTCCTGCAGCCTGACTGAGTACTGGTCACTCTCTGCCAGCGAGCGCCAGTGCGACGTCCAGTTCGTGCTGCTTGGCTGGCGACAACGCGCCAGCCCGGCTGACCAGCGACTCCTCGCTGACAGTCGTGCCCCACGTACAGAAGATCTTCCCATCCTTGGGTAGCGCGACTCGGACCACGCCACGTTCCGGCAGGCCCTCCCCGGCTCCGAAGAAGACCTCGATGCCGACGGCGCGTGGGTCTGGTCCGGCCTCTTCGAGGACCCGGCGTCGCTGGTCGGCATCGACTGCCTGCTCGCCCGACATTAGGACAAACCCGAGCTTCTGCGCAGGGGTGGCCGGTTCGACGATCTGCATGGCCAGGAACTCTGACCCGGCATCTCTGGAGAGCAGGACGACGAGCCGCTTCTCGTCGAACTGAGCCCACCAAATCTCGCCGGGTTCCATACGTCCTCCTCGTGTCCGGCCCGCCAGCCCACCTGACTCACAATGCCGCCCCTGCCTATCACGCCTGTTCGGGTGCCCGCACATCGGATGTCCTGAGTTGACGCGGGACACCGGTTGACCACCGAGCGTCACGGCGCGCCGCCAGCGACATGCCCGATCGGCGGCAGATGTGCTCACTCGGAATGAGGTGGCGCGACCGCGTCGATCGGTGGCCGGTCGTATGGCGGCACCAGGCGATCAGATCTGCGTTTTCGCCTGCTCGATGTCTCGCACGATGGCGTGGGCACCGTGCGCGGTGGCGATGGCGTGCGCCTCGTCGAGTGTTGTGAGCGCTTCCGTGCGGCGGCCCTGAGCGGCCCCATACCGCGCGTGCCGCCCAGCACAACCAACTTCGGTACGCGGCCAGCACGAGCCCTGACGAGGACGCAAGCGCCGTCAGCGGCCCGGTGCAGCTAATCGCCGCCGCGGCTGCGAATTGCGCGGTAATACCCCCGCCGGAACGGTCCGCGGGCCGATGTGGCGGGCGAGACGGCCGGCGTACCGCCTGGGTTCAAGGTCGCTTGCCCTGGAGCCAGCCCGCTACGACGTCGAGGCCCTGAACCACGACCGTGGCGCCCGCCTCACGCAACTCCGCGTCGCTGTTGTTGCCGGTGGTCACCCCGATCGCGCGAACACCCGCGTGCACGGCGCCGAGCATGTCGAGCGGGTGGTCGCCGATGTAGACCCCGACGCCATGCTCCCGCATGGCCGGCGACTTCTGTTCGCCGCTCACGCCGCCAACCACAGCCACGACGTCCAACGAACACGCGGCGAGGCAGGCATGCGCGATCCGGGGAATCCGGGAGGTGATCACCACCGCGCGGCCGCCGCTGTCACGTACTCGGCGGAGCAGTTCGACGGCGCCCGGAAGGGGCCGCAGCCGGTTCAGCCCGTCCTCGGCCGTAAACGATGTTCGAAACACCGTCACGGCATCCTCGATCCGCTCCTGCGGGATCCACAACGCCAGCTCTTGCCGGATCGGTGGGCCGAGCCGGCGGACGAAGGCATCCACGTCGATGCGCGCCCCGAGTTCGGCGTTGACGCGACGAAGCGCGAACGCGGTTGCTTCCCGGGTATCGATCAAGGTCAGATCCAGGTCGATACCGATGCAGAGTTGGCGGACCAACTCCGGACCAGCGGTCATTGCCGTAGACGATCTCATCATCATCCTTTACTGGGGCTCCTCAGCGAGGCGGCCACCCATTCCAGCCTGCAGCGGAGCACGGAACGTGACGAGCGGCCACTCGATCGCACACAACGGACGCGGCAAATCCGTAAAGCCTGCTTGCCGTTCGGACCGTAGCTATACGAAGCCGTGGTAGGTGCCCGAAGCGTCGGCGAAGTCTTGGGAGTCCACGTTCGCGATGCACAGGTTGGCGGACACGTCGGCGTACCACCTTGGCGGAACACGAAACACTCGACCAGGCTCGTCGTACAGATCGATGGCGAGGAGCGGATGCTCGGTGTCGGTCATCGTCGTGGCGTCCGCGAGGAAGAGGTAGGTCAGTTTGTCGTCTGCGCGGGTGGTGGTGGCGTCGGCGTCGACGAGCGCCTCGACCGTCACGCCGGCGAAACGCGGCTCACTGACGAACGTTGCGTCCTTGGTGCCCAACGCCGCCTGCAGTTCGACCCAGGCCGAGTCATCGGAGAAGTCACTACGGAGCACCAGTGAGCGCAGGTCCTCGGGTTGCGGCAGTACGAGCACACGAAGATCTCTTTCACGCCAGCTCAAGCAAGGTGCACCGCCGGCAGCGCACAGGCTACCCAGCGGTTCGACCTCACGATCACCTGCACCTCAACTACAAGCGTGCGCCAGCCGAGAAGACCGGTTGTGACGCTCGGTAGCGAACGGATCGCGGCAAAGGAGTGCGCAGGTCGCGCACAGTTCGGCCGGAGCTGGCAGGGCGAGTCACCGCATCCGAGGGTGCACCGGCGCCGAGGTGACGGTTCAGGGCACCTCGGTATCAGCCAATCGATCGCATGGCTCCGTATCCGAGCAGTACCAGGACAATGCCAAGGCTGACGTACGACAAGATTCGCAGCCTTGGACGTCGTTGTGGTGCGCGCAGCAGCACCGCGGTGGTGGTCAGCTGCCCGACGAGGACGGCCAACGGGGCATAGATCAACAGCCCGGTCCCGGTGGAGCCGCGGAAGGCCGGTACGGGGTACAGCGACTGCAGCGCGGAGTCGAGCGCGCCGGGCCACGGGCCCTGTGATGAAGGATCTCCGACGACGAAGTAGGACAGGTGGTCCAGGATCTTGTCCCCCAGCAGTGCCAGCAAGATGAGAGCCGCGCCGCGCAGCACCGACTCCCACCACTCCAGCGGCGTGGGCCATGAGGCCGACCGGAATCCAGACAGGAACCCGCCGGGAACGGCTCCAGCCGCGGCGCGCAGTTCGGCCGCGTAGTCCTGGGGCTGCTCGACGGTGATCTGGTCGGGATGTTCCCGGAGGTGTTCCAGCAGGTCGGCGATGAGCTCACGCCGACGACGCCACGGCACGTCCAGCAGGAGGTTGTCCACCGCTGTGACGTAGTTCCGGATGGCTTCCGATGACATGGAAGGGTTTTCGCCGGCAGAAGAAGCAGCGGATGGCTCAGCGTTGCTCACGTTCATTCCTCATCTCCAAGAGTCGGTTGACAACGCGGGCGAGCCGTGACCACTCTGCGTCGGCAGCGTCCAGGTCGGCTCGGCCTTTCGAGGTGATGCTGTAGTACTTGCGGGCGGGGCCGCTGGGCGACGGCTCCAGCCGGGCAGTGACAAGCCCGTCCTGCTCGAGCCGGCGTAGCACCCCGTAGACGGATGGGTCGCCTAGCGGTGTGAGGCCTTCGCCCCGGAGTCGTTCCAGCAGCTCGAGGCCGTACAACTCGCGACGTGACAGCGCGGCCATGACGGCGATGTCCAGCAGGCCCTTGAGCAGTTGACTCGATCTCACCTAGTCTGTATAGCAGAGAACCGTGCATCACACACAACCTCCACGCCGCGCTGCCACGGGGGCGGTCGCGGCGTGGCCGGCGTATCTGCGTGGGAACTGTTGTTCGCGGTCACCCCGATCGCGGAGGACTCAGATAAGAACAGGCGACGGAGCAAACTCTGACGATCAGCCTTACAGCTCAGCGCGCGGGATGACGGCAGGCTGTCCGATGCGACGTGGCCACAGGCCCTACCTTTCGACCAACCGGACCCGCCGGGCTGCCGACGCACCGGCCGCCCGGCGATTCGGGGCCGGGTCCGAGGACCGCAAATCGTCCCGAGTCGAAGACATCGGCGTATCGCCGGCGCCAGGCCTGGGGTTGCCGAATTTGTTCAGCGGCCATTTCTCGTCCCGTTCTGGAATGCGTGCGTCGATCCACCGTCAGCGGCTTTTGCCTCTGCGAATTCAGATGCCAATCGATTTCGGTACGGACTTCGTGCCCGCAGCCGTCATGCTCGCGGTATCGAGATTACGTAGTCGGGCGTCCAGCTCCGCGTGGATGGGCTCCACGCGCCGATGGCCGTTCTGTCGAGGATGGGGTCGAAGATCTGGCTGGCCACGGCTACGGCCGTGGCGAAGTCGGGGGCCGGGCCGGGTGCCTCGGCCGCGACTTTCGGGTAACGGGCAGCCCAGCCGGTCACGTCGGGCACGGTGAATCTTTCTGGAAGCTCGATCTTGCGCATTTTGGCGTTGCTGAGGACGGCCACGATCAACGCGATGTGCCGCGTGAGAACGTGGACGCCGTCGCGGTTGCCGAAGATCAGAGATGGCCTGCAGTGGCAGCCGACATCATCGGCGCGTGAGCGCCGGGGTCACGCTGGTTGGATGCTGGCGACCCGCCAGTGGGAGTTCTCCGGGAGCGTGACGATGGCCTTCACGCCGTCGTCGGTGTCGACCACGAACTCGATGCGGTCGGGCCGGCTGACCCGGGGCGCGATGTCGCCACGGAGGGTGGCGGCGACCGGCCGCGTGAAGGTGTCGGTGTGGATTCGGTTCTGCAGGTCGGACGTCGCCAGCTCGGCGAGTTGTGATCGCCATGCCGTCGTCTCGATGTCCTTCCGCACCCAGATGGTCGCGAAGCGACGGGCGTTGTCGTGCGCCTCTCGGTAGTTCATCACCGGATCTGCGCGCGGCGACACCGTCGAGTTGGAGAACTGCAGCTGACCGGGCTCGTTCTGGGCTGCCGACGGCCCGGCGCAGGCGCCGGTGAGCCCGATCGCCACGACGGCGAGCGCAGCCCTAGTCCTCATCGGACTCCAGCTCTGCGAGCGTCGCGTCCGATACGGGGCCGGTGCGCCACATCTGTATCAGGTATTCCTCGTGGCCGTCGCCGGCCTCGCGTCCACGCCACGCGATGCGGGCCGCGCAGGTGCCGGCTCCCGCGGCGAGCACGTCCTCGAGGTCGATCGCCAGGGCCGACGGCTGGTCGATGTAGATCGTTCCGCTCGGGCATTCCACCCGCAGATCGACGTCGTCGTCCCACGCGTCATCGCAGCCGGACGGGGGGGGTCGCCGAGGTGTTCGAAATGCACGGTGACGGCGGATTCCGACGCAGGGCAGACGATGATCTGACGCCCGTCGGACGCCGCGACATCGCTTCGGGCCCGCGCCAGCAGGGCGTTCGTCTCGGCGATGCCCGGCTCGGTGATCCAGTCGCACACGGCGAAGTACCGGTACGGCAGGATCACTCGAAACGAAGTGGGCACGGCACCCTCTCAGGACGGGGGGTAGGCCCGGCAAAGCCGGACCTACCCCGACATTACTACGGGATAATGTCGACGTAAAACGCCTCGTTGTCGAGTATCCGGTTCTGCCAGTAGAAGTCCTTCAGCCGGTTTCCGCCGCCATCGTTGTTGTCCGCCGCCGGAATAGGCCGCACCGAATAGCGCTTGAACCCGCCGTTGGCCTCGGTTCCGTACTTCGCGCCCTCGTAGGTCGAGGCGAACGGGAACTCGTCACATTCGAGCCCGCCCGTCGCGTAATCCGGACCCCAGACGTCCTTGCAGGTGGCGATCGACACGGCCCGGTTTCCCTCGATCTTGCCGCTGTCGGTCAACCGGTGCAGTGGTTCGTCCGCGCTCCCGCCCGGAACGGACTTGCCGACCCAGCTCGGGAAGGTGCGCTGCGGCCGATGCAGCGCGTCGTAGATGTGCAGCGCCGACTTGGGATGGGTGTCGCTGCTGAGCCAGAGCCGGTAGATGAGCGGCGCCGACGTGAAGACGGACCCGTAGTTGCGCCCCACCACCGCCTGGCCCGCCGAGTCGAACCGGACCCTTGATTCGAAGACGGGCGTCGGCAAGCCGGGAATGATCTTGTCGCCCGGGGCGGGAATCACCTGCACGGTCATCGTGAGGCCCATCGGGACCCGCAGTTCGGCACCGGCGCCGGTCGCCGGGTCCGACGTGTAGGTCAGACCACGACTCGGCCGCAGCAGCCAGTTCGCGAAGACGTCGGTCAACCCCCATTAGCACGGAGGAGCTGGCCCCATACCACACGGCCAGGCGCAATCCGGGCCCAAATCGACATCCGTCCATGGCGTAACCTGGGTCACTGCTTGCTGCTTTTCGTCTGCGACCACCTTGCGACCACGGAGTACACAAAGGCCTGTCACCCATGCGGGTGACAGGCCTTTGACCTGCACATTCTTTGTAGCGGGGACAGGATTTGAACCTGCGACCTCTGGGTTATGAGCCCAGCGAGCTACCGAGCTGCTCCACCCCGCGTCGTGTGGTTAACACTAGCGCAATGGGGCGGGCGGCTGCAAAACGGGGCCCGCCGGTCAGGTGGCCCGCCTGGCGCGGGCCACCTGACCAGGCAGTTCAGCCGCTCGGTGTGGGTGACGGGCTGGCCGAGGCGCGGGCCGACGGGGTCGCCGAGGCGCTGACCGACGGGCTGACGGACGGGCCGACTGTCGCGCCGGTGGCCGCCTTCTGCGCGTTCTGGAAGTTGGTCATCGCGGTGTCGAGGGCCTGGAGCGCCGCGCCGTATTTGGAGAAGTCGCCGGATTGTTGGGCTGTCCGGACGTTGGCGATGGCCTGGTCCAGTTGTGTGGCCGCTTGGGCGAGTTGGCCGGTGAGGCCGGCGGGGGGTGTGGTGCCGGTGTTGCCGGGCGGACTGGTCCCGGTGCCGCCGCCACTCTGTTTGCCGAGGGCGACGAGCTGGTCGAGACCGGTTTTCAGGTTGTCGGCGAGCACGACGTACGAGCCGCCGTCGCCGTACGACATCAAGACCTTCTGGAGCAGCGGGGCCGCGTTGTCCTGGTTGCCGGTCTTCACGTAGACGGGTTCGACGTACAGGATGCCGTTCTGCACCGGCAGGGAGATCAGGTTGCCGTAGAGCACCTGACTCTGGCTGTTGTTGGACAGCAGGGTCAGCTGCGATCTGACCGACGCGTTGTTGGTCATCTTCTGATGGACCTGGACCGGGCCGGGAATCGCCGTCTGGTCGGGTAATTCGAGAACTTCCAGTTTGGGCTGGTTGTCCACGTATGAACCGGATACCATCGCGGCCAGGTTTTCCCGGTTGATCGGGGTGACGCCGGCGGTCAGCTGGAACCGGGTGGTGTCCTGTTCCGGCAGGCGCACGTTGAGATAGAACGGCGGCTGCCGTTCCCCGCTGGACGGCGTGTCCGGCGCGGTCGGCACCTGCCAGAAGTCCTGGCCGGAGAAGAACGCCCGCGGGTCGGTGACGTGGAACTTGGTGAGCAGGTTGCGCTGCACCTTGAACAGGTCCTGCGGGTAGCGGAAGTGGGCGGCCAGTTCCGGGGGGATTTCGGCCTTCGGAACGATCAGGTGACCGCCGAACGCCTTGTTCCAGGCCTGGAGCACCGGGTCCTGGTCGTCGAACTGGTAGAGCGTGACCGTGCCGTTGTACGCGTCGACGGTGGCCTTCACCGAGTTACGCATGTAGTTGACGTCGTCCCGGGCCAGCGCGAACTGCCCCTGGCCGGTCAGCTCGTCGCGCGTCTCGTTGGCCAGGTTGATCTTCTGCGAGTATGGGTACGACGACGAGGTCGTGTAGCCGTCGAGGATCCACACGATCTTCCCGTCGACGACGGCCGGGTACGGGTCGCCGTCGATGGTCAGGAACGGCGCGACCTTCTGCACCCGGGAGCGCGGGTCGCGGATGTACATCAGCTTCGAGTCGTTGTTCACGGCGTCGGAGAGCAGGAAGTTGCTCTCGGTGTTCTTGATCGCGAACACCAGCCGCCGGAAGAAGGAGCCGATCGGCACGCCGCCCGTGCCGTCGTACGTGTAGAGCTCCTCGGCGTTCTTGTTGCTTTCCTGCGGCCGGTCGAACTCGACGGTCTTGCTCTTGTCGGTCTGACCGACGATCGCGTACTCCGTGGACTCCTCGCCGTAGTAGATCCGCGGCTGGTCGACCTTGATCTCCTCGGTCGCCGCGGAGCAGCCGGGCGGCCGGTCGTCGCCGAGGAAGCCGGAGACGAAGAACGGCAGGCCGCCGCAGACGACCTCGTTGGCCGGGGCGGCGACCAGGCCGTACCCGTG
>Ga0307508_10003177_pt1 | contig 16798 bp, 17 predicted proteins | sample 9_EM_MG_FD_203089 | JGI IMG/M metagenome (GOLD analysis project Ga0307508, IMG submission 203089) | Populus trichocarpa ectomycorrhiza microbial communities from riparian zone in the Pacific Northwest, United States - 9_EM | ecosystem: Host-associated > Plants > Roots > Unclassified | place...
TCTCCCACCCATCTGAACACTCGTTTGGCGATGATGCAAACGTCTCGCTTGTATCTCTAGTCCCTGCATCTAACGGATATTCGCAGTGAGTATCCAATTTTTGTCCATGCCTCAACTGCCGATCAACTCGGTGCCATTCTAGTGCACCGTACCAATTGCACAATGAAGAGATTGTAAACCATTTGTATCACGCAGGTTTTCAGACCGGTGTGGGTACCTGCGTCTACACGTGAAGTGCCTGCTGATCTCACACGACATTAGAATTACGCAGATACGATCCTTGTGAGTAAATCAATTTCTGGACCTTCCAAGTGTCACTGAGCCCAAGGTAGCATGTTCATCAAAATTCCTACCGCCTTCATGCGATAATTTTGTCTCGTTCTCCATTTCTTGCCCACTTAATGTCCACGTCTCCACCCACAGGAGGGCAGCGTGTAATATACGTGCAGCTTGATCATGAACCCGAGGTCACGCACGAGGTACGTCTTCTGTGTGTATTGGTCATGTTTCCGTTCATTTCCGCCACCGTGTCTGCAAACGCTTGTCACTTGAAGACCGGTCGCATCTCTTATTATTACAACCGCCTCCTCGGTTGTATGAACGGAGCCTTTTTTTCTCTCCTATCAACTTTGGCACTGATTGATTTCATTTTCAGGGTTTCGCCATAGGTATTACTTTGATGCCAATCAGCAGTTTCAGATCGTTGATAACCGCCCATTCTCTTAGCGCTGGGATACCTTTATTCTTCTGTTTCCGTCAACTTAATTCGGCCAGAGAATGCACGAGGCGTTCTCGCGGCTGGATGTTTACTTGGTGGGATGGAGGATCTGTGCGCGTATGCATATGCAGCATGCAGGCAATCCATCAGTGTGGAAACCATTACAGGATGGCTCGAATTCATTGACAGCATCCCTTTGTCACCGGACGGGTCGCTCACCCCCCAACCACCTCTGGCGTCTGTGTTTGGAGAATATGCTCGCAGACTACGAGAAGACGTCTTTCATTTCCTCGTGGTTACACTTCCCGATACCTTGAAACCATATTCTTCCGCAGCAGCGGAGTCTGGCTCGCCACAGGGGCACTCTGGTCGCGATACCTTATTGCAGATATTTTCTCTCGTACCCTTTGACATGTTCAAGGCGGCTGTGGAATCACCTACGTTCCAAATTGGTGCGTGTTTGTGGTGCTCACGGTCGTCCACCGCGACACGACTCCTGATCCATCATCATCACAGGTTCCGATCAATGTCGCTTCAAGTTCGCGAAGGATGCTATAGAGCTGAGGAAAAGGGGTATTGCGCGGGGGCATGGATCGGAGGAGACGGTGGTGCTTGCATTTGGTGGGGGTCACATGAGTGGAAATGCTGTTCACGTCACTCGAAAAATGCGAAAGCGGCCACTCTGGAAGGTAAACTCATGAACCGACAGTAACTGGCTTTTCTGGCAATTCATATTACGTGAAGCCACTGCTTGTTTTTTTGACCCCATTTTACATCCGAGGGAACTGTGAATAGGAACCAGAAGACCGTGCAACGACAAGCAGCTTCGCTGGCGCTCTCTCGTACCCCAGAATCGGAAGGCTCTTGGGAAGTACTAGTTAACCTTTTTAGCTGTGCTATTTGACATTTGATCGGCTCGTCGAAGCCTCGAACGACTCAGGGTGCAGATGCTTGTGACCACCGGATGCTTTTGAGCCAATCTCCGTTTACAATCGGTATATCCCTCCCAGACAGCCTGCCACAATCGATTAGGTATTTTCTGCCCGTGGACTGGCACTCATCGAGGTTACGAGAACAGCACTCAAGGACCGAAATATGAACTGCCTCTCAGCCTTTTTTTCCGTATATGAAGGCCTGCATCTTCCATAGGGTTAAACAACCTTCCCTCGCAATGTCTTGCTTCGAGTTCACCATTTACTTCACTGGTAAAGATGACCCTCGTGACGGATGCATTGTCATCGGGGAAGACGAAAAGCCAGTCTTCTTCGAGTTCGAGACCGCCTTGCTGTCCTCGTGCTTGACGCGTACGACGGTACGTGTGTCTCGATACGCGTGTGTGTCAAAAGACATGCAGTACGTCAGTACTGACCCGTGGACCCCTTTTTGCAGATTTGCAGTGACCGACGTCCCGTCGCTGCGTTTGACTGGAACGCGAACGGCGACAGCCTCGGGGTAGCCACCCTCGGCGACAGAGAATTCCCGATGGAACACCTCGTCCTCCCCGGTTCTTCCCCTAGGTAAATGCCGTAGATGCGATTCAGCTTCCTCGAAGCAGCGCTAACGTCGTTTATTCCACCTAGCGCCCGCCGCTTCCAGGCCGCCGATGGCCGGTTCTATGAATGGCGGCGCTCTTATCACGATACCAAGTCTTACGAGGTGCTGTCGTTTCATGATCACTTGAAGTTCTTCGTTCCTCAACCGTGGTGTCCAGCTGTATGCGGGTCCCGACATCCCGCCGATTGCCGCGTATCGCAACTTCCCCCAAGCCACGCCTATCGGCCCCTCTCATGGTACCTTGGAGTATAGCTTCACTGACGGGCTGTTTCTGCTTGAAGTGCTTCTCACACTTAATCTCAATCGCTGGCTGGATTGGAATTTGGAATGATCCAAGATCGACAAGGATGATGACCATGATAATACTACTTATTTATATCCCATAGTTTGTACGAATACGGGTATAGCAAGGACGACAGGTAGCGAGTGCGAACAGAAATCAAGCAAACCAATGCAAATTAAAGACCTTGGAGGGAAAATGTTCACAGCATAAATCCAGCAATCAGGGATTTCTGATAGCACCAAGCATATGTTCCAATCTTTCTTCAACAGTCCATTGCGAATCAGCGTCAGGGGGGAATGAACTCCCAGTGGGGTGGTCAGGGGGTTGATTTAGGATAAAGTTGAACGAGCCGGCGTCCATCCCTCGGGACAGGTTTTCTATAAGACGGCCAATCTGTGCAGAGGAGCTATAAAAGACCTAGTCGCGGGACGTTGGTTTACAGCGCGATCTTGACAAAGGCAAGAGATTACCTTGGTTTCAGGGCGATACTTGCCCTGAGAGGACCTTTTACGGGAATTCACCGAAGAACTGCTACCTTTTGATGTCGACCTGGCGTGTTCCTTCACGAGTAATTGTACACCGTCACCGTTCTCGCGTGTTGAATGCTCCGATCCCATGCTAGTCCTGCTAGGGTAGCCAGAATCAATGTCGTCGTCCCTCAAGCCGTTGATGATCTGCCTAGAAACAAAAATGAATCAATATGAAGCCCAACATGCACGAGGGCTTACCAGATAGTCTCGCCGTTGGCCATCTCGATCACCTCGACTGCGGGAGCCTCCTGAACGGCTGTGCCTTCGGGGTCGCGTTCCGTTCCCACATCGTCAACGACGGCACTTGTATGTTTACTCTCACCAGTGTACATATCATAGCTGGTCAAATAAGGATTAAGATACGGTTTGACGGGGTAAATATTACCCACAGAGAATCATACGCGGAACTTTGTTTCTCAGCTCCAGCATTCGAGAGCGGCGTTCGAAGAAGCACCTCGGCCTGCGCCCCAATAGAGGCTGTCATTCCGGGGACCGGAGGCGATGTTTCACTAGAGAAACGGCGGCCACTTTTCGGGGGTGGCGGCGTCGGTGCCCGGTCATGTACAGAACGAGCCGATTGAGCAGAAGTGGCGCTACCCGAACGGCGATGTCGTCGCATCAATGCCTTTTGGTTCACCTGACTCAAGTCCACCTTGGAACTTCGAAACTCCGAGGGGAAGACGAGTGTCCTTCGAATGACAGCAGCGTTCTCGGGAATCTGACGGTTCTGGCGGATTTGACCAGGCCCTCCTCCTTTCCGCACAGACAGCTTTCTCACAGTTTTGTCATCTGTGCCACTGGATGGATCGTCGTCGTTCGGGTACTTATCTCCGGGTAGAGCTGCGAGATTCCGATCCGAGGTACTAGAAGGCTGCGTATTGGGAGCGAGAGGCGTGTTGCCGATCGTGGAGGACCCCCCAGGCAATGCCCAACCTGCCGCTCGAGAAACGGAGGTAGAGCGCGTGAGTAAGTCATTCAGAGCGACCTGATCTAGTCCAATTTTTGATGCTGCTTCAAAGAGTTGTTTCACTGCAGCGGAGTCAACATCATTAGCGAGAACGGCCGAAGCGTCGAGACTCGGACGCGCACTTGCATCACGCGATGGCGGACTCGTGACTATCGGAGGACTGGAGGGTGCGACATTTCCTCGAGCGTGTCCCTGATGCGACGATGCTGTAGGTGAAGATGTAGTCGGTGAACTTCGAGAATGCATGCTGGATTGACTATCTCCCGCGCTGTCCATCGTGCGGGGTTTTCGGAAACGTGCCATCAATCCTTTGAAGCCCGGGGCGGGCGCAGGAGGGCTTGCGTTTGGGGTCTTAAGCTTGACCAATTCAGTTGAGCTGCTGGGCCCAAATCTTGGTAACGGAAGGGTCGGCCGGCGACTAAGACCCTGTGAAGCAGGAGCGGGCTGTGGCTGCATATCGATAGGGAGAGGTGTAACTTCTTCGCCAATTGGGGCAGCTGGCCGTGCTCTAAGTGTTTCCCTAAAGCGTCTCATACGTTGAGTAATACCAAGCGAAGGTTGGGGGCTAACTGGGAGGTGCGAGGTTGGAGCTAGTGGGATCGTCTCGACGCTAGTAGGGGCTGACAGTAATCGCGGTTCGGATATTTGGCTTGGGTCAATCTTCTTGCGAGACATAGATATTGTCGATGCATTCACATCGGCAAAATTTCTCCCCCCGGGTGACTTCATGAGGGCAGCAGTAGCCGCATCAGCCTTGCGCCGAACCTCTCTGGCAAGCTCAGCCTGGTCAATGGATGTTGTTGGAGGGTTTCGCATGGACTGGGATCGCTGCGGAGGCGGACCAGGAGACAGCGTTGTCTCGGATTGTGCCTGCCATGTACACAAAGGAGCGATACTCTCCACGTCTTGAGGGGATTCTGGGGATAAGATTGCTTCGACAGTGGGTGAAACCGACGTAGATGAGGAGTCCTGATCGGACACCTGAGGCACGACAAGATGGTCCGAGTCATCATTCCCGAAGCCCAAAGCACGCGCAAGATCTCGGTTTCTTCGAGTTGTGGGAGAGATCTCCGGTTGAGTGTTGTCTTCAACTTTGGTCTCTATGTGCGTAACGGGTATGCTATCTACCACCGACTCTAGGAGTGCGCTGGCCTTCGCATTATTATCCAAGGCGGGGGATCGCCTACCAGCGGGACTAACTTGAGTCGGCGTTGGACTCACAACCTACACAGCATATCAGCCTCAACCGTACTGTGAGTTAAACGAGCGTTGACATACCCGGCCGTTGGTCGAGTAATTTGACTGAGAAGTGGAGGGCCGTCGCCTACGCAACGAGTTCGTCCTCTCACGCGCATCAGGATAGGTAGCTTTATGAAGTGCAGCTCCAACAAGCTTCTCCTGTATTGCAACGAAGTCGGATTTGGTAAGTCCGGCGTAACGCCGGATTATTCCCTCAAAGTCGGCCTCATCTTGAGAACTGCCAGGCGTTAGGGGATCTGACTTGTCTGGGCCATAGCATGTGGGTGGTGTTTGACCGATGGAACCGTTGAAGATATCAAGAGCACCGCCAATTTTCTGACCAGGTTCCCAAGAATGGTAACTCGAACCTGTCGATTCTAAGGAAGAGCGAGAAGAGTTGGCGAAGGGAGATAAAGAAAGTTGTGAGACACCGTAAGAATAGTGAGAATGGGATTTGAACTGTTGCTTGGAGGAACGAGTTGCATTGTTGGAGTCGGTAGAAGGGAGTGTGGGAGATGCCGCATTGCGGGTCTGAGTTGGAGTTGGAGACCGAAGACCACGACTACTAAAGGACAGCGTGGATCCAAAGTCGTGGGTAGACAAGCTAGATGGCGCACGAGAATCTGCAGGATTAACTGAATTGTTCGGTTTTGATGCAAATACTGTTTGGGCAGGGCCAGGAGACTCGGGTGGCACGGGAGAGCGAAAGGACCTTGTGGGTGATTTGGAACGGTCCATGTTAACCTGAAAATCTGTTTCAGTGCTCTGATTCTCACTTCTGCTATGTGTTGATCGACTCTCTGATTTGACGCGAGCCTTTTCGGGGCTCGCTGAACCCCCGACAGTCCACGTGACATTTGAAGGCGTGCTGGGTCGAGAGGAAACAGTCATCGGCTGGAAGGCAGGACCAGACAATGGGGATATTGGTCGGCGTCGAATGAATACGGATGACGTAACCGAGCCTTCTTGCTCAGTGCCACTCGCGCTGTCACGTTGAGCGTCTGGCGTACGTCTTCCACTATTGCTCCGTGACAAATAGGTGTTTGCTGTTGCATGGGTCTGAGGAGAAGTGGGGCGAGGAGTACTCCGGGATGCGTCGGAACCTCGTCTGAGCAGTCCGGATGAGATGGAAGACGTAGTCATATGTGTGTTCTGCCCGTTGGTAGTTGGAAGAGGCGACGAAGCGCGTGGCGTGGTAGAATATGAGCGGATATCCTCAGTGTCGAAAGAGGATTCGCGCGGCGTCATGGGTCGGGGCATCCCTGGTATGTATCCCGGTAGGCGAGGCGTTGGTGAGACTGTACCGGGACGACCATATGGAGTAGGTGACGACCGCAGAGTGTCAGATTCCATTATGGTTTGCTCATCGGGTGATATCGCGGTACCTGCCTCATAGTCGGAAGACAATCGATGGTGGGTGCGCTGATTTGCGGACCACGCGTAAGAAGCATATAAATGAGCAGAGGCTACTGTGTCTTACCGAGGTACCTGGTTCCAGTGACTCCTTCGTGTCATTTGCCGTGCGCGAATGATCAGAGTCGCTGGGTCGAGGGACCGGATGTGGATGTGCAGTTCGCGGCATGACAATCTCGTCTTCGGCTTCTTCTTCAAACTCTTGGATGACCTGCGCCAACGCAGCAGAAGCTCGCTTCGAAATGCGAGGACCACTACCATTGTCTATATTCGATTGTGGCGGCAAGTCTTCGATGGAGGATACAAGGGAGGCTGTGCGCGCAATAGGCGTCTTATCATTAGGGCTCGAGGGTGGAGATGCGGAACCGCCTCCGTCTGGGGTAGTGAGTCGTAGGCTCTCAGAAGAGTTCAGAGACGTCTCCTCTCTCAGACTTTGACTTGATTCCGTGTGAGTAATCGACACTGCACTTCGATGAGTCCTCTGCGAGATTGTGCGAAGATACCCATAATCTCGAAGCCGTCCTGACGAAAAGAGGTTGTTGCTGTATCGCTTGGTGGATCGCGGGGACGAAGTGATAGAAGACGCAGGGTAGGTAGTGGAAGCGGTGTTGCTCGAGAGATGTGAAGAGCGCTCGGGAGTATAGTCGGAGTCTGCGCTGGCCTCACTGGTGCCGCTTGTGTTGGTATCGCCTCGGGTTAACTGCGTGGTTGATGCAGTATGCTTAGAGCGGATGCGACCAAGGGTCTGCAAAATCATATCCTCCTCAGCCTCTGTGATTTGGTTCAGCGCTCCCCTCGCTCTTTGTTCGGCAAACTTGAGCCTAAGATCGACAAGGGAGACCGGGTCGCCGGAAGAGGTGCGAAGAAGGGTGAACCGACGTGCAAGTCTATGATCGCATTATGAGGAATATCATTGGAACTAAACTGACAAGACACACTCTGGAAGGATAAGGGATGTCCGAAAGGCGTCGACAGAGGGAAGTCGAGGAAAATGGTCGTCTTCAGATGATTGGGGGAAGGAACTGTTGTGAATGACCGGAGAAGTCCTGCTAGCGTCGGACTTTCTGCTGTTGTGGTGCAGGGTCGGAAGTGCAAGATCGAAAGTAAGAGAGAGAATATGAATTGAGGTGATGCCCGCGAATTAGCGAGGAGCGTACCGAAGACGGTGCATATTCGCAAGTTGCCTCCTTCGTTTTGAACACGTTGGCTGACACAAGCAAAAGGGGGACGGCTCGGATTGGATCTCGAATTCTGTAGGAAATGACCGGCAACGTGTTGAACACGAGTCGAGGTGTTTACGGAACGATCAAACTGTCGACCGTGAGCGCAGATGGGTGGCTTCGCAGACCTGGCGAGTTCCTGTTATCAAGCAGCACGCAATTCGAATTCGGGATTCGAGCAGCGAGCTCCACGTTCAACACGACGACGGGCGCGATTATTTGCCTGACCGTGCGGCACCGTGTTTAGTTCCGCATTGCACGTGGTCTCCAGCCAGTACTGAGTACGAGTACGCCTGCTCAAGTTTTCTCTCCCCATGGGGAATGCAACTCCAGCTTTTCTGTCCTCATTTTCATCTCAGGATTCCCGAGGAGCACTGATAACAACTGATGAGCCGGAACCATTACCACGGTACCTACTTCAAAGGGACAGGCATGGCCTGCCAGCGTGGCCCTTTCAGTCTGCCGCTTTCGGCTACGTATCAGTATTAACTCCTATAGTATCGCCGTTCTCGCTCACGCTATTGTCGTATCAAGATGTTGCCTTGCTCTTAAGAAGGCCAGAAAGATGTGAAATTCATGCACTGGATGAAACAAAGTCTTAGATTCGATAGCTCGCATGTCAACTGCTCATCATCATCTCAGGGCACCCCTTGTCATCCTTCTACAATCGGCCGAGCTGTCACGATGGGACATTACATAGCATGCCTATATTTTCAGCAGGGGCACAAACAGACCGATCGGATTCGCAGCAAAAGAAATCAAGCGTCAACTTACTTCTTTGTATACTCCTTCGCATTGGCCCAAAACCTGGCCCTGTCCGTCTTGAGTAGCTAAACCGCACATTGAGGTTGCCAGGTCAAAGGAAGAAATGCTACAAAAACTCACTGCAGCGATGTCCGCGTCATACGGATCATCCGCACTCGGGTTATTCAGTTTCTCTTGAACGATCGCGAGTACTGTGAAATATCTCGTTTGTGACCGGGAACAAAGGCGCGCTGAAGTTAAAATCGGCCTACCAGTTGACAATGTGATCGATGGTTTCCACTGTGACAAACGATCGGTTCACATAACAGGTGGAAGCAGCAGCTCGTTAGCAATCTCCTTCCATGACGCAATGGCGTTATTCAACTCCAAGGAAATCCGTGGACTCACCTCGTCTCGGAGAATGGGAACACAGATACTACCTTCTTCATTGATCCCGGGATGATAAACCTTGGTCTGAAACACCACCTGACAAGCGGGACGCATTAAGTACGTAATACAACGAGAGGACGCAGGACTTTCAAATGGGGTGGCGGCAAGTGAGACAGAGGAAAACGGAGAGATGTGGAGGGAGTGAAGCATGCAACGTGTTTGGGAAGAGGACACCACATCCGTACTTGAGTGAAATATGACACGCGTGTGGCTTACATTTGGCGCCTTGAAAGGGAAGTTAGGCGGGAGCTCGAGCTTGAAGCGAAATGTTCCACCTTTGTATGGGCTATCGGACTTGGAGGGATCGACGATACTGTCAGTCCAGCGAACATGAGTAAAGGTAGGAAGGGCTGACCGCGCCTTTTACGGTGCAGTTCCAGACAAATAGATTGTCTTCTTCTGGTTCCACGGACATGCCCTATGCAAATGGGTTGATTAACGGCGTAATCGAGCGGGCCATCAGTGCAGTACGTACATCAACGGGCTTCTCGATGATGTCTTTCAATTCCTACCAAAGGGTGAACTACATAATATTTGCAACTAGGGAAGAGATAGCACCTTTTGAATACGCCTAGACCCGTGTCAGCTGGAATCCATTTCTAAGAAACGCAGAACCCACCGCAAGGCAGTCATTATGAGAGTGGTTAAGGATCGTGGAGAGTGGTGAGTCACGTGCTTACGCATGAACTGCATCGGCTTACTCTCAGGCTGGCGCTACGCCACAGACAAGCCTTTTGCTAGGCGATCGTCGTCGTCAGGGTGAACATGACCCATCCCTATCGCGAGGACTCTCTACCTGACATCTGGTAATGCATAATCACTTGGGAGAGATCAAGTGGGACTTCCAACTTTGCACCGAGTATACGCTGGCAGCTCGATTCCCGACATCTCCATGGACCATGACTAGTCCGCTCGTCTGAATCGTGTTTCCGTAGCTGTGATCTAGGGTGGTCCAGGCCTCTTTCGTCAGAAACGTGGATTTTGAAGCGATCACGTCTTGATGGACCCGTTCACACACAACCCATGTCTATCTATCGAACCCAAGATCCCGATCCACTGCGCCCTTTCCCCACTTGACCTATACGGTACATACCGCTACTACATGATATCTTGATGATACTATAATGGCCAGTAAGGTTTGCGCCACGTCGCGCCAGGTTCGATCCATGTACTATCACACGTGGGATCCTGCCGATCCAGGCTGGCGGAATACAGGAAGATCGCCTAGCATCTCTTATGCTATACCAGGCTCTTCGACTCGCAGTGGTCTCTCGTAGAAGAGTCCGAGCAAGATGCCACCTTGACGCGTACAAATCACGTGATCAAGGTTAACCTCAGACCGTCACCGCGAACATGCCATCACTTTCCGAATCGTCGCGACCATCGACCCCGAGCGCTTCCAACAATCACCCCACCAAAAAACGCAAAGTCGCACCAGCCCTTCCCGAACCATCACCAGTACCCTCCGATAGCAACGCCAACGCCAGCCCTGCAGCCAACGTCGTCCTCCCCGCGCGCCATGACCTGTTCTCGCGTCCACGTCTTACAATCTCCCGCTTCCCTACCTTTCCAGATACGCCCGGCGTCACCTATCACACCACCGAACAACTTGCCATGAACAGGATTGGCTTCCGATACGTCCCAGCGGGCGTCTCGCCTCCCGGGTCCGTGTTGGCATGTCGCACCATCGAGAGTGCGCCGCCGTCCTTTCGCGTGAGCTGGGAGGATCGCAGTGCCTTCGTCAAGGTCACCCCAGACGGCCTTGGACTCGTGGGCGAGCGCGGGTTCCGCAGTGCCCGTTGCAACGCACCAGTCAGGGAGGGTGCATGGTACATGGAGGTACGTATAGAGTGCGGTGGGGGTGATCGCCCACCGGACCTTCCAGACGCCAACATGCGCGAGGGCAGTCACGTTCGTCTCGGCTGGGCCCGACGCGAAGCACCCCTCAATGGGCCCGTCGGGCTCGATGGCTACTCTTACGGGTACAGGGACAAAACTGGTGAGAAGGTGACACTGTCTCGTCCGCGGCAGTATGGTCGGGGCTTCCGCACGGGAGACGTCGTTGGGATGTACATCTCCTTACCCTCGAGGCGGAAGCCTAATCCCGCGGATCCCCATGATTCCGCGCACGTGAAGCGCGAACGCATCGCCATCGAGTTCAAAGGTCAAGAGTACTTTGAAAGCCTCGAGTATCCTCAGAGCAAGGAAATGATAAAACTCATGGAATTCTCCAACAAGGCATCAGCTATGGTTTCCTTACCCTCGGCTCCTCCCAATAAGAAGACATCAGGCGCCAAAAGTTTACCGGAACGCAAGGGACCGGGAACGGAAACTCCCGCCTTACGACCTCTCCCCGAATTGAAAGGATCGCATGTCGCGTTCTTTGTAAACGGAGAATGTCAGAGCATTGCCTTCCGTGATTTATACGATTATCTCCCGTTACCCACGACGCCCGCATCGCGAAAGAAGGACAAGGAGAACTCGAAGAAGCGTGCAAAAGAAGGCGCTCCGCGGGAGCACAAAGAGAATCCCTTCGATGACGGAACGCTCGGGTATTATCCGTTCATATCCTTATTCAACTATGCACGGGTGAGGATTAATCCTGGCCCTAACTTCGAATTCCCGCCACCTCCTGATGTCGAGGGCTTCCTTCGAAGTTCATCTGGAAAGGATATAAAGCCGTCGTCACAGCGCACTTGGCGGCCGGTGTGCGAGCGTTACCCCGAGTTCATGCAGGAACAATGGGATATTGACAAGCGGGAGGAAGAGGAAGCTAAGGTCGAGGCAGCTTCGAGGGATGAGATGGAGAGAGTAGAGGCTGCAAAGAAAACCCAGAGAGAACTGCGGAGGCAACAAAACGCAGCCAAGAAACGTGCAAGGGAAGCAGAGCTGCGTCAATCGTCCGTTCACACCGCTTCTCCTCTTCGTGAGACATCTATTGCACAAGACGAGCCTGCGGCTATGATTGATGATCGGTTCGGACCATCCATGTCACTGCTCGCGCCTACACTACTTGTCCCAGATGACATCGACCAAGCGCATTCGCCTGCACCCACAGCTACATCCAGTGTTGATTACCACATCCCCGAGACAGAAAGTGGGTATAATTCTGAGACAATCGAAGGAGTTGGGGAAGGGGAGGTGGACCAGGAGGGAGACATAGAGATAGAGGATGACAGGGAAGCTTTCAACATTCCTGTTATGGATCTAGATCTGGAGGATTTGCTATGAATCTCATTGTCGAGCTACGAGTACATAGGAGAGCATCGTTACACTTGCCAGTAAGTAGGGAAAGTTACATGAACAATAAATATCATAGCACCATTACCCTGCCGCCCACTGGGGAGGGGGGGTTCGGACTTGATACCTGCAAAGACATTGAGATACTGCCCGGTCCATTAAGCGCAGACGTACCCAACACTCTCACCCAACCCCTTTGCTTTTTCTACCCGAATATCAAACACCATTTCTCCCGAGTTCCGGTCCCACCACACCGCACACCAGTTTCGTCGCCCCATTATAAACTTATTCCTGTCGCGCGGGGTACCGTCAGGGTCGTTGGTAAATAGCGGCATCTAAGAAACAGTGGTAAGTAGCAGAAAAATGCACAGGGATAATCTTTAGACCATAATCTCATCTGTTTCAGCATGGTGTAGTGTCCTGTGCGTCTTGGTAGCCAATGTGGATACCATGCCAATAACCGAGGCAGGGGGACTAAGAAAGATGTCAAACATGTGCAGGAATATGGGAGAAGATACGACGGACGGTGTGTTGACAATTGCGCTCGTGACGACATTGATCATGTACCGGTAGTCTGTGGCAGGGGCAATATTTGGATTCTTTCCCGAAGAAAGGGTCTTCAAGACGCCAACTGCAGCACAATGAACGTCGCCCGAAAGGAATGTGATGCGGAGGCGTTTCGTCTTTGCAATGCCCTGAAGCTGTTGAATCAACCAATTTCGTTCTTGCTGGAGGCATAGTAACCATGGTTTATTAGTATCAGCAAGGAAATACCCGACTGTCCGTACCTTGTGGGTTTTCGCTGTCCAGTGGTCATTCTGGACGAAAGTCAACTAAGGGAGCTGGCGTTGAAATGAGAGATGGCTTACCAAGTCGTCAAGTAGTTCCGGCTCTCCATTGAACTTATTCACGAACCCGGTCAAAGCTTGACCACTACGTCCAATGACTGTCAGAGGGTTCAACTTGGAATCCAATGCGCCCTCCATAAAGACCATGCGTGGGTAGGCAATTGGAACGCCTGAAAAAAAAAAGAATGAGCAGAGCTCGCGTTCGTAGTATATCAAAAGAACGCACCGAGTTGAATCACCAAATGTTCCACGTAAGGGGGCATGTGACCAATGGCTTCCATCACCTTCTTGTATTGCTCATTGCTACAGACCCTATCTTTCATCCTTTCTGCTCTTTATCCAAGGTGAGACAAATGCAAAACCAAGGAGAGCTCGGGACTTACCGACAATCCAACATCAGAATCCGTACATTTGGTCCCATGTAGGCAAGGTACGAGTGCGATGGCAAGCCAACGTATGGTCCCTGAGCACCGAGGATCAATGATTTAAAGGGATGGGCACCTCGACGGTCGTCCAATCCATCAATATATGCTGACGCAATTTATCAATAAGTCGAATTGTGATGACTGGAATAAAGCCGCACGGTTAACGAAGCACTGGAACAGCAGAAAAAAGAAGTATGCCCGGGTTCCGATACTACAGGAGAAATAAATGGTGATGAAAAAGCTCTCGTCAGGCAACGTACGCAAGGAAAACTGGCGAAGTTTGCAGATCATTGGGGTCTGTATGCCATTTCAGATTACTGCGGACAATACAACAGTTTACTCACAGCTCCCAAACCCGTCAATCTTGATGGAGAACATGAGAAAAGCGAGGCGAATTCATATAAGAAATAAACCTACCAGATCTGACGAGAGACTGTTACCAAAAGAGAGACAGACAGAGAGACAGAGACAGAGAGGAGTATGCTCACCGTGATCATCTTAAATTCAACAATCCAAATTCAGAGACGATTGCGTGTATATTCGGGCACTTACCACACATGTTGAGCATCGGTCTGGTGTAAAATGAGTCGTTTGGAAGGGTCGGTCAAGAAAGTACTCACATAGAACTGTTGGCTCTGGAAAATGCACCATTCCTAAAGCTGGCGCAATAGTGGTTGAAGAAGAAGCGATCTATACATGCCGACATTTCAGGAGATACAGGATACGCCAGCTTTGTCGACGGCTTCGATTGGTGGATCCAGTCTTGCATTTCTGGTTCCCTTGTCAATCTTCCCAAGATGTCAACGTCGCATTTATTACGGCGAACCGAGGCTTACGAGTCACAATAGAGTTGATCTCCCCCGCCAACCAGCACGTGAAATGGTGCCCTCGCGTGCTCCCGAAGCAAGTCGAACCACATTGGATCATAACCACTCTTGTACCCCGGGCCCCTGAATTCATCTTGGTTAACACCGGCACTAAACCCGTTACACTTTAGGCGAAGTTCAGAAATCGTGAGATCGTTCATGAACGAAGTACCACGCACAGAATGGGCAGCCCAGCGCATGTTCTGGTTCACGGCTGGTACATAAAAAGAAAGCTGTATGCTTTTATTGATACTATATTTGATGCATAGCTCGGCGCTCCCCAACTGTATCTGTATCGGGAACCTCCAAAAAGTAAACGTTCTGGACCGGGTCACTCAACTGCTTACATAGAAAGAGTGATACTTACCCCCCATTGCCTGCATAGACGTATATCTCCTGGCCAGTGACGCGCTGCGTTTGGTCGCCTATTGTGCCACTCTTAACCTTGTAATCGCCATAACCAAGACCTTCTGATACCGGGGTGGCTGGGGAGATCGCCGTAGAATGAGGATCGGCTGGGTGAGGGCCGAGATCAAAGGATAACCCTGCATTCTGCTGATCAGCTCGCGGCTGGACTCGTTCCTCGGGGTCCCATTGATAGGTTAATGTCGGATGAGGCTCATAGGAAGATCCCGAATCGGCAGCTGCATTAGAGAGCAGCGTCAGTGAACTGCGATCGGGACGTCCGCAACATACGCACTAACTATCATCACAGCACCATGCCAAAGGCCATTCTCATCCACTGTATCATAGCGCAGCAGAGGGCCAACCATGAATTGGAGGTATGGGTCCGTGCGTGGGGCCCTTTGCATCCGGGAGCGTTCGGCGGGGGGCAACTGCGCCAAGTGAGCGGAATTGGTCCGCACAATTGGCGGGGAGGTCTCTGAACGAGAATCATGACTTGTCCTCGGGCCGCGAGGAGGTCGTTGGAAACTGGAGGCGCTCGGGCGGTGCGTCCTTGGTGGAAGGGAGGGAGGGCCAGGCATAGGGAAGCTACCAGAAAAACTGCCGTCTGGGAGGGGCCCTACCTCCTGCACTGGGAGAAACCTGCCATCTGGGCCCCTCTGGCCCTGCATTTGGTAGTAATAATCATCCTATGATGTTGCGGGATCAGGGGATTAATGGCACTGTCGACGGTGGGCTGATGAAGAGGGTGCTTACTTCTTGCGCTTTTTTATGAGCACGCCAACCAGTACTATCCATGTTTGAACGTTTGAGAGACTTGCAATGTTGCGAAGATAAAGGCTGAGATAGAGGACGATAGAGCAGCGCCACAAATCGGAGTCCTTTACAGCATTATTCAACATAGGGGCAATGGGAGCTTAGTCACATGATCAGTGGTTTACAGCGTCTAGTATTAGCGCGGGCACGATTAGTTGTCCATATCTACCCATCAAACTGAGATCCGTCGGCCACTTTACAGCTAGCCAACGTGTTCCACGACGCTCGTAACCAACCTTCCGTCCTTGACCACCGACTTCAGCATTTCGGGCACAGCTTGTTCCTGGAAAACTCCATCCTCCTCTCCTTCAATCGGTAAGCTGACGTTTATTGCACTGCACTTGGCCGTTGTGATTTCGACACCGAGACACGCCTTTGAAAGGTAAATCTGACCAGAATCGGTCGAATCTACCTGGATAGTCGGAGCCATCCCCGTGATCTGAATCTGGAATGATGGTGACTTGGTGACTGAAACAGAAGAGATGACGGATTCAACGAGAACGGATGTCTTTGTACAATTAACTGGAGCAAGAATGGTACTCAGTTCAGATACCTGCTAATGCCTGTATCACTCACTCAGGGTCACGGCGTTGACCTTGCCCTTGATGATGACAGTGGTGTTCTTACATCCGAACAGGTTAACGGTTTGATTGATTTCCACGTCCGTCACCTCCAGTGCAGCCTGGTCCTCTTGGTATTCCTGGCTATCACATGAGCACTTGAAATCGGCTCTTGGTGCTGCCAACTCACAATCAGCCATTTGTTACCTTCTAGCACGAACTTGGAGGGCTTCTTTCCCATCAGCGCAGCAGGCTTCGCGGGTTTTGTTGGCTTCTTTGTTACTGAAAGGACGTCGTGAATTTAAGTTCTGGTTATAACACAGCAGGCACGAACCTGCAGGGACAGTGCTTGCTGGAACAACGCTGCCTGCGCGCAGGGCCGGATTCTTGTGGGTCATCTCGTTCTTATCGACTTTCCTTAAGCCTTTGGTTACTTCTTCGCCACGGTTCAGCTCGGCGAACACAGCAGCAACGCCCCCCGGTGCCGGTGCCGGCGGCACGCTAGAAGGTGGCGGGGGCG
>Ga0307508_10003178_pt1 | contig 16796 bp, 16 predicted proteins | sample 9_EM_MG_FD_203089 | JGI IMG/M metagenome (GOLD analysis project Ga0307508, IMG submission 203089) | Populus trichocarpa ectomycorrhiza microbial communities from riparian zone in the Pacific Northwest, United States - 9_EM | ecosystem: Host-associated > Plants > Roots > Unclassified | place...
GGCTCATCACATCCTGGGGCTGGAGAAGGTCCCAAGGGTTCGGCTGTTCGCCGATTAAAGTGGTACGTGAGCTGGGTTCAGAACGTCGTGAGACAGTTCGGTCCCTATCTGCCGTGGGTGTTGGAATGTTGAGAGGATTTGCCCCTAGTACGAGAGGACCGGGGTGAACGTACCTCTGGTGGAGCAGTTGTCGCGCCAGCGGCAGTGCTGCATAGCTATGTACGGACGGGATAACCGCTGAAAGCATCTAAGCGGGAAACCCACCTCAAAACGAGCATTCCCTTGAGAACCGTGGAAGACGACCACGTTGATAGGCCGGGTGTAGAAGTGCAGTAATGCATGTAGCTTACCGGTACTAATCGTTCGATTGGCTTGATTGCTCTCATTTTCAGTGTCCATCGCGCGTCATGCGCAAAGACCTCGAACGCTCATAGCGTTCGGCTTGCTTCGTTTCCTTGTCCTTCGCCGGCCTGGTGGTTTTAGCGAGGAGCTTGAACCCGATCCCATCCCGAACTCGGCCGTTAAACTCCTCAGCGCCAATGGTACTATGGCTCAAGCCCTGGGAGAGTAGGTCGCTGCCAGGCCTGCCAAGGACAAGGAATTCCTCTTTACGTGTCATGAACAAACGAAAACGCCGCCTTCCGGAACCGGAAGGCGGCGTTTTTTGTTGTCGGAATGTGGTCGGCCGCCATCGGCGGCGGGTCGACACTGCAAGGTTCACCACCGGTTCATTTCAAAATTCGTACGCAGTTGGCGCTGTATATACGCATTGCCTCACAGCCCCCCAGGAGCCTCCCATGCGCGAGTTCTTTCGTCCCACCCTTGCCGCGTTGAGCGTTGCGTTGCTCTCCGCCTCGTTTGCCGCCATTTCCTCCAATCCCGCCCTGGCGCAGGCCAAGGACGCCCCGGCGCAAGCCACGTCGGAACAGCCGCCGGTGGTCAAGCAGATCGTGCTGACCGACAAGCAGATCGATGCCGTGCTTGCCTCGCAGAAGGAGATGGACGCGATTACCGAGAAGCTGCCGGAGAATGCCCCGCCGGATCCGAAGGTGGTCGCCGCGCTCGAGGCCGTGGCCAAGAAGCATGGCTTTGCCAGCTACGACGACTACAACAATGTGGTCGACAATATCAGCCTGGTGCTCGGCGGCATCGACCCCGCGACCAAGAAGTTTGTCGGCTCGGAAGCCGTCATCAAGTCGCAGATCGCGCAGGTCGAGGCTGACAAGAAGATGAACGCCGCCGAGAAGAAGCAGGCGCTCGACAACCTCAACATGGCGCTCAAGGCCAAGGAGCCGGCGATCGAGAACAAGGGCAACATCGATCTCGTCGTCAAATACTACGACAAGCTCGCAGCGATTCTCGGCGACGACATGAATTAGCGCATTCTTTCCCGGCTCTGTAGCCGCATCCTTGCCAAAGCGACGCAACGCGCCGTCCGGAGCCGCGTCGCTTTCGCGGTGCCCCTCAGAATGGGGCTCTTAGACCAAGGGCGGCAACTCATGGCTCGCCATGCCCGCGCCAAAGCGCGAAGCGCGTCTTCGCGCAGACGTCGCGGGCATCCTCGTCTTGTTCACCTGAGGATTGGTCTGTCCATCCAGTCCCCGAGCCCCTGGCGAAAGGAAATCGCCCCGTGCCGGAGTCACGCTCCCGGACTCCTCCGACATTCAAACCAAACGCAGTATCTCGACCAGTCACGGGTCGCACTCGCGATCGCCAGACCCGGCGCACCATTCAGCGCGCAGACGCCGTATCGGTCGCGCAGCGCCCCTCCCCACCAGGGCAAGCCTGCGAATGAGATCCTCGCCGCCAAACATGTTGTTGTCGCAAAAATCCCGCGCGACGGCTGCGAGCGGGCTGCGCAACCGTTGAAGCCGCAGCACCTGGTCGGCTGGGCAGAACAGCGGTCGGACGCTGCCATATTCGTTGTGAAAAACCCAGCCGAGGTAATCGACGTAACCGAGCTTGAGGAAGAACGGCAACAGCCATCTCCTGCAGTCGACGAAATCGATCTTGCAAGGCCGGCGAGCGTTGAAATGCCGCGCGTAGTACAAGATCATCTTGATCGGATATAACGAGCCTCGCAGAACAGGATCAAACATCAGTTTGGTGGTGAGCGACATCTCATTCGGACTGAAAGGGAATCGATCATCGATCCGATAGAGCTTGCGATAGTATGCAGTGGACAAATCGCTGAAGCGGTTGCCGCGAATCGTTCCGACGATAGTGCCGTTGAAATAGGCCGCATAGATGCGCGCCGTTTCGTCGAGCGGTTCGACGACCAGCTTGCGTGCGTGATCGGCATATTTCTGACGCAGGCCCATCTGTTCGACGTAGATGCGATACCTGAAGCGATAGATCTCATTTCTCAAGGCGGCATCGATGGCTTCGCAAATCTCGAAGCGATTCCGTAATGGAGCATTCATGTCAATTCAACCCGCGGCTGTACGTTCGCGCGCGTGAATCACACGCCGCACGTTGCGTCCCCCTGGTTTTCCAGAAGCCTGGTGTGTGGTCCTCGTTGATCGAGACGAGCCAAGTCGGTCACGGCCAGCAGATCGACCAACGAGCCGCCGTGAGGACCCTGCGCAGTTCGATGCCTGAAACGATAAGCGAGACGGCCGTGGTTCGCGTCATAGGATTAGAGTAGGATCGCGAGCTTTCGGTCGCCCGTCGTCACTTTTGTTTGAATTGGAACGACGGCAGATCCGTTGGCGCCCGATACGGGAACGCCGCGCACGCGAGGCGCTTGTTTCTGCGTCGCGCGTCCTCCGCCAAGCGCTCTGGTCGCCGGAGCCGATCGGTGAATTCGACGGCCACTTGCAATGCTCCGATAGCGGATTGCACGGTGATTCACCGTTGCAGTCCGGGAGCTTGAATCACCTCTCGGCCGGCATCATCAAATCGCAAACCAGCATGCCGGCGTCACCCCCGAACCGCACATGCTGCGGCTACCCCAGAATTTCGCAGCTGAAATCGATTGAAACGATCGCCGTCTCCTAGGTTCGGAGGACGCGGATCTCGCGCGCAGCCGTTATCGTTCCGCCGTCGGTCACGTCTTCATTCCAGATGGCCGAGGCGACGGCTCTGGGGCTCCGCAGCGAATGACTTGCGGCAGCGCCGCAAATGAAATTCGCGCAAACGGCGCAGTGCAATTTGGCAATCAAGTTCAAAGGATTTAGCGCCTTGACTACAGAACTGTTGGTGCGCCCGGCAAAGCCAAGTTCCGGCTTTCAGAGCAAAGTGCGGAGACCTGACCAAAGACTAGTGGCCTGCATCGGGGTGATCTGCGCGTTCGCCGGATTGGGAACGCTGGCAACCAATATCTTCCTGCCCTCGCTGCCCACCATCGCAGCCGATTTGCGCGTATCGAGCGCGGTCGTCACGTCGACGATCTCCGCTTTTTTTGCAATTCTTGCCGTCGGACAATTGATCGTCGGCCCATTGTCGGACCGGTTCGGTCGGCGAATACCTGTTCTAGCTGGGCTTTGCATCTTCGTGGTTGGCACGATCTGGTGCGCATTCGCCGGCGATCTTGCGAACCTGCTGGTTGGCAGATCGATGCAAGCGTTCGGCGCATGCACCGCCATGGTGCTTTCACGAGCGATTGCGCGAGATCTGTTCGATGGGCAGGCGCTTGCAAAAGCAATGGCACTAGCGACGATCGCAACCGCAGCCGCCCCGGGGTTTTCTCCATTGCTCGGCAGCGCGCTTGATCATTTCTTTGGCTGGCGATCGGAATTTGTTTTTGTGGCCTTCTTCGCAACCTGTGCGCTGCTGGCGTATGCAACGCTGATCGGCGAAACCAATTGGTCTGCTAACGGTTCCGTGAGTCCTCTTGCGGTTGGCGCTTGCTATCTCGGCCTGATCCGGGATGCCAGGTTCGTCGTGCCGACCAGGACAGCGGGCCTGACGATGGCGGGCCTGTTTGCCGTATTCTCGGCGGCGCCGCGCGTACTTCTCGAGCATCTTGGATTCTCGCCGGTCACGCTCGGTCTGGTGTTCGCCGGCGTTGTCGTATTGGTGTTTGGCGCCAGCATGCTGGCGCCAAGGTTGTCGGGATGGCTCGGTCTCTATCGCGCAACGCTGGTCGGTCTGGGAGCCACAGCTATCGGAGCCATCGCGCTTTTGTTCGCTGTGCTGGTCGCGAAGAACTCGTTCCTGCCGTTTCTCTCTACCGCAGCCATCTTCCTGATCGGAGTGGGCATCGCAAGCCCGCTGTCGAGCGCGGCGGCCCTGTCGCCGTTCGGCGACAAAGCCGGGGTGGCGGCCGCCTTGTTCGGCTTCGCGCAAATGGCGGGGGCGGCATGTGGCGCGTTGCTCGCAGCGGTCCTCTCAAGCGATCCAGCGCTCGCGCTCGCGATTGTGCTGGTACTGGCATCTCCGCTCGCGATGATTTTGTACGCGTGGGATGGCCGACTTTCGGGCGGAAATGCCTGAGCATCCTTGCGGCGCACCGACGCTGCCGCGATCGCATCCAAGGACGGCACGAAAAAGGGTATCGACGCGCCCTCGCTGACATTGATCGTGGTTATTTGCCGCTGGTGCCTGCTGGCCTCGCTGTGGGCACCATTCTCCGGCTCGAACCTGAGCGTCTACCAGTTTTAGGACACGCGCGGATCCAGAGGGGTCCAATCGCGATCGTGTTTACTCAGCAACCATCGTTGCATACCCCGCAACAATCTTGACGAGATCAGCCTGGCGGGTAACCCCGGTTTTTTCAAACAGACGACTAACATGCGTCCTGACCGTGGTGTCCGCGACACCGAACGCGGTGGCGACTTCTGGAATACCGCCAACCTCGACAATGGCCAGCAACACGCGGAGTTCGGTCGGCGTCAACTTGAATGTCTCGCCGATTACCTGGGACGTGGACGAGGCCACCAGAGCAGCCCTGCGGACGAACAAGGCTGCGGCGGCCGCACGATCGATGCCGGCGCGGCGGCGCGCGCCTGAAGTCAAAGGCAGCGCATGGGCGACGTAGCGCTGGCCGTCCTTCCCGAGCAGCGGCACGGCGATCCCCTTGATCCCCAATGCTGCGTCGCCTTCGCCGGCAGCCGCAAAGACGTTCCGCAACGTCCGCTGGACCCGTGTATCGGATGTCACCAGCCGCCCGCCAACGGAACTCAGGATGTCGCCTGCGGCAAGAATGGCACTGCCGGCGGCATTGGCGTGAATGAGGCGCCCTTCCGCGTCGACGAGATACATCCCGGCGCTGAGTCCATCGAGGGTATCTACAAATGTCGCGAGTTCCGCAGCCTTGAACTCAAACATCCTGCCAATCAGGACGGCGCGTCTGATGTGCGGAGCGATCAATCGCATTTGCCGGCGCGCCCGATCATCGACAATACCGTTTCGCTCGTGGCGGAACACGCCAAATATGGCTGCGCTGACTGTAGTCCTGTCGAGAACTGCGCTTATGAAATCGACGAAGCCCTGAGGCTTTGCCCATTGACGATATAAGCCGGTCTGAGTGAGTTCCTCAAAAGGTATCAGATCGGTGATCGCAATCGGCTGCTCGATGTCTCCGAGAAACAGCGGCTCTGCGGCTGGATAAATCGGCTCAAACAGAGCGACCGGCAGCCTCTGAAATCCAAACTCATGTGGCGCAGAAGCGTTGCGGGCGCCAACATCCTTGCAGATGAGCGCGGCCCCGGTACCGCCCACGAAATATGCCGCCCTTTCGATCGCGCACTCCCATACAGAAGGGTCGATCGCGGCATCATAGATGACGCCGATCAGATCGCTCAGCCCTTGCTTATCATCGGGGCTGCGTGCCGACGCAACGACCGAGATCGGTCTCAGACTTGACGCCATATTCATTCTAGATCGTCCCTCGGAAGTACCGCAGCCAGACATCGGTCAGTTCTTGATGGAAAAAAGCCAATATCTGCGCCAGGTTTTGAGTTATCGGCGCTTCCGAAGTCCGTGGGGCGCCGCCAGAAAAACTGCAAGCTTATAAGTAATTGAAATTTCAATGTCATTCGACGAGAACGGGGGGCGGGGCTGCTCCCAACCCGGGTGTGATGTCCATCCAGTGAAGTTCGAGCCCTCACTGTACCGTGCCCGGAATAGCCACGCATCCTATAATCGGAGGACGGCCGGTGTCGCTCTGGGGGCATGGCGGATATCGGAGCAAGCCGCGCCGATCAAGCTTTGATTCATGATTGCGCGCCCTAGGTCCGGAGACCAACACCAAAGCCCCGGATCGCTCCGGGGCCTTGTTGCGCCTTTGTGTCCCGCGATCAGGTGCGCGTGCGCATCCGCATCATGAAGCTGTCGAAGCTCAATTCCGCGACCTGCATCCACGGCAGCGAGTCGGCCCGAAAGGCGATCAGGCTCGCATACAGCTTGTTGAAGTGCGGATTGCTCTTCGAAAGATCGGCGTAGATTTCATTGGCCGCAGCGTAGCAGGTTTCGAGCACCTCCTGCGGGAAGGTCCGCAGGATCGCGCCGGCGACGATCAGGCGCTTCAGCGCCGGCGGATTGACGAAGTCGTACTTGCCGGTGACCCAGGTATAGGTATCGGCCGACGCCGAGGCGACCGCCGCCTGATACTGTTTGGGCAGCGCGTTCCACTTGTCGAGGTTGATGACGTTGTGGCCCTGGCCGGTGCCCTCCCACCAGCCCGGATAGTAGTAGTATTTCGCGACCTTGACGAAGCCGAGCTTCTCGTCGTCGTAGGGGCCGACCCATTCGGCGGCATCGATGGTGCCCTTCTCGAGCGCCGGATAGATGTCGCCCGCGGCGAGCTGCTGCGGCACGCCGCCGACCTTGGCGATGATGGTGCCGGCAAAGCCGCCAACCCGGAATTTCAGGCCCTTGAGATCCTCGATCGACTTGATCTCCTTGCGATACCAGCCGCCCATCTGGGCGCCGGTGCTGCCGGTCGGGATGCCATAGACGTTGTTTTCCTTCAGCAGGTCGTTGAGCAGGTCCTGCCCGCCGCCCCACAGCAGCCAGGAGATGTGCTGGCGCGTGTTGAGGCCGAAGGGCAGCGCGGTGCCGAAGGTGAACGCGGGATTCTTGCCCCAGTAATAATAAAGCGCGGTGTTGCCCATCTCGACGGTGCCGTTGGCGACGGCATCGAGCACCTGCAGACCCGGAACGATTTCGCCGGCGGCAAAAGACTGGATCTGGAATCGGTTGTCGGTCATCTCGGCGACACGCTTGCAGAAATATTCGCAGCCGCCGTAGAGCGTATCCAGCGATTTCGGCCAGCTCGCCGTCAGCCGCCACTTGATCTCTGGCGCCGATTGCGCGATCGCCGGCGCAGCCACTGCCGACGCGGCAAGACCGACACCGCTGACCTTCAGGAATTCACGACGTTTCATGCGCTTCCCCTGCTTGTTGTGCCGAATGCTCGACGAGGGACAACGATCTCGAATTGTCGTCTTGGATCGCCGGCGGCCGACGTTTCAATCCGTGGGCCGGCAATTCCGGCCGCCGCCAGCATGACCAATCGTTCCAGGCGAATCAAGGCTGGTGCCCGCTGTCCGATCGGCGGCACGAGGACGCATCACGCAGTTGCGAAGGGCGCCTCGTTCAGAGGTTAGCAAACGGAGGCTGAAACGCGCCTCACGGTCGCACCGCGAACGCCGCCTCCATCGCCTTGCGCGTCTTGATGGTCTCGTTGGCGGCGTCGGTCTCGACATCGCTCCAGCGCACCACCTGGCCATGCGCGACGTCGTTCTTCAGCTTCACCCGGTGCGCCAGTCCGATCGGCAGCGCGCCGGCTTTGAGGCTCGCTTGTGCCGGCATCAATTTGCCCCACACGGTGTAGCCGCCTTCGCCGTCGAGCACCTCGCCTGCGCGCAGATCGCGCTTGGCAACGGCGGCGACGTCGCCGCGAAAATCGAAAGCCTGCCCGGTCGGCTCCTTGCGCAGCGCCGCCGACAGGACCGAGATGTTCAGCTCCAGCCCGATCAGATGATAGGGCTTGTACATCGCCGCATAGCGCCCGCTTGCATCGGTCTTCAAGCCATATTGTCTGAAGCAGTCGGCGGCGTAATCGTTGGGTGCCTCCAGCACGACATAGACGCCCCAGCGCAGATCGCGAAACACCGGACGGCCGTCGCGCTCCAGCGAGGATACCACCTCGACCACTCCGGATCTCTCCAGCACGCCGCCGCGATCGCGTGGCCGCATCACGTGCGGCAGGTCGTCGACGCCGCAGGGCGGAAACGATAGCCCATCGTCGGGCACATCGAGTCCGGTCGCGTTTGCGATCGCCGCCATCTCGATCGCCGATTTGGTACCGTCGAGGAATGAGTTGAACATCTGCGGGTTCATGCCCGCCGACTGCGCCTCGCCTGCGGTCAGCCCGTAATGCTGCCAGACATTATCAGGCGTGACGTCGTGATAGGCGGGCAGATATTTCGTCCCCTTGCCGGCGGCGACCACGCGAAAGCCTGTCGCGCGCGCCCAGTCCACCATCTCGGCGGTCAGCGCCGGCTGGTCGCCATAGGCCAGCGAGTAGACCACGCCCGCCTCGCGCGCTTCCTCCGCGAGCAGCGGTCCCGCCAGCACGTCGGCTTCGACATTGACCATCACGATGTGCTTTCCCGCGGCAATCGCCGCGCGGGCGTGACGGATGCCGGCCGCGGGATTGCCCGTCGCTTCCACGATCACCTCGATATTGCCTGATGTCGCCTTCGCGGCGTCGGCGGTGAAGGTCGTCGCCGCGATCCGGCTCGAGTCCCAGCCCACGGTGCGGCAGGCCTCGCGCGCACGCTCGGGGTCGAGATCGACGATGACAGGCACGTCCAATCCCGGCGTGTGCGGCACCTGCGACAGGAACATCGAGCCGAATTTTCCGGCGCCGATCAGGGCGACGCGGACGGGGTGTCCGGCAGCAACGCGGGCTTGGAGGAGGCGATGAAGGTTCATGAGGAAGGTCTGCCCGATCTGCTTTTCAGTTGCCTTGATGACGGCGGCATTGATGCTGCGCCCCCTCTCCCATGGGGAGAGGGTCGAGGAGAGGGGGTACGGTCTATCGATGGACCTTAAGCCCTCACCCGGATTGCATCTTGCGATGCAATCCGACCTCTCCCGATGGGAGAGGTGAAGCGGTGCTCGCGGCGGCTATCTGTTACTCCGCCGCCTGACGATGCGCTCGCGCCAGCCGCAACAGCGCGTCGTCATCCACCGTCGCGATCGGCGTGAAATCGCGGTGGGCGATATAGTCCGGCCGGGTCGGCTTGCGGATGTAATTGGAGACCGCGTTCAGCGTGAGATAGACGATCTTGCGCGGGAACGGGGTGATGTTGCCGGCCGAGCCATGCACCAGATTGCCGTGGAACATCAGCATGCCGCCGGGCTTGCCGGTCGGTGCGACGATGCCGCCCTGCTTGACCAGCCGCGTCACGGTCTCCTCGTCCAGCGTCCACAGCGGATAGGAGGTGGTCGCAAGGTCGTGCGAGGCCTGCAGATCGCCGGCGTGCTGGCTCTTCGGCACCAGCATCAAGGGACCGTTGATCGGCATCACCTCGTCGAGGAAGATCGCGATGTTCATGGCGCGCGGTTCTGGCATGCCGTCGTCGCGCTTCCAGGTGCCGTAATCCTGGTGCCACTGCCAGACGTCGCCGGTGAAGGCCGACTTGGCGTTGATCTTGAACTGATGCATGTAGACGCGCTCGCCGAACAGCTGTTCGATCGGCGCGATCATGCGCGGATGCGCGGCCAGGACGGCAAAGGCATCGTTGTAGAGGTGGGCGGCGAAGGCGGTGCGCGGCGCGCCACTCTTCTCGCGCCACACCTCGGGGCGATCGGCGGCATAGATCCCCTCGGCCTCGCGCGCCAGCAAAGCGGTTTCCTCAGGGGTGAACAGCTCGGGCAGGAACAGCCAGCCCTCGCGGTTGAAATCATCGATCTGCTGCTGGGTCAGTTGCATCGGTTCCTCCCGTGACGTGTTGTTGTCATCAACGGCGTTGGTCACGCCGCCTGTTCGATCGCCCTCAGTCTCTCTTCCGTCCTGCGACCCGCGGTCAGTGCATGCGCCTGCGCTGCGCTTTCGGCACCCTTGACGTTGCCTGCCAGGATCTGCGCGGCAACTGCATCATGCTCGGTCCATGCGCTTTCGCGATAGTCGAGCTCGGCCAGTACGGTCGCCATCGACCGGCGCATGTGCAGCCACTGCGGCGCGATCATCTCCTCGATCGCGGGATTGCCGGCCAATCGATAGATCGCGGTGTGGAAATCAACGTCGAGTGCGATCAACCGCGCCAGCGGCGTCTTCCTGTCGATCGCGCGGCCGGCGCGGAGCGCAGCTTCGAGCCGCGCACGTCCGGCGGCATCAACCTTGACCCGGCCTGCCGCGAGGCGCGCCGCGAGCGCGTCGATCGCCCCCCGCACTTCGTAGAGCTGGCGAATGCGTACGGGATCAAGCTGGGTGACCTCGAAGCCGCGGCGGCCGCTCTCGGCGAGCAGGCCCTGCCGATGCAGCAGATGCAACGCCTGCGACACCGGCTGGCGCGAGACGCCGAGCCGTTCGGCGAGCTCGCTTTGGGTGATGCGCTGTCCCGGCAGCAAGGTGCGGTCCGTGATTGCTTCCAGGATCCGCGTGTAAACCTGCTCGTTCAGATTGGGGGCCGGCTCCAGCGGGATCATCGCGCGTCCTTTGGAATACGGAATTCCGTATTCGGAACGCTATCGTGAGCGGCCGGGTTGGTCAAGAGCGCAGGTCCACGAGAAACGCGAGTAAGCCGATGAGGGCCGTAAGGAGCGGCTGTCGGCGTCGGGGCGTGTGGCAGGCGGTAAGACCTACGCCGCCAGGAACGCTAGCACGATCCTGCAATATTCCGCAGGCGCCTGGTCGAACATCCAGTGCCGGGCACCCGCGATGATCGCCGTTCTTGCGTCCGGAATATGCTCTGCCAGCACCCGCCAGATCCGGGATAACGCGCCGGTGGTCTCGGCGCCGCCGATCAACAGTGTCGGCGTCCGGATTCCGTGCGCGTCCGCCTTGGCGTAGGGCTTGCGCTGCTCGCCGACCTGGCCGAGCAGTGTGAATACATTGTCGCGGAGTTGCTGCTTCGGCGCGGCGGGCAGGCGGGCCCAGGCGCCATCGCCGTCGATCCCGTCGAAGAAATTCTGCAGTGCGCCCTCGATATCGCCGCTCGCGAGCTTCGCGGCCGAGATCGCGATCCTGTTGGCCAGCGGGGGAGGGGCCGGAGGCGAGGCGGATGGCGCAAGGCTCGCATCGAGATCGCCGCCGGGCTCGGCGAGGATCAGCTTGCGCAACAGGTCGGGGCGCTGTTGCGCGACCCGAAACGCGATGTGGCCGCCGCGCGAATGGCCCATCAGATCGACCGGTGCAGGCGCGATCTGCGCGACGAAGGCGATGCTGTCAGCGACATGCTGGCTCATCAGATAGTCGTCGCCAACGCCGTCCCAGTGCGCGGGAAAGAAATGCCGCAAGGACAGCGAGATCACGCGGTGCCGTTGCGATAGCGGCCCGAGCACCGCCGACCAGCTGCGGAAGTCGCCGAGTGTCCCGTGCACGCAAACCAGCGGCGGCCCCTGATTTTCCTGGCCTACCTCGAGATAGGCCATGTCGTATCCGTTGACGCGAAGGGTCTGCATGGGATGTCTCGTTATGACCGGTGGAAGTTGTGGCGACATCATCATTTCATGGAACGCGCGGCCTGCCCAGTTCGTGCCAAGCGGATGCCAGACCATGCGCGCTTGACACCTAGTATAACGAGGTATAGTGCTGCTAGGTATCGTCAACCAAGCAGGAGGCTCACATGCCGGTCGCCAAGGTCTATGTGCCAGAGGGCATTCTCACGCCGGAGCAGCGGCGCGAGATCGTCAAGGGGATTCACGACGTCATCCTCGACGTGGAAAAGCGGCCGGCGGGTTCGCCGACCTATGTGCTGATCAGTGAGGTTCCGGTGGGCGACTGGGGCGCCACCGGCAACGTCTATGCGCCGCGAACCTGACCATCGATCACACCCCTCATCACAGCGAGATGCGCCATGACCATGACCAACAGCCTGAACACCGAGTTGGAGTTGCATGAGAGCCCCGGACTGAACCGGCGCGCTGTCCTTATGACTGCCGCCATCGCCGCAACGGCGGTGGCGGGCATTTCGCCGGCTACGGCTGAGACTCTGCCGGCCGCGACCTTCGGCGCGCCGTTGGTGGAGCTTCAGGTCCCTGCCGGTGTGCTCACGCTCGAGCAGAAGGCGGCCATGATCAAGGGCATCAGCGACGTCGTTTTCAACGCGACGAAGCTGACGCCGGGACCGACCCAGGTCTCTTTTGTGCAAATCTTCGAAACCGCCCCAGGGGGCTTTGGTGTCAACGGTCAGGTTTTCGTGCCGCGACCCAAGTAGGACCCAGGCACCTTGTCGTGCCTCCCGGCTTGACCGCTTGGGTAGAGAAGCCTAGTAATACAAGGTATGGAAGGCGAAATGCTCAAGGGTCACCTCGACATGATCGTGCTCGCCGCGCTCGCCGCGGCCGGCTCGGCTCACGGCTATGCGGTGATCGAGGAGATCAAGCAGCGCAGCGGTGGCGCGTTCGATCTGCCCGAAGGCACGATCTATCCGGCGCTGCACCGGCTGGAGCAGGCGGGACTGCTGACCAGCCGCTGGACCATCGCCGATAGTGGGCGCAAGCGGCGTGTCTATTCGCTGACCAAGGCGGGCACCCGCGCGTTTGCCGAGCGGCGCGCGGTCTGGAAGCAGTTTTCCGATGCGATCGGCGGTCTGCTCGGGGGTGTCAGGCCACGGGAGAACCCGGCATGATCCAGGACTATCTCGACAGCCTTTCGCGCGAGCTCGATTTTGATCGCTCGCTGTCGCGTCGCGTGCGGGAGGAAGTCGAAGATCATCTCTGGGAGGCTGTCGAGGCGTCTCCGACCGGCAATGAGCTTGAGGCGCAGGCGCGCGCCATCGCCAGTTTTGGCGATGCGCGGACGATCGCGGCGCAGTTTGCCGTGATTTCGCTCGCCGTTCGCAGCAGGCGCGCCGGCATCGCCGCGGTTTTTGTCATCGCCAGCGTTTACGTTGCCATGAAGGCCCGCATCGCCTGGTACGCGGCGGCACAGTGGGCGATCGGCGATGACATGCGGGCGGTCTCCGGCCTCGTGCTGCAGATCGACCGCTATGCGTTCCTTGTCTCCATGATCATCGGGCTCGGCGGCTTCATCTACATCCGCAGCCGTCAGATTCCCGCGGCCTTCCATCCGGCCTATCGCCGGCAGCTACGCCGTTTCTTTCTGTTGTGTGCGGCAACCGTGGCCGCGCTGGTCGTTTCCGTCAGCAGCGATGCCGTGTTGACGGCGCTGCAATTGCGCGGACCCGGATTGTCCGCCATGTCCCTGGTTCCGATTCTGTCGATGGCGATCGAAGTCGCATGCGTCGGATTTCTGGTCTTTCACATTCGCAGCGTGGCGCTGCGGGCGGCGTCAACGGCAGCCTTGATGACGACGTGACGATCGCGGCCGTCTGCGCTACATCACCCGGATAACCGGCTCTATCCCCTCATCCTGAGGAGCTTGCGCTAGCAAGCGTCTCGAAGGACGAGGCCGTAAAAATTGTCACCGGGGCCTCATGGTTCTCCGAGCGATGCGAAGCATCGTCTGGAGACGGCGCGAACGCGCCTCCTCACCACGAGGATTAACGGCGCAGCAAGACTGAATCACCCCGCCAGAAACTCCAGCACGATCTCGCAATATTTCTGCGGCGCCTGCTCGAACATCGGATGCGTTGTGCCCGGGATGACAGCGGTCCGCGAATTGCCGACATGGGCCGCCAGCGCGTGCAGTACCTTGGGAAGCCCGCCCTTGGTGTTGGCGCCGCCGATGAACAGCGTCGGGGTCTTGATCGCTTCCGCGTCGGCCTTCGAAAATGGTGGGCGCTTGTCGTTGATCTGGCCGATCAGGGTCGTCGCATTGTCGCGCAGCAGCTGTTTGGGCGACGCCGGCAGCCGCTTCCAGGCGCCCGGGCCTTCCAGCGCATCCATGAAATATTCCAGGCCGCCATCGATATCGCCGGCCGCGATCTTCTCGGCCGAGGCGGCAAACCGCGCCGCAAGCGGAGAAGGGCCGGGCACATAGTCCGGATCGAGCGAGGCATCGAGTTCGCCGCCGGGCTCGGCAAGGATCAGCCTGCGCAACAAATCGGGCCGCCGCCCTGCGACGCGGAAGGCGATGTGCCCGCCGCGGGAATGGCCCATCAGGTCGACGGGTTCCGGGTCGAGCCGTTCGATGAATTCGATCACATCGTCGACATGCTGGGCGATCGAATAGGTGTCACCGAGGCCGTCCCAGTGTTCGGGGAAGCAGTGCCGCAAACTGACCGCGATCACGCGATGGTTGCGCGTCAACGGCCCCAGCACCGAAGACCAGATGCGGAAGTCGCACAGCGAGCCGTGCACGCAGAGCAGCGGCGGGCCTTGATCTGTATGGCCGACCTCGAGATAGGCCATGTCGTATCCGTTGACGCGAAGGGTGTGCATGGGGGGGCTCATTGGGGATGGGAACCGGGTGCTCGTCATTCAACGAAACCAATGACGGTTCAACGGGATATGGATCATCCAAATTCCCCCGGAATTCGGGTGGATCGCAGGTTTTTCCAAGTCTAGATTCCGTGCCAGTCTAGAAAAAGGGGCAGATCGGATACAAGGAGGCCCATCATGACAGATCAGCACTTTACCTTGTTCGACACCGCGATCGGGGTTTGCGGCATCGCCTGGGGCCAGCGCGGCATCAATTCGGTGCAATTGCCGATGGGAAGCCCGGAGAAGACCCGCGCCCGCATCCATCAGCGGCACGGTGCGATCGAGGAGGCGACACCCGCGCCGGAGGTGCAGCGCGCGATCGACCGCATTGTCGATCTGCTTGCGGGCACACCCGACGATCTCTGCGACATCGTGCTCGACCTCGACGGCGTGCCGGAGTTCCACCGCGGCGTCTACGACATCGCCCGCACCATTCCGCCTGGCCAGACCATGACCTATGGCGATATCGCCAAACGGCTTGGCGGCGTGGAGCTGTCGCGCGAGGTCGGACAGGCGCTCGGCCGCAACCCTTGTCCGATCGTGGTGCCCTGCCATCGCGTGCTCGCGGCCGGCAACAAGCCGGGCGGCTTCTCCGCCAATGGCGGTGTGGTGACGAAACTCAAGATGCTGGAAATCGAACGCGCGGTGGTCAACCACACGCCGAGTTTGTTTGATTGATGCACCTGAACCAGCCGGACCCTCCCCTGGAGGGGGAGGGTCGATCGCGAATGCAATGAGCGATCGGGGTGGGGTGACGGTCTCTCCTTTCGAACGCTGGCCGAGTTGAGAGATCATCCCACCCCGGCTCATCTTTCGCTGCGCTCAATCTGAGCCGACCCTCCAGGGAGGGTGGCGTCGAGGCCCTAGCCCACCGCCTCGCAGGCGAACCCGTCGCCCCAGCGCTTGATCCGCCCGGTCGACGGCGAGGGGAAATGCGCGGTGCAGCAGAGCGCCCCGGTGTCGCAATAGCGCTCCAGGAAGGAGCGTCGGGTCAAGGCCGCCTGCGCCTGGTCGACGTCGAACTTCATCGACAGTTCGGGATAGCGCGCCTGCAGCGGCGAGTGCATGAGATCGCCGCTGAAGACGGCGTCATCCTTGGTCTTGCCGAAGCTGAAGGCGACGTGGCCGGGCGTGTGGCCCGGCGTCGACAGGATCCGCGCGTGGTCGCCGATCACAAAGTCGTTGGTTACGATCTCGGCCCTGTTGGCCTCGACCACCGGCAGCACACTGTCGGCAAACGGCGGCAGCTCGGCCTTGGCGTGCTGCGCGGTCCAGTAGTCGAACTCGTCTTTGGCAAAGAGGTAGCGCGCGTTCGGGAAGGTCGGCACCCAGCGGCCGTTCTCCAGCCGCGTGTTCCAGCCGATGTGATCGACATGCAGATGCGTGCACATCACGAAATCGATGTCTTCAACGGAAACTCCGGCAGCCTTGAGGCCCCGCATGTAGATGTCGTCGGTCTTCATATTCCATTTCGGGCGATTGGGCCGCGGCTTGTCGTTGCCGATACAGCTGTCGACCAGGATCGTATGGTGTGGCGTCTTCACGATGTAGGATTGGAAACAGAGAATCAGTCCGTCGCTGTTGTCGATTGCGCCGGCCTGTTTCAGCCAACCCCTGTTCTCGGCCAGCACTTGCGGCGTCAGGGCCGGCAGCAACTCGAGCGCCGGCAGGTACGTTGTTTCCTGCTCGATGATGCGATGAATGGTGAGATCGCCGATGGAAAATGTGAGGCTCACGGATGCTTCCCTTGAAACTGTTGCCCGTGTGGACGGATTAGCATGCACGTCAGCCGCCGTTAAGCGAGCGCAGCCCAGATATGCGGGCGCGCGGATGTTCTCATCCCGCTTCGCGTTGCGCGACGCCGCAAGGCAGAAAGGGGCTGCGCCGCCGTCACTTCACGCTCTTTTGCGGTCAAGTGATTTGCCCGACGGGCAAGGTCTGCGAATTCCTGTCCAGCCCCCTCGCGAAAAATAAATCGCTTCTGTTTTTCAGAAATATGTGATTTGTTCTCGTTGTCCCGCCTCGACCAAAGAGGGGCGCTTCGCGATCGTCACGAACGTTGGGTGCGGGATGCGGTGGACGCGGCAGCGTTGCGCGCGAAACGGGATCGCAGGGCGGGTTCTCCTGTGAGCGATCGGCAAACGCGCAAGACGAGCGACGCTGCAGCGTACGGCGAAGTCGTGTGGTCCTGGCATCCGTTGCTGATGCTAAGCCCTCGCGGAGGCACACTCAGCCCAACCGGGATATGAGATGCCATGCAATCCGGAGGGCGATGGTGGCAAAAAGGAACT
>Ga0307508_10003179_pt1 | contig 16796 bp, 16 predicted proteins | sample 9_EM_MG_FD_203089 | JGI IMG/M metagenome (GOLD analysis project Ga0307508, IMG submission 203089) | Populus trichocarpa ectomycorrhiza microbial communities from riparian zone in the Pacific Northwest, United States - 9_EM | ecosystem: Host-associated > Plants > Roots > Unclassified | place...
CCAAGACTTACTTGTCTTGTCGGGCTGGGGCCCCTGCCCCAGCTAGCCTTTGGCCGAAAAGCGCGCGATCCGCGCGGCGACTTCGGCCTCGAAGCGCGCGATGTAGTCTTTCACGAGCTGGCTCGGATCGGCGCCAGCGAGCAGCGGCGTGAGGTCCATGCCCCAGATCAGCGCCGAGTGCTGGTCGGTGCCGTGCGATTCGAAGTAGGTGGCGTGCGCGCGGCGTCGGCCTGCCGTAGCCAAGTCGTAGCGCTTGCCACCGGCGATCTGCGAATCGAAGACGCCCATCAAGGCGGCGTGCAGGTTCTCGTGGCGGTCGACGGGCATCACGATCTTGTCGGAATCGCACAGCCAGTCCAAATCGCGCCACACTTCGCAGCCGATGACGCGCTTGGGGCGCGCCTCGGGCGGCAACTTTTGGCACGCTGCAACCACGCGCAGCGCGACGGCAACGTGCGTGTCGTGCTTGTCGGCCAGGTTATGCGTGTAAACGAGCTCCGGGCGCGCTTCACTCAAGATGCTGACCAAGTCCGTGACGACCGCTGAGGCGCTGGCGTCTTTCACGACCGCGCTCGGATGCCCGAGCTGCAGCATGGCCGAGTATTCGCCGACGAAAGCCGCCTTGCGCTGCTCGAGCTGCCGCACGCTCATCATCTGCTCGTTCGAATACGCCTTGTATGCGAAGTCGCGCGCGCTGCCGGCGCCGTCCGTCACCACCACGCCGGTGAACCAGCAGGCGCTATTCTGAAAACACTCGACGACGCCGTGCGCGGCCATGAACTCCAGGTCGTCTTGATGAGCGCCAACCGCCAGGTGCGTGGTGCGTGACAGCGCCAGCTCGACGTCGACGCCGTCGGGCACGAACACGTCCGCGGTTTTGTTCGACAACGAAAGGGTCATAGACATCGTCAAATCCGCGGCAAGCTCGCCGCTGCAATCGATTGACCGACGCGCCGCGTGGCTTCGTCGGGCAGATGAATGCGCACGCGCTCGGCCAGCGCCGGCGCTTCCGTGCGGAGCACACGCCGCGCCGTCTCGATCAGCAAATTGCCGCCTTCGCCAGACGTGACCCGGCCGAGCAAGAGCACGTGCTTCATGGCGTAGAATTCGGAGTAAAGCAGCAGGCCATAGCCGAGATATACGCCCAAGCTCTCGAAAATTCCGCGCGCTCGCGCGTCGCCTGCAGTCATCAGCTTTTGCATCAGCTTGAGTTTTTCTCCAGGCGATGCGGCAGCCGGCAGCTCGAGGCCGGCGACTTTGGCCAGGCGAATCGCCGCATCTTGGGAGAAATAGTTCACGCCGGTGCCGCGGTCGCCCGACCATTCGGCGTCGAGCGGCGCGCTTTCGCCAACGTCGACGGGCGCGAACGCCAGCTCGTTGATCCAACCGGTGATCAAACCGTGCTGATTGACGTAGCCCGCGGCCTGGCTGGTGCCCATGGCGATGCCGAGCACCGAGTCGTCTTTCAGCTCGAGCGCGCCGGCCAGTGCCGTGACGTCACCGTCGTTGGCGACCTCTAGCGGCACGTCGCCCCACTTTTTGGCGATGTCTTGATAGATGCTCTTGATGCGCGCCTCGAAGGCAGCCGGTGGCACCTTACGGAAGAGCGAGGCCACCATCGTGCGATTGTCGACGTAAATGCCTGCAGAGCTGACGCCGATGGCGTCGATGCGCGGCAGGTGTGCGGCCGCTTGGCGAATCGAGTCGTCGATGCCGTTGAAGTGGTAGTCCGGATCGCTCTCCAGCTTCGGCTGCCACACGGTTTCAATCGAGAACACTTCTTTACCGTCGATCACCGCAGCCACCTTGCGATCACTGCCGCCGGCGTCGAAGCCAATACGGCAGCCGTTCAAGTGGCCGCCAACGGCTTTGCCTTGCTCGCGCTCGGGCGGCAGCCGGGCCTCGTCTACTACCTCGATCACGAACGCAGACTTTTCGTAGATTTTCGCGAAAAACTCGGCGTCGAAGGCGCGCTCGCCGCCAGCGCGATAGCGCGACGCCAGGTAGTCCGCGATAGCCCGCGGTCCCGCGACGAACACGTGATGCGCCCCGCGCTGCCACAGCAAAAACTTGAGCACGCGCTCGACCAGGCGCTGGCTTTCCGGCGAGCGCTGATGACCATCTTCGAACACACGCATCGAAAAACGCGACACGCTGTCCGCGCTGCGTTCGAGCGCCAAGCTGAGCTTCGCCCCGCCCTCCCCCACTGCGCGCGCATGCTCACGCAGCGCGAGGTACAGGGGCCGAAAGCCCGGATCGAGCGGGGGCGCCACGGCGGGCGGCTGTTCGAATACGCTGGCGGACAAGGCGGCCGCCGATGCTACGCGCTGGCCCGCGCCGCCAGAAGCGACGCCAGAAAGTGCAGTGTTTTCAGGCATGAGTGGGTCCATTGTGGCGCACAGCTCGCTCCCAGCCGTGGCCGTTTTCGACCACATTCTTTGCGCGTTCTTCGCCGGGCCCGGGCTGCCGCCCCGCAGCCTCACTCGCAGAAGCTGCCGTTGCGTATCCGGGCAACGCCGTGCGAGCGAGAGCAGGATTAACAGCGATTCCGAGATGGCGGGGGACCGCCACCCTGACGCAACGAAACTGGCGCGCGGGGTCTGCCCGAGTGGGGTTAACGCTTCGAAAGTTACTTCGTATGCGCCGCGGCAGCCCCCCCTTTCAAGACTGATCTCGAGGCGAGGGTGAGCCCAACGCTCAGCCGTCCTCCACATCCCGTTGTCTTGCTCGGACAGCGACGCGCTAGTCGGTGACGACGCCGACCTTGGCCTGGAAGACGAGGCGGCCCGCTTTCGGATCTTTGAGGGCGATTTGATAGTCGTTCGGCACTTCGAAGACGACCTTCGCCGGCGGATTCATCGGCGCGCTGCCTTTGTCTTTGCCGACGGGCTTGAGCGTGACCGTGTTCGACGTTTCTTCGCCGAGCTCAACCGGGATCTTGTGAAGCGCGACCAGGCGATTGCCCTTTTGGCGCAGGGTGATCCACCACCACTGACCCTTCTCGTCTTTCTTGAAGCGCTGACCGTCGGCGGGGAAATTCTTGCGCTCGACGGCCATGCACGCGTTCATCTTCTTGGCGTCGTCGCCGGCTTTCTTACTGCATTTGGCTTCGGCGGCTGCCTTGGGCTCCGAGTCGTTGAACGAGAACAGGAAGACGACGTCGGGCGCCGTCAAGATGTCGGTCGGCGTCCGGGTTGCTTTCGGGCCATCGTCGGCCGGGGCCGGAGCTTTGGGGGCGTCAGCTTTCGCGTCGGGCTTGGGCGCGTCGGCTTTCGTGTCGGCCTTGGCCGCGTCCGGCTTCGCGTCGGGCTTGTCCTCCGCGGCGCTAGCGACGGGCTTCTCGTCAGCGTTGGCCTCGGGCGTTTCGGCTGGCTTCGCGCTGCCCCCGCAAGCGCAGGGCAGCAGTGCCAGGCACACGAGCAAACCGAATGCAGATCCGCAGCGCTTCATGGCGCTCATGCTTAAATCAGAAGTGCCTCGAACGGAAGCCGGCTCAGAGTGAACGCATGAAGCTCAGCAGATCCGCCTGATCTGCCTGCGTCAGCGCCGAGGTGACACCGTGGCGGTCACCTCCACCGCAAAGCCCGAAGCGGCCCTTGAGCGAGACGGCGCAGCCGTCGTGGAACAGCGGCGCGCGCATGTTCACGTCGACCAATGAGGGCGTGATGAACGCCCCGCCCGTACCCACATCGTGCAGCTTGTTGTCGGTGTAGTCGGTGCCGCTGTGGCAAGCCGAACAGGCCGCCTGCGAGCCGTAGAAGATCGTGCGCCCGCGGGCGACGGACGCCGGGTCAAGATCATCGGCCGTCGCCGCTTTCGGCACGCTGTCGAGCCAGGCACTGAGCGCCGCGCGTTGATCCTTATCGACCGCCGCTGCCAGTGACATGCGCTTGAGCATGACCTCGTCGACCAACGCATCCCAATTGTTCAGATCACCAGCCCAGTGGAAGGGTGCGCGCGTGCTCGCCCCACCCTCGAGCGTTTGCGAGCGGCGCGGCCCGACCGAGAATTGCCAGGTGTGGCCGTCCTCACCGGCTTCGGGATGACACGACGAGCAGGCGATGGCGCCGCCGGTATTCATGTGGAACATCGCGAAACCGGTGTCGAAGCGCGAGTCGGCCGCGAGCGACACGGTTGCGCCGGATTGAAAGCTGAGCTGCGCAGGCTCCCGCGACTGCACGACCCAACTGCCGGCGCTGTCGAACGCTACCGCGACGGGCTCGCCCTCGACACTGTCGCTCGTGGTGTTGCCGGAATTGCCGGTGAAGCCGCCGCAAGCAACGCTGAAGGCGCCGGACATGGTGTCCGCCGCAGTCGTGATCCACAAGTTGGGGTTCTTGACGCCGCCCGTCGGCGACCATGAGTTGCCGGCCGCAAGCACCGCAACCCGCGCGCCATCGAGCGACAGCGCCACGTCGATCGGACCGGACGCACCGCCCAGTGTGGTCGAGCTAGTCGTGGTCATGGTGCTAGCGGTGGCACCATTCACGACCGAGACGGAGAGATCGGCGACGGAGCCGCCGCACGTGGCTCCGTAATAGGCGCCGACGCCCGACGGCAAGGTCGTGTTGCTCGAATTCACGTGACCGACCAGCACGCTGCCGCCGGGCAGCGACAGGGCGCGGTAGGCGACGCTGGCTGTCGTGCCACTCGCGGTACCGGCGAGCGCGCTGTTTGGCGAAGGTTGGGTACGGCGCAGCACTTGGCCGTCGCGACTCACCAGCATGACTTCGGCGCTCTTGAAGCGCGTGACCACCAGATTGTCACCGGAGATGAGCACGTCGCGCAAATCGGGGTCGAGGTGATGGCGCTCGGTGATGCCCTGGGTGGTTGCGTCGACGGTGGCCAGCACGCCGGAGCGACAGGCCACGTACAGCTTCGAAAGCGCAGCGTCGTAGGCGATGCCGCGCGGCGCCGCGCAAACGGGAATGCGACTGGCGCTGCCGAGTGCGGTGTCGACCGCAAGCACGGCGCCACCGCGACGCGCCACCACGTAAGCGGTGCCGGCCGGACCTTCGACGACACGCCCTGGCTCGTCACCAGCTTGAAGCTGGACGGAGACGACGTTCCGCGTCGACAAGTCGACGATGTGCACCAAGTCGCGATCGGGATCGGACGCGACGGCATGACCATCCTTCGTGACCAGCAGCGTGCCGCCCGCGATCGGTGCCACCTTGCTGCTCGCTCGCTGGGTCTTGCCCGCGAAGAGCGGCGTCGGCCCGGTGCTGGTCGGGTTGAAGCCGGGTTCACTCGACGCTCCGATCGAGCCCCAGTCACTGGGGCCGCTGCAACCCGCAAGCACGCCCAACGCGACGACCCCACCCATTATCGAATAATTGCCAGAGAGTTTAGTCATCTGTGCCACCCATTCCCGGCTCTCAGCACGAAACGCGCCAGAGCGAGGTCAACGCTAACACGCGGCGTATTTGGAAACCAACCTTACCCGCTGTGCCCGGGCGCTATGACAACGGGATCGCAGGTGTGAAGTGGACGCTCAGCGTGCAAGTGCCGCACCGCGGCCTGGCCCAATGTAGTCGGAGGTGGTGCGTCGGGCTGTTCCAGAGTGGTCACAACACCCTGCAGCTCGAGCACCGCGCGTTAGGGCTGCTCGTCTTTGGGCTTGAGCAGCTTGGCCGCGGTTTCTTCGACCTCGGCGCCCGTTTGCAGCACCTTCAAGTTGGCGACGAAAGCGTACTTGGCGATGCGCGTGTCCACCATCGCGCCCTCGAGCCCCGAGCTGCTCACGTTGTCCAGCGTTGCGCCGGCGTGGCGTGCTTCAGGCGAAATCTGAACGGTCTCGGCAGTTTCGGCGGCCGACGGCGCGCCGGCCAAGCGCGCGACGTCCGCCGCGGAACGATCGAAGCGATCGGAGGCGTCCGAGAGGCCCGAAAGCGCCGACTGCATCAGAGGTCGAATGGCCACGTATCGTTGAACGGCGGCCCCACGAGCGGCTTGAGCAACTATTTCGGTCGCGCAGATTGTACGTAGAACCGAATTTGCTGCCCCTCGGCCCGATGCAGGGCCAAGTGCACTATGTTTCAAGCATGGCCGCCGAAGCAAAGCTCCGCAGCTTGCTGCCGTTCTTGGTGGGCGGTACGGCACTATGCCTGGGCCTCGGCCTGGGACTGTTCACGCTCAAGAGTTGGAGCCGGAGCCCGCCGCCGCTGATTCCGCCGCTGAGCTCTTCCGTGAGCGTCGTGCGCTCCACACCGGACGTGCTCGTGGCAGTGCGCGATTTGGCGCGGCTCGAGTCAGCCTCGTTTCACATGGAGCGCGTGATCGATCTGAGTGACAAGCAATCGAAGCTGTGGGGCATGATCACGACCGAGGACGCCATTTTGCTGGTGGCGGTCGCGGAGGTGACCGCCGGCATCGATCTCTCGAAGCTGAGCGCAGCCGACGTGGTGGTCGATCCCGCCCGCCGCTCTGCGCGCATCGACTTGCCCGCTCCTGAAGTGCTGCACGCCGCGCTCGACAACGACAAAACCTACGTGCATTCACGCAAAACCGGCACCCTGGCAGAGCGCCACGAAAATCTCGAATCGCGCGCCCGGCAAGAAGCCGAGCGAACGCTGATCGAATCGGCGAAGCAAGCCGGCCTGCTCAATCGCGCGTCCGAAAACGCCCGACGCACGGTCGAGGCGCTGGTCCATTCGCTCGGCTACGACAAGGTCGACGTGAGTGTACGGTCGCCCAACGCTGCAGCTCCGTAGTTCGTAACGGGCGCTAGTGCAGCGCCGTCACCAAAATTGTCTCCATCTCATTTGCGCTGCACTAGCGAATGATGTGCACGGCCATGCCGGCGGCGCGCGCAGCGGCGCCGTCCGCGTCGTCGCGATCGCCGACCACCAGGCAGTGAATCGGTTCGACGCCGAGCGCCGCCGCCGCCAGCAGATAGCCTTCCGGATGCGGCTTGAGCTTGCTCGGGCCGCCGGGCTCGCCGCTCGACACGACGATGTCGAACAGCTGGGTCGCGCCCAGCGCCTGCAGCTTGCCGCTCGCCGGGTAGTCGCTGACCAGCGCCGTCTTTCCGCCTCTTTCTCGGTATTTTTCGAGCGCGGCGAGCAAGTCGCCGCGCCTACTCTGCGCCACCCATTTCAAAGGTCGCTCGAACATCCATTGCCGCACGACCAGCTCGACGGCTTCGCGCGGCAGGCCGAGTCTCCCGGCGGCGTGCTCGAGTTGGCGTTCGAAAGGACTGCCAGCGCTCGCCAGGGCGGGCTCGGCCTGGCCTTCGCGGAGCTGTTCGTGCGAGCTACGAAAAGTGCGCAGCGTTTTGATCGCGCCCCAACCGAACAAGGACAGCTCGACGGCCATCGCAAGCTTGACCAGCGTCGGGCGGTATAGCGTCCCGTCCAGGTCGACGAGCCACGCTCGGTAGCTGTGCGCGTCGGCGGGTAACAATGGCTGTCCTACTCGCGCGCTCGCCCGAAAATCTTGGAGCCGGGCGGCACGGAGCTGACGAGCCACACGTTGCCACCCACCACCGAGCCGGCGCCCACCACCGTATCGCCGCCCAAAATCGTGGCGCCGGCGTAGATGGTCACGTTGTCTTCGAGCGTGGGGTGGCGCTGCTTGGTAAAGCCGTCTTGCTCGCACTCGCGGCGCCGCGTGCTGAGCGCACCGAGGGTGACGCCTTGATAAAGCTTGACGTTGTTGCCGATGCGGCTGGTCTCGCCGACCACCGTGCCGGTGCCGTGATCCAAAAAGAAACCCTCGCCAATACTAGCGCCCGGATGCAGGTCGATACCGGTACGGCTGTGCGCGTACTCGGCAATGATGCGCGGGATCATCGGCACCTGCTCTTGGTAGAGCACGTGCGCCACGCGATGGGCAGTGATGGCCTCGATGGCAGGGTAGCTGAAGACGATCTCTTCGACGCTGCGCGCGGCCGGATCACCGTCGAACGCCGCCAAGACGTCCGTGTTCAAGACCCGCCGCACGTGCGGCAACGCCTTGAACAAGCGCAGCACGACCTCCTCGGCCCAGCCCGCAGGAAAGCCGCCCTTGGCGCGACCGACGCCGGTCTCGTAGGTCAGCGCGCGATCGATTTGTTCGACCAGTGACTCGAACGCCGGGTAAAGGTGCTCGCTGACGGCGAAGCGCAGGTTTTCGCGGCGCAGCGAACGCAAGCTGTAGAAGCCCAGATACACCACGGGCTTGATGTGGTTGTAAGCCTCGACGACGGCGCGTTTGTTCGGCAGCGCCGCGCTCTCGAGATTGTTGATCTCTTCGGGGCCGTCGTAACTCTTGACGACGTCGTCGATCGCCAGCTCGAGATCTTGGGTGCGAAGCGTGTGGTGCATGACCGTCGCCGCCCCAAGTCTACGCGGCGGCTCGGTTTCGGCAAAGAAGGGCATCAGCAACCGTTTTGGGGTTGGGGCCCCAAGACCTGAGGGTGGGGCGCGGTCTTGCGGGTCGGTGGGTCCAAAGCCCCACCTCCCAGCGAGGAGCAGGCGACGAGCCGCGTGGGGTGGGGCCCCGCAGAGTTCATCTCAGCCGGGCGTGGAGGCGCGTGCTTCCCCGAAGGCCCGCGAGCTGCGCTCCCGAAGGAATAGTAGGAGCGCAGCTCGCCTCTAGTCCGTGTGGGCGACGACGCCGAGCGTGGTCGTGAACTGCTGGCCGGTGCTTTCGCGGATATCCTTACTGAAGACCTGCAGGCTCGACCAATCGAGGCGGTTGTCGAGACGAATGGTCAGGAAATCCGAGGGCAAGTAGTCGAGCGTGAGCGTGCCACCCGCCAGGTCCATGGTGTGCGTCTTGAAAGCGTCACCGGTGACGAAGCCGTGCGTGTCGCGGAAATATTCGCCGCGCACCGCGACGCCGAATTGATCGACGATGGCTACGCGCGCGCCAAGCATCACGCCGACGTAGGCGGCGGATTTGAATTTGTTGACGTTCTGGTCGTCGCGGTAGTGATCGAGACCGTAGTCCGCATTGAGCACCAGCCGCAGCCGCTCGATCGGATTCGCGGTCACGACCAAGTCGACCAGGTGCCTGAGGCCCTTGCTGTTGGAGCTACCGCGATCGAGCACCCCGTCCGGCTTGGCCGGGCTGCCCATCGGCGCCGCCACGCAGCCGTTGACCGTGAACTGTTCGTCGGCAGCGCAATGAACGGCGAGCGTGTCGTCCTGCTCGGCCCCGACCATGTAACCGAGCGACACCGCGAGCATGTCGGCATCGTCGGCGTTCTTCAGGTGGAAGTTGGCTTGCCCGCCGAAGCTCTTGCCGGCGTTGTTGTCGACGCTGTTGTTCCAGCCGTTGACGGCCAATAGCTTGAAGTCGAAGGCATCAGCAACCGCGAAATTGGCGCGAATACCGGTGTGGAACACCGGTTGCGACACGAACAGCATGCTGCGCGTGTAGTTCATGTTCAGGTGGCTTTCCGCCACCTCTGCGCCGAACGGCGTGTCGAACTTGCCGAAGTCGAGCTGCAGCATGCTGCCCTCGCCGGCCGGCTTCCACGATGCGAACGCCTGCTTCACGTTTTCGAGGCCGTTGGCAGAATCGCAATTCGACTTGTCGCTCGACAGACAACCGGTGCCGATGCTGTGCGCCGTGGGGCCGAAGCGCAGGCTCACGGTGCCACCAACCGGATCAGCTGGGTAGCTGGCGTTCACACCGACCCACGACAGCGCGAAGCCGTTCGTGGAATCGAAGGCGCGGAGCAAGTTCTGACCGGATTGCGGTTTCGGGAAGTTGTAGTTGAGCGAGTAGTAGGCGTCCGCGAACGCCGAAAACTCGATGCTGTCGTACCAACTGTCGCCCCCTTCGGAGTAGTTCTCGGCGGGCGGCAAGTCGGGCTCGGGATCAACCGCAGTCGGTTGTGGGGCCGCGGCTTCCACGGGCGGCGGTGCCGGAGCGGGCTCGACCGGCATAGCTGCCGGAGCGGGAGCGGGCGTCGGTGTCACTTCGGCGGGAGCCGCAGGTGCGGTGGGCGCGGTTGGCGGCACGGGTGCGGGAGCGCCAGCGGCGGGAGGCACTGCAGCAGGCGGCGCGACAGCCGGCGGCGGCGCAACGGGTTGCGCGGCTGGGGGAGCAGGTTTTGCTGGCGCTGGCTTCGGCGGCGCTGGCGCTGGCGCTGGCGCTGGCGCTGGCTTGGCGGGAGCCGCCGGCGCCTTTGGTGCACCCTGAGCCAAAGCTTGCCCCGAGAGTGAAAAACCCAATGCAATCACGCTGGTCACGACGGTACGCCCGCGCATCATGTTCATCTCCGGGGCCACTCGCTACCACACCCAGTCGCGAAATGATCAGGGATTTCAGGCCCCCCCGAGAACGCTGCGCTGACACAGTTGGCACACCGCTCGCGATCGGATCGTCGCGGTGGCGTGCTCGAGTAGAGGCTAGTGGGCGACGCCGCCCTGACCGGCACCGCCGTCGTTGGCACCGCCGTCGTTAGCGCCGCCGTCGTTAGCGCCACCAGCGTTGGCGCCGCCGTCGTCAGCGCCGCCCGCGCCCCCAGCACCGCCCGCCGTCGATACGCCGCCCGCCGCGGTGTTGCCCGCGTTGCCGCCCGCCGCGTTGCCGCCCACGTTAAGGGAGCCGCCCGTACCGGTGCCGGCGGTCGCCGAGGTGCCCGCGCTGGGGACGAGCCCACCGGCGCCTGTACCCGTGCCACCGCTCGAAGTGCTGGAACCACCGCTGGCGTTGCACAGCGGAAGGGATGGCTGCGGATTCAGGCAGCCCTGTCCGCCTCCAGTCCCGGTACCCTCGCAGCCCGTTGTGGCCACCAAGCCTAAGGCTCCGCTGACGCACAGCAGCAGCACGAGACGGAAGCGAAAGACCTGTCGAAGCCAACCCAGGAGCAACATGGCGCAACTCAAGGTATGAAAGATCCGTGCCTAAGTCACTGAGATTGATCTGGAGCCTCTCGCTAGGGCTGACTGGGATCGCGGCGCTGGCGGCCGCGTGCAAGTCGACACAACTCAACGGGGCGATGTCGGGGCCGGTCGCGGGACGAGACGCAGCCGGCGGCGCGGCTGGCGGCGTCGGTCGCGGCGTGGGCGGCGTGGGCGGCGTCGGTGGCGCCGAGCCTGTCGCTTTGGACGTGCTCGAGCAAGTCCACATCTCGAGCGACCAGAGCGCCGAGCACTTCCAACACGCGACGACCGACGTCGACTTCGGACACGAACAGGTTAGCTCCGCCAAGATCGGCATCACCCTCGAGTCGCCGTGCTTTCCCTTCAGCGGTTGGGCAATGCCCGCCGTCCTGCCGGGGCAGCGCTGGCCTGAGCCGTGCGACGCTTTCGATCGCACCGTATCGCTGACTCTCGACGGCGCCCAGCTCGACAGCGGCGGGACACCGGGCGTCGAGCTCATTCGCGCCATCACTCCATTTGGTGGACCGTTGCGCGTCGAAGCCGACGTGACCGACGTCGTGAACGGCTTGCCGGGCACGCACCAGCTAGATTTGCGCATCGATACGTCGAGCGATGCCGAGGGACTGGTCAGCGGTACCAAGGGCGAGTGGATTGCCAGCGTCGATTTGACGCTCGAACACGGAACCGCGCCTCGGCACGTACTGGCGGTGTTGCCGCTCGTGCTCGAGACGCAGACCGCAGTCAACGCGCCCGCGGTGCCGTTCGAGGTGCCCGAAGGCGCTGGCAGCGCGCGGCTCGAATACCGCGTCACCGGCCACGGCGCCGCGCTGGGGCTCGGGACGGGCTGCCTCGGCCCCGCCGAAGAGTTTTGCCAGCGCACGCACGAGCTACGGCTCGACGGCGACCTGCTGACCGAGCTCACGCCCTGGCGCACCGACTGCGCGACGCTCTGCACGATGACGTCGAACGACTCCGGCTACGGTCCCAGCAGTTACTGCGCCGAGAATCCCTGCGGCGATCCAGCCAGCGTGCGCGCACCGCGAGCCAATTGGTGCCCCGGCAGCATGACGGGGCCGCTGCTGATCGAAGATCCGCGGCTCTTGGTAGCGGGCGGGCACGAGTTTTCGCGCAGCATTCAGCGGCTGGCGAGCGGCGGCAAGTGGCTCGTCTCGGCGACGTACTTCGCTTTCGAGTAACGGCTCAGGCGCGCAGCACGCTGTCGGGCAGCTCGTTTTCGTCGTCGACTCGGCGCGGCGCCAGCGCGACCAACTGCGGCGTCAGGCGCTCGAGCAGCTCGATGATTCCCGCGCGCGCTTGGCCCCGGCGAATCTGTTCGACCAAGAGCGTGACGTGCTGCTCCCAACCTTGCTGGCCGAGCTCGGCATGCAGCCCGCTATCGCCCAAAAGCACGACGCGGCGCTCTAGCTCCGAAATGAAGATGAGCAGCCCGGTGTGAGCACGGGTGCGGTAGAGGCCTCGCTCAGCGAACAATTGAAACGCTCTATCATGCGTCGCTCGGTCAGCCGCGCTCGCAGGCACGAGGCGCCGGAGCACGCTGGGCAGGCCGCACCCGGCATAGACGAGCGCGCCCACCGCCAGCTCTAGCAGCAGCGCCAGCGCCGGCTCTCGCCAGGGTTCGAAGTGGAGAAACGCGAAGCCTGCGGCGAGGGCCCACGCCACCGAAGACAGCACGCGGCCATGCCAATATTGCCTGCTTTGCGGCACCACGGCGACCACGACTTCTGCCGCGGTCTGGGCCTCGACGCGCGCCACAGCGGCCTCGACCTCTCGCCCATCCGCTTCGGACAAGAACGAGCTCACCATGAGCCGGAAGCGCCTCCACCGCCGAAGCCGCCGCCGCCGCCCGAGTAGCCGCCACCACCACCACCGCCCCAACCTCCACCGCCGCGACCAGAGCCGCCCCAACCGCCGCCGTAACCGCCGAACCCGCCCAAGCCGCCGACACGAAAACCACCACCCCGGCGGGACAGCAGCAGCGGCAGCAGAAACGGCAACAAGAAGAACAAGAGCGCGATGAGCGCGAACGGCGACGCCCCGCCGCTCTTGGCCGGCGGTGGCGCGACGGCGCTGTCTGGTACCGTGTCGCCGGACGCCTTCTGCATCAAAACGTCGAACGCTTGCTCGACGCCCTGATCGGCCTTGCCGGCGCGCAGGGCGGGTGTGAGCACGTTACGGATGACCCGCGACGAAAAGGCGTCGGTGACGTCGCCCTCGAGCCCGTAGCCGACCTCGATGCGAAGCTTGTGATCGGCCTTGACGATCAGCAGCAAAAGGCCGTCGTCTTTACCCTTTTTGCCGAGCTTCCAGGCTTCAACGGTGCGGATCGAGAAGTCTTCGAGCGCGTCGCCGTCGAGGCTCTCGATAGTGAGAAGCGCGAACTGATGCTGAGATTTTTGCTCGTAAGCGTCGAGCTTCTGCTCGAGCTTTTGCTCTGCCGCCGGCGTCAGCAGTCCGGCCGTGTCGTTGACGTGCCCGCCGAGCGGCGGCACCGCGCGCGCGAGGGCGTTCGTCGGCGCAAGCGCCACGAAGGCGATGAGCAACGTAGCGAGCCAGGCGATGACTCGCGATGCCAGATGAGCGTTGCGAGTCATGTTGCCGTCCGCGTCAGAGCTTCACTTCGGGAGCCTTGTCCGAGCCGGGCGCCGCCTGGAACGTCGGCCGCACCGCGCGACCGCGCATGGAAGCGCCGATGCTGGTCGGGAAGCGCTGCACCAGGCCGTTATACTCCGCGACGCTTTCGATGTAGCGCTTGCGTGCGACGGCGATGCGATTTTCAGTGCCCTCGAGCTGCGACTGCAAGTCGCGGTAAGAGTCGGTTGCTTTCAGCGTCGGGTACTGCTCGGCCACCACGAGCAAGCGTGACAGCGAGCCGGATAGCTCGCCCTGCGCGGCCTCGAACTTCTTCAGCTTCTCGGGATCGTCGATGGTAGAAGAGTCGACCTTGAGGCCGGCGACTTTGGAGCGAGCCTCGATCACCTTCGTGAGCGTTTCTTGCTCGAAGTTGCCGGCGCCCTTCACGACGCTGACTAGGTTGGGCACCAAGTCGGCGCGGCGCTTGTACTGGTTTTCGACCTCGGCCCAGTTGGCTTTCACGCCTTCGTCGAGCGTGATGACGTCGTTGTAACCACAGCCTGAAACGGGGACCATCAGCCCGATGGCCAGCACCAACGCCGGAAAAAAACCGAGCACATGCGTGCGTCTGCTAAACGATGGCTGCTCTTTCATGTCGCCCCCCAGACTTGGGTCGCCGGAGCGACTTGGCAAGGTGCCGAGCGGCGATTTACGAATCTTTGCAATCGGAGCGCCGGCTGGTGACCCATGGCTGAGATCGAGATTCTCTATCGAGACGCCGACGTCGTCGCGGTAAACAAGCCCTCCGGCCTCGCCGTGCACCGCGGCTGGGCCGACGATGACGCATTCGCGATGACGCTGGTGCGCGACCTGCTCGGGCAGTGGGTCTACCCGGTGCATCGGCTGGATCGCGGCGCCAGCGGCGTCTTGCTGTTCGCGCTTTCACCCGCAGCGGCGCGAGTGATTTGCCAGCGCTTCGAGCAGCATGAGGTCGAAAAGCGCTACCTGGCTTTGGTGCGCGGGGCGCCACCGGAAACAATCGTCGTCGACCATGCGTTGCGGCCCGACAACAGCGACGTGCCCCAGCCAGCTGTTACCGAAGTGCGGCGACTGGAGCAGCTCGGGCGCTACGCTTGGGTCGAGGCAAGCCCCCGCAGCGGACGCCTGCATCAAATTCGCCGCCACCTAAAGCACCTCTCGTGTCCCATCATCGGAGACGTGAAATACGGCAAGGGCGAGCACAATCGCTTATTTCGCGAGCACTACGGCTTGCATCGCTTGGCGCTCCACGCTTCGCATCTGCAGCTGCGCGGCCCAAACGACGAGCCGATCCAAATCGCGGCGGCCTTGCCGGCAGAGCTCGCGCGCGCCGTGCAGATGCTGCGCGAGCAGCAAATCTCCGGCCCGCCGAACGCACCACGGTGAGGCGCACGGCCGAATCCGGCGGTGCTCCAAGGCGAGCTATCGCTAGTTTTCACGTAAAGCAGCTGGCACAGCTGCTGCTAGGCTAGGCGACGCGCGTGTGTAACAGCGTCCTCCTTGCCTCGGTACCGTCGGGACTCTGGGTCCTTTGAGTAGCTTGGACCCTACCTCCTCTTGGACGAGCAGTTCGGAGCCGGCTGCGGCGACCAGACTAGATCAACGTGGCACTCGAACGCTATTTCAGAAGGTGAACTCTCAGCTCAGCCGGCTCCGACGGCGATTGTAAGAGTAACCCCGAGGCTCGCACGACAATCGTGATCAGGACCAGCAGCATCGCAATCCCGGTATAACCGCTTCCGCTACGCTTAAGTTCGACGAACCTCTTCTGATGGTGATTCTTTAGATAGGGCGCCATCGTGGCAAAGCCGAAAACAGCGGGCGGCTTGTCGCCCGTGCCGTTGGCCTCTAGCGAGCCTTCCATCATAAGCGCGTACGCCTCGGCGGTCGATGGCGTCAAGAGCGCATACAAGGTCAACTCGAATTTGTACTTGAGTTTTCGATGTGAGAGTCGATGCTCCGAATAGTGGCGTTCAACCGTTCGAAAGTAGATGTAGCTCAGCAGCATGACCAGCACGCCCGCTCCTAGCGCAACGCCCAGTGAGGCAGCCGAGCCGAGCTTTGGTCGCTCTTTGAACATGACGAGGTCAGCGTTCAACAAGGCCACGACCGCTACCATCCCTCCGAAGACGAAACGCGTCAGAAACTTGTTGGCGGTGTCGCTCGCCTCGAGCATTCGAGCGTTGAGAAATTGCAGTTGGCTTTGAAGCGTACTGACATAGAGCGGCTCGGGACCTGGCGAGTCCGGCCAGAGTTTTGAGGCCAAATTCTCGGCGACATCGAGCACATCTTTCGCTTCCCGAAAACTGAGGGCTTCACGGGCCGCCGGGAACGGCATCCAACACGCGGCTCTGCTTTCCTGTGGAGTGACCGTGCCCACATACGTTGCAAGAAACCAGGTGGTTTCCGTCGTCCCAGCAGCGCCGGCGAACTCCGACGTACCGATCGGGCAGACCAACGCGCCCCGCACTCCTGCCTCTTCGCCGAGCTCACGGATCGCAGCCGCTTCCGGGGTTTCACCCGATTCGAGTCCACCCTTGGGTAGCAACCATTCGGCCCTACCCGAGGCCGACCCCACGAGCATGTAACTGCGGCGACCATCGACGACGCGCACGGCAACCGCACCCGCGGTCACGCGTCGGTTGCCGATCAAGTTGGTTGCGATACTCATCGATATCCACGCGTCGTCGATGGTCGCAGCGAGCTGAGCCTCGCGTTTTCGACAACGCACTGTCTCGCGGTTGCGCCCCAGCGCCCATAGTAATTTCTCTAGGGCACAGCACGCGCCGACCTGCAGTGCCGAGATCACGCTAAGGTGAGCGGTAAACGTTTCAGCCGGAGGTTGTCGTGGAAGTTGCAGAGCTCATCTCGCGCATCGAAGCGCTCCGCAGCGAAGCGGGCTATTTCACGCTTCCCTCCGAGGCCGGCTTCGACTTGATTGGCAGCGCGCGGCTGAGCGCGCACCAACTCCTCGGGACCTACTTCGGGAACGAGGCTGAACTCTCGCAACTGGGACACATCAACAGCCTCAAATACCGCATCGACGGTAGCAACCCGTTGGCGGACGGTGTGACCTTTTTCTATGACGTGGCTACAAGCGGGGAAGACACGCCAACCGCATCGACCAGGCTAAGCACCGCTCTCGAGACGCGCCTACCTGATCTCTTCTTCAAAGGGCGTCGCTGGAGCAGCCTGCAATGGTCCGAGATCTTTTACGAAGGTTTCTCGCCCGTGGCACAGGCCGCAACCAAGTCCGTTGGGCTCGAGGGACGCCGCCCTCTGACACCAATTCGCTGGCTCGCTGAGAATGCGAGACATCCCCATCAGAAGATCCGGGTCGCAATG
>Ga0307508_10003180_pt1 | contig 16795 bp, 16 predicted proteins | sample 9_EM_MG_FD_203089 | JGI IMG/M metagenome (GOLD analysis project Ga0307508, IMG submission 203089) | Populus trichocarpa ectomycorrhiza microbial communities from riparian zone in the Pacific Northwest, United States - 9_EM | ecosystem: Host-associated > Plants > Roots > Unclassified | place...
AATTCAGGATTCAGGGCGACCAGGAGAACGAGGTTAGCCGCAGGCCCTTTCTGAGCAGACGCACGGCCGCTTCTTCTTCCCCTGGCCCTCACTGGGTGATATCAACCAAACAAAGAGTGCTATGGGCCCGTCCCATCCAAAATACCAAGGTGCTACTAGTAGGACTTTGGGTCATTCACAAAAGCACAACGACACAATATCTCTACATATGTACCGATAGATCCCCAGCATTGAACGAACGAACCCAGGGCGGTAGAGGAGACGATCGACAGGCGCATCCGCGGAAACTCGTAGGCAATCCGTTCCCGAGTTGCATTCGGAACGTACAACCGAAGGCCCAGTTCATCCCGCAGTACCACTGGCTGATATGATGCACTCAAGCTCTTGCTTGCCCGAGAACGAAGAGTTTTCGTACAGCTATCTGCAGCGGTTCACGTCGGATCACTCTAGGCAAGCACTCATTACGAACGTTTGCCTAAGTCTGTGGCGTGTGGCGTTGAGGCGGGCGAGAAGGATTCCGAGTGCAAGCACTCCAGGTACTCCAGGGGCTGCAAGAGACGATGAGCCGAAGAGAGGCGTGGCTGGACAAGCTGTGGTGTGCTTATCTACCCAGGACAATCTGCAGGCACACATAGGGGGCAGCGGCCAGACGAATGGTGCGTCTCTTTTCGTTCCGTTGCTCGACGTGGACAGCAGATGTGCGGCGTAGGTATGTATGTAGTTACATGGAAGCGGACGTCGGTGCACGCAGATAGCCGCGGCAGGTGACGGGGGATGCGCTCCCTGCATGGCTTAGGCTGCTGGGTCGCAGTGAGCAGAAAAAGGGTTCTCCAGGAACCCGCGGTAACATAGATGCAGACAGGCGTGGTGTGCCTAGAGTCCATACAAACCATCTACTCTAGATACTCTACTCTACATAGTAGTCAGCTCTATCTAACCAAATATCTTCTCAAGAGAGACGAACTAAAGCGGAGTACAGTATGTAGCAACTTCAAATTAGCGTAGCTACTAGTAGAGTCCTAGATATACGGACACAGCCAGAGGTAACAGTCCTGAGGAGGAAGATCACGTGTTCCCTTAGATGGAGTAATGGCAAGATGCACCACCTCTTTGGGCGCCTCCATCCAACTAGGTACTCCACTGCAGTTCTCCTTTACGACTCCGCCACACCACCGTCCACTCAGGCGAGCCACTGTCAGGTACGGATTTTGCCTAAAACATTGAATCGCAAATTTCTCATCCCTTACTCCTTATGGTATTTGAGTTGTCCGAGCGCTTCAGATATCTAGAGAGAAACTATATGCAACTCGGGCCAGAAACGATTTCTTCAAAAGGTCGGTCTATGTACCTTACCGACTCCATCTGAGAGACGCTGGATTCGGTCTCAACGGCTGCGGTCGGCCACGAAGACGGTATTGTATCTGGGTCTGGGTACAGACTCTGCCACTATGATCGCAGGCCAATTTCGGCCCGAAGAGGAACCTGGCTTCCAGTCGTCTACCGCGACACTAAACTACTCTGGAGGCAGTGACACCCATCCGTACGACCTTCCTCAAGCTTGAAGGTCTTCAACCTTTCCGATGCCGGATCGTGAAAAATGTGGGGGCCAATCGGGAAAGTCAGCGTCTCAACGAATTCTTCATGTTTGGATTGTATTGTGGGCTGTTGGGGGGGTACTTACATACCTAGGTAGGTATGTATCTATGTATGGCTCCAACGGTCGGGCCGACGAATGAGGAATTCTCCATCTTCGCTCGCGATTCCGAAACATCCCACAACACCGTACAGCACCCTGATCGGCATTGCCTAATGTTTTCTTTTCTTTGCTTTTCTCGCTCGTCCCATGAAACACGAAAGAGTGTCCGTCTCGCTAAAATGATATGAGTACTTCCCTCGTTTCGGGTTAGATGCTCCACATCGGGTGGGCTGCAGGAGACAGCGGAAAATATCGAGGCGGAAGATAATGGCACATTTGAACGAGTCAATTTATAATTGAAGATATAGTCTAGACAAGTATAAGTTGACTGCAAAGAGAGAGAGGTATCTGGCAATGGAGAATGACAGGAAAAGGCTGCCAGCAACTTGGAAACCAGTTGCTCAGTTGCAAGAGGAGAAAGAGAAGGAGAGTGATTGCTTGCAGAGGGTGCGGGGTTTATGTTGTAGCAGACGCTGGAGGGGGTGAGTGGTAGTGTCAGAGAATGACCTTGTGTTGGGGGGAGGACACACGAGAGGAAGTCAGGAATTGGGCGCAATGTATGAGTTATGGGGGCATTGAAGATGGGGTTAGGAGAGACAGGTATGTATCTATAAAAGAGCCATGAGCAACAGACATAATCAAATGAAATAACTCACGATAAAACATTTTAAGCAACGCTAGCATGTTGGCGTCTGGATGTTCGACTAGCTACCATACAGGTTCGACTACCATACATACTCTCTATAGTATGTTTCTCTTGGATCAACGATATCTCGAACACGCAATTCATTAGTATTTCCCAAGACCAGCTCCCGTACGAATCATTCGGAACTACACCATTATCCAGCTGTAATCATACAAGTGTTGTCTGCTCAAGGGTAATGAACTGTTGACCGCCTAGGTGATTGTGCCGTTGGTGAAACACCCGAGTGTCACACTCCGCCTGATAGATAGCTGTTGTGGCCGACCACCTCCTTTGTTTGGTTACCCTGCGGTAGGCTGAGTAGCTGTAGTTCGAACCGTTGCTGTCTGTTCTCCAGCTGGGCTGCTGCTGGTCTGAGTCCTGACTCCATTGACAGATCCCAAGGTTGATTGTCCAGAAACAGCCCGTAACCACACGAGCTTCCCGATTAACCAACATCTGAATGTCATTCGCCCTACTGATGGTGCCCTGGGTTGCTTCGCCCTTCCACATATGTTCTGATCCGAATATGGCAACCGGCTGACATGACCTTACGGCAGTTGACCGGTGAAAGCCCTATCTGTCCTGAGCCGACGAAGCCGGCTCATAGCCTTCCTTCTATCTTCATCCTGTTCGTATGGTGTACTTTCAGGGTAAGTTGGTTGCCTAGCCACACTCCTAACCAGCGGGTGGCCTCCTTGTTGAAGGGGACCTCTTTGTCTCCAGCTCTGATGCTTGCTGGAGGAAGGGATTCTCTTCTCCTGAAGAAAGCGGCCTCCGTTTTCCCCTGGCCGGACGCAGTGCCGTTGTCTCCTGCCCAGCCTATCGCCCCTCTGCTGCTTCTGCTAGCCTGGCTGCCACCTCTTGCTCTCCTCTTCCTCCTCCCGCCCACCGCGCAATGTCGTTGGCAAATGACAGTCCCCTGATGCCTGGAACCGCTCTCTCCCCTCGTCAAAGATGCCCGACAGATATGTGATGAAGAGGATCGGCGCCGTGGGTGAGTCTGTGGGATTCCCATATCCACCAGGTTCACCTGTCCCTCCTTACCGTCCAGGGCTAACTTGACCTGGCTGTCCGTCTGTCCATCATGAAGCTCTCGGTCCAACGGATGAGGTCGGGTTCCAGTTCTAGCGCTTCCATCCTCCTGTTCAGATGCGCCTTGCTGACGTTGTTGAATGCTGGCTTGACGTCCGTGGATAAGGCCACTACCACCTCTTTCTTTCCCAGGCTTGCTGAGTGCGATTCATGAGTACCTCAACCGCATAAATGCAGGACCCCCGCTTGTGGCATCCATACTGTCCTTCGTGTAGGCTGCTTCCTTTCCTTCGCTCCAGGTGATCGGCTATTAGGTGAGCGGCGGTACGTTCTACTAGTTTGCTGATGACATCCAGGAGGGAGATCACTCGGAAGGCACGGACTTTGGAGTAGGTCTGGCTTCTGGCTTTGGAATGACTACATACCCTTTTGCTACCTTCCAGAGCTCTGGTGATGGCCGAGTCGGATGCATGCCCTTGCAAGCTGGGTGATCCGCTGCTGATTCGACTCCCACAACTCCTCGATGATCCTGCAGAGATACGATCATCTCCCTGGGCTGATGTATTTGCTGCCTTCCAAGCAGTGCTCCAACCATCTCTGGGTTGACTCGTTCGTAGGCTCTCCCTCTCCTCGTGGCTCGTATTCGCTCAGAGGCCCTCTAGGGAAGTGAGCCGCAAGTAGTACTTGCTCCTGGTCATGACGCCTTTCCGCCACATGGCCGTCCTCACCCACCAATGCTTGTCTGGCCTTGTCGGTTCTGGGTGATGTGTACCGGGCTGCAGTCCAGACATCATTTCCCTTGCTCTCCTGCAGGAACCTGTTCCAACATTCTCTCTTGGCCCGCCGAATGGCTCTCTGCCGGTTCCGCCGTGCATCCCGAATGCGACTGATGCCTGCTGGCCGTCGGTCGCTCCTGCACTTCCCAATTCCTTCCGTGGTTGTCTGAGATCGCTCGACCACCAGCGCTTCAACCTGGAGCACCACCTCTTTTTCTTGACGAATTCGTCTAGTGTCCCGCTCATACTCTCTCGCAGTGGTGCTGCTGCCCCTTCCACTTGTTCTGTCGTACCGTCGTCATTCAGCTTTGCTGTTCTGTTGACCGCCCGCAGATAGCACTCCCTTGCCGCTGCGTTCTTCTGCTCCGCTGCCTCTCGTACATCTCCTGCCTTACTCACTGGCTTCCATCCGCTGATATCCCAGCCCGTGGTGATGTCACTAGGCTCACCACTGGTGTGCCGCTCTCCGAGCATCCCCCAGATGATAACCACGTGGTCAGAGCCCGTTGCGCTATCCTCCCCACCTATACTCCAATTGAGTTCGACGTTTGGCGACGAAAGAGTCAGGTCGATGGTTGAGTGGTTGCTCGCTTCTGATCCTACTCTCGTTGCTTCCTCCGTATTCCACACCACCAGGCCCTTATCCTCAATGAGCGTCTCCCAGAAGGTCGCGTTGCGACTTCCCGTTGCTCTGCTGTTCCAAACCGTACTGTAGGAATTCATGTCTATGATGAGCAGTCGGGCGAGCCGAGCATCACACTTTAGTTCTCCAAGTCGTGATCACGGTGGCCCTGAGACTCCCGGAACCGGTACCTTTCAACGTTAAACACGCCAGTGTGCCGTTCATTCCTATGATGTCAATCGGAACTAACCCCCACAGTCTGCCGTGACATATTATGCTGTTGACGTTTTATTCTTGCGAGTGCGAATTCGGTATGACACATGGACACTGGATTACAAGCACGTACGGTCGATGGTGTCTACACATGGGAGACGTTCGTCTGAAACATTGGAGCGCAAAGAAATCCGTGCCACATCATCCATCATGCGTAGATACGTGTTACCAATTCAATATTGGAAATTTTTTAATGGATTCCCCTTAGTCAACTTGGGTCGAAGGAGTCGGTTTCAATTAGAGAGGAGAGATACAGCGGCGGGACCCGACGCATTCTTACTCGGTGCACACGGTGCTGTTGCGGAGGGACGCTGAAATGGATACGCTTGAGAATTTCGCATCGGCTTTACTTCACCTTCGACTGCGATAAGGTAAATATTGAATTCTATACACATAGGGGAGGTTCCACGACAACGCGGTCAAGACCTCAATGTCTAATAGTCTGGATCCTTCGGCGAATAGCCAGTGAACGGTTGGTACAAAGTATTATCTGGAAAGCCGATAAGAGTCTGCCGCCGCCCAAGGCAGTTCTCAGGCCTTCGGGCATTGTTTGCTGAGGATTGTCACTGCAAGGGAAAGTATGTACCAACTCAGATTACTGTTTTCTATCTGCTCTGTTACCTGTTCTCCTTACGTTTCTAGTATTGGTTAGGAACAAAACAGTCATCATTCCACAATTCAACGATGCACACCATCAGCTTTATTTGTCGAACGCCACCAACCAGGCGTAAGCCAAGGAAGCAAAGAAAGAATTCGCCTTTTCGGTTCCGATCCGCAAGCTTTTGATTGGGAACGCGCCAGAGAATAGATGGCGGAGCGTATATCTTGCACTCTGTTTTCCGTTCTGCGGATCCCGTGGAACTTAGATAAGGTGCACAACACCGTTGCACCTTTGCAAATATCCCAACGTGGTGTAGAGTGCGGGAGGCTGGGTATGCAGAATCGTGCATGGAGACTACAATATGCCGAGGCACACAGCGTGAGGCTGTGACTCGAATACAAACTGCTGCCTAATGCGGCTTGAACAAAAGGAAATAGTCCCTCGTCTCGCGTCCGGCGTAACTATTCACTGGAAAGACAACCTTGAACGAAACATCTCCGCACAGAACAAAATGTCCCATCCGATCACCATACCCGTTAGAAACCACCGCTGCTCAAGCGGCGAGCTATCGGTACCGTTCCACTGTTCCCTCGAGTCCCTGCATGGTAACCTCGATACAACAACGTGGGCGGCTGTACTCGCAAGCCATTGGCCCAGCCCGAAGGATAGAACCAGCCGTCACAACAGCCCAAGGGCGAAGTCCAATTCCTTCAGCTGCCATTCCAAACCCAAACTCTCCAGCTTCACACCCGGCTTTGGGTTTCACAGCCCCAGGCCTGGACATAGTGGGCTGCCGGGACACCTCTACGAAAATCCCGAGCCAATCACGACTACCATCTTCCAACTCGTCTTCGACAGCATACAATCCCCGAATATAATCTTTCCCAAGTATCAGCCCGGATTCCTACAGTACCACGTTCTCCAGCTCGTTTTCCGGCTTTGCACGTGTCGGCTGTTGGTATGGATCCAACTGCAGGACGATCCGGGCCTTCCGTACATCGTGCTCCGGCTCCAGAGGGTCGCCGCCTATGTCTACCAGCTACTGTGGCTGCGGGAAAAGATTGACTCCACACATGGGAGTGGGGGGTTCGAGTCGCTGATCCAATTCCGACAGTTTAGAGTTGAGATGCAACGGTTTTTAAAGTGCCTAAAGGATCATGATATGATCTCCATTCCGGAGACGACCTGGCCTGTCTTTGCGGCAGGCTTTTTTGGGAAGGATGGTACGCTGGTTGGGAAGGGGGCTTTCCTACGTCTGCTTGGAGACCCGATGGTACATCAGTATGCGGTGGAGAAAATGATTTCGTATCTGGCAATGCTGGCTCCATTGGTCTTTCTCTGCGATGACGGATACGAGACGCCGGTTCCGATGTCACTGTCGGATGGGCTGCTGCAACCAGGCGACCCCTTACACTACAATCCTGATAGCAACGTATTCATGGGTGTATTTGGCTCTAAGCTGGGATTTCTCGATGCGAACACAGTCATCCCAAACGAGACGGATCCAGATCCCCCCGATGAACTTCAGCTGAGAAGACTTCTTCAACGCCTGCAGCTGTACAAGGACGAGAAGAAGTTTGGGGTTCTGCCGCTCATCGGATTCAGGAGAATCCCCAGTGGCGTTGACGGCCATGCTATACATCCAGTTCATGCTCGGACCGAAGTGCCCTTCGCAACGCTGCACGAGTGTATGCGCAGCCGGCCACCGCCCGACGAGCATATGCGAGTTCTTCTTGCGTTCGGGATTGCGCAAGCAGTGATGCACCTTCATCTGATCGGTTGGACGCATGGCCAGTTGACCCCGAGCAATATACTGGTTCCGACGAGGGACATCTCGCAGCCCCGTATCCGTGGCTTCCGTTTGGGTCCGCCATGGTACCGCCGCGCGGCGGCCCGACCGAAATGTCTTTGGGACGCATCAGGACAAGCAGCGTTGGACGAAGGCCGAGCTAGCGATGTGTGGAACTTGGGGTGGCTCCTGCTGGAGATTTTCATATGGCATGGGCTCGGTGGGGCCGAGGAGCAGCCGGCGGTCCCAACGCCAGTGGGGTATCCAAGCTCAGCCTTCCATGAGAAATTCGCGGAGGCTTTCTATGGGTGTACCTCCGGCCTTGCTGCTACCGAGAACCTCTTCACGCCCACGGCGGAACCGACCAAAGCGAGAACAGGTCTGTACTGGAGAGTAGTCCGGCCTCTCGAAGAGTGCTTATCACTGCTGGAAGTTTTTCCAATACGGCCGCCGCCACCGTCGCCTCAAGCACCGCGCAGTTTCCAACGGCACCGAGCGATTCAAAATCTTGATGCGGCTGTTTCTGCTGTTCGACAAGGTGTGACCGTTGAAATTGAGAAGAGTTTATTGAGCGAGCGGACCTCACCGGAACCTATAAGCGATATTAAAGGAAACATCGCACCTCCGCCTCACACCTCCGGGACTCAGAACAGCTCAAGAGAGGAAGCATCAAACCAGACTTCCGAGGCTCCAGCACAAAATCTCACTCGCAATAAGCCGGCGACGATCGGCTCCACAAAGGGATGCATCGTGATCAAGGGGATGTCCGAAAGCCCGCCACCAGGTTGCACGGTACCGCCGCCTCCTCACCCCCGGGACGGCCATGAACAAGACAGACAGTCTCCGCCCAATCAGACACGGGAAGCGATGGCTGCACCTAATCAAGAGGAAAAGTGCTATACCCTTGCAGCAACTACGACTGCTACGCCAATAGTGAACCTGGATGCAGGCGACGCTCGGGAAAACCTATCTCCTCCTGCAACACCACTCCCGCCTCCCCCACCCCCTAACAGCTGCCCTCCATCTGAACTCGATCAGACGAAGAAGGACGCCGAGGATGCACCCCCAAAACGAGCCCCCAGTGATACACTGAGGATGTTCCCGATCCACACCTCCCCGGAAATACTCAAAAGGTGGCACGCCGTCACACTTCCGAGTCTTGAGTGTTGTCTCCAGCGCCTTGTCGGCGTTTCGAAGGTTCCGATCGGGCCCTTGACGATCGACTTGTTGAGCATTGGCACATCTGTGGAGACATCGCAGCCCACTATCGTGGTAACCTGTCGCCCTGCTGCCGTGGGCCCTGTACGGACATACCTCAAGAAGAAGTTTGCGTACGATACCACCACCTTCGAGTTGAAGGTGCGTAAGGGTGGGACGGTGCGGCGGTCATTGTACGGACGATACCGTCGGCGGCGGCTAGCGAGTCGGTCACGAGCATCGCCTTCCTCTGCCTCGATCTTGATAAACAGGGGATACCAGCAACGGCCGTCGAGCGGAGCGTCGATTGGAGCCTGTCGGGATGGAGAAGACTTGCCGCCCGGAACGTTTGGAGGAGTAATCTCTGTGGACGGCAACCTGTATGGGTTGACGTGTCATCACCTTCTGGATCCCTTGACCGACGACGAGTTCGAGATGGATGATTCCTACGACTCCGGCAGTGAGAGGAGATTCAGCTCGACCGGCTCTCAGGCAGAGGTAGGTTTTCTTGACAACAACTCCCATCTGGTACTTTCGACTCACGGTTCTGCACGCAGGGTGAAGATGGGATGCCGTGGCAAGAGGACGAGGACGAGGACGAGAGTGAGGACGAGGATGGCTTCGCTGATTATGTTGATGATATGGATGAATGCGATGAGGGCAAACAGGCTATTGTCACTGGGGATGGCAAAATTGAGAAGGAAGACGACTACGTCTCTAGTTTTGTCGGCGGTTCATTGTCGCCGCCAATTGACATTCCCGGCGGTAGGACTACTCCCTGTCTCGGTGCGGCGGGTGATATTCCCGGCCTCCCAGTCGGCCACGACGTGGACATCTTCATCACCCAGCCGGCGGTCGACGACGTCCAGACCGGCTCGGGCATATCCATGACGGAAGACGTTGCCGCCACGTCGCGTGGCACCAACTGGCTGGGTGACGTGCATGCATCCTCAGGGATCCGGCGCCTTCGGAAAGACGGCGCAACTCACGAGATCGATTGGGCGCTGGTGGAAATCCAGGGGAACCGCCTCCCGAGCGGGAACACCGTCCGCGGCGGGGCCAGTTTCTGCGAACCGGCCGCGACGGGGGAGGACGGAACCGGCGAAGACGTGCATCCCGGGTTCATCGTGCCCACGGACCAGCTGGCCGGAAAGAAGGTGCACGCATCCGGCCGGACCTCCGGGCTGCAGAGCGGCACCATATGTTCCGCCATGGGTGCCGTGATGCTTCCGGGAAGAGATAGTTTCGCCGAGTCCTGGTGCGTTATCGGAAAGCTTGGGGGTAAGCTACGCACCCGCCCAACTAGCTCCAGCTGGAGTGGTTGCTAATCACTCTCCTCCCTCCCAAGTCGGCGGCGACTCCGGTTCCTGGGTGATCGAGAACACGCACGGCGGAGTAGTCGGCGTCGTCATTGCGCGCAGCGAGACGCAGAACGTCACGTACATCTCGCCGATGGAACTCGTCGTCGACGACATCAAGGCGACGCTCGGCGCGCGGGACGTCGGGCTCCCGACGCCGGCGTTGACCACGAGCCTCGAGCTCATGGTCAGGGTGCCGAGCCCGCCCGGACTAGGCGGCGCGTCGCTGGCGGCGCCATCGACGAAACTACGCTGTCCGGCGGTGGCCTACCCTCGGGGAAGATTCGGAAATCCTGGTCGTCTGTTGATAGCTTGAGCGGGTGGGCAGTCTGTAGAAGCATATCTTAGTTGTATGTACGAATACAGGTAGTAGTTAGGTTATCTATCGAGCTGGCGATTTGATTACGTATGCGACGCTAGGTTTCGTGCCCATAAGGTATGTATGTAGTTATCTGGTGCACCATCGATCGTTTTGCTCCACCCGCTCGAGAAAAAAAAAGGCCGGGAGCGGCGTCACCCCACCCCACTGCTTAAGTATGTGTACTCCATCCTAAATCCATCCCTTCGCCAACCGCCGGCGTCAGAGGCACTGCCATTCCCATCGAAAGATCGATACCAACCACTACATACCCTCCGCAGCTGAGAGGCGCAAGTGTGCCTCCGTGGATACACACAGGACCGCGGAAGAGGCAGAGTGCTATCTAGATACCAATACTCACGGTACTGTCTAAGAGAGTTGATGCTCGTCGGATGAATGGATGGGCGGACGGATGGGTGGATAACTACAGTAGTACATGGACAGCAACCACATGCCATCGCGAATCGAACTTGTAGCTTTTCGATGTTCCGGACGCACAGGAAACAGGAAGCACGACGTGACGTAGAAAGACCGCGAAAGGGGTTCGTTATCTGGGGGTGTTGCCGACGATAGGTTTGTCCGCTGCGGCGCCCTGCCATCAACTTTTATACCTACCCACTACCTCACTACCTCACTACCTACGGACACACACACACACACACACACTCTCTCTCTCTCTCTCTCTCTCAACCCTCTACCCACTACCCACCACCCACTATACACAAAGCACGGACCACAAACCGCAAGCCACAAACCCACACAATGTCGGCAGTGCCCTCCAGACCGGTCCCGAGACGACCTACGATCCGCAAGTGCGGTCGATGTCGCAGACGAAGCTACCGGTGGTGTGACAGGAAGAGCTCGCGGCGACGGCGAGGAATAGTAGCGGCGGCGACGAGGGAACGGGGACGAAATCGAATGTGGCAAGAAGGTGGAGCCAGGTGCGCGACGAGGGGCTTGGGGAGAACGAAGAGTTCAAGAGGCTGGAGGATCAGGCCAAGTAACTAGGAGCGCGTGGAGTGGGTTGGGAGGAACAATTGTGGTCGTTGCTGTATTCCGGACGAATTGATGCAGGTTTCGTGTCCTGCATTTTTCATGTCGCGAGGACCGTCCTCTTCGCTCATCGACGCGCCGCATGTGCCACTGCTCTCTGCCGTCAATTCCGTGCAGCCTAGCAGAGAATCCGTTCCCGTTGCGATCGCCGTGTATCGAGCGATACAGAACTCATCCGCCTCACGCTTCTTTTTTCCCACTACATATCCGAAGACGCGCGAGTGACGCCGCCTGGCAGAACCCCTAGCCCGCACCGGCTGCCGGGACACGCGGAAACCCGTACATACATAAGTATATAGTCAAGGCGTGACGGCGACGATGTCGCGCAGAGTATGTACCCCGGGTTATACACGCCAACTCTGGAACAGTCCGAACAGCGGACGCACGTGAGTAGGAAAAAAAGCCTCACGGATGGATTCCGGCCGATCCGCTGCCTTCCCAGATCGAATAGCGACAAGAGCGAAGCCCACGAAAAGTATCGACCGAACTGCGACAGGACGAAGCGCGTCCGAAGGCTTTCGTCGATGCAAGTGCATGATCGCGCGTCGCCCCGTTGCCAAGCTCTCGCCGCGGAGAGTTGGCGCTGGGCCGTGCTGCATGACGGCGAGCACGAACGCATAACTACCATGTGGCGAAACAGGGCCGAGACCTTGTTTGGTGATTCGTCTTATCCCGCTGGCTGTCCGGCAGATTCGCTCCCAGGATTTATCTGACGGAGGGAGGGAGATGGAAGACTTCAATGCGGGAATAAGAGACATCGGGCGGAACTGGGAGCGTTCGGCCTTCGCACGGCTAGATAGCGCAGCAGCGTCCGCGGGCATCGTTCGAGGGAAACCGCGATGTGTGGTACCAACAGGGTGTCGGTCGCAGCCGGTATTCCCGTCCACGAATTTGTAGCCAGGATGGCCACAGATAGGATTGGAGGCGGCTCGTAATCTGTGTTCCTGAGTCGAATTGGCTGCGTGATAACAGAGAGAGTTTGTTCCCCGCCCTCGTCTGTGCAGAGCAGAGTGTCATTGCTCTCGCCAGCACCGTACATACTGCACCCATCAGTGGCGCGAAGCCCAGAAGTGCGTGGGTACGGGATCCGGCAGGTCTAACTCTCCGCTGAATGGTTATTCATTAGCCATCAAGCAGGAAAGCAGCTTACCGCGAGATCCGACCGGGGGGGTGCGCGCGAGAGGGCAAGAGATGCGAGAGATGCGAGAGGACGAGAGGGCGAAGGGCGGTCTGCGGAGCACATAAAATATCTACGGGGCCAAAAGTTTCCGTACACGCCCCGACGGCGCCACCCCACCACACACATATACCTCTCTGGCTCGGCAGCAACACGATAGAGAGTGATGAAAACTTGCAGACATAGTCTCTAGGTGCAAGTGCAGCTTATAGCCAAAAAAAAATAATTAATACTTTGTGTACCAGCCCTTCGCTTCCAGCAAAGCAGCCACCCTCCTAGGCATCGACTCCCACAGCGTCTCCAGAAAGTCCCCCTCAATCTCTTCCCTCCAAGTGTCGGTGAGAGCCTCTGCAAGGGCCTTCTCACTCTGGCCGGACCGTCGGGTGTCTTGCGAATTTCCGGAAACCTCTTATGCATCCTCTCCTTCAGCCTCTTCCACACGTGCTCGATCGGATTCATGTCTGGCGAGTTGGCGGGCAATGTCATGACCTGAATGTTGTGCTCCTCGAACCAAGGCATGGTATCCTTCGCAGTATGCGCCTTTGCGTTATCCTGTTGAAAGACAGGATCGCCGAGCGTATCGTCAAGGCCATCCTCAAAGACTCCGATATACACCCATCGATTGACTGACTTCTCGAAGATAGGGTTAAGAGGCTCCTTGTTACGCCCCCAAACACACCCCCAAACACACCCCCAGACCGTCAGCTTTACCCCAGGACCCTTTGTGACCCCATGGATGTATACAGTCTTTGCGGTAGTTACTTCTCAGGCGGCGTATGTGCGAAAGACCCAAATCCCGCGCGGATCATTACTCTTCTCGACAGAGCACTCATCACTGAGGATAGCCCCTTCCCAGTCTGCTTTGTCTCAATCCTTATGCTCCTGTGGACATGGTCGAAGAATAGGGTCAAAGGGAAGAAGTACCAGATGCCGAAAACGATGCACCAGAACAACATGGTGGCACGAGGGCCGAAGAGGCTGGCAGGGAGGTACCACCAGAACAACATGGTGGCACGAGGGCCGAAGAGGCTGGCAGGGAGGTACCACCAGCTCAAGACGCCAATACCTGAAGTGGACGAAGAACTCGGACACGGCAGAGTGCGGGTAGTGTCAGTACAAGACGCAGACGAGGGAACACCTGTTCAAGAATTGCGACAGGTGGAGGCCGCAACAGAAGATAATGTGGGCAGACATACGGAAAAAGACAGGAAAAGGGAAGAACCGGTGAATTGTTTGCGGACAAGCGGTGCACTGGAGCGATCTTGGACTTCTTGAGAACGACGAAGGTGGGGGCGAGGGTGGGGCCGCGGGAGCTGCCACCAGAACTAATGGGGGAGAGGGAGGAGGGAGATATATGGTCTCCTTAGTCACGCTCTTTTGTCCTTTCCTTTCGTTCTGTCTCTTTCTCATGTCATCCTTGAGTCTTTCTCTTACTCTCTTTCTTTCTTTCTTTCTTTCTTTCTTTCTCTTTCTCTTCTCGTGGGACAGGCCGGGCGGGGGCAGGGGAGTCGCCGCGAGCCGCTGGCGGACTGCTCGGGGGTGCAGCGGACGGCGAACAGGAAAAGGACTGTATATAATATCGTCATGATCCAATAGGGTCGCACACGATTAACGAATCATCATCATCATCAATCCTTATGCTCCTTACCCCCAGGCAAGACGCCGAGCAACATTGTTTCAGTCAGGAGCGCCCTCTTCTTCGCCCTCCACTCTCCGATGTCATCCTCGGCGAGTACCCGCTTGATGGTACGCAGAAGTTGTTCGGCATTGTGGTCGTGGTGAGCGGTGTTTGGAAAATGCGGCGTGGTGGCGGGCGACTCGTCGATGAGGCTAAGCGCACGGGGACTTTTGGCCCAGCAGCTACTTTAACTTGACTATCCGCGGCCTCATCCGCAGATACGCAATAACTGCTGTGCGGAATGACTTGACTTGACTTGACTTATGCGGAGGGTGGCAGCAGCGAAGTTGCGGCTTTCCATCGCTCCTTCGAATCTGCCCGGGGCGGAAGTATGTAGCTACATAGTCTTCTCTGTGCGGGGCGGCGTTATTCGCTCGCCGCACGCACCCGGCGACAGGACAGGGATTGCGGTGGCACATGCCGACTTACGCGAGACACGAAAAGCTTGTTTAGCCCGGCAAACTAGCCCCGCGTGGGCGGAGTGCTGGGCGATCGAAAGGTGTCGTGTGGCCGATTGGCTGGGCGCTGGGACGGCTGTCGTCCGTCGATTGGGCTCGCATCCTGAAGAGTGGGGGGAGGGTTGCATGCATAATCCGCAGTCGGGGAGGAGTGCACCAGAATCCGCCCCATCTGCACGTGTGCGAAATCGGATGTTCGGATGGCACGGCACGGTCGGCGGCTGTCTCCGCCCACACCCTCACGACAGCGCGAGGGCGCCGGACAGAGGAGAGCGCTCGGAGACAGCGCAGAGTGCGGATTGCTGCTGGCGGGCTACACAGCTGTGTCGGGCTCCTCCCCCTTGGGTGGCTGCTCCACTCTACCCGCTACTCCGATGCGCCACGGAGGAGTCTGAGGCATTTTCACTGGATCCGGGGAGCTCCCTCCGCGTCCCAATCCGGCGCCGGAGAGCGTGTGTATGTGGAGCAGGCAGCTCCGCACAGTGCAAGCACGAGACTGCCAGGCCTCGAGCCCCGTGCCAACCCCCCACATCTTCCGTCGCACCACACCTCCATTTATCTTGCGCGCCCTCCCATCCCCGTCCCTTCTGCTCCATCCCCACCTACTCCGACTGCTCTCCCACTCTTCCTCGCCCGTCTCCTCTCCTGTCCCCTCTCCTGTCCCCTCTCCTCGCCTCGCGCGTGCTGCATCCACCACGTACCTGTTTCTCAGCCCGAGCAACCGAGCCACAGCCAGCCACCACTCCTCAAACTGCTGTCTCTTCGCTGAGATCGTCGTCCGTCCGCTCAGGTCAGTTCTCTGCTGCTGTTCCGGTTGTCTTCCCCCTCGGTCCTCGTTGCGGGGGCCGTTGAGTTCCCGCCGTCTCGTCCATCGGAAAATGCGCGCACGTAACTGACGCTTCCCCTCAAGACCTACGCTCCTAGGTATCGCCGCACCACATCGCATCGCATCCGTCGCCACCACACCACTAACTGCCTCCAGAATGCCGGCCATCACCTACACCAACGTCCTCGCCAAGCGCGGCAAGAACTTTGCGCAGCGACAGCCGGGAGTGGTCCTGGTGTTCTGCATCATCGGTGCGCTCGCGCTCCTGATCATCTCGCTCATCGTCGTGAAGAAGAGGGCCGAAGCGAACAAGAGGAAGGAGGATGCTGCGCACAGGAAGATGAATGCCGCGCCGAAGATGCAAACTGCTCCTGCTGTGTGAGGGGATGTTGGGGCGACAGGATGGGAAGGGTGGGAAGGGTGGGGGAACGAGGTGTATCATAGCACCGTGCCACTTTATGGCACGGTAAGCCTGCGAAACCAGAACCCGGGTTTGATCTCCGTGCGTGCTATGCGAGCGTCGGGCGATGAGGCGGTGGGCCGCCGTCGATATAGACAACGCAATCCGCCGCCCCACGATCGCGTAGGGGTTTGCGTGGGCCTTCGGGGCAGGGCTCAGTGCTCGGGAGCGGTGATTGTGGGTCATTGCGGATGACTATGGGCGGTTATGGGACACCGACTCTGCCGGCCGAGAAAGACGGGCCCGTGTAGAAATCTAGACATCTGTGGGAGCGGGACGGCTGTGGCACCCTCCCTAGGGTACAAGCAATGCGTAATTCAACATTGAATGCGGCACGCCGCAATTACCGATACGGACGCAATTTTTGGGCAAGACTAATTGCGCTGTTGCCAGTAATTGTGCTCGATATGCGGCGACGTCTAATTGAGTACCTACATCCATAATTGCGCCGATGTTTGTAATTGTGCTTTACAAAGTACAGCGAACTTGGCATATAACTACCAGCTGCTGCGTGTAACCAGACTGGAGTAAAGCCGTTTCTTTGGGACTATACGATGGTAGCATGTACTTTTCTGCGGTTACTTTTTTCTCTCTTTAGATTTTATATACTCAACGATAGTTGCGTAGCTTTCTGTCGCACCTAACGGCCGCAGAACTTTGTACGTGTTGAGATTGAGAGTGCGTCAGTTAGTCGAACAATTACACAATGTATTCTTTTTTCTTTTTCTTTTTTTTTTTTTTTTTTTTTTTTTTTTT
>Ga0307508_10003181_pt1 | contig 16793 bp, 26 predicted proteins | sample 9_EM_MG_FD_203089 | JGI IMG/M metagenome (GOLD analysis project Ga0307508, IMG submission 203089) | Populus trichocarpa ectomycorrhiza microbial communities from riparian zone in the Pacific Northwest, United States - 9_EM | ecosystem: Host-associated > Plants > Roots > Unclassified | place...
CATATTTTTTTGTGCCCCCCCCCCCCCCCCCCCCCCCTTTTATTTTTTTTAATTTTTTATTCCTTCTTTTCTCTTTCCTCGCACATCTGTGTTCCTTTCGCTGTTCCGACACGTCGGTGTTGGCGTGTCTTTTCGTTGGAGTGGTGTGTTTTGGCGGTGGGGAGTGAATGAAGCCTGGAGAACACGAGAGCAAGCGTCTGCAGAGAGAGAGAGAGGCGGCCTGGAAAGACCGAATGGGTCCTGCAAGGGTGAACGGCTTTCTTTTCTCATCCGCGCCCGGAAGAGCTATGCAGCGATTTCTGTCCATACGTAGACTAGGTGTTTCTTCCACGAAAATAAGCAGCCCCTTCGTCGGAGAGTCAGCTCGTCTAACAGACAAACTTGCCCGGTAGGCAAGAAGTGTACCGGTTACAATGAGACGACACCTTGCTATTTTGGCTGTCACGATGGCCATGTGTGTGGCTTGGTGGTGTGGCTTGTGCTCTCAGGTGACGTTATTGCTTAGCGCGTTTGCAGACAAAGTGCAACGCAAAGATTGACAAGCCGCCGAACCGCACGCGCCTCAAACCGCCACAACACCACCAACAGTACATCTTTAGGCTCGCGATTCACATTAATATCTACTCTGTGATTTTTCTTTTCCCGTTTGTGTTCTGCTGTCGTGCTCTGCGACTCCCCCTCCCCCCTCCTACTCGCCACCGGGAACCACATGAGTGTAACGGCTTTCTCATGCAAAATCACTCTCTATGCTTCCCGCGAGCCTACGCTACTGTGGGTTTGGCTTTCCCGCGAGATCTCCGGAGACAGTGCTCTCCGGTCGGAGGCGCTACCTCTGCGTATACCCGCCAATTAAGCCGCCGCAGTCGGAAGGCACAAACTCCGGACGATCCGGTGTGGTTCCTTCTGGCGGATGCCCATATCGGCGCCAAGACGATGCCGCGGCTCGATACGTTCTTCAGCAAGCACTTCTTTCCGGAGTTCGGGACGCAGCAGCCGTCGCAGGTTCTGTTCCTGGGCGATACGTTCAATATCCGTGGAGCTACGGATCCGGCCCATCACCGGTTCTTTACTGACATCTTGCTGCGGATCACCGCGGCGAAGTGGGCGCCACGGGTCCATCTTCTGGTCGGGAATCAGTGAGCTCCTTGCCGATTCCCGCTCTTTGCCGCAGGTGGACCGAGTAAGCGCTGACCCGCGCGATCGTCAGCGATATGAAAAACCGCTTCAACCGGCAGGACAACTCCCTGTCGCCCTTCCGTCTCGCCTCAGGCAAGGTGGACGTGTATTCCGAGGTCACGACGAACACGCTGGACAGCGTCAAGACGGTGTTCATACCCTACCACAGCGACGACAGCACGGTGCGGGAATACATTTCCTCGTCGTCCTCCCCCGACGCGGTGGCGTTCTATCACGGCGCCGTCAATGGCGCCGTCATGAACAGCCACAGGCTGTGCGAGGATGCAGAGGTGTCTCCCGGGCAGCTGAATACGTACAAACGTGTCTTCCTCGGACATTTCCACACCCACGGCCCGGTCGGCGGAGAGGAGTCGAGAATCGTGTACGTGGGCTCTCCGTTCCAATCGAACATGGGCGATGCGGGGGACACAGCCCGTGGCTTCGTCAGCTACCGCCCGCGCGCGGACTCCTGGATACTCCACCGGAACCCGCACGCGGAGTATTTCGTAAAGATCCCGTGGAAAGGACTCGACAACATCGACGCCAGCCGGATCGCGGGGAAGAAGGTGCAGCTGTCGGTTGATGACGACGTTCCGGACAGCAAACTCAGCAAGGCGCGGGACGATCTGTACCAGCTTGGTGCGGAAATGGTGGAGGTGCGGCAGAAGGAGGCAGCGGCACCGAAGGCTGAGACGCGAGGCGCCCTTCCGGCCGTCCTCATCCCCGAGGCAGTGGCGCTGACGGATACGGTCCAAGATATGGTCAACTCCTTCATGGCTGCTCGGGCTGGCGCCAATAGTGACGTCGGCAAGGCGCAAGAAGCCGAGCGGAAGGCTTTCTTCCTCGACCTCATCAAACCCTATCAGCAATACTCGCCCCATGCGCAGGAGGGAGCAAGAGGTGGTGTTTTCCAGGGGGAATTGGAGTCCATAGAGATGTATAACTTCCGCGGCCTTAAAGGTGGTACATCGCTCCAACTCGATAGCCTGCCTCCCTCGGAGGTGTTTTTGGTTTCCGGCGCGAATGGGGCTGGGAAGTCAACACTCATCGACGCGATCGGTAATTCCTGTTCGTAGCTCGGTCTGAGTGATCAGCGCTAACGATTGGCAGTGTGGTGTCTGTTCGGCGAGTTCGTGGTCACTCGAATTCCAGTGGAGGAGATATCCTACAACAACGCCTCCGAGTGCTACGTGCGCCTACGGTTCCTCAACGGCTACAGCTTCGAGCGGTCGCGGCGCGGCGGAGGGAAGACCAAGAAGGTGTCATTCAGAATTGTTGGACCGGATGGGAAGCAACAGGAACACGGACACGACGCGGCGACGAACACCAAACACCTAGTCGAAAACATCCTGCACATGGATCTGTCGATGTTCAAGCAGATCGTGGTGATCGGTGACAATGCGGAGTATTTTGTACGTGCGGCAGGCGACAAGGGGAGGACCGAGTGTCTGGACGCGATGTTCGGGCTGGACTTTCTGGGGAGTATTAGGGACGGTCTGACGGAGATGTCAAAGGTATCGTCCTCCTCACCCGAAAACACGAACGACAGCTGATCTTGCCGCCCGCAACCATAGGTATTGGCGCGGGAAGTGGCTGACGCTAAAGCCACCAACAGGGAGGTATCTCTGCAACTCGCCGAAAACCAACGGCAGTGGGATTCCCGGCAGCGCGAGATGTCCAAGGAAGCCGCTCATGCGGAGGCCCTAAAGGTTGAAAAAAGCAACCTGGCTGCAACAATGGAAAAACTCCGTCCTCAAAGGCGCGCACTCGAGGAGGTCATTGCCAAGAAGCAAGCATTACTCGATATCGTCGATAAGGAGAAACACCATACATCAGCCATCATTGAGGGATTCTCTAACAGAAAGCAGAAGTATCAGGCAGCAGCGAAGGTGCACGAAAAGGTGCGCCGGAATCGGGATGAGTTCTTACGGAGGCAGCTTGCGGAGGAGAGGAAGGCACAAGAGGCAGAGATGAGAGATGCGCAGCGGCCGATGCGGATTCTGGTTTCACTGGTTGAGAGCTTGTGGGTAAGCTTGAGGGACATGCTTGGACTGTCGTCGGTCGCAAGCAAAGAAGGTACGTCCGCTATCCTGCGGTGGGATTCAGCAACCAGCGATTAACGACGCTCTAGTGGATCCGCCAAAGATTCGCAGGGAAAGACCACCACCTCCATTCTACGACCAGCATCTTCACGAGTACATCAACAAAAAGGTAGAAGCCGTCGATGGCGCAATTTCCACTCACCAGCGCCACCTCCAGCAAATCCTATCCCGCTCAACGGTCATGAATCAAGAACTCAGGTCTCCTTACTCGCGCCGCCAGGAACTAGACCAGAAAATGTCCACCATAGAAAGGCGGATTTCTTCCTCCTCGGGCCAGCTCCAGCTCATCGCCTCCCAGAAAATCGGGCACCTCGGTAAAATCGCCGCGTTTTCAGCCCGAGATGCCCAGCTGCGAAAGCAACTTACCGCGTCGAATACGCTGTTGGAACAGAAAGAGCACCGCCTCGGCATTGCCACGTTCTGGAAGGCGCAGCTGCTGGATACCGAGCGCAGTAAGGGCGACTTCCTAACGCACTGCCGCAGCGGTTACGTTTCGTATATCAACGCGTTGCTCCCGCCGATCCTGTCCCGACTGTGCTTGGACAGCGAACAGCTCCTCTCCACCCAGCAGCTCCTCGAGTTCCAGCTCACGGCGGATTTCAGACTGCTACCGTCATCGGACGCGCTCTCGCTCGCCCGTCGGAGCCGCGGCCAGCTGACGAGGACGTACCTCACCCTGTTTCTTGCCATGTTCGTCACCGCAAGGTCGCGGATGCCGTTCAGACCGAATTTCATGTTTATGGACGAGATCATCGACGCACTGGACGAGGCGGGCATGGACGGGCTCCGCTCGTGGCTGGCGGAGTATCTGAGACAGGAAGGAGGCAGGGCTTTCCTGTTGACGCATAGGGAGGTCCCGGGAGGGAGGAGTATTGAGGTCATCAAGGAGGCCGGCGGAGGAACGGTGTATAGATTAAGTGAACAGCGAGGGCAGCCATAAGCACGTGACCACGTTTGTATGTGTACCAATGCAAGATGTGTACTTGAGTGAATGGATGACAAGGCGTTCCTTCGACCGTTCACATCTCCACGTTATGAAATCCGGTGGCCTAGCAAAGCTGTTGGAGGATTAAATCCAGCTGACAAGAGACGATATATAGACAATAGACTAGTGTGAACGAACGCGGCCTACCCACGCTGCGTGTCGGTAGTGCCTCCAGTTTAGTTACTTGTTTGTTATCCGTACAGATTGGAGCCCGTAGGTTATGGCTGGGTTTTGTTTTGTTTAATCATTGCTCGCATGCGACCTATCTAGATCATGGCGAGATTATGTACAGTCCGTTTCCCGTCCGCTGTCCGCGCGGTGGCGGCACGTTGCAAGCTCCCCTTTGCCCTCCGCCCAGGCCTGCCCCAAGAAGATGTTATGCAGGAAATCACAAAGGAACGAGTCCGGAAAATGGAAAGAACAAAGGAGGACCATAGTGTCACTAGTGCGTATCTAAGTACAGCCTGCTTGACTGCTTATAAACACATTCATGCAACCGCAGATATCAATAGCTCGGATGGTCTAGTGGTATGATTCTCGCTTAGGGTCACTCCCTGAGTTTACTGCTTGCGAGAGGTCCCCGGTTCAAATCCGGGTTCGAGCCATTTGATTTTTTGATTTTTTATCGTCTGCTGGGGTTTCTTGGAATTAGGCCGGTGCATTGGGGAAGCCGCTGTCGAAAAGGTAAAGAGGAACAACTGATTGGTTTGGATTCTGATGGCTAACCACTGGTGATGTGGTCTCTGGCTATGGGTCGCGGCAGTATGCTGGATGAAAAGTCGAGGCCAGTGTAAGGTAGAGATCTCGGCAATTGTAATAATCCGACTACAGTAGAGCCTGAGATCCACCGATCTATGGTTCACTGCTTTCATATCGAGTGATGCGCGTGATCCTACCAAGTGCTTATGTAATAAGCATGACAACTCTCATCTATATGCGGGGCACCCCGGAAGGCATCTATCCCGCACCCCCACGAAAAGCACCACCAATCCCGTCTGCATACCGAAACGGAGCAAGGCCTCTGGGCTTTCCAGCACCGGACGGCTAATTCGGCTGTGTATGTTAACCTAATTCCTTTGTCACCGAAATGAACGGTTTGCTGGGAGATGGCTAGATACTTGCCTCGAAGGCATGTTGGAATTTGGCGTCGGTGCGTGTTTTGCACGACGAGCTTTCTTGTCAGGCTTAAGCGGGAGACGGGCCGACCGCCCGACCCGGGTGGAGAGAATGATCGTGAATGATGACATCACATGAAGTGTTAGGAATGGCTCTCTCCGAACGGACGGAAGGGATTGAGAGGGGAACCCAGAAGGATAGGAGCGATAGCCCGCATCCCCAGCTAACATGCATCGATATGAATTGTGTGTGTTTTCTGACACCTACCGTATATGTTTGGGCGGAAGTGAAGAGCAGGGAGAGGAGATAGTGTGGGTTGTGTTGTCTTGGCGTGGAGTGAAAGATCTTCACTTCTTCCTGCACTCCCCCTCCATATTACCTCGGTCGACACCTCTCCCTTCACCTCCTTCCACCCAGCCTGACAACCACTTAACCATATAATCACCTTCCATAACACGCTCTGCAGGATTTACAAACCTTCAGCAAAATGTTCTCCGCACGTTCAATCTTCAACACCGTTCAGAGGCGCACCTTCGCTGTTTCTGCTCGTCAGGTACGTAATCGCAATGCGAATTGAAGTCTCCGCCTGTCACTATCAGCCTGGGATTTGTGCTCACAGCCTTCGGTTCTCTACAGAACTCCAAGGTTACTGTCCTCGGCGCTGCTGGAGGCATTGGGCAGCCCCTCTCTCTTCTGATGAAAATCAATCCCAGGGTCTCGAACCTCGCTCTCTACGATATTCGTGGCGCTCCAGGTATGCAATTTCTCTCATCGCCACGGGCTGTGCTTAACATATGGAATCCAAGGTGTTGCCGCCGACATATCCCATGTGAATACTAAAAGCACCGTCACTGGATACGCACCTTCTCCGGAAGGTCTGCAGGAGGCTTTGTCGGGTGCCGAGGTCGTTCTTATCCCGGCTGGTGTCCCCCGCAAGCCAGGAATGACCCGAGATGATCTCTTCAAAACGAATGCCTCGATCGTCCGTGACCTGGCGAAGGCCGTCGCCGATTACGCCCCCAAGGCCAAGCTCCTCATCATCTCCAACCCCGTGAACTCGACCGTTCCGATCACTGCCGAGGTCTTCAAGGCCAAGAGTGTCTACGACCCTAAGAGGCTCTTCGGTGTCACCACTCTCGACATTGTTAGAGCTTCTCGGTTCATCTCCCAGATCAAGTCGACCAACCCCGCCAACGAGGAAGTCACAGTAGTCGGGGGACACTCTGGTGTCACCATCGTCCCCCTCATCTCTCAGTCCAACCACCCGGACATCTCTGGTGAGGACCTCGACAAGCTTGTCTACCGCATCCAGTTCGGCGGTGACGAGGTTGTCAACGCCAAGGAAGGTGCTGGATCTGCCGTATGATATCCCCACCTGCACACTGCGGATGGCGACACACTAACGCTGCCTCTCTAGACTCTCTCCATGGCATACGCTGGAGCGCGTATGGCTGACTCGATCCTTCGAGCTGCTCAGGGCGAGAAGAACGTCGTGGAATGCACTTTCGTGGACTCTCCCCATTACAAGGATCAGGGAATCGACTTCTTTTCGTCAAAGGTCACCCTTGGCGTAAATGGAGTCGAGAAGATCCATAAGGTAGGAAAGGTCAACGAATACGAGCAGGGTCTGTTGGAGGCTTGTCTGGTCGATTTGGCCAAGAACATCGCCAATGGCCAGCAGTTCGTCAAGGAAAACCCGTAAATGGGGTGGATGATGGGTGTAATTTTACGGTCATAGGAGTTTCAAAAATAACAGCATTTTTGGGCATGATGGGGATTTCAGCGATGGTTTGCATTTGATCGGTTCGTCCGTGTTGCGTTGTAGGGTGTGTTTGCAGTGATATCAAGATCTCATCTTTTGTGTCATGGTTGTGGATCTTGGCGCGTCATGATCTGCACGCGTTAGAGTACATAGGTTGCTCCAGGGTTTTGTTACTTTGGGCGATGTCAACCTAAATCAGTAGAGCCACAGTAGACGCGAACTTCCCGCCCATCCACCCCCCCACTTCGCGCACCTATAATTCGTTGACCGTCTTGCCTAGAAATATACGTTCTGGCTCCAAACCTACTTACATCACAAGCAGCTTCTTAGACCCTCTAGCTGGACGCAACTGTATTTTGCTGGTCTACTTCATGTGACTACGCCGTCGTCCTAACCACCTCCGATCCTCACCCTCAATCCGATGCTGCAGCGAAAGCATGAGCGACGAAGACTTCTTTTCCGATGATGCGAACCTCGACGCCCTGGGCGAAGAGCAATTGCGAGCACTGGAAGAAGAGGCGGTAAGGAGCACACGGCGGGCGGAGCCGCGCATCACGCACGAGGGCGGCGGCTATGTTCACCCACCGCAATATCACTACAAGAATCCCCCGCAACATCCGGCGGGTGCCCGCAGGACAGCGTTTAAGCCCCCGAGACCACAGAACCCGCAGCACAGACAGCAGCAACAACAGCAGAGCAATTACCAGAGACCGTCGACGAACTACATTTCGTACTCGCAGCAACAGCGCAGCGCTGCTACTGCTTCGACCCACACCCTGCCGCACCAGCGTCCATTCGTCCCCCCCCAACGCAGCGGCTACGTCTACACCGAAGAGCCGACGCTCCCCGCCTACGTTCCCAACACCGAGCCGGCGAATCACCAGGCTCCGGCCACCGGCGCCGATGTCTCTTCCGACTACGGGGACATCGACGGGATCGAGGAGACCGCTGATCTGTGGGGGGAGGCGCCACCTACCGTACTGAATGCGCACAACGAAGTTCAGGAGTATCCGGTTATCGGCGGAGGCTCGGATCTGTACCAGCACGCGGAGGGCGTGCAGGATTGGATCGAGCGGCAGGAAGAGCTGGGCCAGATTGCCGATGATGTTGTCATGGCCAACAGTCAGAACCATGTTTGGGCGAATGCCGATGCTCATCACCAGCAGCAGGAGGACGTGGAGGCCTACAAGGCGCACATTGCACAGGTACATCGTAACGGTCCACATGGTGTTGGATGCTGGCTAATGAGGTATGCAGCTCGAGAAAGAAGCAGAGCAGATGAGACAGCAGCTCCAGCAAGTCCAGCAGGCAAAGGCCGGTGAAGTTGCTATCGTACGGAACAAACTCGAACAAACCAGCCGCGACCACGAGCGGAAACTAGCATCGGTACAGAAAGTGCACGCCGAAGACGAACAGAAAAAGCAGTCGGAAATCGAAGCGTTGAAGGCAGAAAGAGATCGGCTATTGACGGAAGGGCTATTCCGGCAGAAAGAACTGGACGAACTTGTCCGGAAGGAAAAGTCAAACAGGAAGAAGCAGGAATTAGCTGCGCTTACACAGCTCCCCAGTCAAGATGTGGCCATGGTCGACATCGAAGCGTCCCGGAGCCGTGCTGTGACACCAAAGAAGAACAAGGGCTATACACACAGGGACGGATTCGACGACGACGACATGTTTACTGTCCCAAGCCCTTCCAAACGGGCCGTGAAGATAGGGACGCCAACAAAATCGGGGCTGAAGCGGAAGCGCTCGGTCAATGGCAGTCCATTACCCCAGTTGCCGCTCAGTGCGTCTCGTAGTAGGTTGTCGGCGCGCCGTGACAGGTTTCCGGTGGTGGATGATATGGTGCTGGAAAAGCTGTTCTCCCACGATGATCGACTGGAGGTTGGTTGCATCGTCTCCCGTGTACCCCAGCTTCTGACTGGGACGTCAGTTTTTCGAGGCGATAATACTGCATAGGTGTCCCGTCACGCAGGGGCGGATATTTGACGCATTGATGGGATATTCCTTTCCATCGACACCGAACATGAAAGTCTCCTCTTACTTCCTGGACAAACTCACAACATTACGTACATCGGCAGGGAAGCAGGCGTTTTCGGTTGGCGTATCCCGGATTTTACTTGAAGTTTGGGCTCGCTGTCTGGAAGAAAAGTTTGTAGGTTCGAATCATTCCACATCGAGGGTCGTACAGCAACTGACGCCCTGTCTAGTTTGGCCCATTGTCTATGGTGGTGGAGCTGTTTCGGTTTGGAATCCTTTGGACCCAGGGCAGCCATTGCATCGAAGTGATGGATGAGGCACTGGCCATCTTGCAGGAGACGGTAGACATCAATGCGGTTCCTTTAGCGACGAAACGCGAGTACACACTGAAGGATGGAGTGCCGACTATCGCATGTCTCGAGATCCTGGAAGACATTGCGTTGGCGGCTCTCGGCGACGAAGCGCACGTAAGGAGGTATGTCCTTTGGTACACTTCGACGGAGGGTTGCGTTTGCTGAGCGAAGGCGGTTTAAGATTCTGGAAGCAGGTCCGCGTCGACTTTCCGATCATGTGTCTCCACCCCGCACAGCCACTGGACGTCATTCGCCGCATGGCCAGCGTCCTCTGCACGTCCATCGTAGGCGATTCCTTCGGCCCGATCACGAGCGCACAGCGCAAGCACGAGACTTTCCTCCTCGAAGCCGCAACAAAACCACTCGAGATGGTGCCGAGACAGCCGTCGAAAGACAGAAAGTACTCTCCAGTGCAGGTTCTGGAATTGCGCCAGATGCTGGTGCGATTCTTGGGCAGTGTCGCCAGCACCGAGTCGGGGATGTTGGCGCTCGCAAAGCACGAGCGCACCGTTCTGCGGCTGTCCATGAGGATTGCGGAGGAGGTGGACCAGTGCTACGAATGGAGGCTGGGCGAGGAAATCAGGTGTGTCCGCTTCCTGTTGTTCTCCTCGGTGGGGCCCCGGGATACTGACAATCTCAAAGACTCGATTTCATCAACTTTGCTGTCCGGCTTCTCCACGGCATAATCACCAGCCATCCTGAGGAGGCCACCGGAAAGCTGGCTACGAACCATAAACATCTCGTGTCGATGGCACGACTGGCATTCAGCGACGCGATCGCCCAGGAAGCGGGGCTGGACAGCGATGCTATCGATTGCGCGTTCGCTCTGCTGGAGAACATGGTCACGCCCGACGAGGCGGCGGCGTTGGAGGGGATGTTCAATGCATAATCGATCGATCTCGCCGTTTCTTGCTGTTCCACGTCTCTCGCTTCTGTAGCGGGTGACCGCCGGACCAGCGCTGGGATGCTGCAAGTGTATATATGTAGGCGTGTCTCCGATGCGCAGAGTTCCGTATGTAGACCGCAGAGGGCCCGCGTTCCCGTCACGCTTCGTGGTTCGCAGAGCAGGTGGAGGCCGCCCAATGCGGAGTAGTCGACTCGTTACTTGTTAGTTCGTTCCGAAGGTTACCCGGCCGATCGTATCTTGGACGTCGGGTCTTGGCCAACTATCCTTCCTTACGTATCCGCTTGCACGCACGCCCATCCACGATCGAGCCACCGAATGAAGAAAACAGCGCCGCGTTTGGCAGGTCGACGAGCGGTCGTTCGGGCTGGCTATGTGCATACATATCCCATATCTCGCAAGGCGAGGCGAGGCGAAGGCAGGGCGGGCGACCACGCTGGCACCACTATCTACGACGGCCGGTACGCAACGGGAGGTTTTTTTTTTCTTCTCTTTCTTTCTTTCTTTCTTTCTTTCTTTCTTCCTTTCTTTCTTCCTTTCTTACCATACATACCTGCCGGCGTGCAGGGCGCCAACACGGGGCGTGCGGGTTTTGTTGTGTATCTATCTATCTATCTACGTATGTACCTACTCAATCTACTTACCTATGTAGGTGCCGCATCCAGACCGTTGGCCGGGGCTGGGAGGGGGGGGGGGCTGGGACAATTTTTCTTTTCTTTTCTTTTTTTTTCTGCTGGGGGGGGGAGGGGGGTTTATCCCTCTCATCGTCCATGTTTGCGCTGGATCGGCGGGAGGGAGGCGGTCTGCCTTTGGCTTCGAGAGCCTCGTGGGAAAGAAGGGGAGGGCTGAAGCGGTGGCGACGGCGGTGATGGCGATGATGGCGGCTCGTCAATTGTATCTCTGTAGGAATGTATCCGCTGGAGCAGAGGATGTAGATAGATACATACATTGTAGTGCAGATAGATGTGTAGATATGGAAGACATGGACCATGGTATGTATGCAGAACTCGGCACACCCCCACCGTGACGTGCTGGTGTTCCTGGCCAGTCGGCAGCCGTGCCATCGCGCCAGCCAGCCAGTCGGTCGGACCAATTTCGTCCGAATGACGGCATTATTCGGCTCTCTCCAGCGTGTGCGCACTCCAGCCATCCGCAGCACGTGCATGTAGATATCTATGTGTGTGGGGTACAATATGTATCTATGATGGATGGATACGAGTGGGCGCCAAGCGATGCACAACCGCAACAGTCGTATCTATCTATCTATCTATCTATCAATCAATCTATCAATCTGTCTGTCTGTCTATCAATCAATCAATCAATCAGCCAGTCAATCAATCAATCAATCAATCGACCAATCAATCATAGGTAACTATGTGCTCTATGTGCATACTTATGTATGTCTCGCAGTTGCTGCCCCCGGTTCGAGGGCCGTGTGTGCGGCCACCGGATTCGTGGGTATATATGTATGTAGATGTTTGTTGTGGTCCTGCTCGCTGCTTGCTGACTGCAGATCCGTCAGCAGTGTCTGTGCAGGTCTTTCTTTCTTCTTCTCTGCTTCCTTTCTTCCTTTCTTTCTGTCTTCTGTTCCTTTCTTCTTTTCTTTCTGTCCTCTCATCCTTTCTTCCTGTCTTCTTCTCTGCTTCCTTCCTTTCTTTCGCGCTGAGTGCAGTCCGGGCCAGGCCAGGAGGGCGCGTGTTGCGGAAAATGCAGAGCAGCGCTGCTCTCCTCCATCTGGCCGGTGCGCCCGCCGGGTGTTGGCTGTGCTGTGCTGTGCTGTGCTGTGCTGCACAGTCCGGAACGGAAGGACGGCGTCGGACGAGGGGGCACGCTGAGGATCGTCGTGCATCTCTCCATCTGCGGCTCTGCTGCCTCCGTTGAGGATCGATCGTTGGACGTCTGCGCGCACACATAAGAAAGTTATATAGTTAGTTCCATGCCATGTACATAGAGTACCCATGCTGCTGGATGCTGGTAGATACATACATACACACGAAACCCCGGCTGCTGGTGTGAGACCCGCAGTGCGCTAGAGTTCTCGAGAGTGGACATGACATGCATGTTGGCGCTCGGGCTGGGGCTGGGGCTGGGGCTGGGGGGTTTGGCTGGCCGGCTGAGGGGGGGAGGGGACGCCGAGATGGGGGCCAGCGCGGCAGTCGGCGTCGACGGGGGGGGAAGGGCGCCGGCTCCGAGCTCTGCTTGCGCGCGTGTCGGCGGCGCGCTTCTTTTCTCTCTCTCGCTCTCTCTCTCGCTCTTTTCTCCGCGGGCGGGTTGTGGTTTTTTTTTCCGTCTCGGCGACAGCGCGCGCGGATCGCGGACGGCGATTGGCCCGTTTCGGTGCGTGTGCCTGGGGGCTGCGACAGAGAGCTAGCTCCATCGGGCATCGGCCGCCATCCCTGTCGCCGGTCACGTGAGGCGGTGTTTCGTGTAGCGGCGCTCGCGCGTTGCACCCGCCGCGCGCGTCGCACTTTCCGGACGGCCACACCGAGGAGGCGCGAGCAAAGGAAGAAGAGACGGAAAAGCACGACGCCGAAACGGGAAAAAGCCGGCGAAAGGAAGAGCGAGAGCGCGGAATGGTCCGTCCGCCGTCCCGGGCGCGCACGCCGCGGACGCCCGTCGACGGCATGCACCGCGATGGCAGGCTGCGCCGTCCTTTCTTTGTCTCCCCCGAACCGGCTGCAGCCTGCGGTCCCATCCGCCGGCGCCGCCGCCGCCGCCGCCGCCGCCGCCCCGTTTCGCCGAGCCCGCCCGCCGCCGCCGAGCGCGCGACCAGCCGTGCTGCCGCCCCCCTCGCCGCGCGCACTCGCCGCGCCGGATTCCCCCAGGCAGCGACAGGCATCACGCCTGCTAGCTCGCCGTTTGCGCTGCGCTGCCGGCGGCGTCGAAGCAGTCCCCAGCCTCCTCTGCGTTAGCTGCGTGGAACCGGCGCTGCGTGCGGTGAGTGTGTGCTTTCTGTGCGTGCTGTGCTGTGCTGTGCTGTGCTGTGCTGCGCTGCGCTGTGCGGCACGCTGCTCGCCTTTTCTTTCGCACGATCATCAGCCATCTGCCCCCCATCCTGCGCCCTCCGGCATTCCGCGGCCACGCCCGCCTTCCTCTCTGTCCGCCGTCGTGCGTGCTCCCCTCCCCAATTGCGACCAGACCGCCCTCCCTTCTCCCTTCCAGCACCAACCTCGGCGCCCAGCCCACGCTGCACGGCTCCACGACAAACCACTCTACACGCTGCTCAATCTGTCGCTTCCGTTTCGTGCCTAACTCCCTCCTCCGACAACCCCCCCCCCCCAACCTCCCAATCCGACTCACGCCCTCCAGAACCGAACAGAGGAACACAGTACCTTCCTTTACCCGAAACCATCCAACTAAGGACTATTGCATACATACCACCCACAACCACAACCACCACCATCCACCATCCACCATCCACCATCCACCATCCACCATCCACCATCCACCCACCCTCCCCCAAAAATCTCAGCGCGAACTCATCTCTTCCCTCCACCACCCACCCCTCCTCGCCCCCGGACAACTTCAACTCCACTCGTCCCGACACTGATAATATCTCCCCCTCCTCCTTTTCGAGAGAGAGAGAGAGAGAGAGAGAGAGAGAAAAAATATAAAATAAAATAAAAAAGAAAGAAGGACGTCGTCGTCCCCTCAACATGCTGGACCCGTCGTCCCCAAATATCCACCACAACAATGTTGCTGGTATAAAACGGCTGCTGCCAGCATTCGAGCCAAATTCGTCGCCTCCCCATTTCAAACGACAGAGGCCTCGCAGTGAGCCGACCACCGACGAGAATCGGTATCCGACGCCCGTGCCGTCCTCCTCGATCGGGATCATCCCTTCCTCCCCTCCGGCTTCCGCTGTGGTTGCACTAGCAGAACAACAACACTCACAGCGATTACAACAGCAACAGCAGCAGCAGCAGCAACAACACCACCACCAGCAGCCGCTGGCTCCTCGAAGACCATTGCTCAGACGCACGCAGTCGGCTTTGTCGGAACGTGCTCCTTTGGCTGCCGTGCCGTCGATCGTTCTCCCTGAGAACGGTGAACCGGTATTGCTCGGTCGATCGAGCAATTCCTCACACTATAGACTCTCGGCCAACAGGCTCATCTCGCGCGTCCACATCAAGGCTGCCTTCCACACTGCCACGCCATCGTCAAAAGCAAAGATCGAGATCGAGTGTCTGGGCTGGAACGGAACAAAGGTGCATTGTCAGGGCCGTGCGTGGGATCTTTTGAAGGACGATGTCTTCGTCTCGGAGACGGAGTATGAGGAGATCATGCTGGATGTCCATGACTCCAGGGTTGTGCTTGCATGGCCCGTCGGTGTGCGCGCCCCATCGTCGTTCAGCCCATCGACTAATATCAACGGTGCTTCACCTGGTGGGCCTCCTGCCAACAGGGTCGTCAGGAGTCCATCTCCCGAATGGGAGGGCAACGATGAGAACGCCATCCCTTGGGAGCGCGTCCAGCGCATCAATGCCAGGACAAAGTTGACCCCCGTCTCGCCTACGCCGAGACGCCGTGTCGGCAGTTCGATGAATGCAATCGCTCAGTCTTCGACTTCTGCATCGATGTTGGAAACTTTTTTGGACATCTACGAAGACCAACCTAAAGAAGGTGGTGGTGAGGAGGAGGAGGAGGAGGAGGAGGAGGAGGAGGAGGAGGAGAAGGAGAAGGAGGAGGAGGACAACGACGAAGAGAAAGACGAGAGGGAGGGCGAAGAAGAAGGAGAGGCAGGGGGGGACGAGGGGGAAGAGGAACAGGTAGCCGAGGTCGGAGAGGAAACCCAGATCGACTTGCCCCCGCCAGTCGAGAAGCCGACCTCCAGATTTTCACGCTCCTACACCGAGGATGTCCCCGAGGCATCGACCGACCTGGTGCCCAGGGACGAGATCGTCCAGAGCTTCGACGCTGAACCAGTACTCCCTCCCATGTCCCACTTCTCCACCAAAGAGCCCCTCCGCCACGTGCCCAAGACGCCGCCGTCGTCCCGCGCCCGCCGTGCTCGGGTCTCATCTTCGCCGTTGTCCCTGCTCAGCAGCGAGCGTCGTCGGAGTGCATCGACCTCGCCTGGCAAGTACGTGACGTTGCAGAACCACCTCACCAACCAGCTTGCCTTCTCGCGCGTCAACACCATGCCATTGTCGGAGCTCTACGCTAACCTGCCCACCGCACTGGCTGCCACGGTCACTATGGACCGGGTCAAGGAGATCCTCCTGGCGGCCAACTGCATCGGCGAGATCAAAAGGAGCGGAAAGGACGCGTCCGGAAAGCCGCTGGAGAACCAGTACTACTACGTCATAGAACAGGATAACGACGAAGGAAGGAAGTCGGCGGTCGGCGGGAAGGCCCGCATGAGAAATTGCAGAAAAGAACACAAGGTTGGCTCTCCTCTATACCGTGGACCGGCCGAGGGCATCGGCTGATCAAATCTCCCACTCCATAGCAATACTACTGGAAGAAGCCAAAGAAGATCTCGTACTAGGAACACTCGATCAACAATGGTTTCTCTAACGGCCTTCCGGTGCTGATGGCTTTGACGGACGGATGGATGAATGAAGGGTGAAAAAGAGGAGGATGCCCCCCCTTTTCCTCCATTTTCGCCCCTTTTTTTTTCGCTTACTCTTTGCTTTACTGCTTTACTGCTTGGTGTTTTTGCTTTTAGCGATTTCTTCGATTCCTGGGCTACCAACCTCCTGCTCCACCTGGGGGGTTTGGACCTGCAAAGTTGGTCTGGCCTTTTTTTCTTCCCCTTCTGTCCTGCTACTCTTTCGTCCAAAAAAACTGTTTTACCCCGTCTACATCTTTGTTGCTGTCTGTTCCACTCTAGTTCGGCCACGTCTTCTGCTTGTGTTTTCCTTTGCCAGAATTGATGGTATGCAATGTGGCCCCGTCCCTTTTTTTCACTTTCCAGTGGTCTGCCTTGCGATGATGATTATGCATGCGTGTGCAAGTGTTATTTCCTTGCCTTCTGGTTTTTTCTGCCCAGTCTAGGGTTGGTTGCGGGTTTGGATTCGGGAGTTCAGGGGGCATTGGAGGGAGATGGAGAGGGAGGGGGGGGGTCGGGTGAAGGATGGCGGAGAATGGTGGATGATATCCTGACATTGAAGGGCGACGGCGTCGGTGGGGGACATGGTACGGGTCTGGTGGATTCGGTTGGGGGTTATTTTCGGGCGGGAGAAGGAATCTAGGATGTCAATCTACGGGTGTCTCTGTTTCCGTGATTGACCCAGGGCAGGCAGTTCTTCCATCTCCACCTTTTGGATTTCGGTGTGGGTTTCCCCCCAGGGAGGAAAGGAAGAAAACGAGAAACACAGAAAAACTAAACGGCAGAACGTCAGTCTTGTAAAAAAATTCATGGTCTAAGGGGGGGGGGGGGGGGGGGTGGGGGAAATGAATGGAGGAAATA
>Ga0307508_10003182_pt1 | contig 16784 bp, 10 predicted proteins | sample 9_EM_MG_FD_203089 | JGI IMG/M metagenome (GOLD analysis project Ga0307508, IMG submission 203089) | Populus trichocarpa ectomycorrhiza microbial communities from riparian zone in the Pacific Northwest, United States - 9_EM | ecosystem: Host-associated > Plants > Roots > Unclassified | place...
CAGCGCCGGGTTGTCTTCGGGGTTGTTCTCTTCTTCCTTACGGAAAAGTAGCTTGCCGCCCGTGAAGATCAGAAACCCGCCGAACAGGTACATCATCCAGTGAAAGCGGTGCAGCAGCGCTTCACCTGCGAAGATGAATACGCCGCGCATGATCACGGCGCCGGCGATGCCCCAAAACAGCACGCGCTGCTGACGGCTCTCGCTCAAGCCGAAGTAGCTGAAGAGCACCAAGAACACGAATAGGTTGTCGACCGACAGCGACTCTTCGACGACGTAGGCCGTGAGGTACAAGAGCGACGAGTTGGTGCCCATGCGCATGAACACGAAGCCGGCAAACCCGAGCCCCACCGCCACGCACATCAAGCTGCGTAGCAAGGCCACGCGGAACGACATGTGCGCAGCGCGCCCGAAGACCAGGAAGTCGACGGTCATCAGCGCCAGCACCGCGGCAAAGAAGGCGCCCCAATCCACGAGCGTGGCAGCCGGTTGAGGCATCCTTGCCGCTCCTATCATGCTCGCCGCGGGCATGCTAGAAGCCTGTTTTCCCGCTCGATACGAAACTCCCATGCACCGTTCATATTCCTGGTCCATCGCGTTGGTGCTCGTTGCGGCAAGCCCCGCTTGTGAGAAAAAAGCTCCCGAGCCCACAGCAACGACGCAGGCACCGTCGCCGCTCGTACCGCCTACGCCCACGCCCACGCCCACGCCCACGCCCACGCCTGCGCCTGCGCCCGCGGCCTCCATGCAGCAAGAACCGCTGCACATCACCTGGGTCGATCCGCCGGCGTTCAAGCGCGTGCCGCCCTCGAACCCGATGCGCAAGGCTAGCTTCGTCGTGCCACGCGCGGCTGGAGACAGCGAGGACGGCGAGCTGACCGTTTTTTACTTCGGCCCTGGCCAGGGCGGCAGTATCGACGCCAACGTCGACCGCTGGGTCAAACAGTTCGGCGAGGTGAAACCGGACGACGTCAAGCGCGCGGATCGCGAGGCGAACGGACTTCACGAGCACACCGTCGAGCTGGCGTCCGGCACGTTCTCCGGCGGCATGAGCATGGGCGGCGCCGCCAAACCCAAGGACAACTACGGCCTGATCGGCGGCATCGTCGAAACACCGTCGGGTCCCTACTTCTTCAAAATGACGGGCCCGAGCAAGACGATCAAGCAAGCCAAGCCTGATTTCTACAAGCTGCTAGACAGCATCAAGAGTTCCTAGTTTTCGCCTGCCACGGTGGCGCTCGGCGCGTCCGCGACTGCACTTGCCCGGTCCGGAGCACAACCTCGACTCGCACCTGGCGTGCGGCCTTGACCTCCACGAACGTGGGCGCGGGCGCCGTGCGTGCCGTGCCAAGACGCTCCCGCCAACGGTACAATCGCTTCGGCCCGAGCCCCTCCCGCGCCGCGAATTTGGCAATATTCAGCCCTCGAAACCGCATGTTTTTGCAACGTCCGGCTTGCGTGCGCTGGTGTCCAACGCGGAGCCCGCGACACCGCCGTCCGGAGTTTCGATCTCGGCATGCCGCGATTCGGCCATGTTTTGCAGCACGGTGACTACACGTCGTCGGTGGACGGCTTACGGAGCCGGCGATCGGCGACGAGTTTCCCTGCGCCGAAATCGAATGCGTCGCCGACGGCCGCCAGGCGGTGGCGGCCTTCGACCGCACACCGGCGGCGGTGGGGGTGCTCGATCTGCAGATGCCCGAGACGGACGGTATGGCCGTGACTGCCCTGCTGCGCGCGCGTCCCTCCGAGCGCACACCGATCATCGTGCTCAGCGCTGCCGGTGGACCGCAAGAGTAGCGACTCTTGTCGGAGCTTGGTGCCGATCGCTTCCCGGTCAAACCCGTGAGTCTCGACGACGTGATCAGTACCATCCGTTGCGCTACGCGCGAACGCTCCAGCAAGAATCCCGCCCCCCCTGCCAGCGGGCAGGCCGGCCTTTGAAGGACGGCCCTCGAAAGCTCAGCGACGACGCGGATCGCGCTTGCCGGCAGCTTCGGCCTGTTTGTACTCGGCGCCCGCTGCGTCTTCGAGCGATTTTTTGGCCTTGCGGGCCAACGCCGGGACATCGGCGCTCTTCTTGTGCTTGGCGAGGCCGGCGTTCTAGCGACGCGTCGCCGTGTAGCTGCCTTCACCTTCGAGCTTCTTCGCAGTGGCCTTGCTTTTCATGGTACCTCGCGCGATTCAACGAGGCAGGCGCCGTGCCAGCAAGACCGGGCCGAGTCGACGAACGCAGATTCGCCCGATACCAACAGGCTCTGACGCTAAAGCGAGGCTCGCGCCCGCTCGCGAACGCGCGGCTCCTTGTCGTTGGTGGCCACCGTCGCCAGCGTCGAGTGAAGCTCGGGACGATTGGGTAGCCAGTGAACGATCAGGTCGACTGCGCGGTATCGCACGCGCGCGTCTTCTGCGCCGACAGCGGCTGCGGCGACGGCTTGAGTCAAGCTCTCGTCGGGCTCTCGGACTCGCGCGGCGTCTATGGCCGAAATTCTAACCTCGCTCGAGCCGTCTGAGCGCAACCTCGCCGCGATCAACGGATCGATCCGTTCGCTCTGCATGGATTGCAGCGCGCGCACTGCCGCCGCACGCACTGTGTCGCGCGGATCGGACAGAAATGGGGTTACCGAGGGAAGCGCGTTGTCGTAACCGGAATTGGTGATTGCGCCGAGCGCGGCGAGCAGGTGAGGTACTATGCTCCCCGCGTCGTGAAGACGACTAACCAGATAGTCCCCGAGCGAAGTCATTTTCTCGCGGTCTCCAGCGTCACGGAGGCGCCGGGTATACGTGCCGAGACCGAAGAGCGCGTCCGAGGCGAACGGATCTTTGTCGAGCCGCGCTTTTAGCGCTGCGATTGCGGCGTCGCTGGGCACCGGAGTGCGCGCTAGAGCAGTCACCGCACGCGCGCGTAGCTTCGGGTCCAAGGCTTCGTCGCTGGTCAGTCGACCGAGCGCTTCGTGCGCTGTGGCGCTGCCGCTCGAACCCAGGGCGTCGACCAGCGTAGCGCTGATCGGCGATTTGGCGCGCACCTGAGCGACGGCGAGCCCAACGGTCTCCGGATCACGGCGGAAGATAGCGGCGAGCGCTACATAGAGCCGCTGCTTGTCTGCGAAGGACTTTTGCTCGCCGCTTGGTTGAGAGCTCGGGGCGCCGTGAGCTCGCTCGGCGTCAGCGAGGGTCCGGAGCTGTTGACTCACCTTGGCGAAAGTGAGGCCGCGGATTCTAGCACTGTCGAGAGCGTCGAGAGCTCCGGGGTCCCCATAGGGCTGGTCCGCGGCCACCTTGACCATGTGCGACGAAGCAGCGCTGAAATCGGGCGGTTCATTGACCGCTCCACTCGAGCCCGCTTCGAGCGTTAGCGTCGTTTTGGAACGCAACGGTGCTTGCGCACCATTGACTGCGATTTCATCCTGCGCGTGAATCTTTCCAGGCCGCCCTCCGGGTAGAAGTTGAATTTCGGACTCGGATGCGAGCACCGTCGGTACGATCTTCGCTGGCAGCATCACGTTCGAAGTGGCGCCCAGGATGCTCAGGTAGCGGAGCTTGTGCCTTCGCCAGCCGTCCGACGCCCCTTCGCGAAGATATTCGGCAAGGTATTTGCCGCTGGTATCGTATTCCTCGTCTTGGTAGCGACTCTCGCCGTCCGCGCCCTTCGCAAATTGCAGGTACGACCCGATTTCGCGGTAGATGTTCGCAATCAGGGCGGACAATCCTGAGGCGAATTGCATTTCGGTCAAGTGCCCGCTGGACAACACCAGCAGGCAGCCACTCTTTTCGCCCGCTGGGACCAGCTTGTCGAAATCAGCTTGGGTTTCCGGGACGCGACTCACGAACTTCCAGTTGCGCAGGGCGAGCAGCAAGGTCGTGTCCGTCGTGGTGGCGGGCGTTGGAATCACGACCAGATCGGCCGACACGTCGAAGTCGAAAGCAGTCGCTTCGCTCAACGCCAAATTGGTCGTGAGTGCTAGCCGATAGGAGTAACGCTCCCCGAGCTTCCAGCCCGCAGTGGCTTTGTTGCTAGCGATCTGCGCATTGGCTGATGCGTCCGATCGAGCTTGCGGGTCCGAGCGTGTGGATCCTGACGGCGTCGAGCGTGCACACCCAGCGGCGAGCACGAGCAGGCACGTCGCCGCGACCTTCCGTACGCGAGGCTCGCACTCGATCATTTGGGGGGGGTAACTTTGATCGTGCACACACCCTGCTCCTGATCGCAGAACAGTTTCGAGCCCGCGCAGCAGTCGGCGTCGCTCGAACAGTTGTCCTCGACGTTGGAGCACGCCTCGCACAGACCCTGCGACCCGCAGACGTTCGCCTTGGCGCCGGGGGCGGTCGGTTGGCAACACTCGCCCGAGGTCGTGCATGCATCGTCCTTGTTCTTGCACTTGGGAGTGCAGAACGACAAGACCGGCTGGCCCGGTGGAGGCGTGCCTGCAACGCAGTCCAAGCCGGGGCAGCATGGCGATGCCGCCGTGCAGGACTCACCGCCCTTGTTGCAGCAAAGGTTGTCGTAGAAAACGCCTTGCAAAGCCGTAGTGTCGAATTGGGTTACCGGAGCGCCGCTGGTGCCCGAGGGGAGGGGCAGCCGCTGCAGCTGCATCAAGGGGACCTGGGCCTCGGTGAGCCCCATCGTCGTCGAGCCCGCGGCCACGTTAGTCGTGAGCCCAACCGTGTTCGCCGAGCCGTCGGCAGTCTTCAACTTTGCGGGCACCGTTTGTGTATCGGTGCTCACGCTCGGATCGCTGCCACCGGAGATGAGATCGAAGTGTTTGCTCCAGCCGTTGAACTTGACGATCTGCTTGCGCCAGGTGCGACTGAAGAAAAAGAACTTGATCCGAAGCCGCCCGTTGATCTGGCCCGACAACACGTTGTTGATATCGACACCAGCACCATAGTCGTAGGTGACGAAGAACTTGAACGACTTGGGAATGCCGAACTGAAAGCTGTCCGAGCCGGTTGCCGCATTCAAGATGTCCGTCGGAATCGGGCGTATATCGCTCGTCACCTTGGTGTCTAGCCCGACGCCCGCGAAGATTGGCGCCGAAACGTCCGCCAATGTCACCACGCCCTCGATGCCGATCGAGGCAGAAATCGCGCCCAGGTCGAAACCAGCGCCGACGAAGGCGTCGACCCCGGCAGCGGCAAAGGGCGCCACTCGCGCTTCGGCCCTGGCGATTTGTATCGGAGTCTCGTTGGGGGATGTGAACAGACTGAGCGGCAAATCGAGCGAGGTGTCGAAGGTGCCACCAACGCCGTACTGCGCGAAGATGTCCACTTGCAGAAGCATCGGCACGGGACCGATCGCGAACTGCACGTTGAGGATGGTCTGTGATTCTTCGTTTGGATCGCCGCCGAACTTGAGGCTTATCGGGCTGATCGCCGCCTTGAGAGCGCTGGTCGCGCTGGAAAGGCTGCTCTCCGCTCGGCTGAGGGCGCTGATCGCACCAGTACCCGGACCCTGGTAGTAGTCAACGAAGCGGTTGATCGTCTCCTCGACGGGTTCATCGACCGGACAATCGTTGCCTCCCGGAAAAAATGGAACCGATGCCGCCGCGACCTGGATTTGATTGCACAGGTCGCCGTTCAGGATGTGGCCGAGCGCCTTGGCAGTGTTGTACTGAGTGACGAGCTGCTGCGCGTCGCGGAAGGCCTTCTTCGCGCGATTGGCCGCGGTCGTAAACTGGCCGACGGCGTTCGAGCACTTGCTGGCGGCTTGAAACAACGGGCTGCTCGGATCCCGCGTATCGATTCTCGGCAACCCGAGATCCTCGAGCGAAATCTTGTCCAGGCCGAAAACCGTGAACCCCGAGTCGTCGACGTCATTGACGTTGCAGCGCTCGAGCTTGATGCCAATGCCCGCTTCGAGAATGGGCGAGCTAAAGTTCTGCCCCAAAAAGTCGTGCATCGAGACCGACGCCGTGATGCTCGCAGCGGCGCGCAAGTGCAGATCCGACTCGCCGAGCGCGAGCACGCCGGGATCTGCGTCGAACACCAAATCGGGGTCGAAGTCGAAACTGATCTTGGAACCCGTACCGCTCGTGCCGTGAGCATTCGGACTCGGTTGTGATGCCGGCTTGACCGAGCTCGGATCTTGCGGAGTGAGCGAGCACCAAGCATGCCGCGTGCCGCTCCCCGTCGGTGGGTCGAGGTATTGCGTGCTGGCGTTGGCCGTTGGGATCGTCCCGCCGAACAGCGCGGCCGGCGTGAACGGCTGGGGGTCGAGGGTAGATCCTGAGTCGAGCACAGCGGTCGTTTCGCTGCCCGGGTTGCAGATCTCGAATTGATCGCACGGCGAGGTGTTCGGCGGACACGACAGCTGTCCGCAACGTGCGTGTCCTTTGCATTCCCCACCTACCACCGGTGTGCCGGTATTTCCCGGAACGCACGCCGGGTCTTGTTTCTGCTGGCGGCACACGAAACCAGCGCCGCAATCGGCGTCGGTGAGGCACTCGGAGTTGCCGATTACGTTTACGAACTGGCAACCGGCCCGGGGATCCGCGGAAGAGGCGAGACCGTCCGCCAGCGGATCATCCGGGCAAGTCGAGCCCGCGGCCGGAGGATTCGCGGTGATCGTCGTGGCGGCGTGTTGCTGGTCGGCGGCGAGCTCTGCGTTCAATTCGGCGAGCGACGCTGGGAGCCCGGCCTGTGCCTCGGACACGCACGCGGCCGTGGCCGGCGTCGGTTGATGCTTGAGGCCGGGTGGCTCGATGATCGAGTCCGGGCCCGGGCCGCGCGAGATGGGTGCGCGGAACTCGCAGCTGTACCCGAGCGCCTGCGAACAATCGACATCGCTCCACCGACCCCCGGAAGCCGGCAGGATCGCGGCGCAGCGCTGACTACCTGGAGCATTGGTCGTCCAGAACGCGAAGCGGTGCGCGACCGGGGCTCCCGTGGCTCCTCCGGTCCAGAACGGATCGCCGTCGTTGGTATTCGGCGCGGACCACCTCCAGTTGTTCAGCGCGCTGATGTCGTTGGCGCCAAGCCAGAGCGGGCTCTTCAAGAAGGCAGCAATAAAGCGATTTTCTGCCAGCGAGTTGATGCGCGTGAGCGTCAAGCCTTTCGCGCTGCACGCTTGCTCCGCGGCGGCCTCGGTAAGTGGGGTGGCCGTCGAGCCACCCGGAGCTCCCGCTGTCTGGCAGATCCAGTACGAGGTTTCATGCCAAGTGACGGGCTTGCAGCCCTGTGCCGGCGAGCAGAGCTGTCGATTGCCGCATACTCCCGCGCCGTTGCACGTGGCGTTGCTCTGTGGACAGGCGGTGTCGTTGCAGCTGGTCCCCGCTGGTTGCAGCCCAGGCTGACCTAGACAGCCGCATTGCCCCGCGCTCGTATTTTGAGGGTCATGCGGGCAGAGATCGATGCAATCGGGCGTGCCGTCGGCGTCGGAATCGGTTTCCGGAATTCCGCAGCCACACACACCAGGCGCAGTCTTGGTTGCGTCGTACGGGCAACCGTCGACGCAGTCGAGCACGCGATCGCGATCGGTATCGTCGGGCTGAATACAGGGAGAGACGCGGAGCGAGCCGCTGAATGGCTGCCAAGTCAAACCATTGTCGCCACCCGTCAGGGAGGAGGCGATCAGTACGCCGTCGAGCGTGCTGCTCGACTGCGCGACGGCAGCGTTGACCGCGAGCAGCGTGCCCTTGAAGCCCGATAGAGCCAGGCGCACCGTGGTGGCTTGGGGAAAGTTCCAGACCAAATGGCCGGCTGTCAGCACCCCCATTTGCATGCCAGTGGTCTCGAACACCGCCGTGGGGCCCGTCACGTTGACGACGACCGACGACGACGCTGGCACAGAGAAGCGCAACACATCCGTTGTGCCCAGCGCCGCACCATCGACCGTGAACACGTTCCGCGTGGCATCGGTACCCGTAAAATCGATGGTCGTCCCGCCTTGGGAGACGGTCGTCGTGCCGTTGGCCGTAAGCTTGGCCAGGTTCGAGCTGAGTGTATCGAGGGTGGCTTTCTCCGAGGCGAAGTCGATTGGACTGCCCTGGCGACTCACACCCTGGAGCACGCCGACATTGCTAAGCGAAAGCGCCGTGCCATAGACGAGATCACGGTGAACGCTGCCGTTGCTGCCCGTGAAGTTGTGACCGGCGACCACACCAATCGCTCCGGCGGCCGAAGTGTCGTAGCCGAAGGCCTGCGCCAACACGTCGCGCCCCGCGGCCACGGGTCCAGCGATGGTCGGCGTGACGGACACATCCTGAAAAACGAACACGTTGTAGTTCGAGGCAGCGCCGAAGACGTTGCCGCTAGTCGACCCACCGCTACCGCCGCTGCCGCCGCTGCCGCCGCTGCCGCCGCTGCCGCCGCTGCCGCCGCTGCCGCCGCTGCCGCCTTGCCCCGTTTGCGAAGTGAATGAGGTGATGAGCTTGTTGTTGTTGCGGTTGACGTCGTTCATCCGATTGACGTCGTCGACCCACGCCTGCAGCGTGTGAGTTCCAGCGGTCGCGGTCCATGTGCTGGCCCCCGTCGGGCCATTGTTCGCGACGAGCGTCACGCTCTGCCCCGGCTGCAGCGATTGCGTGAAGGTATCGGACCAGCTGACCGTCGAGCCGTCGACGGCGAATGCCACACCGACGATCACGCCCGTTGGAGTCGGGCTCGTGCCCACATTTGCGACTACGGCGGAAAATGTGGTGTGGCTGCCAATGACCGGGGCCGCGGGTGCGACCGCCGTCACGGTGAGGTCTATGCCGATGCTCAGCGGCACCGAGAGCTGATTGTTCGTCTCGTTGCTTTCGGCGATGCGGTTCACGTCGTCGACCCAGGCGCGGAGGGTGTGCGCGCCCGCGCTCGCGGACCAAGTGCTCGAGCCGCTGGTACCGCCGTTGGCCGTCACCGTCACGCTCGCTCCGGGAGCCAAGGAATGAGTAAAGGTGTCCGACCAGTTCACGGTGTTGCCATCGACCGCGAACCCCACGCCGACGATCACTCCCGCGGAAGTCGCGAGCGTGCCTTGGTTCTTCACGGTGGCGGAGAACGTCACCGGCTGTCCAGGAGCGACGCTGCTCGGCGCAATGGTGACACTGGTCACGGTCAAATCCGGGGCGAGCGGGATCGAAAGCTGGTTGTTCGTCTCGTCGGTCTCGGCGATGCGATTCACGTCGTCGACCCACGCTCGAAGCGTGTGGTTGCCGCTGGTGACGGTCCAAGTGGCGACGCCCGACGGCCCGCTGTTGGCCGTGAGCGTGACGCTCTGCCCGGGAGCCAGGGATTGCGTATTGCGATCGGACCAGCTCACCGTAGCGCCATCGACTGCGAACCCCACACCGATGATCACGCCCGCGGGAGTCGCGAGCATGCCTTGATTCTTCACGGTTGCAGAGAACGTCGCAGGCTGCGAGGTCGCGACACCCGCTGGCGACACGCTGATGGCAGTAACCACGAGATCTGGGGCTGCGCTGATGCTTGCCGAAACGGCCCCGAAGTCTTCGCGAGGATCCGGAGACGAGGAGCTACAACCGACCAGAAACGCCACCAGAGCGAGCGCAACAAGAGCAACCGCTTTCGCAGCTGCACGGGAAATACGCGCCTGTGCTAGGCGAATCTCATTCGCGATCGCGCCGGCCGGCGTAAGACGAACGCGCTCTGACGCCCCGGCGCGCAACCCCAGCTCAAGCCCTGATTGATTGTCCGACATGGTAACGCCTTCCCAGTGCTTCCTGCGTCGTTCAACCAAGTTAGTGCCGCCCGCTGGCTCGACTTTTCGTGGGTTGAACGCCCCGTGAACGCTGGCGACCCTACACGCCACCGCTGGGGTCTGCAAGACGATTTCGCCTGCGGCATGCGCGACGCGCCCGGTGGAAACCAACTGACGGCAGCCGGCGTGATGCAATGGCAACGGATGCGCAACGCGGGATGACGGCGAGACCCGCCGCGGTCGCTCGACACACAAGGCGTTGTCACTACATGCAGTAGAGCGCTCGGCACTCAGCATCTGGCGTCGCACAGCCGTGTGACGGCGCTTGCGCCAGGGTGCAAGCCTCGAGCTGTCCGACCGTAGCTGACGGACAGCTGTACTTCAGCCCAATCGACACGCACTGCGCACGATCGGTATAGTTCTTAACGGAGCCGCCAGTTGGACACGGCGTGCTCACGCCATAGCCACCAAGGGCTGCGACGTCCCAGTCACAAAGCACACCCTTCTGCTCCGGAGTAAGGTCGCGTAGTCGGAGCGCGGGGTCGAGCGCTGGCGCGCCAGGGACTCCACCGGCTGACGAACCGCCGGCACCGGAGTTTCCTGCTGAAGAATCGCCACCTGACGATCCGGCTGCGCCAGCATCGCCGGCACCGCCTTCTTGGCCAGCACCACCCTTGCCACTAGAGCCCGCGTCCGTTTGCGTTGTGCCACCAATTCCTGCGGAGCCCGCGTTCGCCGACGCAGCACCGCCCGTCCCACCAGTGCCGGCGGGGAACGATGTGCCGCCGTCGGCCGAGCCACCGTCGCCGGCGGGAGCGGTGCCGCCGGTTTGGGATTGAGCCCCGGACTTCGAAGCGCAGCCGAGGGGTGCGAGGAGCGCCCAGATGAAAAATGCACCCGCCAACGTGCCGACCCGCATTCGTCCATCGTGGTCCAGTCAGGATGATCCGTCAATATGTGGCCCGTCGCCGCCGGCGAGCCGCACATTTGTGAAGGGGCGGGCTTGACGATTCCGAGGCGCGACGATACTGGCTCGTCGGTGCACCCGGGAGCTCGATTGTTGGCACGACTATGGAGGGGCGATCCCGGTGTCGCGACGTTCGTGTTGATTGTCGCAGCTGCTGGGAGCGCGCCGGCGTGCTCGCGCAACGACCCGTCGCCATCGCCCACTGCAAGCGCCACGCGACCCGCTCCGACACCCGAGCTCGACACCCAACCAATGCACGAGAAAGCCCCCGAAGCGGCCAAGCCAGCCGCCAGCGTTGCTGCGTCAGACGAGCAGGTGCCGATCGAGAAAGGCGCGCAGAGCACGTGCGCCAAGATTTGCAATCGATCCCGCGATTTGAAGTGCCAGCACGCCGATCGGTGTCTGACCAATTGCCTCGGCATGGCGTCTCTCACTCCGTGCAGCCCCAGTATTTCGGCCTTTTTCGCGTGCTTGGTCAAGGAACCGTCGTCGCATTGGGAATGCGACGACGACGGAGTCGCCGCGATCCGCGAGGGCTTCTGTGACGCTACCCAAGCAGCTGCGCTCGCCTGCATGGAAGCCAAGATGCACGGCTGAGGCTCACGCAATCACGTCGATTTTTGCGAACGCAGCCGTTTGCCACGAGACGAGGGTTCTCGATGATCCATCAGGAAAAAGTGCTAGGAGTGCGCCATGGTATTCGGTCGACCAGGACTGAGCATGAGTCGCCTCGGGATGGGCGTGTTTGCACTGTGCTCGGCGTGCAGCAATGCCCCATCGTCGGACGGGGCGGGCGCTGCGGGCAGCGGCGCAACGAGCGCTGCGGGCGCTGCGGGCAGCGGCGCAACGAGCGGCTCCATTTTCGACGATTCGCAGGTGCCCAGCTGTGACTCGTCCAAGAACTACCAATTGCGGGGCACACTTGCCGGGCAGAGGCTTGCCGTCTTGCAGTTTCAAGCCACTGACCTCGCGAGCCACGCGCTCACTATCTTGGTCGTTGTCGACAGCGCCGTTCGCACCGACTTGGCGTTGGATTGGAGCGATCCCCTCGCTGCCAACAAGGCGATTGCGCTGACAGGAACGAGTCTGAGAGTTCCGGATGATCAACCGCTCGCTGGCCAATCGTTCTGCGTCACGGGCGGCGACTTCGGCTCGGCAACCCCGAGCGACCCAAGCAAGGGCCGTACGCTGCTCTTCCGTCTAACCGGAATGCGCCAAGGCGACTGCTCGGGCATGCCCGTCGACAGCGACTTGAAAGGCTGCATTTGGCGCTCGCCGACCGCGCTTTTCCCGAGCTCCGACTAACCGGCAGCGCTCGAAGGCTCAGAAACTCGCGCAATAGGGGACCCCAGTCGTCCCAGCGACGCGACAAGTGCCGCACGGAGCGCACGGAACGACGACCGTCGCGCCCTCCTGGCAGGTGACGGCAGCGTGGTCGAGGCATTGGCCGACTGAGTCCACGCCGGCGCAGCCGGTACGCGACGAGCAACGAACACTCGCGCTGCCCGCGTCCCACCCGCAAGGCTCGCTCGGGGAGCACCGTTCGGCCGTCAGTGCTCCGTCCGCGCACCTGACGGCGCTCCCAAACAAGCACCGGCCTTCGACGTCGATACTCCCACAGGGATCCGCGCCAATCGCGTGTGATCCTAGCGTGCTCTCGAGCCAATCCGCCGCCCTGGCCAGCAGGACGTACGAATCTTTCCCGGAGCACAACGAGGAACCGGTAGAGAGCACGGCGACGGTCGTGGCCTGGCCGTTTCGATCGCGAACCAGCAGCGGGCCTCCGGAATCTCCATCGCACGCGCCACTCGCACCGAATCCGTCGACCTGGACGCTGGTCGCGTCCATGGCCACGAGCGTTTCGACCAAGAAGCGCAGCTCGTTCGAGCTCATCGCTTCGGTGAGGCCGTAGCCCGCAAGCTCGACGGCATCGCCGATCGCAAGGTTGGTCGAGGCAGTTGCACCGAACGGAATGGGCCTGACGCCGAGATCGAGCGCGTCTTTCGGCGGTGGGTCGGGAATCGTGCCGTCCCCGAAGACGGCGTTCGGAGCGCCGAAATCTGCGCGCAATAAAGCCAAATCGAGGCTGGGAGCCATCTGTGCATCGCTGACTGGCACCGCGCTTGAAGGGCCACCGGCCCCCGCGTTGATGAGCACGAAGGTGGGCGAAATTGCCAGGCAGTGCGCCGCGGTAGCCACCCATTCGGGCGTCACGAAAACGCCGCTGCACAGCGGAGCCTTCGAGGCGGGATCGTTGACAATTTGCACGACGGCTCGTTGCTGCGACTCGGCCAGGCCGAGATAGCTTTCGGTCACGCCGGCGCCAACCAAGTCTTGCATCGAGGTCGCGACGCACTGCACGTCGACCTCAGCGTCACCTGACGAGCACGCGCACGTCGCGGTGCAAGCGACGCTAGCGAGAACCGCCATGGCGGCGGGTGCGCAAAGTTTCGTCATCGTGAACTAACGGTTGACGCCCTGCGGAGCGCTTCTACCAGAATCGCAAACGAGCGCACTCCGCAAACCTCGAGCAGCAGCTTTCATGCCAGCGCGCGGCGCTTGTGCCTGAACGAAAAACGGAGTACTGGTCTTTCCGCCGGAGGATATGAGATGGCGGATCATATGGGAACGGGCGTCGGGCGCTTGCGTGCACTGGTGGTCGCAGCTTCGGCTATTGCCGCCGCTTGCAGCTCACCTGGAGCAGACGTCACGCAACAGGAAGAGGCGGTTTCGGCCGATGGGATTCTTGTCTGCGGCTCAATCGAGTCGCTCAGGCAGCCCGGCGCCGCGAGCGCTCCCGCCGAGTGGTACTCGGTCATCGCCATGGCCAACAAGGCCAAGCACTATCCCGACTTCGCGGCGACGACGGCGCAAGAGCCAATTCGCACTTGCGCAGCGGCGCGCGCCTTCTACGATCGCTACGTCGATTACCTTGAGCTGCACCCAAGCTTCGACGCGGACGAGGTGATCGAAGAGGATTCTTTGCCCGTTCCGCCGTTCCCCAGGGGCGTCGACATCGACGCACGCGGGTCGCACGATACCGGCCCCAAGATCCTCAACGGCACCGGCGACCAACTGCGCCCGGTCGTCGGCATCACGAACTCACAACGCAGGTGCACCGGTACGTTCATCGGCCGAAACTGGATCCTCACGGCAGGCCACTGCCTCGCAACTGCGCCGGGCTTCGTGGTCCCGCCGACGGGGGGCGTGGCAAACGAGCCGAACGCCAAGGTACACGCTTGGTACCCCTACACGGTGTCGTTTGCCGGCCCGAACGGCGTCGTCCCGGGCGACGTTCGAACGTACAACCTGGTGCTTCAATACGCCGATCCGCGTTACACGGGGTTTCGCGATCCCACGAGCCTCACTACCCTCCAAGGTGGAGCGCACGATGCGGCTCTATTGTACGTGAACGACGCCTACGACAACCGGCTACCGAACAATGACCCTGCGCTCGGCACCAGCACAGCTGGATTCATGCGACTGTCGCTGAGAGACACGATTACCCCGAGCGCAAGCGCTTGGGGTTTCGGAAATCCGGATCCGAGCGCTCTGCAGCGCGGCGGGCTCCAGAAGTACCAGTTGAGCGTAGATCCCTCGGGTCTGGATTTCTTCAGCGCGACCATGGTCAACGGTCTGTCGACCGACCCAGCCGTGTGCACCGGAGATTCGGGCGGTCCGCTCGTCGATCGCTACGACATCATGAATCTAGCGACGAGCACGGTCGAAACTCAGTTTGTCGAGACCGGCATCCTGTCTCGCTTTAATAATGGGATTCCACAGTCGCAGTGTGCGCAATTGGACAGCACCACATACTGGCCGCGCGCCAGCAAAGAAGCGACCTTCATCACTAAGACGGTGGCGAAGTGGTACCCCGACTTCCCCTGCGTGACTGGACAGACGGTGGGCAGCCCAACCCGCGACTTCATGCAATGTTGGGGCACGCCTTGCAAAGACGATTCGGCTTGCATCGCAAGTGAAACGTGCGTCCATCCCGGCTCGTTCTTGAGCGATTGCACGGCAACCTGCGGGACAAGCAGCTGCGATTGTATGTTCGGCCAGTGTCTACCCACACAATAAGGAATCAGCGCAAGGCCTCGTCGGGTTTCGCGCCAGTTGCCAAGGAAAGGCAGCGACTGTACGCGCTCGTCTTCGTCGGTGCTACCGGCGTTTCGGTCCTGCTCGGCGCGACAGGTTGCGGCTCGACCAAGGGCGCGCTTGGCGGCAATGGGGGCAAAGGAACGGTTGTCACCCCTGAGGTTGGAACATCCGGCATGGGCGGCGCGCCAGGCGCGGGCGAGCCGTCCGGCGCGGGTGCCGGGTCGATGGAGTCAGGCAACGCCGGAGAGGCGAGCGGCGGTGAGGCAGGCGCAGCTGGTGGCGATACGGGCGATGGCATTGACGGCATGGTCGTCGCACGTTCGACTCAGTTGCCCCTTGCCGACCGCACGGTTCGCATCGGAACGAGGCAAACGGTAACCGACTCGGGCGGGCACTTCGTACTCCCGCGACCCGCCTCCCTCTACGATGTCGAGATCATCGATCCCGGTGGCGCTTCGATTTCCGTCTACCGCAATTTGGGTGGCGCCGCGCCGATGCTGGTCCACGAACCATTCGATCCCCAACCCGTTACGCGTTTTGCTCGGCTGAATGGCAAGGCGTCGGGCTCCCTCGCTTTCCCAATACCTCCTGCGTCGAGCGGAGTGCTCTCGGTGTATTTGTTGAGCGATCTGGGGAATAGCCGTGCGGTCCTTGGCGGCGGCGCTCCGCCTTACGGCCCCGACTACTCGTCGAGCCTCGCTTGGAACGGTGGGGCATCGCTCAGCGCGCAGTTGTTCGCGCTCGCCACGTTCCCCCCAGCCGCGCCCGCGGCGGGCGGCGCCGCGTACGCAGCCGCGGCGATGTCGAAAGCCGTCGATTTGCACGACGGAGCGACCGCGACCCAAGACGTCGTCTTGGACGATGTAAGAGTCGGCGTGCTGTCGGGAACAGCGTCGTTACCGCCTGGCGTCGAGCATTCGCGCTTCGAACAGTTCTATCGCTTCGCCCAGCCAGGCGCGCTGTGCGATTTCCCGGACGCCAACGTGGTGGGAGCACACTCGGCGCCTAGCCCAACGGGGTTCACGTTCGACCTGCCCGATCTCACCGCGCTCGGCGGACAGCTGTGCACTTCGGTGATCAGCACCGACGCCGGAAATCTACGCACCGAGCGCTGCGGTCTCAGCTTGGATGCGGCGCCGGTGACGTTGGATCTGAAGCCCGCCGTCACCTTACTCATGCCAGGAGCAGGCTCTGCGGTTAGCCCGGAAACGCCGGTGTCCTGGTCGCCCAATACCCGAGTCGTCTACGATGTCGTGTTCGAGCCTGATGAGGCCTCGGCAGCCACGCCAACCGTTCACGTCTTCACTGCAGCAAATGAGGCGACCCTGCCCAGCCTCAAAGCAACCGTCATGACACCGCTCGCTGGCTCCGCTTATCAACTGAGCATTGGGGCCCTCGGTCCGTTTGACTCGCTCGAAGACGCGGCGGCACCGACCGGTCTTGCGGCCCCGATCAGACCGGAGAGTTGGAGCAGTTACTCGTCACCAATGCCCATTCTGGTTTCAGATTGACCCGTACTCGACGAGCGCGTCCCAAAGCCAGGGTGTTTGAGCACCGTGTCACGATCGTGTGTCTCGCGGCCTCCCTGCCCGCATGTGAGGGACCGCGCGTCACTGAGAGCCGCACCGACTTGGCGATGAAGCACAGCGCGACCGCGCCTTCGGCACCTTGGCCGGCCCCCACGATCCTGGAGCGGCTCGTCGCCGAGCACGAGGGAAGCGAGGCGCGCCTCCGCGGCGGCGATCCGAAGAAATGGTCGAAGGGCTGTTTGATTCAACGTTCGTGCCAGCCGTTCAAGCCGCTGCCTCAGTGTGAAGCTCAGCGCTCGGCCGTCGATTCTTTCGGGAGCTCGGCCAATCGCGTTGGACAGGTCGTCGCGCTGCGCGGCATGCTGAACCTAGCGCAAGTGCTCACCACCGCGGCGGATTGCGCGCCGCAGGCGCACGATTCGGGCAGGCCCTGCTGCAACAAGGTCGGCTGCGGCGCAGTCGTACAATGCGGCGATACGGCGGTGCGGCTCGACGGGCTCGGCTGCGGCGGAGACGAGTCCAGACTGTGCTGCAATACACCGGCGTTCGG
>Ga0307508_10003184_pt1 | contig 16781 bp, 20 predicted proteins | sample 9_EM_MG_FD_203089 | JGI IMG/M metagenome (GOLD analysis project Ga0307508, IMG submission 203089) | Populus trichocarpa ectomycorrhiza microbial communities from riparian zone in the Pacific Northwest, United States - 9_EM | ecosystem: Host-associated > Plants > Roots > Unclassified | place...
GTAGCCATGGCCACCACCTGGGCCTGCAGCTGGGTGAACCGCTGTTCGAGGGTGGAGCCGGAAGCGTTCGTGTCCATGGGTTCCGAACTCATTACGAGTAGGTTAGAATAAAAGATGCAACCTAGTATAATGGCGGCGGTTCTCCAAGGTACTCGAGTGAGTTCGGGTGATGCAAGCGTGAGCGGGAGCGGAAGCGGGGGCGGGAACGGGAACGGGAACGGGAAAGAAACGGGAACAGGAACGGGAACGGGAACGGGAAGGGAACGGGAACGGGAACGGGAACGGGAGGCAGAGACGGACAGCATCAGACGGACGTGTCGGACAAGAACGGACAACGTCAGACGGACGTGTCGGACAGGGAGACGGACAGCGTCGGACGGACGTGTCGAACAGAGAGACGGACAGCGTCGGACGGAGGTGTCGGACAGGAACAGACAACATCAGACGGACGTGTCGAACAGAGTGACGGACAGCGTCGGACGCACGTGTCGGACAGGGACGGGCGGCGCTAGACGAGCTTCGACGAAACCAAGGAATCAGAGGAAACGGAGGAAACGGAAGCAAGGTTGATATTCCGAATAGAATACAAGAGGTTGCATGACGAGAAGAAGAAGAGAAAACACGGGAGACGCCCTCCTTATATACACAGTTCTCGCAACTCCCATACGTCCTCCTACTCATACCCGCGCAACTCACATATGTAATCATACTCACATATGTGCTCATAACCACACAACTCATACAACCTTCTCTTATGCAACCGGGGCCCGTAACTGACACCCTTTCCAAGATCGAGACATCCGGAGCGAGGTGATGACACTCTTTGCAAGATCGAGACATCCGGAGCGAGGTGACGACACTCTTTCCAAGATCGAGACATCCGGAGCGAGCTGCCAGCATCAACAACGAAATCAAACAACCAAACCCAAATCGAGCACCGGGACCTGCGCCGTGACAATAGCTGAGGTTGATACATCTGCTAGCCTTTTCCTTAGAGCGTTTGTGCAGTGCTCCAAGTAGAAGCAATCGAGGGTGAAAGCAGCGGGAAATTCTGCAAATCTTTAGCTGATGAAGGCTTGGGCTTGGAGAACAGTTCCCACTAACTAAACATCCCCAGAGGATACGCATCCATCATTATGCATGACGAGATGACGGATACTGGAAATCCATGGACGTCGAGATTTAGATCCGCTTGGAATAGCAGCCTCTCAACATGCTTTAGGAAAGAGGGTGAAACTGGTCTACAGAGCCGAGATGCCCAGGCGAAATCATATGGCTCCACAATTGTGTTGCTAAAGTGCGCAGCAGCACGCCTGAAGAACACACCAAGATGCTGGAGGCTGATATCGCTTTCACGGGCTTCAAAAATCGTGGCCCGGTCTGTAGTTTGACCAAGGATAGATACCGAACGAAATATGTGAGACAGCCGACCTTGCAGTTCGTCCAGTGATGAGGATTGAGTTTTCTGCATGAAGTAAGGCCCAGCCTTTTCAGAGTCACAATCAAGGAAGACAATAGAAAGGTCAGGGAGTGAGGGTTCATTCAAGGTGGCGCGTGGCACGTTGAACCATCGGAGGAGTTCAAGTGCAAGCGCTTCGCTTTCCTCCATCCTATCAAAGATGAAGCAAACACTTTGACAAAAAGGGAACACAAGTCTGCGATGAAGTTCGCAGATTATTGGTTGTGGCAGGTGGTTAACAGTCCACGCGAGAGTATGAGTTTGGACTTCATGTTTCCTAGAGTGTAACGACGATGAAGTTGGCTTCGATGGATCGTGTCCCAAGTTCCAGTGTGATTCAACGATGTAGTGGTTGCTACCTGGCTTAGTATGTATGTCCAAGAGGGTACTGGTGCTTCGTGAGTGCCTGAGAAGTGTCTTTTTGCGTGGACCTGCTACGCATACCAGACTGGGATGCTTCTCTGATGGTGCTGCGCTTTCAAGACGGAAGATGTCGAACAGGTTTGAGTCTGCCAATGTGGCTTGCTTAGCCGAGCAGTCAAGGCTAATCCACTACATGGTGTAATCTGACTTTCTATGAACGGAAGACTGGCTTCTTTATACAATCTCCTGGATGCTAAATCCATTCTTAATCCATTGCGAAGTCTCTAAATAGCAAATACGTACTTTTTGAATATTGATCGTCTAAATCGAAATATACGTCGGTACGCAAACAAACCCAGGGGTTACTGTTGGCACGGGGGCACAGGTTACAGCCAGGAAGTTGAGCCTCGCTAAGCGCTAGCTTGGTACGCGAGGCACGGTTTCAGGCTGGTACGCACATGGCATTTTCCGACGTCACGTTACCACTACAACCAAGAGCCTACAACGAGGAGTGCGCCGCTCTCGCTGGGGTTGCTGGAAACGGCTGCGAGGAGACGTATGGCCACAATCTTTACAGACACCCAGGCTGCAATCGAGGAACCTGGCCCTGGCCAGACATACGCGCTCCAGGCGAGGAAGCACCCAGAGGCCAGACCCAACATCAGAAGTGGGTGGAGGCCCGGCAATGGGCTGGAGGACGGGTCTCCAGCAGGATACGAGGGGTCAGAGTGGGCTCGGGGAGCGCAGGCAGCGGGAAGGGGAGGGGAGGGCGGAGGCGGAGGAGTTGGGTGCCGGGGGGGCGGGGGGGGGGGGAGCTACCGCTGTTCCTGCTTTGTTATTTCCTTTGTTCTTCTTTGGTGCGTATATGCTTGGGATAGGCCTGGTGTAGGAGGAGGATTCCGGCCGCTGCGGGCACTGCGGAAGCTACGCCCAGCGGGGTGTCTAGAGTTCGGGTGACACAGACAGTGCTACGGGAGTGTGACATAGGGCTACATAGGACAGTCACAGTAGACAGTCACAGGCAGCGCACGGACACTCCGTATAAGTGTCCGGCGCTCGCCTCTCTAGAATGGACATGCTTCTTGCTACCCCTCAACTGGTAACAACACTTTTTTTCTTTGTTAGTGTTGTGGCGGCGAGCCACCCTCCCCCCCACCTCCCGCGAAAGAGAGAAGCGAAGGAGGGCACGCGAGAAGCATCGCACATACCGCCGAAAGGAGCGAAGACGGCGGCTGGCGCAGAAAACCCAGCGCCGTAGAGAGAGAGAGAGAGAAAGAGAGAGAGAGAGAGAAAGAGAGAGAGAGAGAGGGAGAGAGAACACCTCGCGTCAAAAGTAGCTGCTAAGAGAGCAGCGAGCGGTAAGCGCGGGGGCCGGCGTTCGGGGCCCATACCTTACGTCTCACTGAGCTATTTCTGCACACGGACAGTACGCTGACCTCACAGAAGATGTCGACATCAGCGAGTGTCGACTGGCCGCTACCGGAAGGGCTTTTCGAATGGATCGGGGAAAACGAACTCTCGAGGGACGGACAGTCGAATGCCATTCTGGGAGTGTCAGCTCTGGCGGTCAAGCAGTGCTACATCCGTTGGTACAACTTCCACCGGGAAACTGTGTCCAAGATGAACGTGTTGGCAATGGACCTGCAGGCCGCAAATAAGGAGAAAAAGAGTGTTCCGACACTCAAAACACGCATTACCACCCTCGAAAAGGAGGTCGCTGCCCTGCAGGAGGAATCAACCAAGTACCGCAGCCAGACCGATAAGTGGGCCGAGCGATACGGAACACTCGCTGACGACTACCAAACATTGCGCTCAACCGCAAACACTACTTCAGAAGTGCAGAACACTATTGCCCAAAAGATAAAGCCATTCGGGCCAAAACGGTACAAAGGATCACAGGACCTAGAAGTCGTCACAAGGTACCTCGACGAAGTCGAACATTACGTTCGCCAGGGCGCCTCAATGTGCCCAAAGGCATCTTCGGACAACCAGAATATCGACATTTTCTGGCGTTTCCTCTCGGTGAAGATCTTTCGGTGGTTCGAGAAGGTGATGAAGGAGAGAAAAGTGGACACGATCCCGCCAATCGACAACGACTACAAGGTCAAGTGGGGAGATTTCAAGAAGGTCTTCAAGGAGCAATTTGTACCGGAGGTGGCAGTGTCCGTTGTAAGGAATGAGTGGCGCGCACTCAAGTTCAACAGGAACCAGGTACTGAAATTCAACCAGAGAGCGCTGGAACTGATAGAAATCCTGGGTGGGTCGCTGTCGATTACGAGGGAGAATCCGCTCTGGGAAGAGTATTTGCAGAAGCTTCCAGAAGCAGCAGCCCAAGACGTCACGCAACAAGCTCGGCTGATGCGTCGTGTCCACAGGATCGAGCTCACGCTGTCCGATATGATGGACATTATGGCGGAACGAACGCTACCATGTTTGCCACCTACCACACTTTCCGACACGCCACGTGTGGCATCCACTCCTACGGTCACCACTTCCACTGCTGATTACGGCGATCCCATGGACTTGAGCAATATGGAGGACCCGGAACTCTACACCATCGATGAAGCGTCAAAGCGGTGTTTCCGATGCTTAGGTTTCGGATATATTGCGAAACAATGTCCAACTCCGAATTCCAGCATACGGCCTGCGCAGTTCCGTCTGAGACAGCAGAACGGAAGCCACTCTCAGCGTGATGGAAGCCGCTCCCAGACTGATAGAAGCTACTCTCGGCGTGACGAAGGCCGCCAGCACCGCGAAGGACACCAGCAGTGGCGTCGCGAACTGCCGTCGCAGTGTCCGCCCGCACTGAGACAGCCAATGCAACGCTCGCCAACGTCATGTCACCAGGACCTCTCACCGACGCGGAAGTGGCTGGGGAAGGCGGGCAAGCTTTACATGGTTGGCGAGGACCAGCGTGTCTATGCGGTTGACAACCTCGAAGCGGGATCAGGTGCTTACTTTGAAGGAAGTTGGGATGACGAGGATGAGTGGGAGTTGGCCAAGGGCCCGAGGGTGGTAGACCTGGGAGAGATGTCCGATGGGGAGAAGGGTGAAGGTTTGGGAAGTCAGGAAGCGGGAAAAGACAGACAGTAGAAGTGATGGAGCGTCCTTCTACTAAGGAAAGGGAAGCGGCAACTTTATACCTAACAGATCTTAATGGAATGAAGAAAAATGGTAATGAGAATTCAGATCTGTTACGTTTTTATGCAAAAGTTAAAACTTCCCGTTCCAAAACCCGCTCAGCATACGCCCTTATGGACCCAGATGCATCGCATTGCTATATTGATTCAACATACGCGAAGCAGCTGGGACTGCCCCTACGCCATGCTGGCCGCATGTCAGTAATAACGGCCCGCACCAAACACCCAACCTCCGAGAGATACCAGGTCTGGCTGTAAGGAAATATTCGTGGTATTACAGGAAACTACGCCACCATCACAGGATGGTACACACTTTTCGATCTCAACGGCGCTTACGACCTTATTGTGGGAAAGAACTGGCACTCGACGACATGCCATATGGTGGATTCAGATAACGGGCTCCACCTGCTGGACGAGGAGTGTTCGGCCAATGGACCCGTGGCATTCGTACCCAAGTTGGCATTAAAGGGACTCCGGCCACACCAAGGACGATACCGGGAAGTTTATAACCATTGGAAGTCGGTGGCTCGGGCAGCGTCCATCAACCTGATATCCGCAGAAGAAACCAGCCTATCGAGGTCGAAGGCAAGTAAGGACAGAATATTCGTTTTCCACATACGAGAACGGAAGTGGGGAGAGGAATTTGGGGAAGATGAATCGGTGTTGGCAGACTTGGGAAAGTGGAGAATCCATATCCGACGGGAGTTCGACAACCTGTTCCAGGCACCAAAGGGAGTGCTACCACCGGGAGAACATGATTTCCGTATCCTTACGGATCCCACAGCAAAGATTCCGCACCACCAGCCATACCGTATGACACAGTCAGAGAGGGCAGAGTTTGAGGTCCAGATAAGGAAGCTGCTAGCCAACGGATGGGTGACGAATTCTCATTCACGCTACGCAGCACCGATCATCTTTGTGAAAAAGCCGGATGCCACTCTCCGAATGTGTGTGGATTACCGTGGCTTGAATAAGATAACCGCCAAGGACCGATACCCATTACCGTATATTGAGGATCTGCTGGATAAACTCCATGGGGGATGGGTCTTTACCAAGCTGGATCTGGCCAGCTAATACCACCAAGTACGGGCACACCCGGATGACTGCCACAAGACGGCGTTTATAGCGCCAGACGGCTTTTACGAGTACAAGGTCATCCCTTTCAGTCTGGCAAATGCCCTGGCCGCATTCATGCGTATGATGCACAAGATACTACATCCCCACCGACGAAACGCAATAGTGTATCTGGACGACATTTTGATCGTTTCGAAGATGTTGGCCGAGCACAAGGCACATGTGGAGTGCTTTCTACGGGCTTTACGGAACGCGAGGCTGCGTCTCAGCGAGCCCAAGTGCGTGTTCTGCACTCTGGAAACGTCGTTTGTAGGTTTCAGAGTGAATAGGTACGGCATTCACACAGAGGAAAAGAAGGTCAAAGCAGTAAGGGACTGGGCAATACCGAGAATGCCGACTGAACTCCGTGGGTTTCTGGGGCTGGCAGGCTATTACCGGAAGTTTGTGCCCAAGTTTGCGCAGTGCGCCCATCTGCTACACGACCTTGCAGCGAAATCAAAGAATGAATATGCGTGGACTGATCGGCACAGAGACCAGTTTGAGGACCTCAAGAAAGCTTTGACATCCGCTCCGGTTCTGGCAACATTGGACCCGGATGGCGACTTTATCCTACGAACGGACGCATCGGACACAGCTATTGGAGGGGTATTGGCACAAAAGCAGTTGTTCGAAGGAAAGATGGTGGAGCGGCCACTGGGATACTTCTCGCGGAAACACCATGCGGTCGAAACGAGGTACCCAGCCTACGACCGGGAACTCCTAGCGATCAGCGCAAACCTGGACCATTGGGCCTGCTATGTCCACAGTTGTAAACGCACCACCATTTACACGGACCACGCGGCACTACAGCACATACTTAGACAGAATAAGCTGACAAGTCGTCAGTGGCGCCACCTCGACAAGTTGCAACAGCACGACTACGAAGTAAAATACTATTCTGGAGTGACAAATGTCGTTGCGGACGCGCTTAGCCGCATCGCCTATACCTGGACACCTGATACCCCGGGACCAGGACCGGTCGCAGGAGAAAGTCTCGTGAATGTGGTAGATTGCGGATTTCGGCATCCCAGGAGTGGCTTCAGGACATCCAGAAGGAGTATACGCAGGATATCACGTTTGCACCGATTCTGGAACACCTTCAGAGCAGTGGCATCGGAAGGGATATTACAGCAACCAACGACAAGAAAAGCCGCCGGATACGGGAACGCGCAAAGGGATATATACTGCGGGACGGACTCCTTTTCCACAGGGCCTCAGGAGAAAAGCTCTGTATCCCTGGGGTTTTGCAGGCCGATGTCATTCGAAAAGCACACGATGCTATTCTTGGAGGAGGACATGTCGGTGTCGAAAAGACAGCAGTGGCAGTAGCCTCACGGTACTATTGGCCCCGACAGACGGACACGGTGGCTGAATGGGTTGCCGCGTGTGGTGTGTGCCACCGGGTAAAGCATAAGAACGCCAGGCCGTACGGGCTTCTCAAGGCACTCCCGATTCCAACGGAACGGGCCGAAAGGGTTAATATCAACTTTATCAACAAGCTTCCGGCCGGAGAAGGAGGATACGATGCGGTGGCAACCATCATCGATCCGCTGACGAAGAGAGCCCGATGGATATCCGTCAAAGAGGCCGAGTTGACAGCCGAAACGTTTGCGGAAGCATTCATTGCAGGATACGTCAGGAACCGAGGACTCATGTTGTCAATTGTTGCAGACCGAGACACCAGATTTACCTCGAAATTCTGGCAAGCGCTATGCGCCCTGCTAGGGATTAAACTCCGAATGTCGACAGCCTATCACCCGCAATCGGATGGACAAGCGGAGAAGGCGAACACCACTCTGGAAATGTTTTTAAAGGCGTACATGGCGCAGCTACCACGCCCAGAGCAGTGGGTGCGACTATTGCCATTGGCCGAGTTCACGTACAACGCTGCGAAACATAAAGCAATCGGCATGGCACCTTTTGAGGCCGACATCGGTTACATTCCACGGCTACCGCTGGACCTTTTGGCACCCGACCCGCGACGTCTGGACTCTGAAAAAGGTGTGGCCTACACAGAAAAGTAATCCAAGACCCTCAGAATGCTCCATGAAAGGATGGAAGAAACCCAGGTGACGATGACCGCAGAGGCCAACGAGAAACAGCAACCCCACCTGTTCCGGGCAGGGGATGAGGTGTTTTTGGACACCCGTTTACTGCCTGTCGGATATGCCAACGTCACGGGAACCGCAAACAACAGCAACAACTCTCGGAAGTTCCAGCATCCGTACGCGGGACCATTCAAGTTGCTGAAAAAGGTGGAAGAGAATGCGTTCCTGTTGGATATTCCAGCCCACTGGCGCCTACACCCTGTTTTCAACGTTAGCTGCCTCAAGCCATCGAAGGTTGACAGGAGCCGGGAACACCCACCACCGCCACCACTGCGTTCTACCGCAGCAGTCGAATACGAAGTGGAAGGCATTCAGGAGCATCGAGGCAGTACCGTCCGAGACCTGGAATATTTGGTCAAGTGGGTGGGGTACACCAACGCTACGTGGGAACCGTTGGCAAACCTAAGAGGCAGCAGCAACGCCCTGCTTCGCGAATACCACGCGGCAAATGGTTTACGCGTCTACCGATGGATGGAGCAAGTGTGAGAGAAAAGTCGGCAGAGGAAGGGATGTGGGCTGGTATTCGATGACGTTGAAGGAGAAAAGGCGCATTTCTCTTGTTTTTGCTCTGGTTTAGATTGGTTTGTTTTTGTGTTTACTTTTGATTGTTAGTCACTTCATTTGTGGCGGAGCTTGACAGGGACGGGGCTAGGTTTTGTTAGGAGGGGAGTGGTTGTAGGAGGAAGATTCCGGCCGCTACGGGCACTGCGGACGCTACGCCCAGCGGGGTGTCTAGAGTTCGGGTGACACAGACAGTGCTACGGGAGTGTGACATAGGGCTACATAGGACAGTCACAGTAGACAGTCACAGGCGGCGCACGGACACTCCGTATAAGTGTCTGGCGCTCGCCTCTCTAGAATGGACATGCTTCTTGCTACCCCTCACCTGGGCGGAGGGCAGAGAGGAGCTTGCAATGAGCGTCGTCTATATAGGCTGAATGCGAGTATGATTAAACAAGAAAATGCGTCGCTCGCCTGGTAGGACACCTTGCTTAGGTAGAGCCACTTGGGCCAAGACAACCACCTCTTCCTCCGCTCTTGAGTTCTCAGTACCCGCGACTGATCACGAACTTCTAATGGTACCATAGAACCCACCGACGAGCTACCAGCTAGCAAGCCAACGACGTCTAGGCCTCTGTAAGCAGCCAATCCCTCTGACCCCCAAGCAAAGCGATCCCACACAGTTATTCAAGCTTGGGGCTCTCTACTGGGCCTATCACACATGAACATCGGAAAGACTTACGACCAGGGAGGAGGTCCTTGGCCTCTGAAGGACAAGCACTCCAAGACTGATGCTTTCTAACGCCGAGGTCTTCCACGTTGAGTAAGGTGAGAGATAGCGGTGATGACAGAATTTATTACGATGAGGAGACACTTGCTAGTACATATGGTACAGGCAACAGCTGATTCAACCAACACCGTAGCAGTGGTTTCGGGACATTCCAGCCAATTTTTCGTATGCCCAGTATTGACTTATCCATGGAACCCATAATGAAGATAGAACATCTGATCGACATGGAAGTCATCTGAGACTCCCTCCAGAGCGCCGTGCTCCATATCACCTAGATCTAGGAAGATAATGTCAGGGCCCTGAGATAGCAGAATCTTACCAAATTGTTCATGATCTTCGTCTTCGAAAAGGGTTTCATGCACGATGTCGGAACCGTTTCCTTGCTCATCGCCTTCCAACCACTCCTCTTCGTATTCTAGGTGCACTACTTCCTCGGCTCCTGAGAATTCCGGTATCCGTTCGGGGAGTGCTCGCAAAGTTCCATATTCGAGAAGCTTTCTCCTATGGTCGTTCACGCGGGGCTCGCGAGAAACCCCTAGTAATACCTCGACTGGTTGGGCAGCTAGAAAGTGCCACCGTAACATGTCTTCTGCTATCTCTGTAGGGAAGTTAGTATGGCGGGGAGCTTCTGATACCTTGTTTAGCTCTAGGCTTAGATGATCGAGGGATGCTTGGTCGAATAATTGCTGGTCATAAGCAATTGGCAGCCGTGAGCACTGTATCTCCCAGGAGCTTTCGCCGAGGAGTAGCATGCCGTAAAGTCTCTCGTATGGGTTAATGGTTTCCCTCTGCAGCATTAGTTTTCGACGCTGTGAATGGCTACAACGTGCGCAACACCCCGGACTGGAGCGATCCTGTGTTCGTTTGTCAGAGAACCATCGATTTAAGCACTCGAAATGATAAGCTGTCCTGCAGCAACTAAGTTTGACAACGCTTTCGCCATGTTTTATGGGGTGCAGGCAGACCGAGCAGTCTTCAAGCCAGTAATTGGTGATGTCATGCGCAAACGTATGGTGGTGGAGTTCGAGAGATGAGTTATTCATTGCAGCTGCGGATGTGAAAGCTAACCGATGCCTTTTATTTCCATTGCCTTATACATCACATCAGGAAAAAAAAAAATTACATCCTTAGCGTCCGGACGCACTGGACGCTCTGGACGATTCAGACGCAACCTGCGTAACTCGGACGCCGATCGCCACGGCACCGTGCGTCCAGACGCAGTATGCCATGGCATTTGCTTACCGGACGGAGCGTGGCAGGGCATTTTCGTTCTGGACGTATGGTGTCAGGGCATTTTCCTTCAGGACGCAGCCGTGTCAGTGCATTTTCCTTCTGGACACAGCCGTGTCAGGGCATTTTCCTTCTAGACGCAGCCGTGTCAGGGCATTTTCATTCTGGACGCAGCCGAGTCAGGGCATTTTCCTTCTGGATGCAGCCGTGTCAGGGCAAATGGCATCCGGACGACAGGAGTCATGGCACCGTGGTTACGCTGGCTGTCAAGGCATCGAAAATCGCAGCAAATACTCGCGTCGCATTCACAAACACGCAGCGGGTTCCAGGCATAGTGACTCAGTCCAGTTCTATTCTCTATATCTAATGTATATCTATATATGCTACTACCACACTTTGCATTTCCAGCACAAGCACCCAGCATCACATCCATCGCCGCTGTTTTTGATGCGTGTAGCATTGCTGAGTGACGGAAACAAAGGAAAGTTGGCAAATACGACACGATGCGATGAGCCCGATGCGATGAGCACGGCGCGATAAACACGACGCGATGAGCACGACGCGTTGAGCACGACGACTATGAGCACGACGCGATGAGCACGACGACTATGAGGAGGATGGCAATCAGGACGCCGGCGGCATGGACGATAGCGAGTAGGACACGGCGAGTATGAGAGCGAGTAAGAGGTGACGAGTATGGGAGCGAGTAAGAGGTGACGAGTATGGGAGCGAGTAGGACGTGACGAGTATGAGAGCGAGTAGGACGCGGCGAGGATGATAGCGAGTAGGACTCGGCGAGTATGAGAGCGAGTAAGACGTGACGAGTATGGGAGCGAGTAGGACGCGACGAGTATGAGAGCTAGTAGGACGCGGTGAAGATGATAGCGAGTAGGACGCGGCGAGAACGATAGCGAGTACGATGCGGCGAGTATGAGGGCGACCTTCATGGCATGGTTAGCACAGCTCTCAGAGTGACAGAGACACTGGGAAGTTGTAGAATACACAGTGACGAGTTGATGTCAATGAGGGTGCCGGCAGCGAGGACGATAGCTAGTAGGAGGTGGCGAGCATGACGGTGAGCTTTTTGGCATGGTTAGCACAGCTCTCCGACTGACAGGAACAGCGGTGGGAGCTGGTACAATACGATGTGACGAGTATGATGTCGTTGAGGAGGATGTCGATGTATTTGATGGCAGTGAGGATGGCGGTGAGTAACGTAGCAAGAATGGCGCGACAAGTAAGATGTTGATGAGGAAAATGTCGACGAGGAAAATGTCGACGAATAAGATATCATTAATTTGATGGCGGTGAGTATGATGGCAATGCGAAGGACGACGACGAGTATCTAGGACGAGGTGAAAGGAGAAGAAAAAAGGGGTCTAGGAGCGATGAGGACGCCGAACCTTGCGCAAGCGCAAGTGTTGGTAATGGCTTGGCGCTTTGCATTGACATCATACACGCCACGTCCTACTCGCTATCTATCGTTCTCGCTGCCAGCAATCTCATTGACATCGTACTCCTTACCTTGTATTGTACCACTCCCCGCCACTGTTCCTGTCACTCAGAGAGCTGTGCTAACGATGCCACAAAGCACGCCATCATGGTCGCCGCCTCCTACTAGCCATCGTCCTCGCCATCGTCCTCGCCGCCGTCACCCTCATTGACATCGACTCGTCACTGTGTATTCTACAACTTCCCGGTGTCTCTGTCACTCTGAGAGCTGTGCTAACCATGCCATGAAGGACGCCATCATACTTGCCACGTCGTACTCGCTATCGTCCTCGCCGCATCCTACTCGCTATCGTCCTCGCCGCGTCCTACTCGCTCTCGTACTCATTTCGTCCTACTCGCTCCCATACTCGTCACATCTTACTCGCTCTCATACTCGCCGTGTCCTACTCGCTATCGTCCTCGCCCCGTTCTACTCGCTCTCATACTTGTCGTGTCCTACTCGCTCCCATACTCGTCACGTCTTACTCGCTCTCATACTCGCCGTGTCCTACTCGCTATCGTCCATGCCGCCGGCGTCCTGATTGCCATGCTCCTCATAGTCGTCGTGCTCATCACGTCGTGCTCATAGTCGTCGTGCTCATCGCGTCGTGCTCATCGCGTCGTGTTCATCGCGTCGTGCTCATCGCGTCGGGCTCATCGCGTCGTGTCGTATTTGCCAACTTTCCTTTGTTTCCGACACACAGCAATGCTATGCTCGTCAAAAACAGCGGCGATGGATGTGATGCTGGGTGCTTGTGCTGGAAATGCGAAGTGTGGTAGTAGCATATATAGATGTACATTAGATATAGAGAATAGAACTGGACAGAGTCACTATGCCTGGAACCCGCTGCGTGTTTGTGAATACGACGCGAGTATTTGCTGCGATGTTCCATGCCTTGACAGCCAGTGTAACCACGGTGCCATGACACGCATCGTCTGGATGCCATTTGCCCTGACACGGCTGTGTCCAGAAGGAAAATGCCCTGACACGGCTGCATCCAGAAGGAAAATGCCCTGACACGGCTGCGTCCAGAAGGAAAATGCCCTGACACCGTGCGTCCAGAAGGAAAATGCCCTGACACCGTGCGTCCAGAACGAAAATGCCCTGCCACGCTCCGTCTGGTACGCAGATGCCGTGGCGAGCTGCATCCGGGCGCTTGGTGCCGTGGCGTGCTGCGTCCGAATTCACATTGCCTGTGCGTTTTGTGCTGGGAGCGGTATGTGCGCTACCAGGGTGCGTCCAGAGTGTCCCGAGTGCCTGGTGTGTCAGGACGTAGGCTGTGCGTCCAGACGCACATTTTTTTTCCTGATGCGGTATTTCTGAAATAGATTTCTATTTCAACGAGGGGACATATTCACTAGATATGAGGAGACGCGGATTAATCCCATAACGCGCGTGGTGGTATTCTTTATCTACAGGGTTTATCTACAGGGTTTAGCAGATACAGGGTTTAATTTGATTACATGCATGGTCATTTGGCGCTTTTCGTACAGTTGAGGGGATTTGACCCCGCTTGTAGTAGAAGGATTCCGGGCGTCGTGGACGCCATGCCTAGAGTGGCTAGCATGGCCGCCAGCATGGCTTCTAGAGTTTGTGGGACTTAGCAGATGGCTGCCATAAGGGCTTCTGTAGATAGACAGTCACACACTAGCGCTAGCACACAGACACTTGTATAGGTGTCCGGTGCTCCCCTCTTTAGAATGGACATGTTTCTTGCGACCCCTCAACTAGTAGCAACACTTTATTTTCTCTGCCCCGCATGACCAGCGGCGAGCATTCTTTATTTCCCCTGCCCCGCACGACCAGCGGCGAGCATTCTTTATTGCACCGTGTGACGAGCGGCGAGCAGAAGGAGGACGCAGAAACATCAAGATCCCGAGAGGACAATGAGAAAATGGAGAAAACAAGGAAACTGAGTGACGAGACACGGGACGGCCCAGCGAACGGACTCTAGCAGGAAAAGTACCTGCGGGGGGGGGGGGCGGTGAGCGGTAAGCACAGGGGCCGGCGTTTCGGGGCCCATACCTTACGTCTCACCAAGCTGTTTCCAGTCACATACAGTGTGCTGACCTTCAAGAAAACGATACTCACACGCCGTATTCACACACCAAATTCACACACCCTATTCACACACCATATTCACACGCCAAATACACACACCATACACACACGCCGTCCAGCAGTCTCAACTACCTGTTTACCGGGCTGAACTACTGCCTATATAACCCGTTCATCGGGCAGAAGCGCTGAGCATTTCCAAAGCGCGGTGAGCATTTCCAAAGCGCAGCGAGCATTTCCAAAGTGCGGCGATCATTTCCAAAGCACGGCGAGCATTTCCAAAGCACAGCGAGCATTTCCCAAGCACAGCGAGCATTTTCAAAGCGCGGCGGGCATTTCCAAAGAACAGAGAGCATTTCCAAAGTGTGCCGGATATTTCCCAAGCGCGGCGAGCATTTCCAAAAGCATGGCGAGTAAAACAGGGCATGCCAAAACAGCGAGCAATGTCAAACACCCCAAAATTCTGGCCAGGGCCAGGCGAGCTACTCGAGTGGATTGGTGAGGCGAACCTCTCGCGTGACGAAAACTCGGTAGTTATAGCTGTTTCAGCTGAAGCGGTCCTGAATGCCTATGCTCAGTGGTACGAGAGTTACCAGGAAGCCTCTGTGGAGATGGCAGTCTGGAAGTGGCGCTGCGATCACCTCTTGGTCATCAGTGAACAAGCCACAAAACTACACGCTGGGACCTTGAGCCAAAACCTGATCGTTCAAAAAATTAAACTGCATGAGCCAAAGAGATTTGATGGTTTCCAGGACATGGAGGTTGTCGCTCAATATCTTGAAGATGTTCAGCACTTCATTCGACAGGGTGGAGCAGTCTGTCAAGGTGCATCCGAAGACAACCAGAAGATCGACACCTTCTGGCGTTTTCTCACAGCCAAGGTGTTCCACTGGTTCGAGAACAGAATGAAGAAACAAATTGTGGACGCTATTCCTCTGGAGGAGTACAATTACAATATCACATGGGATGACATGAAGGTCCTCTTCAAGTGCCAGTACGTTCCAGAACGGGCTATCTCGGTAATCCGCCGCGAATGGTATGCGTTGAAGTTCAGCCACCAGCTGGTTTTGTCTTTCAACTAGAGAGCGTTGGAACTGATCACCATTCTGGGCGGGTCGCTCACCATTACCAGGGAAAACCCACTCTGGGAGGAATACCTGATCAAGCTGCCGGAAGCAACGCAAAACGATATATCCCAGCAGGCACGCCTCATGGACATCCTCGGCAATGGCAGCCAGATGACACTATCCGGTATGATGGATATCGTCACCGTGCGCACGCTCCCGTTTCAGCCGATGCCATTCAGAAGTGCCGTCCTAGTCCTGAAACCAACCAAAAATAACAAAGTAAATACAATTGTCGATGGAAAGATACAATCACGATTCAAATCTCGAGAAGGACGCCATGGAGGGCACGATGGACCCCAGAAGTATCAACCGACCCAACATCCACCATCCCCACAGCAGTCACAGTACTGCAGCAGCCAACCCAATTGGCAAATCCCAGTCAAGCATCTTGACAATGCTGACAATCTGGAGGCAAAGTCTGGTGCGTACATCAAAGGAGGTTGGCCAGACAAGAGAGAAGTGACAGAGCATCCTCCAACTAGGAAACGGGAGGGAGCAAGACTTTATTTGACAAACCTTAATGTTATACGGAATGACATTATTGATAAAAGTGATTTGTTACGTTTTTACGCTAAAGTCCAAACCTTTCATTCCAAAACTCGCTCAGCCTACACCTTAATGGACCCTGGTGCGTCACACTGTTATATCGATACCACATTCGCAAAACAGCTCGGTTTACCCTTTCGACATGCTGGACGCATGTCAATTATCACAGCCGGAACCAAACATCCCCCCAAAGATTGGTACCAAGTTTGGCTTAATGGACGGATATGCGGCATCACTGGGAATTATGCAGATGTTACCGGTTGGTACACTGTGTTTGATCTCAAGGGCATCTACAACAATATTATTGGAAAAAATGGGCACTCAATGTCACGAATCTCATGCGGCAGGCTCGTAAGCGCTGCGGGTGGGGCCGCTGTCACCCTTGTCGCCCTGTGGCTGGCCCTCATCACCGCTGCTGCAGCCACGGTCATCCTCCACGCTTAGGCGCCTCGACCGATCTCCGCCATATCGCACCGGCAGCGATATTCCCTGACCGCTGGCCGGTTTAGACCTCTCTCCTTTGTTTCCTCTATGTTGCCTACGCATCCTTCTCGTCTTTGCCGTTTCCTGTTGATAGTGCTTGCGCATCCTTCTCCTGTCTTCTTACGTATGTTGTTTCTCTTTGACTATGCTTGCGCGACCTTCTTCCCTTTCTGTACTGTTCTTGCTTGCGTGTCCTTTCTCCTGTGCCGCGAGTAGAGTGGTGGCCGCGCGGCGGCCGAGTGCAATCATGTGTTTCCTTGGGCGCGACGATTGAGTCATGATGGTGGAACTGTGTCAGTCTTGCGGGCAAGCTGTGATTCCACAGAGGGAAGGAAAAGTATAAAGGAAGGGCGCGGTAGCTAGTCTGGAGA
>Ga0307508_10003185_pt1 | contig 16781 bp, 11 predicted proteins | sample 9_EM_MG_FD_203089 | JGI IMG/M metagenome (GOLD analysis project Ga0307508, IMG submission 203089) | Populus trichocarpa ectomycorrhiza microbial communities from riparian zone in the Pacific Northwest, United States - 9_EM | ecosystem: Host-associated > Plants > Roots > Unclassified | place...
GGTGGTAGTGGTACATCTGTTTGGTCAAAGCGCGGACCTCGATTCGATCGTGTCCCTATGCGACCGGTTCGAGGTTCCCCTGATCGAAGATGCCGCTGAGGCGCTCGGGGCCACCTACCGGGGAAAGCCGGTCGGATCGTTCGGTGCGGCGAGCGCGTTTTCGTTCAACGGGAACAAGATAATTACTACCACCGGCGGCGGAATGCTGTGCTCGTCCCGTCCAGGCTGGGCGGAAAAGGCGCGCTTCTGGTCGCAGCAGGCGCGTGATCCGGGTATCGCGTTCGAGCACACGGAGCTTGGTTACAACTACCGCATGAGCAACGTGCTCGCCGGAATCGGACGCGGCCAGCTGGCAGTGCTCTCCCAACGCGTGGAGCAGCGCCGCGCGATCGCCTTTCGGTACCGCAACGCGTTCGCGGACCTAGAAGGGCTCGAGCTCATGCCTCAAGCGGATTGGGGGCTTCACACCAACTGGCTGAGCTGTTTCCTGCTCGATGAAGCCAAGCTAGGCTGCGCGCGCGACAACTTGATCGACGCCCTCGCTAGCCACGATATCGAGGCGCGGCCGCTGTGGAAGCCCATGCACCTGCAGAGCTTGTATGCGAATGCCAAGCGTTTCGGCGGAAGCGTCGCCGAAGACTTGTTTGCGCGCGGAGTCTGCCTACCGAGCTCGAGCTTCCTTGATGAGGCGACGCAAGGCCGGGTCATTCAGGCGGTCAGGGACGCGGTGCTGGCCATCCGTCACGGCGCTTGGAGGAGCGCGTGAGCAAGGGGCTCCTTCGAATTTCGCAAGTCGTTATCGACTTGCTAATGCTCAGCGCCGCGTTCGCGATGGCCTTCTTGATTCGCTTCGACGGTGAGCTGCCTGGCCCCATGTTGGTGCGTTTGCTGCTGACAGGTCCATACGCCGTGCTGCTCGAGTACGGCGTGCTGTTTGCGTTCGGCGTGCACAGAATGTCCTGGCGCTTCGTCGGGCTGCCCGACACGCGCCGAATCTTGACGGCTTGCGTGGCCGCCTCGACCGCGCTGATCGGCGTGCGCTTGGGCATCGGCTACGTCGGCTTGCCCGCCCACGCCCGCTACGGTGTGGTCCCCTACGGCGTGCTGGGCGTCAACTTCGCCTTGTCGTTCATGGCCATCACCGGCGTTAGGTTCGCGCGCCGCTCGCTGGGTGAAGGGATTGAGAGCAAACGCCGTCGCCCCGTTGCGCCCGGCGCCCGCACGATTCTGGTCGGTGCGGGCGAAGCTGGCGTCTTGGTCGCACGCGAGCTCACCAGCCGCCCCGACCTCGCGCTACGCGCGGTGGGCTTCGTCGACGACGACCCGCGCAAAGCCGGAACAGTGATTCACGGCCTTCCCGTGCTCGGAACAACGGCCGACTTGCCCGCCCTTTGCAGCAAGCTCAGGGTCAAGCAAGCCCTGATCACCATGCCCAACGTGCCTGGCAATGTCGTGCGCCGGATCAGCCAGCTGTGTGAATCAGCTCGCGTACCGGCCAAGATCATCCCGGGCGTTTACGAGATCGTGGGCGGCCAGGTCAATCTATCGCGCATGCGCGACGTGGCCATCGAAGACTTGCTGCGGCGTGACGCTGTCACGCTCGACCGTGACGAGCTGTCGAGCTTCGTGCAGGGTAAGATCGTCCTAGCTACGGGAGCCGGCGGGAGTATCGGCTCGGAGCTATGCCGTCAGCTTTGCGCATTCGGTCCGCAACGGCTGGTCCTCGTCGAGCGCTCTGAGAACGCCCTGTTCAACATCCACCGCGAGCTCACCGCGGCCCATCCCGAGCTGGACGTCGTACCGTGCATCGCCGACATCACTGACCGGGCTCGGATGCTCGAGCTGTTCACCGCGCAGCGGCCAAACCTGGTCCTGCATGCGGCGGCGCACAAACACGTCCCGATGCTCGAGTGGAACCCGGGCGAGGCGATCAAGAACAACGTCTTCGGCACCAAAGCCATCGCGGACCTAGCCGTCGAGCACTCGGCCGAAGCGTTCGTGATGATCTCGACCGACAAGGCCGTCAATCCGAGCTCGATCATGGGGGCTAGCAAGCGCGCTGCCGAAGTCTACGTGCAATCCCTGGCCCAAGACTGTCAGACTCGCATCGTCACGGTGCGCTTCGGCAACGTGCTCGGCTCGGCAGGCAGCGTGATCCCCATCTTCCGAGAGCAGATCGCCCAAGGCGGTCCGGTCACGGTCACCCACCCGGAAATGCGTCGCTACTTCATGACCATTCCGGAAGCTTGCCAGCTGGTGCTACAGGCGGGCGCGATGGGGCGTGGCGGCGAGATCTTCGTCCTGGATATGGGCGAACCCGTCAAGATTGTCGACCTAGCGCGAGACCTGATCGCGCTCTCGGGCCTGCGCGAAGACGAAGACATCGACATCGTCTTCACCGGCATACGCCCCGGCGAAAAGCTATTCGAAGAATTGGCCACCAAGGGCGAGAGCGTAGACAAGACACGCCACCCGAAGATCTTCGTCGGCAAGCTGCAACGTGTGCCGCGAGAGAAGGTGCAAGAGCACTTGGAGCGGCTCCATGGCTGCCTGAAGTCAGAGGGCGCAGCTGGGCTCATCACTGCGCTGCAGCGGCTCGTGCCTGAGTACGAGCCGCCTGGATCCGGGCCCGTGGCGGTCCAGTCAAAGCGCATGGATCTCGCTAGCGCCCCCGATTTGGCCGAACCTGCCCTGGTTCCAGCAACCGCTCGCCAGTAAGCATGGACTCGCTGCGCTCGGCAACCGCTGGCGTCATCGAGCGCGTGTCGCGGTGGTTACTGTTGTGCGTCATCGTGGTGTCGGTCCTCGCGCTTGGTTCGGTTGCACCTGACGCGCTCCTCGTAACTACGGCTTTGGCCACCGTGAGCGCCGCCGGGTGCTTGATTGGGAGAGGCTTTGGCAAGAACGCTCTGCCAGCGCCGGCCTGGCTGATCCTGAGCTTGACGGCCTACACCATTCTTCAGGCGACGCCACTACCAGCGACCCTGGTTAGACTGCTGGCACCCGCCAACCGCGAAATCTGGGACGGCGCTTTCGAGGTACTGGGCGAGCACTCCCCCACTTGGCTCACGCTGTCACTCGACCCGGGCGCCAGCTGGCTCGAGGCGTGCAAAGGTTGGCTCTACGCCTGTGTCTTCGTCGTGTCCGCTACGCTGGGAGCCCGTCGCGGTGCGGGGTTCGGTGCAACGGTCTTGTTGGGGTCGGCGCTGATTTTCGCGCTCGTGTGTCTTGGGCACGGCCTGACCGAGGCGACGCGGGTGTTCGGAGTCTACCTGCCCACGACGCATGGGGCTGGGTTCGCCGTGGCGCCGCTGTTGAACCCCAACAACCGCGCCAGCTACCTGAACCTTGGTATTCTCTGCGGAGTAAGCCTACTCGCCATGCCTCACCCACCCATCTCGCGTTGGCTGGTGGGGCTGGCGATCCCGCCCATCGTCGGTGTGACCCTTCTGACCGGCTCCCGCGGGGGGCTTTTGGGCTTGGGCGTTGGCCTTGGCTGCCTGCTGCTGCTCATCTGGCCAAAACTAGGCGGCAAGCGCGGCGACTCACTACCGCATTGGCAAGTGCTGCTCCTCGGCGGGTTGCTGCTCGCGGCGGGAGGGATCTTCGCCGCGGCTGCAGCTGGGCCCAAGCTCAGACACCTATTGCTGGAGCAAGACGGCAGCAAACTGGGTGTGATGGTCACAGCTCTGAGACTGATTCCCGAGCACTTCTGGACGGGTATCGGGCGCGGCTCGTTCGAGGGTGTCTTCCCTGCCCTACGCACCGGAAGCGACAATACGATTAGCTCTCATCCCGAGAATTTCGTGGTTCAGTGGGTGACGGAATGGGGCTTGCCGGTGGCACTGGCGGGGCTCGGCTCGTGCCTCTGGTTATTCCGCCCGCGCAGCTGGGGTTTTCGCACCAGCATTCCCGCCTGTGGCTTGTTCGCGGCCGCCGTCTCCCTCGTCGCACAAAACCTGGTCGACCTCGGCTCAGAGGTCCCAGGCATCATGGTAGCCGGAACGGCGGCTGCCGGTTTCGCATGGGGAGCACGGACTGGGAAAACGCGAAGCATTCGCGACGCCAAGTTCCTGACCCCCGCGACGCTCCTGCTAGGCGGCCTTCTGCTATGGGCCGGAGCACGCTACGGACGGACAAACATTCCCAACGATCGCCAGTGGCTTCGCGACCAGCGAGCAAGTGGCGAGGGCTGGCCAGCGTTGCGGGCCGACGTCCGCGCGGCGATGTTGAGACACCCGGCCGAACCCTATTTCCCGCGCCTGGCCGCCGTCGCAGCCTGGCAAAGCCGCGCTGAAAGTCCATTGCCTTGGATCGGGCGCGCGTTGAGCCGCGGTATGAGCGCGGGCCGCACGCACTATCTGCTCGGCGGCTACCTCGCCTCTACGGGTCACCGTTCGCAGGCCCTGATGGAGCTTCGACTGGCAGCGGGCTACGACCCCAACTTGGTCGGCCGCGCCGTCAGGCTCGCAGTCCAGCTGACGCGACAGGAAGGCGAGCTGGCGCGTGTGGTGCCCGATGGCGCGGCCGGCGTCGCGACACTGACTGCCCTGGCAAAGAATCTTGCCACGGCCGATCGTTCACTCGCGACCAGCTTCTTGCGACAGGCGGTAGCGCGAGACCCGGGGGCCGCCGAAGCTCGGGTCGTGCTGGCGCGACGCCTGCTCGAAGATGTGGAGCAACAAGATACGAACTGCGCGGACCCAGGCCCTTGCATCAAGGAGGTAGCCGGACTGCTGACGGGGCTGGGTGCGACCAACTCCGAAATGATACAGCTGCGAGCGCGTCTACTGATGGCTCAGGGAAACTCGAGCGAAGCGGTCAAGCTGCTGGCGAACGGGTGTCGCCGCAGCGATCGACCGCTGCCCTGTATTGCGAGTTGGGTGGATGCCGCCAAGCGCGCCCAGGATCGCGACGCACTGCACCAGGCCGCGCGAGCTCTAGACGTCGAAGACTGCTCAATCCCGGCTCGCTGCAACGGCATCCTCTGGTCGGCAGGTCAGGCGGCACTGGCGCTTGGAGATAACGAGTTCGCGCTCCGATCTCTCGAGCGGGCAGCGAGCCAACAAGGCACATCGGGACGCTGGCGCGAGGTGGCGCGCATCGCGCGGGAAGCCGGCCAACCCGCGCGGGCTACGAGCGCGCTCGCACATGCGCGCGCGTTGAGCCCCTCGGATCCCACGCTGACGCGGGACCTTGACTCGATGCGTCATGACACCATTGAACAATTGCTGCGAAAGTGACAGGCTCTGCAGCCGAAGCGCGTCGATACTGAAATCTCGACGGTATCCGTGCATCCAATCGAGTTCTCGATGAATCAGCCCCTCGACCCCGCTCCTCACTCCACTCCTCAGGGGGTGGAATCCAGCGCCCCTGGCCTAACGCTCGCGAGCATCTGGTCCCCCATCCGCAAGCATTGGATGGTCATCGTCGCGGCGATGATTCTGTCGGGCCTGGGAGCGATGTTCCTCACGCTCGGGCGCACCAAGATCTACGAGGCGCAGGCAACGATGTTGTTTGACCCGCAGCCGCCGCGCCCTCTGGGTCGCGAGGTGCAGGCGGTGGTCGACATGAGCGGCGAGTACCAGAACAAGCGCGAATACTATCGCACCCAGTTTTGGGTCATCCAATCCCAGAAGATCGCTACGCTGGTGGTTCAGCAGCTGCAGCTCCAAAACGACTCGCGCTTCATGGAGAACCTCCCAAGCTCGGCGAGGCTGAGCGGCCGCTCCGGTAGCGCGGAGGACGCCGCCAAGATTTTGCGCTCGCGCTTGAGCGTCGAGCAAGTGAAGGAGAGCCAGCTGGCCCGCGTGTCCTACCAAGACGCGGACCCGGCGCGCGCCCAGCGTGTATTAGGAACCCTGGTCGACATCTACGCCCAACACAATCTGGACGAAGCGCTAGACGCGATGGGCGTCGCTGCGGACTGGCTGAGCAACCAGGTGGACGCCCTCAAGACCGATCTCGAATCGAGCGAGATGGCGCTTCACGCTTACAAGATGGACAAGAACATCCTGTCGGTGTCGATGGACGACCAAACGAACATGCTGCGCGGAGAGATTCAGCAACTCAACGGCTCCCTGACCGCGACGCGCGCGCAGCGAGAGCAGATCGGCGCACGCCGGGCCGAGCTCCTGAAGATCAACCCCGAGGAACCGGCGAACGTGCCGGCCACCGAGGTGCTAAACAGCCCCCTGCTACAAAAGCTGCGCATCGACTACGTGAGTGCCATCGAGACGCGCAACGTGCTCGAGGCTCAGGGCAAAGGCACCAATCACCCCGACACGCTCGCGGCGCAAGCCCGCATCGACGCCACGCGCATGGCCTTGTTGATGGAGGTCAAGAACGTCCAGCGCGCGGTCGATCACGACTACAACGTCGCGAGCAACGCCATCAGCGGTCTGAACGGTCTGCTAGAGCAGGCCAAGAAGGAGGCGCTCGACCTCAATCTGCTCGAAATCGAGTTCAATCGCTTGAAGCGCTCCAAGGAGAGCAACGAGCGACTGTACGGCTTGGTTACCGAGCGGTCCAAAGAGAATGACCTTACGCGCCTGCTGCGCTTCAACAACATCCGCGTCGTTGATCGACCCCTGTTGCCGCATGTCCCAGTCACACCGAACATGCCGCTGAACGTGGCCAGCGGCTTGGCGCTTGGCCTGGCGCTGGGGTTGATCGGTGCCATCGGGCGCGAACAATTGGACCGCACGCTCAAGACCCCGGACGAGGCTGAGCGTGAGCTGAGCCTGACCAGCCTCGGGCTGGTTCCGTTGATGCACGAGGGAGACGACGACGGCGGCAGCTACGCGAGCAAGCGCAGGCGCAGGCGCAGCCACAATCGCGCCCAGGCTCCCGATCACGATGCTCACCCCGAATTGGTCGTACACGAGCACCCAACCAGCGGCGTCGCGGAAGCGGCACGCGCGATACGCACGAACATCTTGTTCATGTCGCCCGATCGCCCCTTCCGCACCTTGCTCGTGACGAGCGCGTCCCCCTCCGAAGGCAAAACGACGGTCGCTTGCTGCATCGCGATCGCCATGGCGCAGGCGGGCCGGAGGGTGGCGCTGGTCGACTGCGACATGCGACGACCCCGTCTGCATCAAGTATTCGGCGCTCCGCGTGACAGCGGCGTCACCACCGCCCTGCTAGCGCCGGAAACACTGGAACAAGCCGTCCTGTCGACCGACATTCCCGGCCTGTGGGTGCTACCGACGGGCCCGCTGCCGCCAAATCCGGCCGAGCTACTGCACAGTGACGCCTTCCAGAAGCTGCTAGACGGACTGCGCGAGCGCTTCGACAGCGTCGTGATCGACAGCCCCCCGATTGCTCCCGTTACGGACGCCGCCATCCTGTCCACACGCGTCGACGGGACGGTGCTCGTGGTGCGCGCCGCCGTGACGCGCAAAGACGTTGCGCGTCGCGCCGTCCGGTCGCTACGCGACGTGGGCGGTCGCATCGTCGGTACCGTGTTCAACGCGGTAGACTTCCAGCGCCGGGACTACGGCTACTACCACTACTATGCGTACAGGAAGGCGGGCTACGGCTCGGAAGTCCCGCCGCCCACACCTCCGGGCGACGATGGACACTCTGACTCGGCGCCCCTCTCATAGCCGGGCTCATTCGAGGTGCAGCACGTCACCTTGCTCTAAGCGCTCCAAGGTGATCGACAGACCTGCGGCACTGCTCGCGAAAGGTAGCTCGCGCTCGAGCGCGGCAGAATAGACACGCGCGATCGGAGGAGGGTCCTTGATGAGCAGCTGTACCCCGAGGGACGGCTCGAGTCGCACATGGTGCATGTTACCCGTCATCTCGGGCAGCTCGTCGGTCGCGGCGTACGCCCAATTCACCAGCGTAAGCGCGTAACCCGTGCCATTGGGGCTCTTTAGCAGCTGGGGCTCGACCAATGCATCTGAACAAGCCACGGGATCGTCGAGCAAGCCTCGGATCGGCTCGAGTATGTCCCTGCGACGGGCGGCGTCGAGATCGCCGCGCATGTCGAAGCCGTCGCGAAGCACGGGCGCGGCGTACTCGAGACCGGCAAAGGTACCGAGCAAGTATGCGGTCCCCCTACCGAAGGCGTGACGAAGCATCGCAGCGGAGCCATCGCGGTAACGTGCCAGCACCTCGCTCTGAGGCAACGGCTCGAGGCTCTCTTTGCCCACGACGAGCGGCAATGGCACAGGTGATAGGCTCGATTCCACGCGGTCGATTTCGGGACAACCGGACAGCGAGTCGATGCGAACTGACCGAAAGGTGCTGATGGAGCACGCGAGCGTGGGAGCCGCCCGCTTTTTGACTCCAAAAACCGCGTCGAGCGACCTGAGCGGTCCATCCGCTTCGTCGCGCTGCAAGCCCCCACCGCTCGTCACTAGCGTACCCCCGGACTTGACGTACCGAGCGAGAGCCGCCGCGGCCTTCGTGGTAAGATGGCTGCCATTCACGTAGATCGCGGCATAAGCGGACAGGTCGAGCGCGTTCAGAAAATATTCGTCGAGCGGATCGACGGGCACGTGCGCATGCTGCAGCGCGGTGTAGACCCACTTGGCATTCTCGAGCGCGGCAACCGCGAGCCGTGGATCCGCCGTCAAGGCCGCCCAGGCGGAGGTTGTCTCCGGCTTGACGATGGCCACGCGTGGTTGCTGCACGAGCTTGGCGCCGTAGAGCCAAGGCTCCGCTGCGCCTAGCAGCCGCGCGGCACGCTGCGTCTCCTCGAGGACGGCATGGTCCCCCGAGAAGGCGTCACCCTTCCAGTAGTCCGGACCGTAGGTGTACCAGTAAATCAGCGAGTTACCGCGCGCCGCCGCCGATAGCGCACGCTGAATCGGCGCGCCTCGTTGCGGCTTGATGTAGATGCCCTCCGCGATGCCGAGGCGTTCACCGAGCACGCGCTGGACGTCCATTAGATAGGCGTCCCAACCCCACGAACGCGCGTCGCGATCGGACGTCTCCCACACCACGGCATTGTCCGCATGCCGATAGAACTCGAAGAAGTCGAGGCTACTACCGTTCGTCAAGAACGTGTTGCCGCGCAGCGCGTACGAGTAAATGGCCTTGGGCCCGGCGTCCTCCGCTGTTCGTGGGGCCGCGTTGTAACGGCCGAGCTCGTCGCGCAAAGGCGTGAACATCGAGGCTGAAGCGACGTTCAAGAATTGCTTCGTCAGGTAGGCGCGCCGCTGCAATCCGGCGCTCCCGAGCCAGGGCTTCTGCGCGGGATCCCAGATCGGCAGCGGTCGAACTTGCTCCCAGTCGACGGCATCGAGCTCGCGCGGTGTGAGCCCTTGCTCCCGCAGCCAGCGCACAAATCCCGCACGGCAACGTGGGCAGGTCGCTAGATGCATCTTACCCTCCGCGGCCAGATCCGTGACCGCGCCAATTTCATCCTGGGTGAGTACCCAGACGCTGTCGCTGCGCTCCGCGCGTGCCTTAGTCAGCGTGGCGGACACGAGCCGCTCGCTCCGCGCGCTCAACCCCGGATCGAACGGACAACCGGCGGCGTCCGGTTCGCGCCGCTTGTCAGGTGTGGGATAGCCGACTGGCCCGATGATGCGAGCGCGTAGGCGCGGCAGGCCCGGCAACCCTTCTCGGAGCAGGAAGTCCGGTGCAGCGCGCAGACCCGTCACACCCAAGTGCATGAGCGCGCCCAGCTCGCTGCGCACGACTGCCGCGTCGCCCACGCGGACACCGTAGCCCGGAGTTTCCCCATAGCCACCCAGGTCGCTGACGACCGCATACTTTCGAGGCAGCGGTCCCGCCCCAACGCCAGCGTAGGCCTCCAGCTGCTTGCGACGCGCGTCGGCCACCTCGCCGACGGTCGAGAGCTGATGGACGAAGCCGGTGCTCTTGAGCCCCGGGACGAAGAGCGTGAGTGTGCCGTTCGCGTCCGCACTGGCGAAGGAGCGAACGACTCGAGCGTCCTGGAGTTGCTCGATCTCGAAGCCGATGCCTTTGGAGTCGTGCACTCGGCCATTTCGTTTGCTCGGGCCCGCCGTCAGCGTGAAGTAGCTGTCGCGATCGTCGCCGGGGGGCAGTACATCCTGAAGCGACAGCAGGCTCGACCATTCGCCCGCGGAGAGTGCCCCGGCACCTTCAGCCCGGTGCAGCTCGCCTTGCCGCACCGCTCCGCCCAGGCCCTCACCACCCTGGCGCCAATTGGCGCGCGCCGGCTCGTCAGGCGATAGCCCCGAGAACCGCACGCGAATCGCAGACAAACGCTGGTCGACGAGTAGCGGCGCTTCGCGCTCGGCGCGCGCGCTCGGCGCTGGGGCCGGCCGCGCGACGCGACCGGCAGCCCCGCGCGCCCTCGCGCTGCGCTGAACGGTGCCACGACCACCGGCACAGGCCACCACCAAAAACGACGCGAAGATCGCGCCGCCGAACCCACGGGCCGTCATGCCTCGACGCTAGCAGCTGCCGCCTACCTGTGCGAGGGTTCGCACGATGCGCGTCATGGTCGTCGGCACGTCAGGGCAACTAGCTACGGAGCTGCGGCGCCGTCCACGACCTGAAAATATTTTGCTGCTCGACCCCATAAAGTTCGATGTGGGCGACGTCACCGCGACGCGCGCTCTCCTCGACACACAGGCGCCCGACTTGGTCATCAACGCCAGCGCCTACACCGCGGTCGATCGCGCCGAAGACGAATCCGAACGAGCGTATGCTGTCAACCAAACTGGTCCGGCGACGTTAGCGGCGTGGTGTACCGAGCACGCCGCGAGTCTAGTGCATGTCTCGACCGACTATGTATTCGACGGGATGAAGTCGGCGCCCTACCTCGAGGACGACGCGACGTCGCCATTCGGCGTGTACGGCAAGAGCAAGCTCGCCGGCGAGATCGACGTCCGTCGCTTGCTCGAAAGCCACGTGATTCTGCGCACTTCTTGGGTATTCAGCGCCCACGGCCACAACTTCGTAAAAACGATACTGCGCCTGGCGCGCGAGAAAGACGAGTTGCGTGTGGTTGGAGATCAACGCGGGCGCCCGACCAGCGCGGCCGACTTGGCAGACGCCGTGCTGGCTGTCGCACACCAGATCGCCGCAGGCTCGACCCGGCGCGGCACCTTCCACTTTGCCGGCAGTGGCGCCACGAGTTGGCACGGCTTTGCCGAAGCGATCGTGCACATGGCCGCCAGACACACTGGTCGCACGCCGCTCGTTACGCCGATCAGCAGCGCCGAATATCCGGCGCCCGTGAGGCGTCCGCCCAATTCGGTGCTCGACACGTCACGCTTCGAGGAAGCGTTCACGCTGAAGCCGCGGCCGTGGGCGGACGGTCTGGGAGAAGTCATTGATGAGCTCTGCTAGCGCTGGTTGCGCACCCGTCAGCATTGGTCGTAGCATCCGCAGCTTCTTCAAGGACCAGGACTGATAGCTTGGATGCGGGTAGCGTCGGAATAACGTCGGCGGCATTTTGGCTGGTGGTCGTGCTGGGGCTGCTGGTGGTCGTCCCGCTGACCCGACCCAGGCTGCGGGCATGGGCGATCACCGCCCTCAATTTGGGCTTTCTGGCTTTCGTTCAGCGACGCTGGGTGGTCGCGACGCTGATCGTGCTGCTGGTGAGCTGGGCCGCCGTCCGCGCCGTGGAACTCGGCCGCCGTCGCATGGCGTACGCCGCCGCAGTGCTGGGAGCACTCGCGCTGTTCGTGGCGTTCAAGGCACCCATCCTGAGTCAGCGGCTGCCCCCCGCTTTCGTAGTCTGGCTGTCGGCTTTGGGTTTTGCGTACCTCGCGCTGCGCCTGCTCGACGAGCTGGCGTTCGTACGCGACAAAGGCGGCGCACCAAGCCTATGCGAGCACGTCAACTACCTCGTGCCCTTCCACATGCTGGCAGCCGGACCGATACACGCTTTCTCCGACTTTCGAAAGCAAGCGCCGATTCCGGAGGCGCAGAGTTTTGCGCAGGCACTCGCCGCGTGCGAACGCATCACGCTCGGGCTGTTCAAAAAGCTCGTACTCGCCCACGTCATCGAACGGCTGTTCCTGACGGGATTTCGCGCGCGAGGCTGGTACTACGTGCTCGAAGTGCAGCTGTTCTTACCCTGGCTATATTTGGATTTCAGCTCCTACAGCGACATTGCGCTCGGAGTCGGACGGCTGCTCGGCATCGCGACGCCTGAGAACTTCGATCGGCCTTACCTGGCGCGCGACATGGTGGATTTTTGGCAGCGCTGGCACATCTCGCTGTCGCAATGGATCAGGCGCAACGTGTTCCTGCCACTGCAGATGACATTTCAACGACGCTACCCCGACGTGCCAGCGCTGACGACCTCGAGCCTGACCCTGCTCCTCGCGTTCGGGCTGTGTGGCCTCTGGCACATGCTCAGCTGGCGCTACGCGGCATGGGGCTTGATGCACGCCGTGGGCGTCGTCGCCGCCAACGCGGCTCAAACATTGAACGTGAGACGGCTGGGGCGAGCCGGCTATCTCGCCTACCGTAAGCGCCCGTTGCCGCGCCTGCTCGGTGTCGTTCTGACCTTCGAGTTCGTGGCCTGGTCGCTAGCGATCGTCGGAGGCAAGCCATGAGCGAAAAAGGGCGCTTGTTCGCGCGTCTGGTCCTGCTCGCCATGATGACCTACGCCGTGATCCTGCTCTGGGACACCGAGCTACGTTTCTTCTACGAGGCGTTCCGATGAGCTCGTTTCAGCTTTCTCGCGCCAAAAACCCGCTGCTGCTGCTGCTCGCGCTGGTCGGCCTGCTGGCGCTCGTCGATTCGATCGTTAGCGGGCGCATGGGCTGGGACAGCTTCGGCGGCGTCGAACAGGGCCAGACCTTTAGTCGGCTCGAGCTGGCCAGTGCCAAGTCGGCAGCACTCGGCCAGGCAGAGCGCCGCGGCGTGCGCATCGGATTAGTCGTGGGCATGTCGACGGCAGATTGGGGCGTCGACTTGCGCCAGCTGGAGACGCCAAGCGACGCCGTGCGTTGGGCCAAGATTACCGGCGAATTCTCCAGCTTCAGCAACCTGCTCGACGTCGTCAGACGCTTTGACCAAGCGGATTTTACGCCCGAGCGTACCCTGCTTTGCATTCACTACGGCATGCTGCTCGGAGCCCGGCGCCACAAGTCGACCCGCAGCGAGCGTCTCGGCGAAATTCTCGCGCGAGCTCGCCAAGCTCGCTCGACGAACGAGATCGCGCGTCTGGTCACTCTCTCCTGGGCGGGCAACAACCGTGCTGGCGTCGCCAACACGCTCGAGCTGCGGCTGGGCAGCTGGCATGAGCGCTTGCTTGGCTGGCTCGGCCAACCCGCAGACGTCGCCTACCCGACCCTGCTCGATCCCTTCGAAGACACGCCCAACCATCACCAGCCGATGCACCCGTCGGTGCGGCAGCGCCACGTAGCGAACTTCGCCGAACGTTGGCGGCTGGCCCAGATCGCGCCCGAACCGGATCAACGGACCCAGGCCCTCGCACTCGGCGAAATCGTGGCGAGGCTCGGACGGCGCCCGGGCCTGAAGCTCGTGCTCATGCCGGAGCACTCAGCGTTGCGTGCGGTCGAGCCCGAGCTTTTCGCCCGACGCTCATTGGAGGACGCCTTGGCAACGTCGGGCTTGCAGTCCTCCCCCCCGATCATCGATCTGCGGAGCGCTGTTCCGGACGAGTACTTCGCGGACGAGGCGCACGCCACGGCCGCAGGTCGCCCGCTGGTCACGTCGGCCTTGAAGCGAGCCCAATGACAAGGGATGCTGCGCCCCGAGCGATTGCGCGAGTGCCACCATGATGACTTGGTACGATTCCCTGCCCGGACCTGCCGTAAAACGCCTGGTCGATCTCGTGGTCACGAGCTGGCCCGAGCATGCGCCGTTCTTGGAGCGCAGTTTTCAGGCTCGAGACGCACGCGAACGCTCGATGAGCGAGCAACTCGCCGAGCTGGTATTCCGCCTGCATGCAGACGCCCCCCAAGATCTGGTCCGCGGCTATCGTTGGATGTGCGAAATGGTCCGCGAAGAGGAGCTGGAATTTCGGCGCTCCGGTCAGTATCGTTACTCCTCGTTTCGCGAGGTAAATGAGCTCGTTTACCAGCAACGTGAACGCATGGCGGACTACATGTTTGGACTGCTGGCTTCGTCCGTACTGTGGCTGAACCACACGCGGTCCTTCGTGAATTACGCCGAGCGTTTCTTGGCGCTGAACCGCGAGGGGTATCGGCACCTCGAGGTTGGCCCAGGCCATGGCCTACTACTCTACATGGCGGCGGCAGACCCGCGCTGCGCGTCCGTCACGGGCTTGGACATCAGCGCGGAGAGCTTGGCGCAGACCGAAGGCGCGCTCGCCCGGCTCGGCGCACAAAAACCCGCGCAGTGCATGACCTGCGACATCGCGCAGCCACTGGCGGTGGCCGCGCGTTTCGACAGCGTCGTCCTGAGCGAGGTCTGCGAGCATCTCGAGGCGCCGGGGGCCGCCCTCGTGAACCTGCGCGGCATCATGGCTCCGGGTGCACGCATCTTCGTAAACGTGCCCGTCAATTCCCCCGCGATCGATCACATCTATCTCCTCAAGTCACCCGAAGAGGTGGTGGAGTTGGTACGCGGCGCCGGCTTCATCATCGAAGAAACGCTGAACGCCCCAGCCAGTGGCTACACCGAGGCGCGCGCACGTAAGTTCGGCGCCGCCATCTCGGTGTGCGTGATCGGCAGGGCAGCTTAGGCAAACCGTGCTCGAATTCCATCACATCGGCGTCGGCACCAAGCGCTTCGACGAAGCCATCGCCCGCTACCAATCGCTAGGCTACGAGCTGTTCGTGAAGCTGGATGATCCGGGCATCAACGTCCGTGTCGCATTCTTGCGTCGCGGCAGCGACCCGCTAATCGAAATCCTCGCGCCCTTGCTCGAAGGCGGGCCGCTCGACGCTCTGCTCAAGCGCGGCGCCGTGCCGGGGCCGTACCACACCTGCTACGCGGTCCAAAGCATTGCCAACGCCAGCGAATTTCTGCGCGAGCGCGGCTTCATGCCAATCACTCCCCCACTTCCTGCACTCGCGTTCGCCGGCCGACTCGTGGCTTTTTTCTACGAACGCGATATAGGTCTGCTTGAGTTGGTCGAGCAGCCTCCGTTTTTGTCTGCGCCGACCGCCGGGAGTAAGCAATGATTGCCGAGATTCAGGGCGTATTTCGGGACGTGTTCGATGACGAAAGCATCGTGATCAGCCGCGAGACTACGGCAGCGGACGTCGAGCAGTGGGACTCGCTCATGCACGTGACGCTGATGGTGCATCTCGAGCGCAAGTTCGGCGTCCGCTTCAGCAGCTCGGAGGTCTCCGACTTGAAGAACGTCGGGGAGCTGGTGGACCTGGTCACGCGCCACGTTCAGGCCAAGGAGCGGGGTTAACCCGCTGCCCCCGATGGCGGAGAGTCGCTGGCTTGCCGCACGAGCGCTGGCCAAGGCGGGCAACGCTTCAGCCGCACTTCGCGAGCTTGGCGACGCCATTCGTCGCGGCGAGCTCGACGCAAGTCAGCTCGAGCGCGCCGGGGCGCTGGCGCGCAAGCTGATCGGCGCTCGGGGTGAGAATGCGCACCGGGTGGCGCTGCTGGGTGAGTGCACCACCAACTGGCTCACGAATACGCTGGCTGCGGTCGCACTCGGCGAGGGTCAGCAGCTGGTTCTCTACGAGGGTGAGTACGACAACGTGTTGCAAGAGCTTCACGGCGAGGCACTCGCGGCGTTCGCGCCGAGCGTCGTCATCCTCTTGCCTTGGTACCGGGGGGGCCAGTTGGGCTCCCTCGTCGAGCGCCTCGAGCACTGGCGTGACGTTTCGCGCCTGGCAAAGAACCGGTTGGACTGCGGCGTCGTGCAAGTCGGCTTTGACTGGGTGGATCCGGGTCCGGAGGGCTATCACCTCGCGACGGCGCCCGGCGGCGCCATTGGATCCATGCGGCGGGCAAACGAGCAGCTGCGCGACGCGCTGCCCCAAGGCTCGTTCTTCGTCGACCTCCCCGCCGTCTCGGGCGATTTGGGCCGGCGCACGTTTTACGATCGGCGTCGCTACCACTGGACCAAACAGCCCTTCAGTGAGCAAGGAGTGGAGTGGCTGGCACGTCATCTCTGGGCGGGTGTTCGGGCACTACGCCTCGGCCCCAAGAAAGTGCTCGTACTCGACCTCGACAACACGCTTTGGGGCGGGGTGGTCGGCGAGGTTGGTGCGATGGGCGTCGAGATCGCAGAGTCAGCAACGGGAGAAGCACACCGTGACCTGCAACGCTACGCGAAGGCCCTCAGCACGCGTGGCGTGCTGCTCGCGGTGGCGTCCAAGAACGACGAAGCGGAGGCCCAAGGCCCATTCAACTCCAACCCCGAGATGCTGCTCAGGCTCGAGGATTTTGCGAGTTTCGAGGCGAGTTGGGAACCGAAGTCAGACGCGATCGGCCGCACCGCCGAGCGCCTGCGCCTCGGCCCCGACAGCTTCGTGTTTCTGGACGACAACCCGACGGAGCGTGAAGAAATTCGGCAGCGTGCCAGCGTCGTCAACGTCGTCGAAGTGCCTGCGGACGCAGCAGAGTACGCCCGGGTTCTGACGCGTGAACTATGGTTCGAAGCGGCAACCGTCAGCAGTGAGGACGCAAGCCGCACCGAGCAATATCGAGCGGAAGCGACGCGCGAACGGCTTCGCACCGCACATACCTCACTCGAGGAATACCTAACGTCGCTCGAGCTTCGAGCAGACGTTCGCGACATCGACGAACCCGATCTAGCGCGCGTCGTGCAACTGGTCGGTAAGACCAACCAGTTCAACCTGACGACGCCCCGCTACTCGCGCGCCGAGCTGGAAGCCCTGCTGAAGATCGAGCGGGCA
>Ga0307508_10003186_pt1 | contig 16778 bp, 17 predicted proteins | sample 9_EM_MG_FD_203089 | JGI IMG/M metagenome (GOLD analysis project Ga0307508, IMG submission 203089) | Populus trichocarpa ectomycorrhiza microbial communities from riparian zone in the Pacific Northwest, United States - 9_EM | ecosystem: Host-associated > Plants > Roots > Unclassified | place...
GTCGCCTCTTCCGGCGAATGGTGGAGGGGCTTGGAGCGAGGCAACCTGGCCGCGCTCCAAGCCCCTCCACCACCCCGCTGAAGAAGCGGGGCGGTCCCCCTCCCCGTGCCGGGGAGGAATTAGGAAGGAACAGGTAGAAGCTACTCGTCTTCCAATCCCGCCCCTCTCCCGCTAGGGCGCACCACATGACCGCACCCAAGCCCAAAGACTGGATCATGGCGATCGCCCCCTATGTGCCGGGGCGTTCGACCACTGACAGCGGCGCGCCCGTCGCCAAGCTCTCGTCGAACGAGAATCCCCTCGGCACCAGCCCCGAAGCTCAGGCCGCTTTCTCGAAGCATGTCGCCGATCTGTCGCGCTATCCCGACGCCACCGCCACCGAGCTGCGCGAGGCGATCGCGGCGTATCATGATCTCGATCCAGCGCGGATCATCTACGGCACCGGTTCGGACGAAGTGCTCCACCTCGCCGCCGGCGCCTATGCCGGGCCGGGCGATGAGATCATCTTCGTCCGCTACGGCTTTGCGGTGTACGAGATCGCGACGCGCCGCGTCGGCGCGCACCCGGTGGTCGCGCCCGACAAGGATCACGCGACTGATGTCGATGCGATCCTCGCCTGCGTCACCGATCGCACCCGGGTCGTCTTCATCGCCAACCCGAACAACCCGACCGGCACCTTTGCCGAGCGCGGCGAGATCATGCGTCTCCACGCCAATCTGCCATCCAACGTGATGCTGGTGATCGACCAGGCCTATTCCGAATATCTGACGCCCGAAGACGATGATGGCGCGCTCGACCTCGCCCGCTATGCGCCCAACGTCATCGTCACCCGCACCTTCTCGAAGATCCACGGCCTTGCCGCCGAGCGGATCGGCTGGGGCTATGGCTCGGCCGAGGCGGTTGCCGCGATGCACCGCATCCGCGCGCCCTTCTGCATCACCACCGCCGGCCAGCAGGCGGCGATCGCTGCGCTGGGCGCGACCGAGTTCATCGAACACAGCCGCAGCCACAACATCGCTTGGCGCGCCTGGCTCGCGGACGAGATCGCGAAACTGGGCAATGCCGGCCTGCGCGTCGTGCCGAGCCACGCCAATTTCCTGCTTGTCCTGTTCGAGGGCGCGCTCACCGCAGAGGTCGCCTATCGCCAGCTGATGGAGCGCGGCATCATCGTCCGCTGGCTGCCGGGGCAGGGGTTGGCGAACGGCCTGCGCATGACCATCGGCACCGAGACCGAGACGCGCTTGCTCGCCGACGCATTGCGCGAGATCGTCGCCGGCGCGGTGTGAGCATAGCCGTCAAGGCGCTGGCATTCGACGTGTTCGGCACGGTCGTCGACTGGCGATCGGGCATCGCGCGCGAAGCCGCCGCCTTTTTCGGCGAGATCGGCCGCACCGATATCGATCCGCATGGTTTCGCCGATGAATGGCGCGGCCTCTATCAGCCGGCGATGGAGGAATGCCGTTCGGGGCGACGGTCTTTCACGCCGCTCGACATCCTCAACCGTGAAACGCTCGATACCTTGCTCGATCGCCATGCCGTCAAAGGCGCGGGCGAAGCCGACATCGCTCATTTCGCCCTCGCGTGGCGCCGCCTCGATCCCTGGCCGGATGTCCTCCCGGGGCTGACGCGGCTGAAGGCACGCTTCCCGATCGTGACGCTCTCCAACGGCAATATCGCGCTGATGCTCGAAATGGCGCGCCGCGCGAGCCTGCCCTGGGACGCGATCCTCGGTGCCGAAGTGACCCGGGCCTATAAGCCCGATCCGCAATCCTATCTCGGCACCGCCGAGATTCTGGGCATTGCCCCCGTCGAGCTCTGCCTCGTCGCCGCGCATCACAGCGATCTTGCCGCCGCCCGAGCCTGCGGGCTCGCCACCGCTTTTGTCGATCGTCCGCAGGAATATGGCGGTCGCCCGGCGCCGGACCGGCATCTGCGCCAGGATTGGGAATTTGAGGCCAGCGGGCTTGAGGATCTTGCTGACCGTCTTGGGTGTTGAGTCCTAAAGGCTGGACACGCGCCGCTTGTCGTGATTCTGCAACATAAGCGTCATCAGCTGGTGGCGTCGGCATCGAAAGCAGTGAACATCGACCAGGTAGGCGCCCTTCCTTATCGCATCATGCCCGATGGCAGCGCACAGGTGATGCTGATCACCTCGCGCGATTCGGGCCGCTGGGTGATTCCCAAGGGCAACCCGATGACAGGCTTCGCCCCGCATGAAGCGGCCGCCGAGGAAGCGTTCGAAGAGGCCGGAATCCGCGGAATTCCCTGCCCGACGCCGCTCGGGACCTTCACCTATCTGAAAACCCGCCGCACCCGGCGGAGCCGCAACCTCACCGTCACCGTCTTCCCGATCGCGGTGGTCGAGCAGGTCGAATCCTGGCCTGAACAGGCCGAACGCGATACCCGCTGGTTCGATTTGCCCGACGCGGCCAACAGTGTCACAGAACTGCAACTTAAAGCGCTTATTGCCGGTTTCCGCGAGCCCATCATACCGGCGAGCCTGGCACAACGTGTGCTGCCGGCATTTCGAAGCAAGGCAAGAAAGAGGGTTCCGATGGTTGCGTGGTTCCAGGCGCTGATGCCCACACAGGGGCGGTTTTTCGATCATTTCGAAGCGCATGCGGCGACGCTTGTCGCGGGCGCCGATGCGCTCGCCAAGCTGCTCCACAATGAAGGCCCGATCGCGGAGAATATCGCCGAGATCGTCAAGCGCGAGCATGAGGCGGATGATATCACCCGCGAAGTGCTGCAGGATGTGCGGCGCGTGTTCGTGACGCCGTTCGATCGTAGTGCGATCACCAGCCTGATCGGGGTGATGGACGACGCGATCGACCAGATGAACGGCACCGCCAAGTCGATCGAGCTCTACGAGGTCACAACCTTCGAACCGCAGATGCGCGACATGGCCGGCATCGTCGTCGAGGCCGCGCGGGTAACCGCCGAGGCCATCCCGCTGCTCCGCTCGGTCGGCAACAATGCGGGCCGGTTGCACGACCTGACCGCGCGATTGATCCAGATCGAGGGCCATGCTGACGATATCCATGATGCCGGGCTCAAGGCCCTGTTCAAGGCGCATGGCGCCAGCTCGCCGATGGACTTCATCGTCGGACGCGAAATCTACAGCCACCTGGAAAAGATCGTCGACCGCTTCGAGGATGTCGCGAACGAGATCCAGGGTCTCGTGATCGATCACGCTTGAACCGCCGGTGACCCTTTCCCTCCCCCTGCTGATCGGCCTGATCGGTGTCGCCCTGCTGTTCGATTTCCTGAACGGCCTGCACGACGCCGCCAATTCGATCGCCACCGTCGTCTCGACGCGCGTGCTCAAGCCGCATCATGCCGTGCTCTGGGCCGCCTTCTTCAACTTCATCGCCTTTGCGGTGTTCGGCCAGCACGTCGCGCAAACCGTCGGCACCGGAATCATCTCGACGCAGATCGTCGACGCGCAGGTCATCTTCGGCGCGCTCATCGGGGCGATCACCTGGAACGTCATAACCTGGCTCCTCGGCATCCCCTCGAGCAGCAGCCACGCGCTGATCGGCGGACTGCTCGGCGCGGGCATTGCCAAGGCGGGCCTGAGCGTCGTGGTGTGGGCGGGCGTGACCAAGACGGTCGTCGGCATCTTCGCCTCGCCCGCTGTCGGTCTCGGGCTCGCGCTGGTGCTGGTGCTGATCGTTGCCTGGAGCAGCCTCAAGCTCACCCCACTCGGTGTCGACAAGCGCTTTCGCAAGCTGCAGCTGATCTCGGCCGCCGCCTATTCGCTCGGCCATGGCGGCAATGATGCGCAGAAGACGATGGGGATCATCACTGTCCTGCTCTATTCGCAGGGCGTCTATAGCGGCGCCTTCCATGTGCCCTTCTGGGTGGTGCTCGCCTGCCAGGCGGCAATGGCGATCGGCACCATGTCGGGCGGCTGGAAGATCGTCCACACCATGGGCTCGAAGATCACCCGCCTCACGCCCGCCCAGGGTTTCTGCGCTGAAACCGGCGGCGCCATCACGCTGTTCATGGCGACCTTTGGCGGTGTCCCGGTCTCGTCCACCCATACCATCACCGGCGCGATCGTCGGCGTGGGCGCGGCGCGGCGCTTCTCGGCGGTGCGCTGGAACGTCGCGAGCAGCATCGTGATCGCGTGGTTCGTCACGCTCCCCGCCGCGGGACTGGTCGCCGCGCTAACCTATTGGATCACGGGCCTCTTCATCTAGGTTAGAACTTGATGCTGAGCGTTATCGGCACCGCGTCATTGTGGATGTCTCCGCTGGCGCGCGGAAGGAACTGGTTGAGATAGCCGGCTTCGATCTCGACCCGACGGCTCAGCGGTACGGAAATCCCGGCAAAGCTCCTCAATTGATCGAAGCCACTGCGCACGCTCGATGTCTGGTTGAGGGCAATGAAAGGCTCCACCCAGACGATCCCGGTTACATGATGTCCCAGCGGCACCGAGGCTTTCACCTGCTCGCGCACCCGCCAGTTGGTCGTATTGGCGCCGCGCTGGAAACGCTGCTCGAGCCGCGTGCGTGACGAAAAGGTGATGCCGGCGATCGATCCGGCTTTCCAGTTGAGCTGCTCGACGACCTGATCCTCAAGCCCCACGCGGCCGAGCGGCGGATAGCTGACGACATGGACATAGCCGACCCAGAGAGTCAGATCGCGGCCGATGCTGTGGCCAAGCTGAAGCCGCGTTTCCAGTTGCGATGGACCGGTGTGCTCGCGGTCCGCTCGACCAACCACCTCGCCCGAGATCGACCAGCCCTTGCCGATCGGTGCGCTGACATAGACCGTCGGCCAGGGTTGCACCTTTTTCGCATAGGCTGGAGCACTGGCGAGCGCGCACGCGGCCATCAAAGCGAGGGTGGGAAGCGGCCGCATCGGCCTCCCTCTAGTTTGTTACACTTTTATGACAACCGACAATATCGCTGCGCCTCCTCACTCAGCGCGCGATTGCCCCAACAGGTCGAGCTGCGCATCCTCGCCCGCCTGATCGAAGGTCGACAGGGTCACGCCGATCAGACGAATGCCCGCACGCAGCGGAAACAATGTCCGCACCAGCGCGATCGCCACCTCGTGCAGCGTGTCATGGTCGTTCACCGCCGAGCCCCGCGTCCGGCTCCGCGTCACGGTACGGAAATCGGCATAGCGCGCCTTCACCGTCACGGTCCGGCCGCGCCCGCCGGATTTCTCGCACCATGCCCAGACATCGTCCGCCATCGCGCGCACGCCCGCCTCGACCTGCTCGGGCTCGACCAGATCGACGTCATAGGTCGTCTCCGAACCGGATGATTTGCGCGGCTGATCGGGATTGACGCGTCGATCGTCCTCACCGCGCGCGATGGCATGGTACCAGCTGCCCGCCTTGCCGAAATGCGCCTGCAGGAAAGTCAGCTCGCGGTCGCGCAGATCGGCGCCGGTGAAGATGCCGAGCCGGTTCATCCGCTCGGCGGTCTTCGGTCCCACCCCGTGGAAACGGCCGACCGGAAGCTCGGCGACAAAAGCGGCGCCCATGCCGGGCGTGATCACGCACTGGCCATTGGGCTTGTTCTGGTCCGAGGCGAGCTTGGCCAGGAACTTGTTGTACGAGATGCCGGCTGAGGCGGTGAGGCCGGTCGTCTCGAAGATCCGCGCCCTGATCTCGGCCGCGGTCTCGGTCGCTGATGGCAGCCCGCGCAGATTCTCGGTGACGTCGAGATAGGCCTCGTCGAGCGACAATGGCTCCACCAACGGCGTATAATCATGGAAGATCGCGCGGATCTGCTGCGAGACCGCGCGATAGACATCGAAGCGATGCGGCACGAAGATCAGGTCCGGGCAACGCCTGAGCGCGGTGACCGAAGGCATCGCCGATCGCACGCCGAAGCGCCTTGCCTCGTAACTCGCCGCCGCGACAACGCCGCGCCCGGTTGCACTGCCCACCGCCACTGGCCGACCGCGCAAATCCGGATTGTCGCGCTGCTCCACCGACGCATAGAATGCGTCCATGTCGACATGGATAATCTTGCGGGTCACTGGGGTCATCGCGATCCGGGCACAAAGCTCCCTGGCCCATGGCTCGATCCCATAGCGGCTCGATCATTGGCGCCTTCGCGGGTTATAGCATCCGGCATGAGGCAGGCGACAGGCAGTTTGACGATCGAGACCCGGCGCCAGGGGTTGGTCGAGGTCACCCGGGAGATCACCTTCTGGGTGGACCGGCAAGAGATGATGACAGGCCTGCTGACAATATTCTGCCGCCACACCTCGGCCTCCCTGCTGATCCAGGAAAATGCCGCGCCTGAAGTGCGGAGCGACCTCGAAGCCTGGATCGCACGGATCGCACCCGAAGATCCGTCCGCCTATGCGCATGACGATGAGGGACCGGACGACATGCCGGCCCATCTGCGGACCGCGCTGACTCAGGTGCAGCTTTCTATTCCGCTCGTCGATCGGCACTTGGCGCTCGGCACATGGCAGGGCATCTATCTGTTCGAGCATCGCCGGCGCCCGCACCGGCGGGAACTCGCGCTGCACCTGATCGGAGAATGAATTTGGATCTGGACGCGCTGCTCTATCATTATTTCGGTACGACTGATCTGGAGACCCTCGACGAAGCGGCTATCGAACTCGGCGTCGAGCGGCTCGGCACTGCCTTCTGGACCGAGCACGAACCCGGCCGGCGCTTCGCGCTCTGGGCCCTGCTCCATGCCCTGGGTGAGGCGCCCGATCCGTCCACGGCGTTCAAGGACATGCGCGAGCGCGCGGCCGCCGAGGCCTATGCCCGTGCCGCCGGGCGGGCAGAGCAGCCCTGACTGAACAGCTGTCGCTCGCCCAGGCGCGGCGGATCGCGCTCGCGGCGCAAGGTTTCGGCGCGGCCCTGCCCGATCGGGTGGATCAGGGGCGCCTCGGGCGCATCATAGACCGGCTGTCGCTCCACCAGATCGACAGCGTCAATGTGCTTGCCCGCGCGCATTATCTCCCCGCTTTCTCCCGGCTCGGCAACTATGATTGCGGCCTGATCGATCGCGCCGCCTGGGGGCGGAAAGGTGAGCGGCGGCTGTTCGAATATTGGGCGCATGAGGCGTCGCTGCTGCCCCTCGCGCTGCAACCCTTGCTGCGCTGGCGCATGGCGCAGGCGGATCGCGGCGAGGCGGGCTGGAAATCCATGCGCGCCTTCGCCGGCGAACGCCGCGCGGAGGCGGAGGCGATCCTCACCCGGATCAGGAAGGAAGGCCCGCTCGCCGCCTCGGACTTCGAGGGCAAGGGCGGCTCGGGCTGGTGGACCTGGAGCGATACCAAGCACGCGCTCGAATGGCTGTTCTGGTCGGGTCATGTCACCACCGCCACGCGCCGCCGCAGCTTCGAGCGCGTCTATGACCTGACCGAACGCGTCATCCCGGCGCGAATCCTGTCGCTGCCGACACCCTCCGATCAGGACGCGCACCGCGCGTTGATCGAGCGCGCGGCGCGCGCCCACGGCGTCGCCACCACCACGGATCTGCGCGACTATTTCCGCCTTAAGCCCGAACAGGCGAGCGCGGCGGTGGCGACGCTGGCTGAGGAAGGCGTGCTCGTGCCCGTCGCGGTGAAGGGCTGGAGCCACAAGGCCTGGCTCCACCGCGACGCGAAACGGCCACGGCGCGTGCGCTCCGCGGCCCTGCTCGCGCCCTTCGATCCGCTGATCTGGGAGCGCGCCCGCACTGAGCGGCTGTTCGACTTCCGCTACCGCATCGAGATCTACACCCCGGCTGAAAAGCGGGTGTACGGCTATTATGTCCTGCCCTTCCTGCTTGACGACCGGATCGTCGCCCGGGTCGATCTCAAGGCCGATCGCCAGGCCTCGCGCCTGATCGCGCATCGCATCCATCTCGAGCCCGGCGCCCCGCCCGACACAATCGAGCGCCTCACCGCAGAGCTGCGCCGGATGGCGGACTGGCTGGCGCAGGAGGATGTCGCGCTCGGGCCGGTCTTGACCTAGATCATGCCCGGCCGGCCATGGCTGCTTTATCCGGTCGCCTGCGCGACCGGCCATGGTTCCGCCCGAGCCAAGGACGCTGAATGAGCCTGGAAGAGTCCCTCGAAGAATATGCCGAACCGACCTCGGTGCTAAAGCAGCTCGGCCCTGGGCTCGTCACCGGCGCGGCCGACGACGATCCCAGCGGCATCGCCACTTATTCCCAGGCCGGAGCGCAATTCGGCTTCGGCCTGCTCTGGACTTTGGTCCTCACCTATCCGTTGATGACCGCGGTGCAGCTCGTCAGCGCCCGGATCGGCCGCGTCACCGATGCCGGCCTCGCCCGCAACATGGCGAAGATCCTGCCGCGCTGGATCGTGATGGGCTTGGTCACCCTGTTGTTCGTCGCCAACACCATCAATATCGGCGCCGATCTCGCCGCGATGGGCGAGGCGGCCCAGCTGGTGGCTGGCTGGGGCGATCATGTCTTCACCTTCGTCTTCGCGATCGTCTCGTTGCTCCTGCAGATGTTCGTTCCCTATCACCGCTATTCCAACATCCTGAAATGGCTGACCCTGGTGCTGCTCGCCTATGTCGCCCTGGTCTTCATGGTCCATGTCGACTGGCTGGCGGCGGGGAGGGGCCTGGTCTGGCCGACCATCGCCGGTGTCAGCGGGGTCACCACCGTGGTCGCGATCTTCGGCACGACGATCAGCCCCTATCTCTTCTTCTGGCAGAGCTCGCAGGAAGTGGAGGAGGTCGATCAGGATGCGGCCAAGCATCCCCTGAAAGACGCGCCGGGAGAGGCGCCCGCCGAGTTCCGCCGCATCAGCCTCGACACCTTCACCGGCATGGCTGTGTCGAACCTGGTCGCGCTGGCGATCATGATCGGCACGGCGGCGACGCTCCACGCCGCGGGCAAGACCGACATCGCCACCGCCGCCGACGCGGCAAGCGCGCTGAAGCCGGTCGCCGGCCAGTTCGCTTTCCTGTTGTTCAGCCTCGGCATCATCGGCACCGGCCTGCTCGCCATTCCGGTGCTTGCCGGCTCGACGGCTTATGCGATCGGCGAAGCGCGCGGCTGGAAGGTTGGGCTCGAGCACAAGCCAAGGGAAGCGCGCGGCTTCTATGCGGTCATCGCGATATCCACGTTGCTCGGCATCGGCATCGACTGGTCGCCGATCGACCCGATCAAGGCCCTGTTCTGGAGCGCCGTCATCAACGGCGTGGTCGCGGTGCCGATCATGGCGGTGATGATGATCGTCGTCACCCGCAAATCCGCGATGGGCGACTATACCGCCTCGCTGCCGCTGCAATTCTTCGGCTGGACGGCGACCGCGGTGATGGCCGCAGCGGCAGTGGCAATGCTGGTGGTGTAAGGCGCTCAACCCGAGCGGCCAGCCCCCTAATTCGGGGACATCATACTAATTACACCGTCAGCCGGAAGCCGGCGCATGGCCGGCGGTGGAGGGTTCGAGCGTGAAATACAAAGCGAGGCTCAGGCTCTCGGCGATCCGCTCGGCCTTGGCCTGAAGCGCAGCGGCAGCGGGTGCCGCGAACAGCTCGGCCGTGGTCAGTCGCCACAGCGCGAGCCAGCGCTCGAACATCTGCGGCTCGATCCGGTCGCGATGCCGGAAATGCGCCGGCACCGGCTGGCCCTTATACTGCCCGCTTGAGAGCATCACCGACGACCAGAAAGCTGCCAGCTTTTCGAGATGCCCCGGCCAGTCGCCGATCGCGTCGTTGAACAGCGGACCGATCAGGTCATCGCGCCGCACACGATCATAGAAAAGATCGACAAGCGCCTTCAGCGAGGGGTCGTCGATATGGTCGAACTGAGTCACACGCGCTGCCTTGATCCTGCCGTTGCAGCGCGCTTACGGCGCACGGGTTCATGCGCCTATCGGGGAATATACGCATTGCCGGTGCGGGCGTGGCGAATGGTCAATTGCCAACCCTCCGCCCCTCGAGAATGGCTATAATTTGTGCCACCGCAAGTTAACGGCACGGTGCGCGCATATCGGTACGCATCAGATACGATATTTCGTAAATAAACGACAATATGACTACCATGTTACTGAGAGATAATGGATCAACTCATCTCGGCAATAACTTTCAGTTAAATACAGCTTAATGTCGTTTCCAAACAATACAGGGTCATGATGGAGCGATAGTGCCGCTCCCCGAGGCGATGTAATCGAGTCGATACTTGATACCGCCTCTATCCGCAGGGTCGCATCCCCAGATCGGGGAATTTTCATCCTGAGGAACCAACCATGACTGACCATATTCAAGACATAGAAGTGTTGGGCGATCTGCTCGGACAATCCGATGCGATGGCCAATCTGCTCCAGGCAAGGGGCAGTTTCGAAGCCGCCTATGCGGCGTTCCGCGCCGAGGATGCGGAGAAATTCCAGTCGGTGATAAGGCAGGCGAACCTGCAGCTCTATTGCGAGCGGATCTGCCACTGGATCCGCACCAAGGAATGCGTCTTCCTGTGCCTGGAGCTGGCCGGGCCGCCCGTCGCGGCAACCGGTCTCGATCCGCGCGTGCTGGCGAAAGCGATCGCCCGGATCGGCGATGATCCGAAGCTCGCAAAGCATATCGCCGATGTCCTGGTGAAGCGGGATCGTGCCGGCTTCGCCGAGATACTGAAAAAGCTCGACATCCAGCCCTATGCGCATCTCTTCTGCCACTGGCTGTGCATCATCCGCTACCGGCTGGTGTGCCGCTGGATCTGCCATGTCGGCAAGATCGAACGCCCGGTGCTGGCGGTCGAATTGCAGAATGCCGCGCGGGCCATCGCGGTGCTGTTCAAGGATGAGAAGTCGTTCCGGGCAGCGGTCGCCGCCTCCACCGCCGGCGATACGGCCAAGCTCGGTGCCGCGATCACCGCAGCGCGGCTTGGGCTGCGCTGTCATTTCGTCTGCGAATTCTTCTGTTCGTGGCGCTGCGTCCTGGTCTGCCTGACGCTGGCTCGGCCCTATCCGTTCAAAGCGATCGAAGGGCCGATGCAGATCCGCGAGGCGCATGATTTCGCCGCCGCGCTGGTCAAGCTCGCGCAGAACCCGACGGATCTGATGCGCTTCAGCACCGCCGTCGGCACCGGCAATGCCGATGCCTGGGCAGGGCTGATCAAGCAGTACAAGTTCGAAGGCTTCGCGCTTCAGCTCTGCCACTGGATCTGCGGCTGGCGCTGCGTGCGCTTCTGCAAGCTGGTCTGCGTCAACGTCTATTATCACCCATGGTTCACGCATATCGGCGATTTCGGCGTCATTGGCGGTGGCGATATCGATGCCGGGACTGGCCTTACCGTCGCCGCGCGCGGCGGCCATGGCGGCCCCGGTTTCGGCTTTTTCGACGCGATGAGCCTGCGCGGCTTCTGCCCGAAGAAGGACCCCGCCCATCCGACCGAGGATATGGCGTATCGCTTCCTGTTCCAACCCGCCGGCGCTGCGCAGCCCACCCCGATCGCGGCCGGTTTCGTCTCCGAGGTACTGGTGGGCACGCGTCTCTGCACGTGGAATGCCGATCCCAACACGCTGCAGACCGTCCGCATCCGCGGCGCCGGCCCGACGCTGACACCGCCGACCCCGACTCCCGATCCAACTCCGCCCGACCACTTCATCGTGCCTGATGCGCATGGCTGGATTGTGGTTGATCAGGCCGCCCTTGACGATGCGTTCAGCGGCTATCTGATGGGGTTCAATTCGGCAGCCGGAATCGTGCCCAATGGCGCCGCACCGACGAGCGTATTGGCCGGAACGGAGGTGCCAGTGCTGGATCAGAAAAATGGTGTCGATTGCGCGATCATCTTCGAGGCGACGCGCGTCACCACCATCGACGCAGTCAATCTCGGCGGAGCACCTGACTACACCAACCAGATCGGCAAGGTGCGGATCAACAACTGGAACGAGGTCGCATTGCTCGACCTGCTTCAGTTCCACAGCGGGGGCGGCACGCCCTGCTCGCCGCTCAGCACGGATCTCGACATCGAGTACAGTGTCGATCACGAACTGATCGCTGATTGGGGCATCAGCCTGTCGACGGCGGCGGGCGTCACACTCACCAACCCGCCACCACCGCCCTCCACCGCGCGCGGCGGCTTCGGCACCCATCATGAGGACATTTCGGCCTGGCCGACCTGCTCCTACACGGTGACGCTGACGACAAGGCGGCGGCTGACCACTGGCTTGGGCGACGATTCGAGCCGTACGACCTCGAGGACCTTCTGCATCGGCCGGCGCGTGGTGCGGCCAAGCTGAAGCTGAGGTAACGCATCCCACCCTTTCGTCCGGCACCGCCGGGCGGGAGGGTGGGATTGCGGCCCCTTAAGAAGGTGCGCGACCGCCCGGCTGAGCCCCCGTATGGAAGCAATAGGTTTCGAGATCCGACTTCGACCACTGCTCCTGCGCCGGATAGGGGCAGCGCTCGGTTGATCGCACGGGTCGAGCGGAACAAGGGTCCGTTGGACTGAAGCAATGGTGGCGCCGCCACATTCGGCAAAGCGAGAAGGCCCCCGATCAGGCTAAGCCAGTAATAGAGGCTCCGATGCTCCTGCGATTGCCTGGAAAACAGCCAGACCATAGCGGAAAGCGCGAAACCGACCACCGACGTCATCGAACACCTCTGTCCGCGCCACTGATAGCTTGGTTGCCTTGAAACTCGCTTGAGCTGAGCAGCCTGCCGGCCCCGACGACCTTCTGCACCGGCCGGCGCGCGGTTCGGTGCCGTCCTGCGAGACAGGCCCTATCCACCCCCCCGGAGCAACCCGGCTTCGGCCGTTTGGGAGGCCGCCCCGCCCAGGTCGGCGGCGGATCGTTCCAGTTTGGTTGGGGCGGCCGCGCGAGCGGTTGCGATCAATCGACGGCCGCCGCTTCGAAGCGCAATATCTCGGCCAAAGCATGCGGCCGCGTGTTCATCGCCTGGTGGCCGGCATCGATGCGGATCGTGCGGTTGACCCGGAGCCGCTCGGCGAACACCTCCTGCCAGGCCGGCAGCAGCGTGACGTCCTGCAGGCAGATCACATAGCTGGCCGGCAGTGCGGCCAGATGATCGTAGCGCCACCCCGACGTCTCATAGCTGCAGGCGGGCCAGCGATCGCTGCCGAGCTTGTCGAGAAAGTCCCGCGCTTCCTCGGGCGCCATGTCGTTGCAGAACATCATGTGATAGCGCTCGCGCGAGCCGGGCGCTGCCGTCGTCGCCAGCGCCGTCTCGCCCTCGGGCATGCTGGCGCGCCAGTTGAGCGTTGTCTGCTCGGGGAGCGGGGCGACGCAGCTCACATAGACCGCGCGCCGGAACAGCGCCGGCCGCGCTTCGAGGAGCAGCGGCAGGATCGTGCCCGCCTGCGAATGGCCGACAAGGATCACGTCGCGAAGGCCGGCCGCCTCGATATCAGCGATGAGCCCGGCGACGATTATCGGCATATCGAGCTCGTCCGTCGGGCAGTCTCGCTTCGTGCCGCAGCCGGGGATATCGAGCGCCAGCGCGCGGCCGAAGTCGCCGTCTGTCTGCAGGTGCAGCGCCGCGATGGTCTCGTCCCAAACCCAACTGCCCTGGCCGCCCCCGTGCAGGAACGCATAATCTGCCTGGCCGTGCATTGAAGCTCCACGTAGATGCGATGGGGAATGGCCTTATCAGCGCCCGCGGGAACGCTTGCAACCGCCGTCGTCTCGCTTCAGCCTCACCGGAAATGGAAGGATTTCGGATAGATTCAATGCCCCGCCTGAAACCCGCGACATGCCCTGTTTCCATTGGCATCCGCTGCGCTCGATCTCCGAAAAATCGAGGCGGGCGCCGTGAATCCACTCTCATGCGTTAAGCCGTAATGACTGCGCTCGCCTCCCTGGCATCCGACCAGCCGCCCGGCCGATACCGCCCGTCGCGCTCGCCCGCCCCGGTCATCGGCGCGATCATTGTGCAGCTGCTGATCGGCTATCTCCTGATCACCGGGCTCGCGGTCGGGCTTGGGGTCCATGTGCCGGAGGTGCTCCAGACCTTCAGCGTCAGCCCGCCGCCACCGCCGCCGCCCGTCGAACACGTCATCCCGCGCAAGCCGAAGAGCCACAAGCCCGATGGCGCTGCCTCGCCCGCCAATCTCAAGGCGAAGCCGACCGATGTGGTCGCCCCGACGCTCCCCCCATTGGTGCCGCAGCCGGTCGTCGCCGCGCCAAAGCCCGGCCCCGGCGCCGCCGCCTCAGCGGGCGCAAGCAACGTGCCCGGTCCCGGCACCGGCGCCGGCGGCCAGGGCACCGGCACCGGCAGCGGCGATCAGGGCTCGGGCGACGGCGATGGGGACGACACCCCGCCGCGCCTGCTGCGCGGCCGGATCAAGGATTCGGATTACCCAGCGGCGGTGTGGGAGAGCAGCGTTCCCCAATCGCTGCTGACCCGGCTGAGCATCGACGCGACCGGCCGCGTGTCCCACTGCGCCATCACCCGGTCGAGCGGCAATGCGGCCTATGACGCGGTCACCTGCCGCCTGGTCGAACAACGCTTCCGCTTCGCCCCCGCCCGCGATGTCCATGGCAAGCCCGTGCCCAGCTTCGCCGATGGCGAGCACGAATGGACCGGCCGTCCGCCATCTCCGGACGAGCGTGACGACTGAGCGACACGCGCGCACTGGTGATCAGCAGTTTACAGGCCGGCCTCACATCTTCTCGTGCGAATAGGCATCGCGATCATAGGCGGGCGGCTGATCAGTCGCGCTGCGATAATACAGCAACGGCACCGATAGCCTGGGGCCAGCCATGGTCAACGGCGCCACCTTGTGTTCGATCGGCCCCTCGAAGCAAACGAACAGGCCCGGTCGCGGTACGAGACGCGTTTCGCGCCCGGTGCCATCGCGAAAGACCAGGTCGCCGCCGCCATCGCGTCCGGCGCCGGTGACGAACAACACGCCGGTGACGGCAGTCATGTCGGTGTGCCAGTCGTTCCAGCCGCCGGCGCCCCGAAGAATGTTGAGCGTCATCGCCGCGCGGAGGCGATTGCTGGCGAACAACGGATAGCCGACGGCGCCAGCGGCGAATGCGCGCAACGCGCTATGATACAGCGCCCAGAGCCAGGGCAGGCGGTCCCGCAGGATGTCGCCTTCGACATTCTCGAAGAACCACGGCGTGTCGTAGGGCGGCGACGGTTCGCCGGCGATGATCATATGCCGTTCCGGTGCATCGACCAGGGCGCGGGTCGCCAGATCCCATCCGTTCGGCAACAAGCCCTGTTCGACAAGGTCGAGCGTGAAGAAGGGCGTCCATGTCACGCAAAGGGTGTAGGGTGGCACGCTGGGGCCCGCCATCGCTTTCTCGCCCGATAATTTCGGGGACACTATACTAAACTCACCCCCACCCGCACACCTACCTGACCGGGTAGCTGGCGAACCGGGCCCTTCGTGCGCACATGGTCTGCGAAGGAGTCCCCCCCATGAACACCTCGATGAACAATCCCCTTGCCCTTTTCTCGACTGCGCTCGCCGATCTCGTCGCAGCGACCGCGCCGTCGATCGTCGAGATTGCCTCCCACCGCTCGCTTGCCAGCGGGTTCGCCTGGCGCGAGAATCTGGTCGTCACCGCCGATGAAACCCTGGCTGATAGCGGCGAGATCCTCGTCGAGCTTGCCGGAGGTGAGGTCCGCTCCGCCACGCTGGTCGGCCGCGATCCGACGACCGATATCGCGCTGCTCCGGGTCGAAGGCACCCCGCTCGCGCCCGTGTCCTTCGCCGCCACGGCGCCCCGCCCTGGAGCGCTCGCACTCGCCATCGGCGCGGCGGAAAGCGCACCGCTCGTCGCGCTCGGCGCCGTCGCTACGGTCGGCGGTGCGTGGCGCTCGATGCGCGGCGGCGAGATCGCGGCGCGGATCGAGCTCGACCTGCGGCTGCGCGCGCGCGGGGAGGGCGGCCTCGCCCTCGATCCGGGCGAGGGCGCATTCGGCATGACCGTCCTCGGCCCGCGGCGCCGCGCGCTCGTCATCCCCGGTGCGACGATAGATCGGGTCGCCGCCCTGCTGCTCGCCCATGGCCACATTCCCCGTGGCTATCTCGGCCTCGGCCTGCGCGAGGTCGCGATCGATAATGAACAGGCAGGCGCGATGGTCATGGCTGTCGAACCGGGCGGACCGGGCGCCGTCGCCGGCCTCCACCAGGGCGATGTGATCACGCGCTGGGCCGGAGATCCGGTCGGCTCGGTCGCCAGGCTCCTCCACAGCCTCGGGCCCGACAGCATCGGCACGCATGTCCGCGTCGGGATCAGGCGCGGCGGGCAGGAGAGTGAGGCGGAGATCGAAGTCGGCGAGCGGCCACGCCGATGAGCGACGCTCCCGCCGGCCCGATCGCGCTCGCCCTCCGGATCGAGGGCGCGCTTGCCGACCGCCTCACCGCGCTGCTGGCGGGCGTTGCCGGCATCCGGATCGTCACGGATGGCGATGCGGCGGACGTGGTGGTCTCGGCTGCGGGTGCCGATGCCGAAACCCTCACCCAGCCCCTCTCGCAACCCCTGACGGCGCGCGAGCGAGAGGTCGTCGCCTTGCTTGCGGAGGGCCTCTCCAACAAGGAGATCGCGCTCCGCCTCGGCATCGCTCCCGACACCGCCAAGTTCCACGTGGCGCGCGTGATCGACAAGCTCGACGCAACAGGCCGCACCGACGCCGTCGCCCACGCCGCCCGCCGCGGCGTCATCCATCTCTGAGGGTGTGATGGCTTTGGCTTGGGTCCGCCCCTCCCCTTCAGGCGCGCCGGGTCGGCCATGCCCCCGGCATGGCCTGAAGAGCGCGGGGCGCTCTTCACCCGGCACGGGGTTAGGGGTGAGGGCGTGCGTCTGCACGCTCAAAAAGACTCGTCTCACCAAGCACCGGAGCGTCGACC
>Ga0307508_10003187_pt1 | contig 16777 bp, 13 predicted proteins | sample 9_EM_MG_FD_203089 | JGI IMG/M metagenome (GOLD analysis project Ga0307508, IMG submission 203089) | Populus trichocarpa ectomycorrhiza microbial communities from riparian zone in the Pacific Northwest, United States - 9_EM | ecosystem: Host-associated > Plants > Roots > Unclassified | place...
TGAATCCGCGCCCTGCTCACGGGCACGAGCTACCTCGACACCGACCGGCGCGTGCGCGTCATCCGCCCCTACCTGGACGAGGCATCGGACGCGCTCGGCGAGACGATCCACCTGGCCCGGTTCGACAGCCCGAACGTCGTCTACCTCGCCACCCGCGAGTCCCACGAGTACCTGCGCACCATCAGCCGGGTCGGCCGCCGCGTACCGGCCTACGCGGGCGCGCTCGGCAAGTCGCTGCTCGCCGAGCGCGCGGACGACGAACTTCCCCTGGACGAGGGAACGTTGATGTCCCTCACGGCGAACACCCACACCAGCCGCGCCACACTCCTCGCCGATCTGACCGGAGTGCGCGAGCGCGGCTACTCCATCGACCGCGAGGAGACGGTGACCGGCATCGCCGGCTTCGGCTTCGCCCTGCGCTACGACACCCCCGCCACCGACGCCATCAGCTGCTCGGTTCCGGTGGCCCGGCTCACCCCGGAGCACGAGGTCCGTATCGTCGCCGTGATGCGGGAGACCCGCGCGAAGATCGAGGCCCGACTGCCGCCCGTCACCGGCACACCGGACTGGCGCTGAGCGCCCCGTCGGCCGGCTGCCGTGTCCTGCGGTCAGAGGTCGAGAAGGTCCCGTGTGCGCACGGGAAGGCCGGTCTCGAAGGAACGGTTCGCGGCATGCTCGCCAGGTGGCCGACCGGGGCGGTCGGACGGCCGATCAGTCGGGACGACCGGGTCGGGACGCGCTCTCACACGGGCTGGAGCGAGGCCGCCGCGTTGCCGGAGGACAACTCGTAGGCTGCCAGCAGGCGTTCGGTGTCGGCCATCTGGCGGAGCCAGCCGTCTCGTACGACGTCGATGCCGGTCTCTGGCTCCTGGAGGGACGCGAGGTACTGGGCGAGGGGCGCTCCGGCCGGGCCCGCCTGTTCGTGCAGCTCGATCATCTTGGCCACGAGCTTGGTCTGCGTGCCGTAGACCGGGATCTGGGGGCCGCGCGGGGCGATGAGGCCGATGAAGTACAGCTTCTCGGCGGTCTCGGTGACGATGCCGCCCGCGTAGCGGACCGGTGCTCCCGCGGTCCAGGGGAAGAGGGAGTCGTCGAGGAAGGGCAGCCGGACGTTGAAGCCGGTGGCCCACAGGATGGTGTCGTAGTCGCGGGCCGTGCCGTCGCTGAAGTGGACGGTGTTGCCGTCGAAGCGCTCGATGCCCGGGCGGACGGTGATGCGGCCGTGGTGGATCCAGTAGAGGAGAAGGTCGTTGACGACCGCGCGGCCCTCGGCGAGGCTCGCGCCCTCGGGGGCGGGCATACCCGGGTACGCGTTCCAGTCGCCGATCGACAGCCGGGCCATCAGCCGGTTGATCAGATCCTGCTCGTGCGGCGCGAACTCGGCCAGGAACGGCACCTGTTGGCGGGGCACACCGAAGTAGGTCTTCGGCTGGAACCACGAGCCGTGCCGGATGACGATGTCGGCGTCCAGCCGGTGCTGGGCGACGTCCACGGCCAGGTCACAGCCGGAGTTGCCCGCGCCGACGACCAGGATGCGGTCGCCCTCCAGGTCGGAGGTGTTGCGATATGACCCCGAGTGGATCGTCTTGCCGGTGAACTCGCCGGGGATGTCCGGGATCCTGGGGTCCCAGAGGTGGCCGTTGGCGACGAGGACGCCATCGTAGATCTCGTCGTCCCCGGCGGAGGTCGTCACCCGCCAGCCGTACGAACCCGTCCGTGCGTCCGCGATTCCCTCGGGGGCCTCGACGGGCTCGACGCTCGTCACCGCCGTACCGAACCGGATGATCTCGTAGAGGCCGTGCTCGCGGGCGTACGACTCGATGTAGGCGCGGACCTGGTCGCGGCGCGGGAAGTGCGGGTAGCCGGCCGGCATCGGGAAGTCCTCGAACGCCGTCGTGTCGCGCGAGGTGATGAGGTGGAGGGCGTCGTAGTCGGTGTGCCAGTGGCCGCCGACCCGGTCGGACTTCTCGAAGCAGTCGACGTCGTGGCCGCTTCGGCGGAGCTGCTGGAGGGCGGAGACGCCTGCGGCGCCGGCGCCGATGACGCAGTAGCGGGGCATGGGGATTCCCTTCGTGGACGGGATCCGTGCGGGGCGCGAGGAGGATGGCCAAAGTATTGACAGCGGTCCTGCTCCAGGTGAAGGCACGATTTTGCGGAATGCCCATAGGCGTTCCCTATGGCTGGGCTCCCTAGGGCTGCGAGGCGCTCCCCAGACGTGCCAGGTGTTTCACGGCCAGCTCCATCAGTACGCGGGTGGCGGGGGAGAGGTGGGCCTCGCGCCGGGTGACGAACGCGAACGTCTCGTGCAGCGGTGGGTCCAGCGAGACCGTGTGCAGACGGTCCAGGTAGCCGAGGGAGCGGGCGAGGGGCAGGGAGATGACGGCGTCGCCGACCCCGCGGGCGGCGAGGTCGAGGGCCAGCGCCGGGGACTCGACCTCGACCGCCGGGGTGAGGGAGACGCCCGCCTTCTGCGCACGTTCGAGGAGCTGACGCCGGGTGGGGTCGGCGTTGCCCCAGCGGGCCTCGGGGAGGATGAGCGGCGCCTGCGCCAACTGCTCGTCCGTGGGCGGCTCGGTGATCCGCGAGGTGCTGAGGTAGACGACCTCGCAGGTCCATACGACGGTGCTGACGTCCAGGCCTCGGTCGTCCACCGGCAGTGCGACGAGCCCCGCCTCCAGCGTGCCCTCCCGGACGGCGTCCGCGACCTCGGAGGAGTTCAGCCCCACGACACGGACCCGCACCTGCGGATACCGGGCGTGGAAGTCGGCGATCAGGTCGCCCAGCAGCAGGTGCTGCGCGCTGCTGAACGTGCCGAACGAGACGGTGCCGCCGGTCAGCGTCCGCACCCCGCGCACCGACTCCTCCGCCTCCTTCGCGGCGGCCAGCGCGTGCTGGGCGCGGGGCAGCAGCAGGTGGCCGGCGTCGGTCAGCACGAGCTTGCGGTTGGTGCGGACGAACAGCGGGACGCCGAGGGAGTGCTCCAGGCGCCGGATCTGCTCGGACAGGCTCGGCTGGGCGATGTACAGCGCCTCGGCCGCGGCGGAGAAGGAGCCGTGCTCGACCGCGGCGAGGAAGTAGGTCAACTGCTGGAGTGTCATCGCGCCGCCTGCCGAAGAGCGTTTGCCGGTGGGTGAGTGGGTGAGTGTGTGAGTGGCTGAGCGTGTGAGTGGCTGAGCCAGTCCGTGGGTGAGCGTGTCAGTGGCTGAACCAGTTCGTGGCTCGGCCAGTCCATGGTCGAGCCTGCCAAAGGCTGAGCCTTGAGGAACCCCGGAACTTCGAGGGTTCACCAATCCCTCAAGGGGTCCTCATACTCACCGCAAGCGCTGAGGCGGTCAACGGTCGTACGCACACCGCAGTCGTCGGACCCGGACCTCCCCGCACCCTCACGCTCCGGTTTCACGCACCGCTCTCTCCCACCGGAGGTTCCCCCGTGCTGCAACCCCCCGAGCAGGCTCCGACATCGGTTCCGGACGAGGGTGCGGACGGCAAGCTCCGCCGCACCATGTCCCTTCAGCAGGTCCTCTTCCTCGGCGTCGGCGGCCAGATCGGCTCCGGCTGGCTGTTCGCGATGCTGTACGCCGCCGGTGCCGCAGGCCCTGCCGCGATCATCTCCTGGCTCATCGGCGGCGCCCTGATCATGCTGATCGCGCTGGCGTGGATGGAGGTCGGCTCCGCTCTGCCCCGCAGCGGCGCCATCGTCCGCTACCCCTACCTCACCCACGGCGGCCTCACCGGCTGGATCATGGGCTTCTCGTACTGGATCGCCAACATCTCGCTCCCCGCGATCGAGGCCCTCGCCGTCATCACCTACCTCGGCGACGCCTTCTCGGGCCTCGGCATGCTGGAGGTGAAGGACGGTGTCTCCGTACTGACCTGGCCGACCGGCATCTTCACCGCCATCGGTCTGATGGTGCTCTTCTACTTCATCAACGCCTTCGGCGTACGGCTGCTCAGCGAGGCCAACCGCTGGGTGACCTGGTGGAAGATCATCGTCCCGTCGGCGACGTTCGTCCTGCTCCTCTTCGTCTTCAACTCCTCCAACTACACCGCCCACGGCTTCTTCCCCGGTGGCGGCGGTTCGGTCTTCGAGACGGTCGCGGTCTCCGGCATCGCCTTCGCGCTGATGGGCTTCCGCGGTGTCATCGACTTCAGCGGCGAGGTCGTCAACCCGCGCCGTACGATCCCGCTGGGCACGGTCGGCTGCGTACTGATCCCGCTGGCCGTCTATCTGGCACTCCAGATCGCCTTCATCGGCGCCGTCAACTGGGGCGACGCCGGCATCTCGGTCGGCGACTGGTCGGCCCTCGGCGGCAGCAACTGGGCGGACGGCCCGCTGCTGCACGCGCTGCGCGCCTCCTCCCTGGCCGCACTCGGCGCCTTCGCGACCGTCCTCCTCATCGACGCCATCGTCTCCCCGGGCGCGGCCGGCTACATCTACCTCGGCACCGCCGCCCGCGTCGGCTTCGGCCTGAGCGTCCACGGCTACCTGCCCAAGGCGTTCCAGAAGACCAACAAGCACGGCATCCCCTGGGTGTCCACGGTGGTCACCTTCGTCGTCGGCTGCGTCTTCTTCCTCCCCGCGCCGAGCTGGTACCGCCTGGTCGGCTTCATCAGCGCCGCGATGGTGCTCAGCGCTCTGATGGCCGCCGTGTGCCTGCCGGTGATGCGCCGTCACGCCCCTTCCCTGCCAAGGCCGTTCGTGCTCCGCCAGCCCAAGCTGTGGGCGCCGCTGGGCTTCCTCGCCGCCGCCGCGATCATGTACTGGGCCGGCTACGTCACCCTGGTCAACCTCACCGTCGTCACGTTCGCCGGGCTCGCGGTGTACGGCGCGCACTACGCCCCGCACCGCGGCTGGATACCCCGCCGTACCGGTCTCGCCATGAGCGCGGTCTACCTGGCCGCCTGGTTCTACGTCACCGACAAGGGCGGTTGGTTCCTCGCCACCGGCACCGAATCGGCCCACGGCAGCTGGTCGTTCACCGTCTACTGCGCCGCGAGCACGGCCGTGGTCGTCGCGTACGTCGCCGTCGTGTGGTGGCTGGCCGACGCCGAGGGCAGGCAGCACACCCGCGCCGGCTTCTGGCTGGTCTTCCTGCTCCTGGCCACGCTTCCGGTGTCGTATGTCGGTGAGTTCGGGCCGGTGAAGGACCTCGCGTTCCCGGTCGGCACCCTCATGGAACTGGCCGTCGCCCTCGTCGCCTACTACTGGGGCGTCGCCTCCGGCTTCGGCACCGAGGAACTGCACAAGCAGGTCGCGCTGGAGGTCAACCGCGAGGCAGCCGAAGCCGCGGCCGTGTCCCGGCCCGCAGCCGAGGCCGTGGCGGCCGACTGAGCCGGCTCCACCTCCGACCTCCGACCCTCGTCCCCTCCGACCCCCGGGCCGTGACCGGGAATCCGTTCCGGCCCGGGTCCGCCCCACAGATCCGCACCCGCACCCCTCACCCGAGGAGACCCCTTGAGCGCGACCTCGAACACGTCCTTGAGTACGTCCGCCACCGCGTCGGCCGGTGCCCGGCTGTCCGGCAGGACCGTGCTGATCACCGGGGCGGCCCGCGGCCAGGGCGCCTCGCACGCCGAACGCCTCGCCTCCGAAGGCGCCCACGTTCTGGCCTGCGACGTCCTCGACGACGAGGGCAAGGCCACCGCCGCCCGCCTCCAGGAGGCCGGGCTCGACGTGGAGTACCTGCACCTCGACGTCACCTCACCCGGCGACTGGGCGGCAGCCGTCGAACAGGCCCGCACGGCGACCGGGCGCCTGGACGTGCTGGTCAACAACGCCGGGATCATCCACGTCAACCCGCTCCTCGAAGAGCGCCCCGAGGACTGGAACGCCACGCTCGCTGTCAACGTCACCGGCGCTCTGCTCGGCATCCAGGCGGCCGTACCCCTGATGCATTCGGGCGGCGGCGGCTCGATCATCAACACCGCCTCGATCTTCGGCGTGGTCGGTGCCGTCGGATACGTCGCCTACTGCGCCAGCAAGGGCGCCCTCATCGCGCTCACCAAGACCGCCGCCCTGGAACTCGCCGCCGACGGCATCCGCGTCAACGCCCTCTGCCCCGGCGGGGTCAGCACCCCGATGAACGAGAACGAGAAGGAAGGCGGCGTGATCCCGCAGACCCCGATGGGCCGTCGTGCCCACGTCCGGGAGATCTCCGGAGCCGTCGCCTTCCTCGCGTCCGACGACTCCAGCTTCACCACCGGAACGGAGATGATCATCGATGGCGGCTTCCTCGCCCACTGAGCCCTCTACGACCGTGCGGTCGACGGCTCTGGTGACCGGCGCCGCCAGCGGCATGGGCCGAGCCGTCGCGGAGCGGTTCCTCGCGGAGGGCTGGGCCGTCCTCGGGGTGGACCGCGACGCGGAGGCCCTGGACAAGGCGGCCGCGGAACTGGGCCCGGCCTTCCGCCCGGTACCGGTGGACATCACGGACCGGGCGGCCCTGGCCGGGGCACTCGGCACTCCGGAGGGTCTGCGCGCGGTGGTCAACGCGGCAGGCATCTACCCGCCCACCCTCCTCACCGACTACGACGAGACGACGTACCGGCGGATCTTCGACGTGAACGTCCTCGGCACCCTCAACGTGACCGCCGAAGCCGTCCCCGCACTCCGTGCCGCCGGCGGCGGTGCGGTCGTCAACTTCGCCTCCATCGACGCCTTCGCGGTATCCCCGGGCCAGTTGATCTACAGCGCCTCCAAGGCGGCCGTGGTCTGCCTGACCCGTTCCCTCGCCCAGGAACTCGGGGCCGACGGCATCACCGTCAACGCGGTCGCCCCCGGCTGGGTCGACACCCCGGGAACGCGTGCGGGAGGCCGGATGGAAGAGGCCGTGGCCGCGATCCCACTGGGCCGGGCCGCCCAGCCGGAGGAGATCGCCGACTGGGTCTGGAAGCTGTGCCACGGCACGTATCTGACCGGCGAGACGCTGGTCGTCAGCGGTGGCCTGACGGTTCGCTGAAGGCCACGACGGAGGGCGCCGCGGACGCCGTACGCCCTCCGGCGAGCAGTCGAAACGTCGGTTGAGGTGAGTGGGGGGAGGGGGGCTGGTCGCCGCCTTCGCGGCCCGTGCCGACAAGGCCGCGCCCCGGGCACCGCGCGGCGGGCTACTGCTTCGCTCGGACCAGCCCGGCGTCGTACGCCGTGATCACGGCCTGGACGCGGTCGCGGGCGCCGATCTTGGCGAGGATCCGGCCGACGTGCTTCTTCACCGTGGACTCGGTGAGGACGAACCGTTCGGCGATCTCCGTGTTGGTCCAGCCCTGGCCGATGGCGACCAGGACCTCCCGTTCGCGGTCGGTGAGGGTCTGAAGCCGGGGGTCCAGGGGGCCGGGTTCCTGCGGTGCGGGGGCGTCGGCTGGTGCGAGGACCTGGTGGGCGTAGGCGTCCAGGAGGCGGCGGGTCAGGCGGGGGGCCACGACGGCGTCGCCGGTGGCGACCGCGTGGATGCCGGCGACGAGTTCCTCGGGGCGGGCGTCCTTGAGCAGGAAGCCGCTCGCGCCGGCCCGCAAGCCGTCGTAGGCGTACTCGTCGAGGTCGAACGTGGTCACGATGAGGACGCGGGTCCGGCCGCCGTCGGCGACGATGCGGCGGGTCGCCTCGATGCCGTCCATACCGGGCATGCGGATGTCCATGAGGACGACGTCGGGGCGGAGTTCGGCTGCCATGCGGACGGCCTCCGCGCCGTGCGCGGCCTCCCCGACCGGGGTCAGGCCCGGCGTCCCTTCGAGGAGCATGCGCACGCCCATGCGCTGGAGGGGCTGGTCGTCGGCGATGAGGACGGTGGTCATGGCAGCTGCTCTCCCGAGGGCGCCGGAGCGGGTGCGGAGGGTGCGTCGAGTACGACGTCCACGAGCCAGCCGTGGCCGGTGTCGCGCGGTCCGATGACGACGGTGCCGCCGTACATGGCGGCCCGCTGGCGGATGCCGACGAGGCCGTGGCCGGGCCCGTCGGCCCGTGGGCCGGGGGGGACGCCGGTGTCGACGACTTTGATGCGCACCGTTTCTCCGTCGGTGGCGACGGTGACCTCGGCGGAGGCACCGGCCCCCGCGTGCTTGAGGGTGTTGGTCAGGGATTCCTGGACGACGCGGTACACGGTGAGCTGGACGCCGCTGCCCAGCTGGTCGAGATCGCCCACCGTCCGGTAGGTCACGGGCAGCCCGGCCGCACGTACCCGCGCCAGCAGGGCGTCCAGGTCCTGGATGCCGGGCTGCGGGCTGAGCGGGCCCGCGCCCTCCTGTTCCTCGCGCAGGACGCCCAGCACCCGGCGGAGTTCGCTCATGGCCTGGCGGCCGGTGTCGCCGAGGATGCGCAGCGCCTCGGCCGACTGTTCGCCCCGGTTGGCGGCGAGGGTCGCGGCGCCGTCGGCGACGCTGACCATGACGGAGAGGTTGTGGCCGACGATGTCGTGCATCTCGCGGGCGATACGGGAACGTTCGGCGGCGGCGGTCAGCTGGACACGCTGGTCGTGCTCGATCTCCAGGCGCCTGGCACGGTCCTCCGACGCCGCGAGGTAGAGGTGGCGAATGCGGAGCGTCAGCCCGATGGTGACGGCCGCCGTCGCCGTGCCCAGCATGAAGAAGAGGCCCAGGAGCGGGTGTTCGACGGGGGCCAGGAGGCAGACCGCCACCGTCAGGTCCGTCGCGGTCAGCGCGGCGGCCCAGCCCAGGGCCCGCAGGGATCCGTACCGGGCGAGGCAGTAGAGGGCGATCAGCGCACCGATGCCGGTCGGCTGCCACACGCCCAGCGACCACTGGGCGAGCGAGATCAGCGCGATGGTGAAGTAGGTGACGGCCGGGGCCCTGCGACGCCACCACAGCGGCACGATGAGCGCGACGGCGAAGAGGACCAGCACCGCGGTCGGCAGCTCGACACGGTCCACCGTGTCCCCGAAGGGTCCGCGGTCGTCGGGGGAGAACACGTCGGGCAGGCTGATCAGGGCGACGGCGAGGACGACCGCGGTGTCGAGCAGCCACGGATGCCGCTGGTCCAGTCGGCGCCGGGTGCTTTGGCCGCGCAGCATGCGGCCGAGGAGCGGGTGCGCCCAGGCGGCGTCGAGCCCGGGGGACGGTGTGGCGGCCGTCTCCCGGGCGGTGTCCGTGGCGGCTGCCGCGGGTTCCGGGCTCATGATCCCCATTGTCCTCGTTCCGGCCTCGCATCGATCGCGTTCCGGCCTCGCACCGGCCTCGCACCGGCCTCGTATCGGCCGCGTTCCGGCCGGTCAGACGTCGGTCCTGCGGAGCCGGTAGGCCGCTCCGGCGAGGGTCAGGGCCACCCAGCCGGCGAAGACCGCGAGCCCGGCCCCGGGCGAGAGGGCGTCCGAGGACTGGTGCAGGGCGTACATCGCGGAGCCGGCGTTGCTGGGGAAGTACGGGTTGATGTTGTCGTAGAGGGAGTCGGGCAGCAGCGAGGCCAGGCCCGGGAGGATGAGCAGGACGCCGACCAGGACCGCGATCGCCCCGGCGCTGGAGCGCAGCAGCACGCCGAGGGCCACGCCGGCCACGGCGACGAGGGCGAGGTAGAGGCCCGCGCCGGCCAGGCTGCGCAGCACACCGTCGTCGCTCAGGGACAGGGCGATCTTCTCGCCGTCCAGGCCGAGCGTGCCCAGCTGGAACGCGGTCAGGGCGCCGATCGTGGTGAGGACCAGGGCGACGGTTCCGATGACGGCGGCCTTGGACCACAGGACGGGCAGTCGGCGCGGTACCGCGGTGAGGGTGGAGCGGATCATGCCGGTGGTGTACTCGCCGGCCGACAACAGCACCCCGAGCACGCCGATGGCCAGCGACGCGAAGGTCACGCCGAGCAGGGCGAGGCTGACCGCGTCCTGCTCGCCGGAGCCCGGGCCCCCGGACGGGCCGTCGGAGGCGACGTCGGGGCTGTAGGTGGCGGAGGCGATCGCGCCGAGGGCGACGAGCAGGACGACGGCGACGCCCAGGGTGATCCAACTGGAGCGCAGGGACCAGAACTTGGCCCACTCCGAGCGCAGGACCCGGACGCCGGTCACCTTGTAGGCCGCCGAGGGAGCGGAGGGCGCGACGGGCGCCGGGAGGTCGGTGACAGTCATCAGGCGGCCTTTCGTTCGGTGTCGGCGCCGGCGCTGTGGTACTCGACGGCGTCGTGGGTGAGCTGCATGAAGGCCTCTTCCAGGGAGACGGCCTGCGGGGTGAGCTCGTACAGGGCCACCCCGTGCTGGGCGGCGATCGCCCCGATCTCCCGGGCGCCACGCCCGCTGACCAGCAGCTCCTCGGCGGAGGAGGAACTGATCACGACGTCGGGCCCGGCCAGCAGCGAACGCAGCCTCCTGGCCTCGGTGGTGGCGACCCGGACGCCCCCGCCGCCGGCCTCCCGGGTGAAGTCGTCGACCGTGGTGTCGGCGAGCAGCTTGCCGCGTCCGATGATCACCAGGTGGTCGGCGATCAGCGCGGTCTCGCTCATCAGGTGCGAGGAGAGCATCACCGCCCGGCCCTCGTCGGCCAGCCCGCGCAGCAGGTTGCGCACCCACAACACGCCTTCCGGGTCAAGGCCGTTGACGGGTTCGTCGAGCATGACGATCGCCGGGTCGCCGAGCAGGGCCGCGGCGATGCCGAGCCGCTGGCCCATGCCGAGGGAGAAGGCGCCCACGCGCTTGCCGGCCACGCTGGTCAGGCCGGCCAGCTCGATGACCTCGTCCACCCGCTGCCGCGAGATGCCGTGGGTGTAGGCGAGCGCCATCAGGTGGTTGAACGCGGTGCGCCCCGGGTGGACGGACTTGGCCTCCAGCAGCGTCCCGATCTCGTGCAGCGGCGCGGCGTGACTGGCGTAGGAACGGCCGGCGACGGAGACCGAGCCCGCGGTGGGGGAGTCCAGGCCGACGATCATGCGCATGGTGGTCGACTTGCCCGCGCCGTTGGGGCCGAGGAAGCCGGTCACCTCACCGGGCTTGACGGTGAAGCTCAGGTGGTCGACGACCGTCTTGTCCCCGTACCGCTTGGTCAACTCGTGCGCTTCGATCATGGGAGTGGGCCTTCCTGCCTGGTGCTCGGCCTGCCTGGGACGCGGTCTGCTTGGGATGCGGTCTGCCTGGTGCTCGGCCTGCTTGGGACTTGGCCGCGGACGCGCCGCGGTGTCTGCTTTCGAAGCTACGAGAGCGGCAGGTCCGGTTCCTGGGACCACAGGAGGCACTTCGGCGCCCGGGTGGTACCGGGGTACACCTCGGGCGGCCTGCGCCGATACGTCTCAGGGATGACAGGCGCTCCGCGGGCATGCGGGAGAGCCGGGGATCTCTCCCCGGCCCCGGCCCTCCTGAGCGCGACTGCGTGCCGATGGTCAGAAGAGGCCGTTCCCGCGGGGGAGTTCGGCCGGTACGGGCACTCCCCCTTCTGATCCCGCCGTCCCCGCGACGCCCTATCGATGATTTACTAGGACGTCCTAGTATTTCTTGTGCCGGTGTTCCGGTACTCCGGTGTTCCTCAGCCCTGCCCGGGAAGGCGCCCCATGAACGCGTTGTACCGCCCCCTGCACCCTGTCCGGCTGGTCACGGCCTCGGCCCTGTTCGACGGGCACGACGCGTCGATCAACATCATGCGGCGGATCTTCCAGTCGCAGGGCGCCGAGGTGATCCACCTCGGCCACAACCGCTCGGTGCGGGAGGTCGTGGACGCCGCACTGGAGGAGGACGCGCACGGTGTGGCCGTCTCGTCCTACCAGGGCGGGCACGTCGAGTACTTCGAGTACCTGGTCGAGTCGCTGCGTGCGCAGGGCGCGGACCATGTCCGGGTGGTGGGCGGCGGGGGCGGCGTCATCGTGCCCGAGGAGATCACCCGGCTGCGCGGCAGCGGAGTGACCATCTTCTCCCCGGAGGACGGACAGCGGCTGGGCCTGGCCGGGATGGTCAACTCGGTGGTGCGGGACTGCGACTTCGACCTGTGGGAGGGCAGGCCCGCCGATGCGGCCGCCGTCCTGGCGGGCGACCGGTTCGCGATCGCCCGCGCCGTCACGGGTGCCGAACTGGGCGAGCTGCCCCCGGAGTTCCTGGAGCAGCTGCGCTCCTCGGCGGCGGCGCGGACGGTGCCGGTACTGGGCATCACCGGCACCGGCGGTTCGGGAAAGTCGTCGCTGACGGATGAGTTGGTGCGCCGCTTCCGGGTCGACCAGCAGGACAAGCTGCGGATCGCGGTGATCGCGGTCGATCCGACCCGGCGCCGAGGCGGCGGCGCGTTGCTGGGCGACCGGATCCGGATGAACTCCCTCGACGGGAACCGGGTGTTCTTCCGCAGCCTGGCCACCCGTGGCAGCCGTGAACTGCCCGAGCACCTGTCCGACGTGATCGACGTCGTGAAGTCAGCCGGCTTCGACCTGGTGATCGTGGAGACGCCGGGCATCGGCCAGGGCGACGCGGCGATCGTGCCGTTCGTCGACACCTCCCTGTATGTGATGACGCCGGAGTTCGGCGCCGCCTCGCAGCTGGAGAAGATCGACATGCTCGACTTCGCCGACGTCGTGGCGATCAACAAGTTCGAGCGGCGCGGCGCCAAGGACGCCCTGCGGGACGTGGGCCGCCAACTGGTCCGCAACCGCGAGGCGTTCGGCAAGAAGCCCGAGGACATGCCGGTGTACGGCACCTCCGCGGCCACCTTCAACGACGACGGCGTCACCGCGCTCTACCAGCACCTCAAGGCCGACTTGGCCGAACGCGGCCTGCCGCAGTCGGAGAGCACCCTCCAGCCGGTCGACGTGCGCCACTCCTCCGGCATCCGGCAGGTGGTCCCCGCGGACCGGGTGCGCTACCTCGCCGAGATCACCGACACGGTCCGCGCCTTCCACACCGAGACCGTACGGCTGGCCGAGGCGGCCCGGCGGGTGCAGCGCCTGGAGGCCGTCGAGGGCGAGCTCGTCGAGGTCGGCTCCGACGCCGAGAACGTGCGGTCACTGCTCAAGGAGGCGCGTCGGCAGCTGCCGTACGAGATCACGCAGCAGATCGAGAACTGGCCCGCGGTCGTCGCCTCCTACTCCGGCGACGAGCAGGTGGTGAAGGTCCGCGACCGGGAGATCCGTACCAAGCTGACCCGCGAATCCCTCTCCGGCAACAAGATCCCCCGCGTCGCCCTGCCCCGCTTCACCGACCACGGCGAGCTGGTGCGGTTCTGGCGCGCGGAGAACCTGCCCGGCCACTTCCCCTTCACCGCCGGGGTGTTCCCCTTCAAACGCGATGGCGAGGACCCGGCCCGGATGTTCGCCGGCGAGGGCGACCCGTTCCGCACCAACCAGCGCTTCAAGCTCCTCTCCGAGGGCCAGCCGGCCACCCGGCTGTCCACCGCCTTCGACTCCGTCACCCTCTACGGCCGCGACCCCGACGAACGCCCCGACATCTACGGCAAGGTCGGCACCTCCGGCGTCTCGGTGGCCACCCTGGAGGACATGAAGGCGCTCTACGACGGCTTCGACCTGGTCGCGCCCACGACCTCGGTGTCCATGACGATCAACGGACCCGCGCCGACCATTCTTGCGTTCTTCCTCAACACCACGATCGACCAGCGGATCGAGAGGTTCCGTACCGAGGAGGGCCGCGACCCGTCCCCCGAGGAGACGACCGCACTGCGCGCGCACGCGCTGGCCAACGTCCGCGGCACCGTGCAGGCGGACATCCTCAAGGAGGACCAGGGCCAGAACACCTGCCTGTTCTCCACCGAGTTCAGCCTGCGGATGATGGCCGACATCCAGGAGTGGTTCATCGAGCAGAAGGTCCGCAACTTCTACTCGGTGTCCATCTCCGGCTACCACATCGCCGAGGCCGGGGCGAACCCCATCAGCCAGCTCGCCTTCACCCTCGCCAACGGATTCACCTACGTGGAGGCCTACTTGGCGCGCGGGATGCGCATCGACGACTTCGCGCCCAACCTGTCGTTCTTCTTCTCCAACGGCATGGACCCCGAGTACTCCGTCCTCGGCCGGGTCGCCCGCCGTATCTGGGCCGTCGCGATGAAGGAGAAGTACGGCGCCAACGACCGGTCGCAGAAGCTGAAGTACCACGTCCAGACCTCCGGACGCTCCCTGCACGCCCAGGAGATGGACTTCAACGACATCCGCACCACCCTCCAGGCGCTCATCGCGATCTACGACAACTGCAACAGCCTGCACACCAACGCCTACGACGAGGCGGTCACCACCCCCACCGCGGAGTCCGTACGACGGGCCCTGGCGATCCAGCTGATCATCAACCGGGAGTGGGGCCTGGCGATGAACGAGAACCCCCTCCAGGGCTCGTTCGTCATCGACGAACTCACCGACCTCGTCGAGGCGGCCGTCCTGGAGGAGTTCGAGCGGATCAGCGAACGCGGCGGTGTGCTCGGCGCCATGGAGACCGGCTACCAACGCGGCCGTATCCAGGACGAGTCGATGCTCTACGAGCAGCGCAAGCACGACGGCACCCTGCCCCTGATCGGCGTCAACACCTTCCGCAACCCCCACGCCGACACCGCCGAACCCGGCGTCATCGAACTCGCCCGCGCCACCGAGGAGGAGAAGCACTCCCAGCTCGCGCGCGTCCGGGACTTCCAGGCCGGCCACCAGGAGCCGGCCCACGCCGCGCTCGCCGCCCTCAAGGACGCGGCGATCGGCGGCCACAACGTCTTCGCCGTACTCATGGACGCCGCCCGCGTCTGCTCCCTCCAGCAGATCACCGACGCCTTCTTCGAGGTCGGCGGCCAGTACCGCCGCAACGTCTGACTCAGTCCCCGCCTTCAGACAGGACCCAGGCTCGCCAGACCGTGCCGTAGCCCGGCGTTCGGCGTGTGCCGTGCCCGGTTGCCAGGGAGGTCCGGTTCGGCGACGACGGCTTCGGTGAGCGGGTCCACGGTCGTGAGCATGACGGGGTGACCTGTCGAGCCAGCCCGCTGACATGTCTGCCGGGCGTCCGCCGGACCTGGACCCCTGGATCCGTCGAGCTCAAACGAGCGGCGGGCGTCGAGCGGCCGGCACCGGAGTACGGTGGCGGTACCGAGCGCACCTCGCATGCCGTCATCCATTTCGGCGTCGCCCTCGGGGAACGGCAATGCCGGAGCGCATCGCGCCCGGTCGGAAATGAGCCGCCCCACATGAGCCTGATGAGTCTCGGAGTACTCGCCTCCTCCCGCAAGGAGAACGAGTTCCGGCTGCCGCTGCACCCCCGCCACCTCGACCGGATCGCCCCGGACATACGGGAGAGAATCTTCCTCGAACAGGGCTACGGCGAACGGTTCGGCGTCGCCGACGAAGCGCTGCGCCCCCTCGTAGCGGGCCTGCGCTCCCGCGAGCGACTCCTCGCCGAGTGCGACATCGTGCTGCTGCCCAAACCGATGCACGACGACATGGCCGAACTGCGCGACGGCCAGGTGCTGTGGGGATGGCCGCACTGCGTGCAGGACGAGAAGACGACCCAGATCGGCATCGACAAGCGGCTGACCCTGATCGCCTGGGAGGCCATGAACCACTGGACCTCCACCGGCGCCTTCAGCGTCCATGTGTTCCACAAGAACAACGAGATGGCCGGCTACTGCTCGGTCCTGCACGCCCTCCAACTCGGCGGGCAGACCGGCCACTACGGCCGCCGCCTGCGCGCGGTGGTCATCAGCTTCGGCGCCACGGCACGCGGAGCGGTCACGGGTCTGGGAGCGATGGGCGTCACCGACGTCACGGTGCTCACCCAGCGCGCCGCCGCTGCGGTGGCCTCGCCGATGCCCTCGGTCGTGATGGCCCACTTCGAGGAGCAGGACGACGATCCGTCACGCCTGAGCGCGGTCACCGCGGCCGGTTCCATGCCGCTGGCGGAGTATCTGGCCGGGTTCGACGTCATCGTCAACTGCATCCTCCAGGACACCGACGCACCGCTCACGTTCGTCACCGACGAGGAACTCGCCCTGTTCAAGCCCGGCACCCTCTTCGTCGACGTCGCCTGCGACGAGGGCATGGGCTTCGCATGGGCCCGCCCGACCACCTTCGGCGAGCCCATGCCCACGGTGGGGTCGGGCTGCCATTACTACGCCGTGGATCACAGCCCGTCCCATCTGTGGAACTCCGCCACCTGGGAGATCAGCGAGGCGCTCCTTCCCTACCTACGCAAGGTCATGAGCGGCCCCGCGGCCTGGGACACCGACGTCACGATCAGAAAGGCCATCGAGATCCGCGACGGCGTCGTCCAGAACCCGAAGATCCTCTCCTTCCAGCACCGGTCGGCCGCCTACCCGCACGCTCCCGAGACCCCGGCGACTGGGCTCAGCCCAGAGGTCTAGTACGCCAACGGGCGGAGCAGATCTCCCGCACCGCACCAGAAAGTGCGGCCGGGTGCGGCATCGTGGGGGCCCGAGCCGCCTCGCGAGGAGATGACCGGGTGAGGATCGTCGTAACGGGTGCGTCCGGATTCCTCGGACGCCTGCTGGTCGAAGCACTGCTGGAGGCCGGGTCGTTCGCGGGCGAGCCCATCGACCGGCTGGTGCTGGTCGATCGTGTCGCCTGGACAGGTGCGTCGCGAGCGGACGATCAGCAGCTCGTGGAGGTGGTGACCGGGGAAGTGGCCGAGCGCCTGGGCGAGGTGTTCGCCCAGCCGGTCGACGTGCTGTTCCACCTCGCGGCCGCCGTGTCGGCCGAGTGCGAGGCCGACTTCGACCTCGGGATGCGCACCAACCTGGATGCCACCCGCGCCGTACTGGAGGCGGCCCGGACACAGTCGTCGACGGGCGGCCCGGTGACGCGGGTGGTGTTCGCCAGCAGCCTCGCCGTCTACAGCTCGCACCCGGCACTGCCCCTGCCACCGCTGGTCAGCGAGGT
>Ga0307508_10003188_pt1 | contig 16771 bp, 29 predicted proteins | sample 9_EM_MG_FD_203089 | JGI IMG/M metagenome (GOLD analysis project Ga0307508, IMG submission 203089) | Populus trichocarpa ectomycorrhiza microbial communities from riparian zone in the Pacific Northwest, United States - 9_EM | ecosystem: Host-associated > Plants > Roots > Unclassified | place...
ATGCATATGTTCGCACCAACTCGAAGTAGTTCATATGCTGCTGAGATGGCAATCCGTTGGGGGATTCGTGCAGATTTGCGCTCATCCGACGTGCCGCGGCTACTGTTCAACAGTGTCGTCAATGTTCGAGGTAGTGATGTCGCCCCCACTATTCCGTGGAGATCCTCTGCCATAAACAAGAGTTACTTTCAAACGACATGCTGACAGCTTCGTAGATCCACGAACCTGTTTCGCCGCGGGTTCTGAGTCCATTAGCAAGTTGGCGAGCGATGGTTTCCACTTTGGTCCAGATTGAGGCATCCGGATGATCTGTTTTCTTTGTCTCCACACAGCTTGCGAGATCATCGGCAAGCTTGGCGAGTACCGCCGACATCTCTCCAAGGGCAGGTGAAGATCGCGTCGATGTGGCTCGACGAAGTCACAAACAAGCCCAAAGCGAAAGCTGAATGGGCGCTTCTTTAAAAGCAGGCGGCAAAAAATGTCCATAAAATATTATACATCGCTCGGAAGCACCTCATAACCCCCACTTCTTGGTTGCTTGTTCTCCCGTCTTCGAACTCGCCCATTCCGCAGCATCGCATATGGTTCTCCACGCCATGTTACTTCGTTACCGACAACCCCCATAACCCAAATGGGAAATGCGGCAATCTCGCGGATGGCCCAAGCTCCAATGAACGACCACCATTCACTGACAGGCAGCGGATGTCCCGCTAGTGCAGCATAGACTCCCAAATCCACCGAGAGCCAGGCCGCAAGATGGGTCGCCGCAAAGACTAACGGCGGAATCCCAAGAATCGGGCCAACACTGAACATCCCAATTATGCAGAGTGCCAAACACTCTGTAAAGGGCTCTATTATTGTTGCAGAAAGCACCATGTGCCTCCGAACCCGGATCCAGCGCACCCGGCGCTCAACATAATCGAAGAACGACATCTCCCCAATGGCATTCATGGCCACGTCGCAGGAAACGTCATGAAGAAGGCCTAGCTCGTGCATCATAGAGGATGCGATCATATTGTCTTCGGCGAGATAGTCTGCGAATGCTGGGAGGCCAGTGACTACGTTTGGGGGGTAGCGTGGAAGCTCAGCCTCACCGTTCGGTGCAGCTTTCTGAGACTTGTATTGATTACGCGACGAAGGGAGCCCCGTGAGGTGGGCAATGTCGGAGCGCCTATACATGTTTGACTTGCCCATTACGCATGAATCAAGAACGAGTCGATTGATCGCAATATACATCCTGGCATGGTTCGTGTTTAAGAACGCAGCTTCCACTCGCGAACCAAGCGAGTTCTTGGCCCCGTGCAATACAGCAAAAGGAACATGGTGCACCACGCCAACCCGATGCCGAAATTGAGATCGCATGATGCCGCGTTGAGTACTTGGGTCAGGATAAACTCGCGTGAGCGCATCCACAGAACGGGCTAGTGTACCAGGTTGAACGCAAATATTTGAGTCGAGGACCCAAACGATATCGTGGCTGGCTCGTTGGAACGGTGTTACCAGATTGTTGATCTTAGGATTCACACCAACGATCTGGTCACCTTACAAACGTATGTACCTGGTGAACAAGGGCTGCAACAGTACTGTGGACGCTACTCACTTGTGATCACTTGAACAGGCACAGCAGGGTATTTACGGACAAGTTCCTCGACTACCGTGAGCGCCTGGTCATCTTTGTTGTGGACAGAAAATATGACCTCAAAGTTGGGGTATTCTTGGAGAAATGACGACTCCAAATTCTCATATAGGTTTGGGTCTAGGCCTTTCAAGGGACGTATGATTGATACACCAGGAACGGCTTCAGGATGCAGAGAAGAAAGAGGTGAGCGTGGGCGACGAGTGTACACCATCCGACTGCGGCCGAGTTCATCAATTGGTTTCCCGCGCGCTCATGAAGGATCACTCACGCAGTAGACCATCCTACAAGGGATATCCCCCAGAATGCGCAGTACCAAGAGATGGCGATGAGATAGAGAAGTGGAAGGAGGTAGTCAATTGCAGTGTAGCTGTCGCCAGCCTGCCCAATCGCCATGCCCATCAGAGGCAATGTATTAAATTTGCAAGCGCTGAGAATATTAGAAATCGGAAACGCCGCCCTTGCTGAGCTGCGCTCCTCGGCAAAACATATACGGAGTGTGTGCACAAAGAGTGATACCACTAATAACAGGGATCCCCCGAAATCCGTGGTGTATTTGTCGTACTACAGTAGTAGGTGGGGCTGTCGGAGATGCCGAAAGGGAGCAAGCGCCCCTCGCCGAGAGATTGACAAACAAACGGCAGCAACGACTTTGCGACTCGGCGGTGTCGCCCCGCGCGGCTTGACAAAATACAAAAAATGGGGTATGATGCGATTAGAGATGTGCATTCGTCTAACGATGCCATCCCGTCCCCGACGAGTAGTAAACGGGGAATCGCTATCCTCTTAAACGAGGATCCCCCTCCTTCTACTAAACGTCCCCCGAGATACGATCCTATACACCATCCCGATTTACGTAGCCCTGTTGAAATGGCATCTTCCTCTGCATCGAGCTACTTCATGTTTGGTCAACGCGAGATGGCTTCCCCCGGTGCCACCACAACTCTTGCGCCTCCAAGTAGTTTGCTCGGTTCACACGTAAAGCGTGATACCACAAGCTCTCCGACAACCTCATCTAGTACCTTACCTTCGACATCTTTTTCTCCTCATACCTCTCCGTCTCAATTACAGTCTCGACCAACCTCTTCTCTTTCGATGCCTCCACCTGCTCCAGTGAGAGTTCCTTACAACCCCCGACATCGTATTTCGCCACCAGGGTCCCTATTAATCCCCCTATTACCCGACGAGCTACAGTATCTGGCACGGTCGCACCGAAATCCCCTCAGGAAATCTGCTCTAACCTCCGCAAATCGGTTTGAGCAAATGTCACTTACTCCGGCACCCTCCCTGTGCGACCCACCGAAGCAGCAAGAGGAATCACAAGCTGCGTGGAGCCCCTCACGCCCAACCGAATTTCCAGACATGCCTACACAACCGTCCAGTGAAGTAACCGTTTCACCAAAACGAGGAACCAAACGCCGTGCAGACTCCCCTGATGCCGCGGATCATATGCGCATGTTACATCCTTCGGAGAGGCGGAATGAGAAGCTGGTAGCGCAACATTATAATGCGCGGCCTGAGGTCGGTAAAGAGGCCCGCGAGTATTCTCCGATATTCGGCCTCAAATCGTTCAACAACTGGATCAAAGCGGTAATGATAGCTAAGTTTGCAAGACCTGCTATCAGAGAAACCAATTCACGTCCCGAAGAGATAACATTATTTGGTTCTAAACGAAGACCGAAGTATATCGCTCGAGTGCTTGACCTCGGATGTGGCAAGGGGGGCGATCTGGGAAAATGGGCAAAGGCCGAAATTGCGCAATATGTTGGCGTGGACATTGCCGATGTATCTATCGAGCAAGCCCGCAGTCGATGGGTGGATCAGCGGCGAAAAACGTTTGATGCAGAGTTTTTCACGCTTGACTGTTACACGGTGCGCAATCACTTAGTTGAATTATATAGGTTCGCTGAAACTCGTATCTCCTAGTATACTCTCGATTCGAAATTACCTCCGGGGTCTTTGCGCCCATTCGACGTCGTATCCATGCAGTTTTGCATGCATTACGCATTCGAAACCGAAGAGAAAGTTCGCATGATGTTACGCAATGTGACAGCCTATTTAAGACCTGGTGGCGTTTTTATTGGAACTATACCCAACTCGCGTTCCCTATTGTAAGTCGGTTGCCTTCTAAGTCGTATGAGAATGAAATCTAACGTCTGGGATTGACTTGTGGAGGCGACGACTGAAAAAGATACCTAATGATGACGAGCTCTCATTCGGCAACGCCGTGTATAATATCCGCTTCGAATCCCGACAAGCCCCAGGGAAAGGAGCTTACCCTTATGGCCACAAGTACTGGTTTTGGCTGCAGGATGCGGTGGATGTTCCCGAATACGTCGTTCGTTGGGAACCGTTTGCTGAACTTGCTGTGACGTATGGGTTGGAATTGCTCTACAAAGAGGATTTTCACACCATTTACGAGAAGGAGCAGGAGCCCGTGGAATTCAAGCAGCTATTAACCTCCATGAAGGTTGTTGACTCAAAGGGGGAGAGCGCTCTTGATCAAGACCAATGGGATGCGGCAAGTACGTTCAGCATATATGCCCGCTTTCAGTATATACCGATTGAACTCGTTCATTGCTTAGACATCTACGTCGGTTTCGCCTTTCGAAAAAAGGCGGAAGGTGACAATCAATCCAGCACTCAACCCTAGTCCCACCTGTGCGTATATGTACGCTTAGCGATATTGTTTCCATTTCGAGGCTCAGCGACACAACACAACACCCGATTGCCAGCATTTGTTCTCTACCATGAATTTATAGTAATAGTAATTGTCCATAGTTTTGTTTCCTTCGCTATTGTATTCGTGTTATGTAGTAAACCGAATTCCAAACTCGGAAAAGTGCCATTAAGATCGCCGTTAAGAATGAAATCATTGTTGTGCTCGTTCTGGTCGATCATAGCATGATACGAATCACAAACGGTGTTTTTTACGGATCGAGCAGTCTCGTGTCGGAACACGTCAGCGAAATGTGTCGTTCACAGGGTGCATGTACCCGATTTGGGAGCGTGGGCTCAAATCACCTGCCGCGACAACAACTGTAAGCGCTTAACCAGTTCAATCCCCCAAATCATGGAGAACGATCAGGCAAGTTCTCTTCCACCTATCTATCACTTTTTTGATGGTGATAAACTGATCGTGTGTGGAAAACGTTGCTTTCGTAGGGTGTCCTTGTTGATCTTTACGTCCCACGGAAATGTTCCGCTACCAGTTGCGTATACTGCACTCTCTCCACCACCAACCCAACATACGTCGCTCAGAAGTTGACTAATTGCGTTACTCAAAACCCGAATTTTTTGGTTTAGACCGTCTCATTATTGCTAAAGACCACGCTTCGGTTCAAATCACCATCGCCGACGTCGATGAAGAGGGAAAGATCACTGGAACTGGGACAAGCTTCGCTCTTTGTGGGCAAGTCCGTGCTAACGGCGAGAGTGACGATAGCATTAACCGATTGGCGACAAAAGCAGGGCGTAAGTCTTCGGTTTTAGTACCGTTTTTACTCTTTTGGTTTCTTGGCGTATACTTACGGTAGCGCAATTTCTTATCGTTTGCGTTTGGTAGTATTGAGGAACGTCTGGTCGTACCAGAAGTAAATTGGCCATCGTTGTCATCCTCCTTTGCTATTCTACGATTCCTATTCCTGTTGCAATTTCATAGGCGTACTCGCTTTATTCTCGTTGTCCGCCTTTCCCAAAAGCATCTACCTGGCGCGTCTGAGCGGGCTATGCCATCGAACCTAGCAGCAACTAGTGCCAGGAATTTCGTTGCGCATACACATTCAAAAGGTCGGTAAACTAGAGATGACGCGCTGCACTTCCCTTCACCCAACCAACCAACTCACAGACGCGATGGATATCGCTTAGAAAAGTCATTCAACCATCCAACAATGTCACCTTTCGCGCGATCCAGCCAAACTGCATTTGCGCGAATGGAATCGAGCGCCTGTGTCAAAGCGAGGTTGTATTTGGACACATCTTTACCCTGATTTTCGAGAAAATAGCGCTCAGCTCTTCACTGAAAAGAAAAGACAGCGGGTACACAAAAGGAGTTAACCGACCTTGAAGAATGATTCGATGTCCTCCGCATCCTTCTCACTACTATATCCTGAGAAAGTATCCTTGACGATACGGCTAAGCGTGGATTGACTCTTGACTCTCCGTACGACCTGTTGGATGATCAAAATCAGACAATCTCTGTGCGTCGATTGGGTGTCAGAGACCAACATCATCGTAGTTGTCCTTGAACCACTGCGTTAACAATCGCCGGGTGTGGCGGTTCTGCCCAAGACCGAAGACAACAAGGTACCAATCCTGCAATTGTGACCTCAGTGACCGAGGAAAAACCGACAAAATTAAGCGAACGCAGTCACTGACCTGCAACGGCACCTCCTTAGCGAGCAAATGGAGCGTCTGCTTCGCGATATTGGGATCTTTCGTTGTGGTCAAAGCATCCCTGTCAAGAACTTGTGATAAGTGCTGTTCGACGGCCTAGCGATAGGAAACGTACAAGGCTGCTACTTTTACGGAGGGTGTCGGAGGGTTCTTCCATATGGCTTTAACTGCGTCATATTCTTTCTGGCCACCGAACTTGACCGCCTGCGTTGAAAATGAGCTTTTGATTTCTGGACCATTTTCCTGAGAACGAATCAAACGTACAGTAGCATATGTGACTCGTTGCAAATCGGGAGGGATGCCCGACTCGTCTCCCGTCTTCTGGAAGTTCGCAAACCTCGAGGTAAGCTCCTTAACGACACTGTCACCAAAGCACGATCCCCCAGTGAATCTTAAGCATTGGATCAGTAGTAGCTTGGTTTTCGCTTACGAAGGTTCCTCAGCATGTGCACAGTTTGTGATGGCTCGTGTTCGAAGTTCACGAGTGTCGGGGGTGTCGCTATCGCTGTAAACGTAGCCCAATTTCTTCACGAGTGGCTCATTCAGGAACTGCATCGATTGGATTATAGTCAATCGATTCAGCGCGACAGCAGGATAGGAGAAGCGAACAAGCGTACATTTATGAAGTCGAGGTATGGTCGACGAACATCATCAGGCTGCTCCCACAATATTCTGCTCACACCGGAGGTAGCGATTCCGATGGCGCCCCATACAAGGTCTTAGCGCAATGGTTCTCAATCAGTGCCCATTGCTAGATGCGGATAAGTCTGCTCACTTTCTTCCTCGTTGTGCAGCTTCTCAATCAGGTCGAGCGCCGCACTAGTCTTGCCAATGCCAGCTTTAGCCAGAACCATAGCATCGGAGACAAGCCCCATGCGATCCTCTAAAGAGAAAACCGAGTTCTTCCGTGCTGCCCACTCGCCAAGCTGCTTGAGGCGTTCCGGTTCATATGCAACACGGTCTGCGCCATGGTTACAATTAGCTCGACAACCAATCACATGCAATATCACGTACAAACGCCACTGGTGCCAGCGTTAAGCTTGAATGGCTTGGTAGTATCGACGGTAACCGTTCCCTCACGCTCTTCCAAAACGGGTTGACGGTCTATGGTCGTCTTTCCTGCGGAGTTGGTCGAAAGGACGTTCAAAGGAATATACCTGAAGGGAAGGAGACCCCAAGTCAGGCGCTTATTCGCAAAGCCCATCAAATCTGAAAATTTGCATACCAAAGGGTCTTGTTCTCCTCTTCCGTGGCATCACCAGACGCCAAGAACCGATCCTGACGGACATGCAGCTTGCCATTACTCTCCTTGACAGTAATAACTGGATAACCAATTTTCCACGTCCAATTATCCATCATCTTGGCGATATCCATGCCGGTCGATTCAGCAATTCCGTTCCAGAGGTCGATTGGATCGCTGTTGCCGTACAGGTGATTCTTGAGGTAGATGCTGACGCCCTTGAGGAACTTCTCTTCGCCGACGTATTCGGAGAGCATACGCAACACTGAGTGTCAGAGTTAGAGACAGTCAGCGATGATGAGATGATTGCGAACAAGTTGAATCGTGTGCTTACTCGACGCCGCTTTATTGTACGACAAATCATCGAACTAAAGCAGGCGTTCTGTCAAGAGAGGCGCGTATGATGATAAGATGTACATACAATCTGGTTAACCTGGTTGGCATCTGGGCAGTCCACCTGAATAGGATGTGAGCTTCGTTGAGCATCCAGTCGAAGGGCTGGCTCCAAGTGATCAATAATGAAAGAACTGTGAGGCTTCCACTCGGGGAACAGCTTGTTCAATATCACGACTTCGCCCATCTATGAACAGTTGGAATGTGAGGAGAATATGTTGCGGAGCGAAGAAACCCACCAAAGTTGCGAATCCTTCATTCAGCCACAGAGAATCCCACCAGCTCATTGTAGTGATGTCGCCTAGGGTAACATGACCGATTTCCCCATTAGCACACCGCCGAACAGGTCAATATACTTTTTCAGTCTCACCGAACCACCTAATGCCACCCAAGGTCAGATACAGAAATCAGAATCAATATGCGGGTTGAAAATGAGACGTACATGTGAGCACACTGTTGCCGTGAACCACAATCAGTACGGGTATGCTGTAGAATTTAACTAAACAAGGCTCGCCTCATGTGACTGGACTACTGCCACTCGCTTCTTCGCCTTCAAATCGGACTTGGCAGGGTCGAATAAGAAAGCAGTCGTGCGACCTGTGATAAGACCCCAGTTCTCCATAGCGCCAGCGTCAAAATCGGCGGCCTAAGATGGGCTCATCTTTCTCAGCAATCCTCCCACAGTTCCGATCGTCCAAGCGGTGTGAACTGACCACAAGTGTATCCAGTTTGGGTAACGGGAATTCAACGTCAAAAGCCTTCTCATAGTGCGGAAGGCAGTTGCGCTTGACTTCCAGTGCGAACTGCGCCTGGTGGATTACGTCCGGCGTTGCTGAGAAGCGAGGTTACGGAATGCTTAGTTCTGATAGTCGGGTGAGTCTCAATTTGGGCGTACTATAGACCCGTAGTTTGCGCTCCTTTCCGCTCAGTGGGCTCTTGTAAGAACTCTCGATGTATTTGAAGTCACCGTTGGCAAAGGCTACAAGATACGTTGACATCTTGTTGCATCGAATGCATCAGCATCGCGAATTTCAGCTTTCTAAAAAAGGCGAAACGTACAGGAGGCGTCTTCTCAAATACAGTAAATTTCCACTCATTCTTCGCCTTACTGGGGTCGGCGTATGGGAACAAATCCACAAGTTTCTTCGCGCCTGTGGGAATGATTTCGCCATATGCGCCTTCGGACGCCGCGGGCATGTTACTGAGGCTGACGGTGTCGCTGCGCGAGATTAGGGTGACGGTGTATTGCGCTTTCAATAAAGGCTCGTCCCAGCTTGGGAAGGCTCTGATAAGATACAAGTTAGGGATTGCTGAAGTAGTGGAGAGCGCGGATACTAACCGTCGTGCAGCAGTGGGCTACAGTGATATGAGGAAATTGTAAACTCTGGTGAAACATGCGGAGTCTTTGATACATACTTCAAATCTAAGGGGGGAAACGATCAATAGAGCAACAAAAAATTTTCGCGGACATGAGCACTGACTGAGTTAGTGAATAGTTCCTTGGGGAGACCAAAAACCTTGGTGAGGACGTATCGATGACACAACCAATGTCATTTAACTTACTTTTTATGGCCGTTGTGCTCAAATGACGACTTGTAATACCCTTCGCAGAAACAGGTGTGTACATTATCCGAGCAGTAGGACGGAGAACTTGCATACCGAGCATGCTATCTGTAAGAGTGCCGCTCCATCCAAGGGACAATTGCACCTTATGTCCCTTCTTGAACGTGGCAGGGAAATTGAGCCGGACGCGCTCTTGCGTCTCATCATCGGAGCGTGACGCTGGGGCGTAAGTCTGACCCAGCGAAACATCGAGGACAGCCACCCCTGACAGATCGATATCAGCAGCATTGAATGTGATCGTGTCTGTGTCTTGGAGAATATCGAGACTAGGGTGGAAGTAGTAAGCTCAGCAAGATTCAACAAGGCTACGATCGGTATATCTGCGAGACGCACTCGATGATAGCGTAACCCCAGAATTTCAAACTCTCGAGGTCGGTTTTGAATGTAAGATCGTAGTGCGTGGGTCGCACATTCGTAGGCAAACGATAGTCAATCGGCTTGACATACTCGTGTTTTGAATCTGTGGCAGTTGTCATGATACGTGACGAAGGGGTGCCCGAGGATCCAGTAGAACAGAATGGAGCTTTGTTGCGGGCCGGTAATAAACTCGAGGGTTGAATGCGGAATCGAGAAGTTGTTGCTCTCGTCGTCGGCGCGTTTTGGGCCCAAAATCCCAAATTACGAGTGTGTGTCCTCGGTCTAAGGAATGTTCCGGTGACATGGCCTGCTCCTCTGCTTACGAGGCTACTTGCCCAGGCTGTCATCCACGTGTTATCGACCGCGTGACAATTTTTTACGCGTTCGTGTTTGGTTGTATTACATAAGGTCTCAAACTGTGACACAGACATCCTGAGTGGACAGTCGAAATATACTGCAAGAATAACTGTATTTACACATAAGGATACAAGGGCTTGCGGATTCCGCTGATATTCGGGGTATATATCATAAACTCCGCATGCCACATAGGACCAGGGTGACGGCAGCGGCAGCACTCCGGGTCAGGGGATCAGGGAGGGGATTCCTTGACCGAGGCATTGTATTATGCAGTCAGGCTGTGTGCGAGGGCTGTGTCACCAGCTGGGACGCTGCCTGTCTTTGAAGAAAGCGCCTCCATTGCCACATTCGTTGACGTACGCGCTTCTGACGCATCAGCCGCAACTTCGAGGTCCTGAAGCATCGCCGAGCTCGTGTTGATGACCTTAACGAGTTCCGCACATTTAGTAATGATTGCCTCCCGAAGTTCTTCTTTGTACTTGAACACTTTCGCTTTGACGTTTTCAAACCTATCAACGGCAGGATAAGTCGTCGCGTGCAGAAGATCACAGAAGCCCACGTACTCGATTTGCAGATTAGTCAGTTCTGCGTGGCGTGCACCGCGACCAGCATTCAGGTCATCCTCAATTTCACGAGCACTCCGCTCAAGTTCAGCATTAGCTGCACGAGCTCGCTCCACCTCTTGGTTCATCATCTAGCCAATCAATAGTAGTCAGTAGAGCGTTTCTGCAACAGAGCGATCGTACAGTTTTGGCTGTCTCAATTGATTGCTCAATCTGACTTCGCTGGTCCTCGTGCTCCCTGGTCCGATCAAGTATATCATCCGTCTCGCTCTGGAGCTTCTCCAACGCCGCGGCAAGATCATCGTTACTCGCACTGAGCTCGACGCCTTCCTGAGCCTTCGCGCTCCGGAATGCTAACAACGCGGGCCGGACGACACCCCGCACGTCTGCACCATTCGTCATCGCCTGCGGATCTGCCTTGGCAGTGTCAAGCGTGATGTCCAGTTTCACGTGCGATATCGGGTCCGGGGGTGCACGACCTGGCGCCCAAAGGTCACACTCTGTCAACAGTGCTTCGTACGCCGTAAGCAACTCCTCAGCCTCTTCGGTCTTACGCGTCACCTGGACCTCAAGGTCTGCAAGCGATTTGCGCGCTTCGTTCAATTTTTCGGTCAATTGAACGACGGTCTTGCGCAGTTGATCCTCTTCATTGGTGATGCGCCGAATGTCCTCCTCGGTAAGATTTTGTTCCTGGATGATTCGTCGCAAGCGTTTCTGCTCCGCAAGGAGCCCCTGGAGTTCCTCGGCTACGAAATTTGATGATCAAATTATAAATATGTCCATCCGGCGAGAACAAACTCTGCGCACTTTTGCTTTGCACCTCCGCTTGGTACTTATCACAGATCTTGCGGTTTTTCTGCAGCGCCGACAGTGTGTTCTGCCGCGTCGCAATATATTGTTTAGCTTTGGTTTCTTGATCCTCAAGCTGAGCTTTCGCGGCGGCTAACGGTGTCTGCATCAGACGCATCAGCATCAACAGTACTGTGAGGTGGCAGTTTGAGACCCACAGGTTGTGACTTATGTGTTTCAATCTCTTGCAGAATCTGGCTAATCTTTTCTTCATGTTGAGAGGCCATCTCATCTTGCATATCAAAACGAGCCTCTGAACAGAACATCAAATCCATATCCCGAGTTAGTTGGGATCATGACGCACTATATCTATCTCGAATTTGCTCTTCCTCTTCGGAATAATCCGCATTTTCGCCTTCCAAAAAGAACTTAGTGTACGATTTGGCGAGGAAATCGAACTCCAGGACGTGCCGAACTTCTGGCGCATCTGACATGGGGTCGATATCGTTCACATCCATGACGTAGGGGTCGGTATTATTGTCGAATAGCCAGTTCCCCTTCACCTAAAGCGTGATCTTGTGAGATCAGGAAGGGATGTGATTCAAAGCGTAAATTGACGCACCCTAGCCTGTCGCACCATCCAGTGTAAAGCAGCAGTGATAGCGGCCCATGAATGGGGCGAGTTGATGGCAGAGAGAGAGCTCTTTGTGATCGTCTCGGCGAAAGGGTATTGCAGATCTTTCATCACTGGCACAAACTCATCCTGCACTTTCTGATTCTCTGCCACCCAATCAGGATCTAGTTCCAACACGAGAAACTTCCAAATTTCCTCAAATTGTTTTGAAGTGGGGGAACGTAAGACACCAGGAGTGAGGAATGAGAGTTCCATGTCATCCCTGCTCTCCATTAAATACTCGTAGATTTCCATCTGCGCCATCTTCTGCCATGACGGATCGCGGGTGGATCGGAGGTCCTTCAAAGTGGCACGTGAACCAGCAGCACCGCCGATAGCAGCTCCACCAAGCCCACTACGACCAGGACGCGAGACCGATGAGGTGCCTAACCCCAGCGTTGAACGGCGATTCACACTACCGCCAGCAGTGGAGGATGCGAAGTTGTTGGAGGTAGACGATTTCATCGGCGTGCGCGCGTGGTCCCACCCTTGACTCGCACCAAATAATTGCTGCTGCTGTTGCGAGTTCGAGGGTTGGGACGAACTCTGCTGTGAACTTGACGCCATGCGCGACGACGAAGCCCCGGACGGTGCACCACGCGTAATTGCTTGGGGCACACCAAAGTTTGACTTTCTCGGCCCATTTGAACGTGATGAAGCACGACCAGACGGCGGTGCCAACGAAGCGCGTTGTTGGCTTGCTCCTGGGTTTGATGAAACGGAATGCTGGAGAAGGTTCGCGGAGCTTTTCATAGCGGATAGCGGGGCGGGGATGCCAGTTCGGCTGTCATTCGGATTTGACGTATAGTATCGTTGTGCCATGGCGGGAGCGTGTGTAGGTTTGTTGTGTTGACATGTTGCTTGCCTAAATACGCAGCAACATAAATGGATCCAGGTGGCACCCGTGTTCCCGGCGGGGGGGGCTGAACCTCTCCCACCCGGCTGGACCGAACAGGGCCGAGTTGCCATGATGCAGCAGAAACGCGTGGAGGGCTGCATGTCCATGGAAAGCTGTGTTGTGAAAGTTGTCATGTCCGGCGCCGGACGTCTTTTCATTCTTTATAAAGCCTACACCTACCCTTCAGATTGACCGATGTGGATTTCCTCAGGTTTTGGCATGGGTGCCTTCTTCACAAAAAACCACCCAGGTATTCAAAGACATGGGCAAAGGGATGTGAAAAAGTGGGAGAGGATTTGACACTGTTGGTGCACTATATGCCAGCTTAGAATGCGTCATCGAAGGGGTACGTCTGCCCGCCCATGCTGCTTTCTAGACCCTTTTTATCTCTGGACTTCCTCTTAAGTGGACCTCCTTCGCCTATAAGTAGGGCAAAGAACGATACATACAATATTATATCCGCAGGACTCCTCTTAGATGCGGTCCTGGCCTGGGAATCGGGGCCAAGAGCGATGCTTGGCGGCGCTGCTGCGTTTGCCGCATTCTCCGCGGCCATAGACATGTTTTTAAGAAGAGAGTCGTCAGGGTGTGTACCTTTCTCTGTATGCAAAACACCATCTGCTGATCACCGTTCTGTGTAGCGATGATTGACGGGCGTTTTTGTTATTGCGAATAACTTATACGCTTTCGTTTACATGGATTTTCCAATCAGAGGCACAACACTCTTGCCCTTCATGCATCGTAATGCATGCTCCACAATCCTAGGCCCCGTTCTGATACAGTGAATGGATTTTTATTCCCCCATTTCCGGTTAGGAATCGCGGGAAATGGTTTTTGAATGGGGGAATGGATGGTGGAAATGTCATTCACAGTATCAGAACGCGGCCTAAGGATGGTTGATTACGAAGACCAAGTGTTGAGAAAAGGACTATGTGGCATCGTGCTGCCCTGTGCAAACTATGCGCGAAATACAGCAGAGGTTTATATCGGCAATATCAGTTTTGTTCGAGAGGCTTTCTACGAGATACAGGATGAGAAGGAGCACGCTCGGCGGTATGCTGAAAACAATCGGTCCCTCCATAATATGGACATTCGGAAGTGAGCGGACGGCCTGTCTTGGTCTAGACGACCGGAAAACCAATGACTGCTATCTTTACTGATCGTTTCTCTTCCTTCCCCAGATTATCTTGCGCCATCACATCACCGAGGGGGATTCATATTCTTCGGCATTGCGCGAAGTGATGTATCAATTCGCCATCCCACATTTGAAGACACAACACATATATAGTCGGCGCGCGCGGATAACATTGGATAGTCAGAAGATTCTTGTTGAAAGCTAGATCCACATTTGTCGGGAACGTGGAAACAAATTTCAAGTTGGAGCACAAGGGAAGAACGGATTGTTTAATATTGCGCATGAACGGATGGAAATTATGAAACGCGAGGTCCAAGTCTCGTCTAGAGAAAAGTACTCATAGTAATACACATTTTAGAGCACGGTTGACAATCACAGACCAAAGCCGAAAGCATCGCTCAAAGTCAGAAGGGCAGAAAATAAACGGAAGCCAACATCGGCTCGCCGTACGGAAAGTGCCGAAGATCTGGTAGGATGGAGTGCCACGAGGAGAAACTTTACAGGCTCACGAGTTAATTATTAATATATTATCGTCGAGTCGACGCAGATCACGTGCCTTCGGGATGTTACGCCGAACGCTCGATGTGACCAATTACCAGCTCCCGCGCCGATCTATCATCCAATCTGTCATCGTCTACAGAAGGATGGCCTCCACGGTGAATAAAACTGCCCATCCGTTTAACAAGGCAAACCTCGAAGCTCTGCTTAATCGGCGCTTCTTTTATGCCCCTGCTTTCGAAATCTATGGTGGTGTGTACGCAACGTGGAATGACTCGAACTTGTTTTGACTATACTCTCGTGTGAAACCTTCAGGCATAGCTGGGCTTTACGACTATGGGCCACCTGGCTCTAGCTTGCAAGCGAACATCATCGCGGAATGGCGAAAACACTTCATCATTCAGGAACATATGTTAGAACTTGATACAACTATTATGACTCCTGCTCCAGTGTTCGAGACGTCCGGCCACGTCGCACGATTCGCTGATTGGATGGTGAAAGATATACATACGGGTGACGTCCTTCGCGCGGACCACCTCGTGGAAGGTGTACTAGAAGCGAGGCTCGCAGGCGACAAAGAGGCGCGTGGGGCTCAACAGGCTGTCCCAGAAACTAATGATAAAGATAAGAAGAAGAAGAAAGTAAAGAGCGTAGCTGTTCAACTTCATGACAGCGTCGTCGCTGAACACGAGAATACTCTAGCTCAGGCGAGTATTTGATTCTTTCCATATTCATAGACGCATTTAATGAACGTTGAATGCTCTCGCATATGCAGATTGATAATTACACCGGGCCAGAACTAGGCAAGATCATTCGGAAACACAAAATCGTGAACCCCGACACTGGGAACGAAGTTGATGAACCAGTTCAATTCAACTTGATGTTTGATAGCTCCATTGGGCCTACTGGGAAACAAAAAGGCTATCTACGTCCAGAAACTGCCCAGGGTCACTTCCTCAATTTCGCTCGACTGCTCGACTTCAACAACGGTCGTTTACCATTTGCCTCCGCTCAAGTGGGACGATCTTTCCGTAATGAGATCTCCCCTCGATCTGGCCTAATTCGCGTACGCGAGTTCACAATGGCGGAGATCGAACATTATGTTGATCCCGAAGATAAAACACATACCCACTTTAAAGAGGTTGAGTCCGTCGTCCTGCGATTCCTTCCTAAAGAGGTGCAGAGTGCCGGTAAGACCGATATATTGTCCATGAGCGTTGGGGAGGCAGTTCAAAAGAAGATTGTGGACAACGAGACCCTGGGTTATTTCCTTGCCCGCGTATATCTCTTCCTCATCAAGATTGGTATCAATCCGGAGCGATTGAGGTTCCGACAACACATGGCGAACGAAATGGCGCATTATGCTGCAGACTGCTGGGACGTCGAAATTCAGACAAGTTATGGGTGGATCGAATGTGTGGGTTGTGCGGATCGCAGCGCATATGACTTGACTGTCCACATGAAGAAAACCAACGCCCCACTTGTGGCCCGAATAGCGCTACCAGAACCGATTATCGTTGAGAAAGAGGTCGCTAGTTTCGACAAGAAGTTGATCGGTAAAACTTTCCAGAAAGATGCGGCTATTGTCCAGAATCATGTCTTGAACATGACCGAAGCCGAGCTGCTGAATTGGAAGCAAGCATTCGCATCTCAAACGTCAGTGGTCCCTTGTAATCATCAAAATTTTATTTTTGACAACGTGTGCGAAGGCCCGTCGACGTGACAATCGACGGCAAGGTGTATGTTCTGCATCCCGGCATGGTTCACATAGAGCGAAAAACCATCAAGCAATCTGGTCAGCTCATGGTTCCTTGTTGCGAGTACTATTCTGATGGTTTCTCCAGTGCGCGAATTCACTCCGAACGTCATCGAGCCCTCATTCGGGATTGGACGGATCCTCTACGCTCTCCTCGAACATTCTTATTGGGCTCGTGAATCGGACATTCAACGCGGTGTTCTTAGTTTATCGGTAGTTGTTGCGCCTACAAAGGTGCTCATCGTGCCGATCAGCTCGAATGAGAGCTTCCTCCCAGCAATCAACGACATTTGTGAGTTGAAGAATATTTGGTGTCCATGGCAAAGATCCTGATGATCTGTGTGCCTAGCATTGAGATTAAGAAAAGCTGGTATCTTCTCACGGATCGATGACTCTGGAGCCTCTATCGGAAAACGATATGCTCGGAACGATGAGTTGGGGACTCCATACGGTATCAC
>Ga0307508_10003189_pt1 | contig 16771 bp, 13 predicted proteins | sample 9_EM_MG_FD_203089 | JGI IMG/M metagenome (GOLD analysis project Ga0307508, IMG submission 203089) | Populus trichocarpa ectomycorrhiza microbial communities from riparian zone in the Pacific Northwest, United States - 9_EM | ecosystem: Host-associated > Plants > Roots > Unclassified | place...
TCATCTTGTATCCAGGAGATCTGGAGGTAAGCTGCGGGGCGGAAGTGACGCGCGCGCTCACGGCGCCGCTGTGCGAGCGCTTTCCCGACGCGGTCGTGGTCTTCGCCTACCGCAACAAAACGCCCGCCGCAGCCGAGCGCGCGAGCCAGCTGAAAGAGCGACTGCGTGGGCAGCGGGTGCGCTTCAGCGATCGCGTCTCGAACATGCACGCGCTAATTGCCGCGAGCGAAATAGTCATTTTTCCTGTCGACGATCTGTGGGGCAAGGTGGACCAACCGATCGTCCTGCTAGAAGCGCTCGCGCTCGGCGTGCCCTGCGTCGTGCTCGACCAGGGGCCGCTGCGCGACGTCGAAGGTGCCGTAAAAATCCCTACCATTGACACCGCGGCCTGGCTCGAAGCGGTCGCGCGCCTGAGCACCGCGGGCGAGCGCGCGCGCGTCGTCGCCGAAGGACGCACTGCGGCATCGTGCGTGTATGCCTCGGGAGTTGTTGCGCGAGCGTACGAAGCCATTTACCTTCGAGCACTACGAGCGCGCCAAGGTTAGCTTTGCGCGGACGTGAGTCTTCATGCTGCCTCGCCCGGAGTCTTCGAATCCCCCCGCTGCCGCGCAATGGGACGCGGTGCTGTGGACCGACGGCGCGGCGCGCGGCAATCCGGGACCGGCCGGCATCGGCGCGATTCTCAAGTCGCCCGCCGGCGAGGTGCTGTACACCGGCAGCGAGTTCTTGGGTCACACGACGAACAACGTGGCCGAGTACAAAGCGGTGCTCTTGGGTCTGGCCGGCGCGCTGGCGCAGGGCATCCAGCGCGTCGAGGTGCGGGCCGACTCCGAGCTGCTCATCAAACAGCTGAAGGGCGAGTACCGCGTCAAGAGCCCGGGGCTCAAGCCGTTGTTCGACGAGGCGCGGCGCCTGCTCTCGCGCTTCAAAAACGTCAAGCTCACGCATATTCGCCGCGAGCTGAACGGCGAGGCCGATCGGCTGGCAAACCAGGGCATCGACCAGGGCGCCAAGGGGCTGCCGGCGAGGGGTGCGGGGTGAGTCGGTAGAGGGAATTGGGGCGGAGGACCGGTTCGACGAGCAGAAAGGCTGGCCGGATGTGCTAAATGCGGCCGAGCTATGTCGACCCGTACGGCTGCAGACATTCGCAGCGCCTTCTTGAATTTCTTTGCGCGTAACGGCCACGAGGTCGTCCCGAGCGGCCCCGTCGTGCCGCCCAACGATCCGACGCTGATGTTCGCCAACGCGGGCATGGTTCAGTTCAAGGATCTGTTCACCGGTCGCGAGAAGCGCGCCTACAAGCGCGCCACCTCCAGCCAAAAGTGCATCCGCATTTCGGGCAAACACAACGACCTCGAGGCCGTGGGACCGTCGCCGCGCCACCACACCTTTTTCGAGATGCTCGGCAACTTCAGCTTCGGCGACTACTTCAAAGAAGAAGCCATCGTCTTCGCCTGGGAGCTTTTGACGAAAGAGCTCGACCTGCCGCGCGAGCGGCTGGTGCTCACTTATTTCAAAGGCGAAGACGGCATTCCCGAAGACACCTTCGCGCGCGATTTGTGGAAGAAGCTGACCGGTTTCGGCGACGCCCAAATCCGCGGCATGGGCAAGGACGACAACTTCTGGTCGATGGGTGACACGGGACCTTGTGGCCCGTCGAGCGAGATCTATTTCTTCAACGGCAACGGCGTCGACCCAACCAAGTTCAGTGACGTGCAGTCGCCAGAAGGCGTCGGCTACTGCGAGATTTGGAACTTGGTGTTCATGCAATTCGAGCGCAGCAAGAGCGACGCCGGCTTCGAGCTGGAGCCGCTGCCGATGCAGAGTATCGACACTGGCGCGGGACTCGAGCGGTTGTCGGTCGCCGTGCAAGGCAAGCTCAGCAACTACGACACGGACTTGCTTCGGTCGCTGGTCGAAAAGGCCTCGGATATCGCCAAGAAGCGCTACGGCGGCACGATGAGCCCCGACGACGTCAGCATGCGCGTGATCGCCGACCATTCGCGCACCACGGCGATCATGATCGCCGACGGCGTGCTGCCCGATCGCACCGAGCGCGAATACGTGCTGAGGCGCGTGATGCGCCGCGCAATACGCCACGGTCATCGCCTTGGCATCGAACGACCGTTCTTGCACGAGGTGACCGCGCGCGTGGTCGCGATGATGGGCGAGCAATACCCCGAGCTTCGCCAGCGCAGCTCACACATCGCTTCGGTGGTGGAGGCCGAAGAGATTCGTTTCCGCCAGACGCTCGATCGCGGCCTGGGGCTGCTCGAAGAACGGCTTGCCGGGCTCAGCGCGGCGAAGGTGAAGCGCCTGCCCGGCGCCGACGCGTTTCAGCTCTACGACACCTACGGCTTTCCGCTCGACCTCACGGAAGTGATCTGCGCCGAGCGCGGCTTCGAGGTCGACAACGACGGCTACAAGGCCGCGCTGGCCGAGGCCAAGGCGCGCTCGGAGTTCAAGTCGGGTGACGGTGCCATCGAAGGCGTGTACCGCGAAGCGCTCAGCAAGCTGCCCGAAGGTGGCACGAAGTTCACGGGCTACGAAAAGACCCACGACACCTCGAGCATCGTGGCCATCGTCAAGGGCGGCGCGCTCGTCGAAAGCGCGGCGGCGGGCGACGAAGTCGAGGTCGTGACTCGCACGACGCCTTTCTACGGCGCCGCAGGCGGTCAAGTCGGCGACGCCGGCGTGATCAGCACCGCGGGCGGTAGGCTTGCCGTCGAAGCGACCGAAAAGCCGCTGCCAGGCCTGACCGTTCACCAGGGCAAGCTGCTGGCGGGCAGCCTCGAGCTCGGTGAAAGCGTCGAGCTCCAAGTCGACGAAGCGCGCCGAAATCGCATTCGTCGCAATCACTCGGCCACGCATCTCTTGCACCTGGCGCTGCGCAAGGTGCTCGGCGACCACGCGCAACAGAAGGGCTCACTGGTCGGTCCCGATCGGCTGCGCTTCGACTTCACGCACACGAAGCCGCTCTCGCCCCAAGAAGTCAGGCAGATTGAAGACTTGGTGAACGAGCGCACGCTCGCTAACTACCCAGTGCAAACCGACGTGCTCAGCATGGACGACGCCCGCAAGCGCGGCGCCATGATGATCTTCGAAGAGAAGTACGGCGACGTCGTGCGCATGCTCACCATGGGCGACTCGGTCGAGCTGTGTGGCGGCACGCACGCGCGCGCGACCGGCGACATCGGCCTGTTCAAGATCGTGAGTGAGGTCGGCGTGGCGGCAGGCGTCAGGCGCATTCAAGCCGTCACGGGTGATGGCGCGCTCGCCCACCTGCGTGAGGTCGAAGAGACTCTGAATCGCGCCGCCCACGCCGCCAAAGCCAGCGTACAAGCCTTGCCGGACAAGATCGAAAAGCTCTTGGCCGGCGAAAAAGCCCTGCAAAAGCAGCTCGAAGACTTGCAGCGCAAGCTGATGAGCGGCGGCGGCGGCTTCGACGCGCTGCTCGGCCAAGCGCGCGACGTTGCGGGCATCAAAGTGCTCGGCGTTCGCACCGACGTGACCGATCGCGCCCAGCTGCGCGAGCTGGCCGAAAAACTGCGCGACAAGCTGGGTGACAGCGTCGTCTTGGTCGCCTCCGAGCACGAGGGCAAAGCGCAGCTGGTGCTGACGGTGGCAAAACCATTGCTCGCGCGCTTCAAAGCCGGCGAGCTGATTCGCGGCGTCGCCCAAATCGTCGGCGGCTCCGGCGGCGGCCGCCCGGACATGGCCCAAGCCGGCGGCACGGATCCGAGCAAGCTCGACGAAGCCGTCGAGTCCCTCTACGCCGGCGTCGCCGCCGTCAACTGAGCAGGCTCAGTTGCAGCCGCACCTCGGCCCGGGCCACGCCAGTGGACCCGCCACGCTCGAGGCTATCGTGGGACGCCCGAAGGCGAGGCCCGCGCGACACCAAAAATACGGCTGCAGGTTCAATTTCTGGCTTCGGGGCCGTGGTCTGCCAGGGGTCAGGAGTCTGTCGCAAAGCGCAGCGGCCTCCGCATTCTTCGAGGCGGCGGCGCAGAGCGACTTGCAGTCGCCACCCGCTCGCATACTGTTGCGCCTACAATGAGCCCAAGCTCCCTTCGCGCATGGCTGTTGGTCGGGTCGCTTACACTCGTTTGGGGATCTAGCGCAGGGTGTGAGGGCGACCCACAGAGACGCTCGGCTCACGGCGGCGGCGAAGGCGGCGAAGCGGGTGATGGCAGCGTAGCGACCGGCGGGCAAGGCGGCGACAATGCGCCCGTGAGCAACGGCGGGGCACCACCGAACGCCGCCGGAGCCGCAGCGCAGGGCGGCGCGGCGCCCGCAACTGGCGGTGCCGGCCGCACGCCCGTCGACGTGCCCCCCGACCAAGCGGGTGCGCCGACCGCCGGCACACCGAACGAGCCCAGCGCGGGCGCTCCCAGCGTCTTGCCTCAATGCCAGGGTGAGCTCAGCTTTCAGGATTCGTACGTCGAGCGGCAAGTGCGCGACGCCATTGGCCTACAGACAGGGCCGATCACGTCCGTCGACGTCGCGAACCTGACGGCGCTGGCAATTCCGTTCAACGACGCCGATATCGATATGACGGGCATCGAGTGCTTGTCGGCTATCACGGCGCTCGATTTTTCGGGTGGCGGGGGCGGCAAGCCCATCGAGCTTTTGGCCGAGCTGCCCAAGCTTCGCAGCATCGACTACAGCAACGGTTACATCACCGACCTGACGGGGCTCGAGCAAGTAACTCAGCTGACTTCGCTCGACCTGAGCGGAAACGCCATCTTTGACCTCAGCCCGGTCGCCAGCCTGGTAAACCTCGTGAGCCTGAATTTGGACGGCGTGGGGCCGTTTGGACAAGTACCTGTCGACATTTCGCCGATCGCCTCGCTCAGCAAGCTGAAAAAGCTCGACGTTGGCAGAGTCGTGATCGCCGACGGCGCACCGCTGGCCTCGCTCACCCAACTCGACGAGCTGGCGATGCCGGGCGCCAAAATCGCAAGCATCGCACCCGTGTTGAGTCTGACGAAGCTGAGCGTGCTCGATTTGTCTTACACGAACATCAGCAGCATTCCCAACCTGATGGCCTTCACCAAGCTGCTCAGCCTCAACATCTCCGGTAACACGATCGCCGATTTTACGCCGCTCGCCTCGCGCACCAGCCTGACCGAGCTCAGTGCCACGAACACGACGCTCAGCACCCTCACGTCCATTGCCCCGCTCACCGCTCTGACCACGCTCAACCTCTCCAACAACGCCCTCACCGACATCACGGTGCTCGGCGCCCTTCCCGCCCTGCACGCGCTCGACATATCGGCCAACGCCGTCACGTCCGTCCATCCTCTCGTCACGAGCGCGTACATCGCAACCGGCGACACCGTCGACGTAACCGGCACCGGCGACTGCAGCACGGCGTACACTACCGACTTTCAGGCTCTCATCGACAAAGGCGTGGTGCTCACGAACGCCTGCGGGCTCTAGCGTGCGCTGATCGGTCATCGAGGACCGCCCCGCCCGAACAACAAAATCCCGGCTCGCACAACTCCCGATCTCCGTACGAAGAAATCTCGCTCTTACGGCGAGACCTGGGTCGGCACGGCAGCTTTTGCAATGCAGGCTGCGTGTTGGCAGCCCTAAAATCCCCAGAAATTGGGCTCGGGGGTGAGCTCGATGGCGAAGCGGGCGCGGACGCCGTCTTGGATGCGTTCGGCCAGGCGCGCGACTTCGGCGGCGCTGGCGCTGGCGTGCGCGACGATGGCCAGCGCGTGCTTGGTGGAGAGCCCGACATTGCCGTCGCGTAGGCCCTTACCGAAGCCGCTCTGCTCGATCAGCCAACCCGCTGCGAGCTTCACGCGCCCGTCCGGCTGCGGATAAGTCGGCGCGGGCGCGCCGGGCGAGGCGGCGCGCACTCGCTCGGCAGCTTCGGGCGTGACGATCGGATTCAAGAAGAACGAACCGCAGCTTCGTCCGTTGGGATCGGCGACGTCGAGCAGCATCGATTTTTCCCCGCGCACGGCCAGCACGCAGGCGCGTAGCTCGGCGAGCGTGGGTGAGGTGAGTCCGCGCCGCGCCACTTCGCGCTGCAGGTCTGGATAGCGCACGGCCTTCGGCGCGCGCTCTGCCAGCGCGAAGCGCACTTCCGTCACGATGTAGCGCTCCGGCGCCTGCGACTTGAAGAAGCTGTCACGGTAGGCGAAGCGGCAGTCTTTTGCCGAAAGCTCGAGCGGGGCGCGCGTCTCGCGATCGATCACGCGCACGGAGGCCACGGTCTCTGCAACCTCTTGCCCGTAAGCCCCGACGTTCTGAATGGGCGTCGCGCCGGCGCTACCCGGAATGCCGCTGAGGCCTTCGAGCCCGGCTAGCCCGCGCGACACGGCGCTTTGGACGACGGCGTCCCACGGCTCTCCTGCTTGCGCCGTGAGCAGCGCGTCGCCGTGCTGGCTCGAACAGGCGATGCCGCGCAAGCCCACGGCGATGACCAGGCCGTCGAAGCCCGTATCGGCGACGACCAAATTGCTGCCGCCACCCAAAACGCGCACCGGCACGCCGCGCTGCTCGGCCCAGCCAAGCGCCTCGACGATGTCGGCTTCGCTTTGGACGAGAGCCAGGTAGCGCGCGGCGCCGCCCACGCCCAGCGTGGTCCGTGGCCCGAGCGGGGCGTGCTCTCGAAGCTCCAAGCCGCCTCAGCCTAGCCCTAGTCCCGCGTCGCGCCCAGCGCGTCAAATCCGGCGTTGCTTGCGCGTGGCGCCTTCGCCTTTGGCGAGCCCCGGCCGAGCGGCGTCGGCTGGTGCGAGCACATCGGAACGCCGGGCGATGCGGCGCTGCAGTAGCGCGTGCGCTTCGACCGAGAGCTCCTCGTCGGCGAGCGCTTCTTCCACGACGCAGTCGGCAAGCACAATCAGCCGCTCCATCGCAGGTGCCTTGGTGTTGAGCAGCAGCACCACCTTGCCCTTGAGTCGGCACTTGCCGCCTGGGTGCACGCCCCACAGCTGCTCGGAGCGGACGCTCAATCCCCGGCGTGCAAGCACGCGCGAGAGCTCCGTGATGAGCCGCTCACTTTGATCCACTGGGCACGACTCTAACGCTCGCGGCCGGCTGGAGGGCACTCTAATCGGCCGAGCGGCCAAATGAATATGGATTTCGTGGATTTGCGGGGAGGCGAAAGACCGTGCTATCTGGGTTGCTGTTCGGTGAGCTGCCGGAGGAGGGAGCGATGTTCGCTCTCCAGGAGCCACCGTTTGGCCGAGCGCTGCGTTCCAGAAGGACAACGCGCTCCCCCACTGAGAGAAAACTTTAATGACGTTTACTGAAGCCGCGGCGCAGGTTCTGCGCCTCGTGGGCAAGCCCCTCCACTACAAAGAAATCACCGACGTAGCCATCGAGAAGAACCTGCTGAGTCACGTGGGCAAGAGTCCCGACGTGACCATGGGTGCGCGCTTGGCGGCGCTGGTCAAAAAGGGCGACAAAGAGAATCCGCTGGTTCGCGTTCGACCGGGCGTGTTTGCGCTGCGCGAATGGGACCAGGCCATGATCGAAAAGGGCCTGCAAGATCGCACGCCGGCGCTCGAGAAGCTGGCCGGACAAGAAGTCAATTTCGCGGACATCGCGCTCGAGCGTAAGAGTGGTGCCGACAATTCGTCGCCATCGGGCGCCGCAGATGGCGACGAAGAAGCGGAAGCGCTGGCAGCTCCGTCCGAAGAGGAGCGCGTGCGCGCTGACTTGGCAGCGCACGGCAGCGAGCTGTTCGCTTCCGAAGACGACGACGACCTACCGATCTTCGGCGCGGGCAGCGCGGCACCAGCCGCAGCAGCGCCGGCCGTCGGCGATGACGCGGCCGGCGATCGTGGTCGCGGGCGTGGCCGGCGACGCGGGCGTGGCCGCGGCCGCGGTGGTGAAGAGCGCGGCGGCGACGATTTGCCGGCCTACACGGTGTCCGACGCCCCCGCTGAATTGCCGCCAGAAGTGGCGCAAGAGCTGCAGGCGCGCACGCAAGAGCGCGAAGAGCGCACCGCTGACGAGCGCTTCGACAACGAGCAGCCGGAGCCGCGCCGCGACGAGCGCCCAGCGCCGGCTGAACGTTTTGCGCGCGACGGTCGTGGTCGTGAGCGGAGCGCTGAGCGTGACCGCAGCGCTGAGCGCGACCGCGGCGGCGAGCGTGACCGCGGCGGCGAGCGTGACCGCGGTGGTGATCGCGACCGCGGTAGTGATCGCGACCGCGGTGGTGATCGCGACCGCGGCGCCGTCGAACGCAGCACCGCGTCGCTCGACGACGTGGTGGGCAAGGATCTGGCCGATGCGGTTGAATCGATCGTTGCGGGTTTCGACCGCAACCGCGGTCCGGTGGCCGTGCAAACGCTGGTCGACGCCGCCGCACGTCGCGGCCGCTACGCCGGTGAGCTGTCGGTTGGTCCCGGCCTTTTGCTAGGCGCCGCTCGCGCCGATAATCTGCGTCGCGCGGCCGAGGGCAAGCGCCCACGCTTCCGCGTGTCCGGCAGTCGTCTCGCGCTCACCGAGTGGCAGATGGACCCGGAGCTTTTCCGCATCGAGCGCGACATGGCCAGCCTGGCCGAGCGCTACCGCGAGGTTTCGCGGCGGTCGCTCTTGCGCTTGCTACAAGAATTGCCACAGCGGGGCCTGGGCGAGCTGGTGCTGCTCTTGCTCGAGCACTCGGGCTTCACGGAGCTTAGCGCGGTGCGCCGTCAAGGCTCGCACGGCGCCGAGATGCACTTCAGCGGCAAGCTCAAGAGCGCCAGCAGCGAGGTGCGCACGGCGATCGTGGTGCGTCGTGACGGTCGGGAAGTCGGACGCGAGCGCGTGACCGAGCTGCGCGGCGCCTTGCATCACTACGGCCCTGCGCACGCGGGTTGGATCATCACCACCGGTCAGGTGCTCAGCGGCGCGCGCGAGGAAGCCAACGCGCCCGGCGCGGCGCCGGTGGCCGTGCTCGACGGCATGGCGCTCGCAGAGTTGTGCGAACGCCATTCGGTGGGTGTGGCCAAGCACCAGCTCTCCCTGCCGCTGCCCGACTTCGACATTCTGGAAGGGCTGCGCTGAGGGCGTCGTGCGCGTCGCTGCTTTCGCGCTGGTAGTGCTGGGGGCGGCGGCGGGTTGTCAGCGCGCGGCACCGCCCTCGCGCTTTCCCGACGCCGCCAGCATCCTGGCCCGCTTGCACGAAGAGCAGAGCTGCAGTCGCGGTCTGTCGGGCGAAGGCAAAATCGATTATTTCGGCAAGGAGGGCCGCATTCGTGGCTCACTCTTGTTCATGGTGGCGAGCCCCGACCGCGTGCGGCTCGACGTCGTGAGCCCGTTCGGCGCCACGCTTTCGACCCTGACCTCGAACGGCGAAGTGTTTTCGCTCTACGACTTGCGGCAAAAAGTCTTTCTGCACGGGCCGGCCAGCGCTTGCAACTTGGCGCAGTTCACGCACGTACCGATGCCGCCGCACGCCCTGGTGAGCCTGCTGCGCGGTGAGGCGCCGGTGCTGGTACACGAGCCAGGCGCCGCTACTTTGCAGTGGGAGAGCGGGCGCTACGTCGTGCGTATCAGCAGCAGCCATTCGGCGACGCAAGAAATCGCTATCTCGCCGAGCGACGCCGACTACGACAAGCCGTACGCCCAGCAGCACCTCGAGCTTTCGAGCGTCGAGGTGCGGCAGCAAAACTACGTCCTTTACCGCGCCGAGCTCGAACAGCACGACCCGGCCGCGACGGCACCACCGCGCTCCGATCCGGACGGCATCGATGCTGATGTGCCGCCGAGCGGTCCTGCGTGCAGCGCCCGCGTGCCGCGCCGTTTACACTTGGAAGTGCCGGCCGAGGAGCAAGATCTCGTGCTGACGGTCAGCGAAATTGCCCACAATCCGCCGCTAAAAGCCGGGGCGTTCGAGCAGCGCCCGCCCGGCGGCGTCGTGGTACGCTCGTCGCCCTGTCAGTGACTCGGCCCAAGACTCCCGCTCGCCCGCGGAAGGCGTCGCCGCAGCGCAGCCGGCCGCCGCCTGGTCCAACGCTGTCGGGTTCGCAGCCCCGCTTCTCCGGAATTTCGAGCTTCCTGCGCTTGCCGGTCCACGACCAGGGTTTGCCGCCGGTCGACGTGCTCTTGTGCGGAGCGCCGTTCGACGGTGGCACGTTGTTTCGGCCCGGCGCGCGCTTCGGTCCGCGCGCGGTGCGCGAGGCATCGGCGCTCGCTCGGGGCTATTCGCAAGCCCTCGGCGTCGACGTCTTCGCCGAGCTCACGGTCGCCGACGGAGGCGACGTGGGCGGCTCGCCGCACGACCTCGAACGGGTGCTCGACGCCATCGCCGCTCGCTCCGCAGCCATCGCGGAGACGGGCGCCATCTGTGGCTTCGTCGGCGGCGACCAGACCGTCACGCTCGGCGCGCTGCGTGGTCTCAAGCGCGCCAAACACAAATCCGTCGGGCTCTTACACATCGATTCGCACATCAACGCCTCGCCCACCGCCGACGACGGCAGAGATCTGCATCACGGCAGCGTGATCCGTCACGCCGCTCGCGAAGGCTTGATTCGCGCTGACGCCACCATGCAGCTCGGCGTGCGTGGGCCCTATTCGACCGCCGACGACCTGGCCTTCGCGCTCGGACGAGGCTTCGAGGTCGTCAGCACCGACGACGTGCGCTGGGACTTGCACGCCGTGGTCAGCCAGGTGCGCCGCCTCGCCGAAAAGGGGCCGCTGTACGTCTCCGTCGACGTCAGCGTGCTCGACCCGGCGTACGCGCCGGGCACGGGCTTTCCGGTGCCCGGCGGCCTCTCGACCTGGGAGCTCCAGCAAATCTTGCGCGCGCTGGTCGGCGCCGAAATCGCCGGTTTCGACGTCGTCGAAATCGCGCCCGCCTACGATCCGTCCGGCATCACCGGCATCGTCGGCGTCACCATCTTGCAAGAGCTGCTCGCCGCCCTAGCCGACACGCGCAGAAGCATCCGCCCCGCCAAAAGCTCGCGCTCCACGAGCACGAGTCGCCGCGGCAAGCGCGTCTCACCCTGATCGGTTGGGCTGCCAACACGCAGCCTCAATCGCAGAAACTTCCGTGGCGGCAGCGGGCCGAAACGCACGAGCGAGATTTTTCACGAAGAGATCAGGAGATCGGGAGGGCGAGAAATTTTGGGGTTCGAGTCGAGCGGATCTTGCGGGCGGAACCTGCGCAAGCTCCGAATGGGTCCGCCCCGCTCGAACAACAACAACTCCCGATCTCCCGGTCTCTCTGTGAAAAGATCTCGTGCTCGCGTCTCGCCAGGCGCACGTCTGAAGAACTACCTCGCCGGTGACCATGCCGCCGCAATGCTCGAGGCGATGCGCGTGCGGCGTAGCTTCTCGAGCAGGCTCGTGATTTCTTCAGGGCCGAACAAGGCCGGGTAGAGCGCCAGCATCGCGAACGGGAACACGCCGATCTGCATCGTGACTGCGATGCCCAAATGCAGGCTTATGCCAACGCCCACCCACAGCCAGCGAATGCGCAGGCGCCGCACGGCGTCGCCGAATCGGCCCCCTCGGCCCGGATGTTTGTCGAGCCAGATCCACAGGAGCGCCAAGGGCGCGCTGAATTCGAACAACATGGTGAGCGCGGTCGCAAGCTGCGTCAGCGGATACAGAGCCCGCAGCGAACCGGGAAAGAACCGAGCGAAATGTGGGTCTCCGAGCACCTCGCCGACGGCAGAAAATCCGCCGGCGGGACCCCAGGCCGCGCTGCCTCGATGGTGCGCCGCGGAGAAATAGAGCCAGAGCAGCTGCACCACGAGCAGGTAGCGGGGCCAAGCAGGTACCGTGGCGGGCATGGGTCTAGCAAAGCGACGCGCTAGCCAGGCGTCGCAGGACCAGCAAGCGTTCGCCCTCGAGAGTGCGAGCAGTGGCAGCACGATGCGCAAGAGCGCGTCGATGCCGTCACCCCCGTCCGGCGTTAGACGCCACAGCTCGACCACGGCGAACACCAAAAGCCAGCTGCCAATCCGGTAGCCAAGCCCGAAAAGCAGCATCAGCGCACAGATGATCGCGAGCCACCAGGTCGCCCAAGCCGCATGGACCGAAGCGCCGAGCCAGGCGACTACCAGCGGCGCGGGCGTTGCCATTTGTCCCCAGCCCGACCCGAGCGGCGCCGGCGCCCACACGGCAGAGACCGCGCCGCGGGCGCCCGCCTGCAGCAGATCGCCGAGCACTGCAAGCCCGACGAAGATGCGAACGAGCGCGAGCGCCGCGGGCCCTTCGCGCTCGTCCCAGAAGGCAATCCAGCGTGCGATCACGGTAAAAGCTCGCGTCGGGAATATTCCTGTTTGTAGACGAAGGCTCCAGTGCTGCGGAAGCCCGCGCCTCGCGCCTGAATCTCGATCTGCTCCTGGCGTACACGAACACGGTCGAAAGCCGGAAAATCTTCGAACACGCGGCGCGCGAGCCAGCGCGTAAACGCCGGGTAACCCGTTGCCATACCGTAGCGATGCGGATTCCAAATCATGCGCAGGCGACGGTATTCGAGCGTCTCTTTCAAGTAGGCGTGCTCGTCGTCTTGCGCGCGATGCAGCAGTGTCCAGGTGTGGTCGTGGTGCCCTCGCGCTTCGACCCACATGCGGTGGCGGATACCGCCCGTGGTCGCGAACAACGCCCAATTTTCCGAGTTGATGCCGAACGCATCGGCAAGCGGGGCGAAGGGCTGGAGCAAGCTGCCTTGGATGTCTGGTAGCGTTTGGGCTAGCCGCGCTAGGCCGGGCGGCAGCCTGCCAAGCAGCTTGGGCGAAACCTTCGGCCAACCGGCGATGAAGCCCAGCAGCAAGAGCAGCGTGATCAGCGCCGCTCTGAGGCTCCTCCACACCTGTTTCACGCGGGCAGCATAGCGCGAAATCAAGCCTCGACCGCTAGGGTGCGAGCGCCTTTGAAATGGCGCCGGGTCGATCGCTCACCAGGTAGTCGACCCCGAGCGCTGACAGCTTTTTCGCGCGCGCTTCGTCGTTCACCGTCCACACGCCGACCAGGGCTTTCTTGCTGCGCCAGGCTTGCATGCGCTGCTCGGTGACGAGCACCTGTTCGGGGTGCACCGCGCGTGCACCGAGACGACTGAAGGTCGCGGCGCCGACCAGCGCCGCGGCACGCGCCATGGGACTCTTGGTGTGAAACAAGAACGCCGACGGAAGCTGCGGCAGCGCGCGCGCCAAGAACCAAACGAAGCGCGGGTCGAAGCTCGACAGCACGACACCGCGCTCGGCGTAGGCGTGGCGCTGGAGCAGGTCTCTTACCCCGTGCAGTAGGTCGCGCCGCCGCTTGACGTCGGATTTTACCTCGACGTTGACCAGCAGCTCGTGGGCGCGGGCCCAGTCGAGCACGTCGGTTAATAGCGGCACGCGCTCGCCCCGTCCGACATCGGCGCTGCGCGTCTCGGCCCACGTCAGCTGCTCGACGGCGCGTCTGTCCGTGCCGTTCGTCACGCGCGAAAGCGTCGGGTCGTGCAGCACCACGACTTCGCCGGACCTCGCCAGGCGCACATCCAGCTCGACGCCGGCCGCGCCTTCCACGCGAGCCAGCTCGAACGCGGCGTGGGTATTTTCCGGGGCGGCGTGGCGGGCGCCGCGATGCCCGAGCACCAGCGGTGCCGCTCCGGGCTTGCGCCTGAGTCGCTCCACCACCGCGTTCATCGGCACATCGGGCGAGCGTTTTGGGGTTGGGGCCCCAAAACCTGAGGGTGGGGCCGTCTTTCTTCGGGGCGCGGCGGTTGCTCGCGCCCCGCCCCCCGCGAGTGAATCGCGCGGGGCCTTACCCCGAATTCACTGCGCCTCCGGCGCTCCCTCACCTTCGGCTCGGGCCGTAGGCCTCCGTGGACTCCGTCCAGCGGGCTGGACTCCGTCCCCTCTGGCTCACTTCCTGGGGCGGGAGCTGCGCTCCCGAAGGAAAAGGAAGGCCGGTTCATGCAATGAGCCGGCCGTTTATGCGGCTCCGGCGACTTCGCCGTTCAGCTCGCTGACGATGCTGCGCGCGACGCGCCGCGCTTCGTCGAGCGCTGCGCTGGGGAACGAGATGCCGCCGACCACCGGATGTCCGCCCCCACCGTAGCGCGCGCAGATGGCGCTGATGTCCGTGTCGAGCGGGCGCCCCGACCAAGGATTGTAGCCGACCGAAATCTTCGGACCGTTCTTCAGCAGCCCCACGACCACCGAGTACACCGAGTCGGGGAACAGCGCGTAAGTCACGAACTTGCCGACGCTCTCCAGCACGCTCTCGGTCAAATCCACGAAAACCACGCGACCGAGCCGCTCACTCTTTTGCCGGACGCGGGCCACGAAGCGCTCGTGTTTCTTGCCGAGCGGCTTGTAGCGGCCGGCCACGGCCTTGCTGCGCGCCACTTCATCGAGCGGGCGCCTGAGCAGCTCGGGCACCAAGTCTTTGAAGAAGGCATCGTCTCCGTAGTGCTCGACGACGCTGACGAGCTGCATGATGGGCGAGCTGCGGCTGACGGCGTCTTCTGGCGAGGCGAAGCGCGCCGAGTCGACCATGTCCGCCCACTTCACCAGCTCGCTCAGGTCCGGCATCTCGACGCTGAAGCGCGCTTTTGCCACGTCGGCGATCAGCTTCGTGCACGATGAGTAGGCGGCGTCGAAGAAGAACTGGCCGGAGCTCTGCCGTGCCTGAAACAGCTCGCGGTCGGCGTCGGAGGCGAAAGCCGTGCGGTGGTGATCGAAGTACCAGCTGAGCTTCTCGGACGGCGAGAAGCGGTAGTCGAGGATGGCATTTTCGTCCCCGTTGAATAGTTTCTCTTCGGCGCGCGCCTGGCCGCTGCCGTAGCCGCAGGTTCGGTACTCGAAGCTCGCCTCGGGCGCCCCCAACTCTTTCATCAGCCGCGAAAAGACCACAGCGCTCGAAAGACCATCGAAGCAGTGGCCGTGGGTTGCCACCACGAAGCGCATCGTGTCTTCTTACCACGCTGCGGCGAAAGTCGCGAAAAAGCGCCGCGGGCCCCGCAACTGGCTGCCGGCCGCGTCCGATGGTGAGGCCATGCAGGGGGCTCGGGAAGACGGTTTGCGCGTGCTCTCGGACGAGCGTCTGCCGCCGCGCCTGGCAGATCTGGGCGCGCCGCCGCGGCAGCTCTATTTGCGAGGTGAGCTGCCACGCGGGCCGGCCGTGGCGATCGTGGGAACCCGCTACCCTTCGGCCGAGGGCATTGCCTTCACGCGCGGCTTGTCCGCTGACCTCGCGTCACAGGGTGTGGCGGTCCTGTCCGGCGGCGCCAAGGGCATCGATACGGCGGCGCACGAGGGCGCGCTCGACGTCGGTGGCATTACGGTGGTGGTCGCGCCGGCCGGCTTCCATCGACCCTTTCCAGAAGAAAATGCCCAGCTCTTTCAGCGCATCGTCGCTTCCGGCGGCGCGTACCTGTCGCTACGCCCCGACGACGTGCCGGCGGATCAGCCGATCTTCTTTTCGAGGAACGCCTGTCTGGTGGCGCTCTCGCATGCGGTCGTAGTCACGCAGCTGGGCTTTCGCAGCGGCGCCGCCAATGCCGCCAAGTGGGCTCGCAAACTGGGGCGGCCGCTCTTTATCGTGCCCCACTCGCCCTGGATTTCCGAAGGGGTCGGCGCGATCCGGGAGCTCCGGCTCGGAGGGCGCCCCCTCGACCGCGCCAAGGAAGTGCTTACCTTGCTCCGGGCCTCGGGTCTGCACCCGTTGCTGCTCCCGGCCGCGGCGGCCCAGGGCGAGCTCTGGCCACGGGCCGCCCCAACCGACACGGATCCGGTGCTGGCGGCGGTCCGGCAGGGGGCCACCCACGCCGACGAGATCGCCGACCGAACTGGACTTTCCTTGGCGGCGGTCCAGCAACGGCTCTTGACTCTTGCCCTCTCCGGGGTGTTAGTTCCGGGCCCGCTGGGCTCCCTTAAACTCGCAACTGATTGAATTAATTGAGTATTGCCCCGTGGCCCGGCGATCGCCGGGTTGCGCGTCTGCCCGAGACGTCGCATTCAGGGGGCGAGAAAGGGACAGCACGCCGCATGCCCAAGACCCTCGTCGTCGTCGAATCACCCGCCAAAGCCAAGACGATCCAAAAGTACCTCGGCAAGGGGTACGAGGTCTTGGCCAGCAAGGGTCATGTCAAAGACCTGCCCAAGAAGATGGGCATCGACGTCGAGCACGGCTTTCGCGAAACCTACGAAATCATCGAGGCCAAGGCCAAGGTGCTGCTCGACCTGAAAAACGAGGTCAAGACGGCCGACACCCTGCTCCTAGCGACCGACCCTGATCGCGAGGGTGAAGCGATCGCCTGGCACTTGATGGAAGAGCTGGGCCGCCCGGATCTCGCCGTGCGCCGGGTCGAGTTCGAGGAGATCACGAAGAAGGGTGTCCAGCACGGCATCGACAATCCGCGCGATCTCGATCAGAACCTTTATGACGCTCAGCGTTGCCGCCGGGTGCTCGACCGCATCGTCGGCTACGACGTGTCGGCCCTGGTCTGGTCCAAGCTGGCCTTCGGCTTGAGCGCCGGGCGTGTGCAGTCGGTGGCGCTGCGCTTGATTGTGGAGCGCGAGCGCGAGATCGAGGCGTTCGTTCCGGAAGAGTACTGGAACGTCGGCGTTTCGCTGCGCGGGAAGGCCAAGACCAGCTTTCAAGCCCGCCTGACCAAGGCCGATGGCGACAAGCTCGAGGTCAAAGACGGCGCGCTCGCCGCACAGGTCAAAGACGAGCTGACGTCTGCCAGCTACAAGGTGTCGAACGTCACTTTGCGCGAGCAGAAGCGCAACGCCGCGGCTCCGTACACGACCAGCAAGATCCAGCAGGACGCGACCAGCTACCTGCGCTTCACCACGAAGCGCACCATGAGCATCGCGCA
>Ga0307508_10003190_pt1 | contig 16769 bp, 19 predicted proteins | sample 9_EM_MG_FD_203089 | JGI IMG/M metagenome (GOLD analysis project Ga0307508, IMG submission 203089) | Populus trichocarpa ectomycorrhiza microbial communities from riparian zone in the Pacific Northwest, United States - 9_EM | ecosystem: Host-associated > Plants > Roots > Unclassified | place...
GCAGGTTTCGGCGTCGCCGTGAATATGGTGTTAAGAGCGAGGGCGAGAGAAGACTTGATAGGAAAGCAAATGGAAGAAGGTCGTGGGCTGATTGGGAGCGGGAGCGACAGCAGCGGACGACTTTCTTCTGAATGATTATTATATTAAAGAGTGTTGAGTAGAAAAGAAGAAAAGAAGAAAAGAAGAGAGAGCAAACTGTGTACAAAGTCTCGCTGCTACACGCTAATCCAAATTGAGATGCCTTCCCCGCTCACTCCTCCAGCGCCGCCCCAACTCTAGCCAGAGTGGTGCCGCACTGTATGCTTATGCGAGAGAAGCAATCTCCAAAACACCCCCTCTTCTCGAGCATTACACAAAGAAACAGATGCAAAACAGTAAAACAGTAGTACAAACATTGCAATCATCGCTGACCTCATTAAAAACCTCTGCAGTGAAAACCCTTTGGGAAAAAACAACTGACAGTAGGGAAAAGAGTATCAGCTCACGCTATCTTCCCGACACCCCCTTTTTCCTTTTCGCGTCTCACCCCCTTTTCCTTCCCAGAGTCATCCGTAGGATATGACGGTTCAGTGTGTGGTGAGGTCGGTTGTGTGATCGGGTACACAGGATCGCTCGAGGTCAGATCGATAAGTTGCAGTAGCTGCATATGGCGGGGAGCCGCGAGAGGTTTGGTGAGCAAGTCGGCAGGGTTTGCCGCAGACGTAACGTATTGGAAGCTGACGGTTCCTTTCACCTGTTCGTCGTGCACATGGTGGTGCTTGACGTCGATGTGCTTTGACTTCTGCTTCACAACTCCAGAGATGATCAGCTAATTGCTCCTTGATTATCACATCCAATAGGTACTGGTCCCTTCGAGATGTTGATCGACATTGTGGTTGCGACTTCTTCTAAGATGCGCCAGATCCAGAGACTCTCCCGGGTGGCATGAGAGCTGGCAATATACTCGGCCTCAAGCGTGGATAGTGCCACTACACTCTGAGATTTGGCTTGCCAGTGCACGAGTCCGGAGGTGACGAGTTCCTGGTTCCGGTTGGTGTATCCAAGCCCGAAAACGCAGCCGCCAACAGACTTTCAAGTCTTCAGGTTTCCGGCCCAGTCAGAATCTGTATATCCCACGGCTGACAGTTCGGAGAGGGGTAGACGTCGATAGTGGATGCAGAGATTGGATGTGGCTTTGAGATAGCGGAGTACTCGTTTTGCTGCGGTCAGGTGCATCTCAAGGGGTTGAACATTGTAGCGACTGAGGGCAGTGACGCTGAAGGCGATGTCCGGTTGGCTTCCAAGCGCAGCACACATCAAAGAACCAACTATTGAGAGATATTCCTTTGGATCAACGGATTTGTCCTCGCAGTGGGGGTTGTTCAGGTCGACTTGAAGATCGAGAGGCGTTTTTGCTGGCTTTGCGTCAAGCAATCCGAATCTTCTGATAATCGTGTCGATGTAGGCCTGTTGGCTGATGCAGAAACCGTCCTCCTTTTTCTCGATCTCAATACCTAGGAATCTCCTTGCCGGTCCTAGATCGCTCATCTTGTATTTCGTGTGGAGGAGCTGCTTGATTTGGTGTCCGTCGATTCCGTTGTACGCAATGAGAAGATCGTCAACATAGAGAAGTAGTAAGACTCCCGGCTGGAGGTAGAGATTCGGGTCTTCAGCTGATTGATTGAATCCTATAGAGCGTAAGAAGCCATCAATATCTTCATACCAAAGCCGGGGGGCTTGTTTTAATCCGTAAAGAGCTTTGCAAAGGACAAGTGACTCCGCCTTTATGGTAGTGGTCTCGAGCCACTCGATTCCAGGTGGTAGAGACATGCAGATATTGTCTCGATCGATCTTCGGGTATAGAAAGGCAGTTACCACATCTATATGGTCGACGTTCCAACCATGCTGTGCTGCCAGTGCGAGTAGCAGTTGGAAGGTTGTCAGTTTTGAGACAGGAGCGTAGGTTTCATCATAGTCAATACCAGCCTTCTGCTCGTAACCCTTAATTACAAGGCGTGCCTTATATCGAGTGGTTCCGTCGAGGTTGATTTTTCTTCGATAGATCCATTGGCAACCAATCGGCTCTTCCATGAACTCCGCACTGCGGACTCGGCGCTGCGGACTCGGTGCTGTGGACTCGGTGCTGCGCTGCGGACTCGGCGCTGTGGACTCGGCACTACACTGCGGACTCGGCGCTGTGGACTCGGCGCTGCGCTGCGGACTTGTCGCTGCAGTCTCGGCGTCGTGGTCAGAGTGGAAGTAATGTTCTTTCCGCTTTTGTTCGACAAAGTCAAAAGTTTGATTTTCAATCAGCGCCTGCCATTCCTGCTGCATCGCTTCTTTCCACTTCTGAGCCTGTGGGCTTTTCAGGGCGGCCTGATAGGTGGCAGGTTCGTATTCATCTGCATGAATCGTTGATTCGAATTCGGCGATTTTGGATGTGAGTAGCGCTGAGGCTAAACTTTCGGTAATTCCAAGCATCAAGAGAGCGGTCGCAAGGTTCTCTGTACATCCCAGATCACCCCCTTCTTCGGAGGCCTTGCTTATTATTGCTTCGTTCGTCGCGAGTCGTGACTTACTGCGCGTTCGAGCAGACACATAATCAAAGTCTAACCCATTGTTAGCAACCTGCAGTCCATTGCTGTCAATCTTTTTCAGCTGTTTCAGCAAATATGTAGCCTTAGCTTCTCCCTTTCAGCGTTGCCAGGTTCGACTCAGACTTGTCAACACCGAAAGTCAGTGGACTTTTGTCTGGATTTTCTGAGTACTGATTTGTCAACACCGAAAATCGGTATGCTTTCTCATACTCCTTCGCCCTACACAGATATCTCCTGAATTCGGTACTTGCTCACCCTACAGAGATATCTGCTGAATTCGGCGGACCTTGGGTTACCTCCCGCCAGCAAATCGGCTGTGACAACGGGAGCCCCTTCCGTTCATAAGACGGGTACTCAACTCTCCGCCAGCAAAATAGGCTGTGACAACGGGAGATTTTTCTTTCGCTCGGCAACTCATAAGGTTTTGGAGTGAAAGTAAAGACGACAAGATTTTGGGATATAGAGTTACTACCAGTGTCTTTCATACCCATTGAATTATCCGTTCTCTCGACGGTCATTTCGTCCACTTGTTGTGACTGATCTTCAGTCTGATCCGGAAACTCGACAGTTTCTTCCCGTTCTCCTGTGGAACTTGCAAATGCATCTTCGTTTTTGTCAAATACCACACTTGAGCATTCTACCGCTCTTCCGGCCTTTCCAGAGTTGAAGTCCCAAATTCTCCAAATCTTCGTCGTATTGTGCACATATCCCAACATCATCGAGGGATTGGACCGACTTCCAAACTTCTTTTCATTTCTCTGGGCGGGTGGTATGTGTTTGAAGGCACGACATCCAAAGCGCCGAAGATGTTCAATTGGCGGAACGGTCCCGAATAGTGCTTCGAAGGGAGAGCGATTGCCAGACAGGCTCGTGGTTGGAGATCGTCGATGGAGATAGCATGCTGTGCGGATTGCTTCAGGCCAGAACTTAGTTGGCACATTTGCTTCCCACATCTTGCTTCTTGCTTTGGTATTGAGGGTACAAATCATTCTTTCTGCAACTCCATTTTTGTGTTGTGTATAAGGTGGTGCCGGTTCATAGGCAATTCCTTTTTCTCCCAATAATCCGAGAAACATCGAATTGTTGTATTCTCCAGACCCATTATCGCACCGAAAACGTTTGATGTGGAATCCGCGCGCTTCGACCCAGGCCTGGTAATTTTGGAACTTCGCTGATATCTCTTCGGCCGATTTCGTGACAAGAAAGTACACCTCCGTATATCTTGTACAGTCGTCAATGTACACGATGTAGTATTGGTTTCCTCCAATACTTCCTTTTATGGGTCCGCAGAGATCCGAATGGATGAGTTCGAATGGAACTGAGGTACGGGATGACTGGGTGTGCGTGACTCGCTGTTGTTGTTTCGTTTGGATGCAGGTCTGACACAGACTCACCGGATCCGGTAACTTCCAAGGTGTTTTCAGTGTCGTTTCGAGTACACGTTTCACATCCACGTAGTTAAGATGTCCGAATCGTTGATGCCAAATATCAATCGAGTTGGAATGCCGAGCCAGGCGGTTGTAAGATCTTAGTTCCGAGACATATGCCGATCCTTCGATTGTGAGTGTGTAGAGTCCGTTTTCCAGTCCACCTTGTAGGACGCTCTTCCTTTAAGAGTCGGTGATAGAGCAGACTCCAGATTTAAAGGTTGCAGTCCGTCCGGATGTGTCGAGTTGGCTGACGGACAGTAGTGAGATTCGGAATTCTGGGACAAAGAACGCTTCTATGTCAACTCCTTTGTGCCTGACTATCCCCTTTTTGTTTGCTTGTACCGTGTTGTTGTCTCCGAGTTTAATTAACATCTTGGTCTCAGTGAGCGTGGCTTTTCAAAAGTCTCTGATATCATTGCTGTAGTTGTGGGATGCTCCAGAGTCGATTACCCAGGTTCCGAGTCTTGATTTTGCTGATCGATGTGTTGCTACCATCACCTCTGAGCTGAGGGAGGTAGAACCCTCATGTCATTCCGAGTCATTGGGTTCGTTGGCAATCAGGTGGCGTCCGTTAATCCTATCCGGTTCATTTCCATTGCCGCAAGGTCTGTTTCCCCGATTGGTGTGACTTGATCTGTTTCGACCAGATCCGTTTTCACCGGATCCGTTTCCTCCAGATCCAGATCCACCCGGTCCATCATCGCCCGGTCTGCCAAACGATCCTCGGTTTCCAGAACGAGCGGCCTAACCTCGCCGCTTGATTGGACAATCCTTTTGCGTATGTCCTTCGTCTCCGCAATAATAGCAGATGATTTGGTTGGATTCGCGTTTCCGTTTGTTGCCCTCCTGATTCTTCAGCTTCCAGCAGTATTCTATGTCGTGAGATGTCGCTTTGCAGTTGGAACACCATTTGTTTCCTTTCCGACGACCTTGTCCTCCTTTTCCTTTTCCCGATTGCTGGCTGTAGAGTGCTTCCGATACCGTGTATGGTTTGATCATCATTGCCTTGTTACGTTCGCATTCCTTCAAGGCATCGATGACCTCTTGGACTGTGATGCCGACACGAGATTGGAGAATTTCGACAGTAACGGAGAATATTGAAGGGAGGGTGGTGAAAATATGGGTTTTGAAGGAGGCATCAGATATAGCTTCATCGGAACCGACCAGCTGGTTCTTGATTTCCATCATCTGAGAGAAATAGCTCTGGATCGGTTCACCGGGGGTCGGTTTCAATGTTTGAAATTTCCTGAGGAGCATCATTCTTCCGACAGCAGTGCCGACTGCATCCATTCGAGCAGCCAAAATCGTCCACATTTGAGCAGGGTCATTGATACCTTCCAGCTCGATCTCAACTTCCTGAGAGCAGGATCCACTGATAATTGCTGCAGCGTGTGCTCGACGATCCAGATAGTTGGTATGAAGAGCGCGTTCAGCTACGGCAGCGGCATTGAATCCAACAGGAATGTTCAGCTCTACTTCTTGGCCGGTGACAATGTTCCATGCGTGGATACCCTCGAGGATGTGGCGACAGCTGCTCTTCCAGGTTGCATAGTTCGTAGATTTCAGGAGTTCGATCGTTCCGAGCGCATGCTTGTAGGGCTTATCCGACATCGTGGTAGATGGAACTGGTACCGTTTCTCGAGATTGAGTTAGTACTGAACGAAGCAGTAAATTCAGGTGATGCAGGAAGACGTAGAAGAATGGGTCTCGACTTGCCGGCCTCCGCGTTTATCGCTAACTCCTTGAGAGTTACGTATGGCGCGAGGATTGAGCGTTGGATGGAGCGGTTACGACTCCGGGCTCATAACCTAAACAATTGGTCGTAGGTTCTTCTGGAGACGAGCAGGTTTCGGCGTCGCCGTGAATATGGTGTTAAGAGCGAGGGCGAGAGAAGACTTGATAGGAAAGCAAATGGAAGAAGGTCGTGGGCTGATTGGGAGCGGGAGCGACAGCAGCGGACGACTTTCTTCTGAATGATTATTATATTAAAGAGTGTTGAGTAGAAAAGAAGAAAAGAAGAAAAGAAGAGAGAGCAAACTGTGTACAAAGTCTCGCTGCTACACGCTAATCCAAATTGAGATGCCTTCCCCGCTCACTCCTCCAGCGCCGCCCCAACTCTAGCCAGAGTGGTGCCGCACTGTATGCTTATGCGAGAGAAGCAATCTCCAACATTTTGCGTCGCCAAGGTCTTTGCAGTCAAATCTTCGGTTGAGTTGCTGCTTGATTTCTTTGATGAAGGGGGAACTAGGGATACCGATAATTGTGATATCGTCCACCTACACTGAAATGAAGGTTGATTCAGACTTGTGGATAAACACACAGGGGTCGAAGTGGGATATAACGAATCCAATTTCTCGAAGTAGGGCAGAGAGGCATGCGTACCACTCGCGAGCGGATTGGTTGAGTCCGTAGATACATTTGTGGAGCCGGGCAACTTTTCCGGCTGTCCTATAACCTTCAGGTAGGCGCATATAGATTTTTTCTTGGAGGACACCGTAGAAGAATGCTGATTTCAAGTCCATTTGTTCAGGGATCCAGCTGTAATAGGAAGCGATTGCAATAAGTAGCCGAAAGGAGTCATATCGTGCTACCAGTGGGTATGTCTCATCGTAATCGGTTCCGTACTGTTGTGAAAGGCCTTTTGCCACTACTCGTGCCTTGTACCGTTCCACTGAGCCATCTGCTTTTTGCTTTACTTTGAAAACCCATTTGCTGTCGACAGTCTTTCTTCCTTGTGGTAATTCCACCTCTTCCCAAGTACCATTCTTCTTCAAACTTTCCATCTCTTCATCCATTGCCTTTGTCCATCATTCTGCATCCACACTCTTCATCGCTTGCATATATGTAGTCGGTTCATCGAGAGGGTATGTCACTTGTCGTGCATATCGTTAGGGTAGTTTCCGAATACGGTTGCTTCGTCGTTGGTATTCGAGGTGCGGGTTTGCAGGCGAGCCCAATCGTTGTTGAAACTGTTAAGATGGTCGTGTATAGCAGCACCATCTTCAAGTTTTCGGTTGAGGATGGTTTTAAGGAGGGTTATGGTGGTGTTTGCTGTGTCGCGATCGTAGAGATCCTTCAGAGTTTTCCACTCATCGGCAGCAGTATCGGTATTCGCAATGGTTGGTAGGATTGTGTGGTCAACAGCGGTGTTAAGCATGTGGTGCGCTTGGTTGTTGACAATATCCCACTCATCATCGGTGATTTGCAGTATGCATACGGTGCTGTTCGTGGTGGGTTCTTCTGTCTCTTTTTCCTTTCGATCAAGAGTACTTCCAGGTCGTACGATTTTGCCGTTCACGATATTCCACCACTGGCACACTTTGAAGGCGATCTTCCAAGCGTTAGTGTTGAAATATATGGATCGATAAACGTGAAGATTGTGTTACAGTATTATTTGGGCACAAGATCTCTCTATATACAGGAAGGCTGTCAGGACAAAGGACGGAAGATTGTCCCCATGAGCCGGTGCTTGGGGACTTAGTCATGTCCGGATGCCTCCTCATCTCTGGGCGCCTCCTCATCTCCGGACGCCTCCTCATCTCCGGATGCCTCCTTATTCTGACACTTCCCCTCATACGGAAGATGCAAAATAACACAGCAGAGAATGAGAGAAACAGAATCCTCGGATGCCTCGTTAAAACTCGTAACCGTGTAAAAAACCCTTTGAGGGAGGAACCACGGACATAGGAGAAAGAGTGCATCCTCCAAAGAAAGAACAGGAAGATGAGAGAAAAACCATTTCAACCGCTTAACGCGTGGTCTGTCAGCCACTTCCCCTGAGTCCCAGCTTACAAGCCCAAGCCTGTGAGCGTGCTTCCAGTGAGTGTCTCGAGGGAGGTGCTTCGTCATAATGTTGGCGAGCATGTCGGATGTCGGAAGGTATGTGGTTTTGATGGCATTCCATTCGCAGGCGTCACGGAGGAAGTGGAAGCGGGCACTGATGTGCTTGGTACGCTCATGGAACTTCGGATTCTTTGCAAGTTGGATTGCACCTTGGTTATCGACAAAGATTTGCTGGGGCTCGGTAGCCTTAGAGTCGTTGTCCGAGCATAAGCAGTCGGGGCATTGCTCGGCATGCTTGTACAGGATCTTGCCACCTAATATGCGAGCGTATAAGGAGCGGACCCGTATGGCTTCTTTTGCGGCGTCGGAAGCACCTATGTATTCGGCTTCCACCTTTGAGAAGGCGACAAGCGGCTGCTTACGAGCATGCCAGGTAATAGCGCCTCCAGCAAGCATGAATACATAGCCAGAGGTTGATTTTCGGTCATCGGGATCTCCAGCGAAATCTGAGTTGGTGTAGCCGATGGGCATGGTGGCTTCGGAGTCTGATGCATTGTACTGGATAGCGAGGTTGGCCGTGTTTCGCAGGTATCGTAGTGTGTAGGTGGCTGCTGACAAGTGCTCAGTAGTCGGGGTGGAGGAAAATTTTCTGCGCATGGAGACGGTGAATGCGAGGTCCGGCCGAGTGCATAGTATTAGTCACATCAGACTGCCAACAATTAACTGATACCGTTGTTTACCATCTTAGTCAAGAGTCCGAAGTTGCTTTGCCGTTTGTCAGATTTGACTCTGGATCTAATCTTTGGAGCTTGCTTCCAGTAGGCTGTGGTGTCCAGTGGCCATTGCAGTCGGAAAAGCCATTTGTCGCAAGCAGCTTCCAAAAGCGGACTGTTGGTGCATATGCAGTATCCGACCTGATCGGTCACGCTCAATCTCTATACCGAGGAAGCAGCAAACTGGACCGAGGTCGGTCATCTTGTACTTGGCGCGGAGGAGGTGTTTGATTGTGGTGACTCAGTTGGCCAATGGAGAAAAGAGCAGCATGTCATCAACATACAGCAGCAGAATTATTGGTGCGTCGTTCTGAGCCGATTGCTTGGAGTTCCAGAGGGCCAGTGGGGCATCAGTTCGATCGGTTAAGGTGGTGCTTGTCAAGAGGTCGACGTTCGGATCATACTCGCATCGTTGGAGCCCCAGAGATCTGTGAAAGTGGTCAATATGCTCATACCAGAGACGGGGGGTCTGCTTAAGTCCGTAAAGCGACTTTCTCAGCTTGCAGACTTGAGTGTCACGAACCTGGCATGACAGGCTCCTAGGCGCCGCCGCTGGCGACGCGCTCACCCTCGCCACACTATGGCAGATCCGTGTCTCCGCCACCACAGCCACTGTCATCCTACGCACCTAGCCGCAGTACCCCTGCCCCTGCCAATATCGCGCCGGTAGCGATATTCCTCAGAACCTGGTCGCGGGCCGCCCAGGATTTTCCCCGCTTGTTTCCTTACTGTCTGCGTGTCTGCCTCGCTTTACTCTGTGTTATGTTTATTGCTTACCACGTTGCGCTTGACGTTTCCTTACTGGCTGCTTGTCTGCCTCGCTTTACTCTGTGTTATGTTTATTGCTTACCTTGTTCTTTCCCTACTGTTGTGTGTGTCTGCCTTGCGTATTGTGGGAGGATAAAGGGCCGAGTAGGATCGTGTGTTTCCTTGGGCGCAGCGATTGAGTCATGATGAGCTAGGGAGGCACTGTGTCAGTCTTGCGGGCAAGCTGTGATTCCACAGAGGAAAGGAAAGGTATAAAGGAAGGGCGCAGTAGCTAGTCTGGAGATTCTTCTCCACGCAATCTATTATCTCTCTCCACAGACCTATCTCTCTACCCCCGTGAAGCGGCGCTGCGACCACAACCTGTAAGACACCAGAAGAGATTAGGGCGAAGCCGAATACCGCCACAATGAAGCCGCATACCGCAACGATACCACACCGGGCGTGAAGAGATTAGGGCGAAGCCGAATACCGCCACTGCGAAGCCGAATACCACAACGATACCACGCCGGGCGTGAAGAGATTAGGGCAAAGCCGAATACCGCCACAGTGACGCCGAATACCACAACAATACCACGCCGGGCGTGAAGAGATTAGGGCAAAGCCGAATACCGCCACAGCGAAGCCGAATACCGCAACGATACCACGGCGGGCGTGAAGAGATTAGGGCGAAGCCGAATACTGCCACTGTGAAGCCGGATACCGCAACGATACCACGGCGGGCGTGAAGAGATTAGGGTGAAGCCGAATACCGCCAGAGCGAAGCCGAATACCGCAACGATACCCTGCTGGGCATGAAGAGATTAGGGCGAGGCCAGATACCGCCACAGCGCAGCCGAATACTGCCGAGTGGCGACCAAGACTACGTTACCTGTCGAGCAGCACGGGCTAGTGAGACAGGATCTTGATAGTAGATTGCGTCCCCCCATCGACACCTGACGTAGTAAGACATAGTAGCTTCCCAGGGCGGAAGCACCGAGGACACCCTCAACCTTCCAGAATTCAGGGACGTTCCAGACAACCAGCGAGCGCCGAGCCCAGTAACCCCAGAACCTGGATCTAGACCACAATCGCCCGAGTCACCAGAACAGCCAAAAACAATGATGGAAGGTCCCCATCTACTGACAACAGAAATGTTGCAGACACTCCTAGCAGCACGCGACAGACCGCCGCAAACCAGCTATCCAAAGCTCCGGGACCGGGAACCGTTTGAAGGAGAAAAAGCGAAATTCAAAACGTTCTTGGCCCAATGCGAGCTGAAGTTCAGAACAGAGGGAAACCGATTCGACGACGATGAAAGAAAAATGAGATATGCATCATCCCTACTCCGGGGGGTGGCATGGAACTGGGTGGAAACCTTCCTAAACCAGGAAGGGGGAATCAACCTAACATGGGAAGAACTGAAAACTAACATGAAACATGCTTTTGGCCAAGTAGACGCCGAAGAAATAGCGTTCGAGAAATTCCAGAAAATTCAGCAGGGAAATCAGATGGCAGCAACCTACTGGGCAGAATTCCAGCGAATCAAAGCAGATCTCCCATACGCAGACAACGTATGCATCGCACGGTTCCGAGATGGATTACACCCCGAAGTAAAAAGACACCTAGTCATGAGCTAAACACCCGCCATAGTTCTGGTAGATTATGCCACCGCGGCCATCAAAACCGATAGCCGCCTATGCAACCTGGGAGTCATTAGTCAACGCCCCGCAGCCAGCGCAGAAGCGCGCTTCAATGTCCACACCAGGGAACCTCCGGCGGCACCCCTGGGAGACCCAATAGACCTCGACGCCACCCGTCGATTCAAGTTCGCCCAGAGAACGCCGAACCGGTTCCCCCAACGAACGAACACAGAAGACTGCTACAATTGGGGAAAGAAGGGACATTTTGCGAGGGAATGCCCCCAACCCAAGAAGATACGACACCCAGGGAAAAAGCCATACCGAGCGGCGGAGGCCACATACAAAGGAAATCCCGAAGAAGAAGAAACTCAGGAAGAAGAACCGTCGGGAAACGATGGCCCTCGGGAATAGGCCATAGCAACAGCCACCCGAAGGAGAAACCAGTTGCAGAAGATGAAGATCCGCCCTACTGGATTAGAAAAACCAGGTACGACCGCGAGGAAAAAGTCATGATCAAGGTAAGGATCCAAGGAAGCGATGGAACGGAACAAGCCACCACCGCCATGGTAGACAGTGGGGCATCCGAAAACTTTCTCGACAAGGCCTACGCCAAACCCAGTGGGATACCCATGCAACGAAAAACGGCACCACGACGAGTCCTAACCGTAGACGGAAGTGCGGTCACCGGTGGGCCGGTGACCCATCACGCCCAAATCCACCTCACCATCAATCATCACGAAGAAGACATCCGACTGCACTGCATCACGATCGGAAACACCCCAATCACTCTAGGACTCCCGTGGCTCAAACTGCATGACCCGGTCATAGGTTGGAAAAACCACACCGTGAAGTTCCACTCCGACCACTGCGCCGAACGATGCCTACCCAGCTCACCACGAGCAAATACAGTCCCTGAAGAAAAAGCCATAGAACAATACTACAAGAAGACTCCAGAAGAATGGGAAATCAGCAAGATGGATCCCTGGGAAGTCTGCCAGATAGTAATCGACAAGATAAAAAAAAGGGATAAGACAAAGCCCCATCAGACGATCCCAATGGAATACCACGAGTTCCTCCCGGTATTCACCGAGAAAGAACCTCCGACTCCACCGCCCCACAGGACGCAGGACCACCATATTCCCCTAGAAAAAGGAAAAACACACCCATATGAGCCACTACGACCACTAAACGACGAAAAAATGAAGGCACTCAAGGAATACCTAGATACCAATGAAAAACGGGGATGGATCCGGGCATCCACCTCGCCAGCCGGAGCACCTATACATTTCGTGAAAAAGAAGGACGGAGGACTACGATTGTGCGTAGATTAGCGACAACTAAACAAGATCATGATCAAAGACCGAACGCCGCTACCATTGATCGGAGAATCCCTGGATCAACTGTTCAGTTCCACCATCTACACCAAAGTCTATATCCGAGACGCCTATTACAACCTCCGAATTGCAGCAGGAGATGAATGGAAAACAGCCTTCCGAACCCGGTACGGACTATACGAATACTGCGTCATGCCTTTCGGGTTGACCAATGCACCAGTGTTGTTCCAACGATGGATGAACGAGATTCTGAGCGAATACCTTGATATCTTCTGTGTGGCCTATCTGGACGACATCCTCAACTTCTCGCAAAATCTGGAAGACCACCGGAGGCACGTCCGGACAATCTTGAGACGAGTTGAGGCAACCGGGCTCACGCGGAAAGCATCCTAATGCGAATTCCATACAACAGAAACAGAATACTTGGGATATGTCGTCTCACCAAAGGGACTACGAATGTACATCGAAAAGATTCGAACAATCAAGGAATGGAAAGAGCCAACGAATGTAAAAGGAATCCAGAGTTTCCTAGGGTTTGCCAATTTCTATCGTCCCTTTATCAGGGACTATAGTAAGATTACGACGCCCCACTCCTCCCTCACAAGAAAGGAAAAAGAGTGGGAATGGGGTGACAAACAGCAAGAAGCATTCGATACGCTAAAAAGAGCAATGATCACGGAACCCATACTACACCACTTCGACCCAGAACGGGCCGTCACCATCGAAACGGACGCCTCAAATTACGCCATCGGAGCTATTTGCTCGCAACCCGACGACAACAGAATTCTGCACCCAGTAGCCTATTACTCAAGGAAACTCAAAGACCCGGAGCGCAACTAAGATATCCACAACAAAGAGCTACTGGCAATCATGGACGCACTGCGAAAATGGGATACCTATTGCAAGACAACGGGACCCAAAATCACGATTCTCACGGACCACAAAAACCTCGAATATTAGAAAACAAAAAAAGGTCTCAACCTACGGCAGGCCCGGTGGGGTGAGCGATTACCTAACTATGACTTCGTGATCAAATATCGACCCGTGAAATTGGCCGGCAAGCCAGACATCCTCACTAGAGTATCAGGAGACTCTCTCTGTGAAGGGGATATGAAGCATCGGCAGAACCACGGCCGAATCCTATTACCCAAAGAAGCGTTCGAAGCACCTCAGGCCAATACAACAGAAACCATCAACCTCGAGATAGACAAGGAACTCCTAAATGAAATTCGGACACTAAGCGCAGCAGATAAAGAGGTCGAAGAAATCCGGAGGAAAAAGGCGAGCGGGACCACCCGCGAAGGAAAGATCGCGCTAGGGTTATGTGAGGAAAACAGCAGGTTGCTAATCTATGACGGCCTCATATGGATCCCGGACGACGACACCCTGCGACTACGTATATTAAGAGACCACCATGACACGCAAGCCACGAGACACCTGGGCCGAGCAAGAACCCTGGAACTCGTTAGCCGAAGCTTCTACTGGCCAGGGCAACAAAAGTACATCCACAGATATGTCGACCACTGTGACACCTGCCATCGCATCAAGCAAATCCGACACGCGCCATTTGGACTGCTAAAGCCACTCGAACTCCCACACCAGCCATGGGACGCAATATCGACGGACTTTATCACCGCACTGCCGATGAGCAACGGAAAAGACGTATTATGGGTAATAATCGACCGCCTCACAAAGATGGGACATTTCGTCACCTGCCAGTGCACCATGAAACCCAAAAACCTGGCATACCACTTCCTCCGACAGGTAATAAGACCCCACGGACTGCCAAGCAGTATTGTATCAGACAGAGGGTCCCTGTTTACCTCAGACTTCTGGAGACAAGTAACGGAAGCACTCACGATATCACGCAACCTCAGCACAGCCTTCCACCCACAAACGGATGGACAAATGGAAAGAGCCAATGCCACCCTTGAGCAGTATCTCCGGGCATACTTCAACTACCAACAGGATGACTGGGAAAGGTTGTTGCCAATTGCCGAATTCTGCTACAACAACACACAAACTGGAACCACAAGAATAACCCCCTTCTTTGCCAACTATGGATATCACCCTCGTTTCCTGCCAGACCTCGGCACCCGGAACGAGGAGACCCCGGAAGTATCAGAATATGTTGTGGCATTAAGAAGGTTGCCTGAAGAACTTCGAGCAGAGATTAAGGAGGCCCAAATGTCACAAGTAGAGCAAGCCAACAAAGCACGACATCCGGACCCGGTACTGAACCCAGGCGACAAGGTCTGGCTACAACAAAAAAACATCCGGACAACCCGACCATCGAACAAACTGGATCACAAGCAGATCGGCCCATACCGCGTCCTAGAGAAAGTGGACTCACGAGCATATAAGTTGGACCTACTGGCCACGGTCAAAATCCACCCCATCTTCCACATCAGCCTCCTTGAACCCACAGCCAGCACCGAACCCATCCCAGGACACCAACAACCACCGCCACCGCCCGTGATCATCCAAGAATAGCAAGAGTGGGAAGTAGAAAAGATCCTCGACTCCCGACGCCATAGAAACCACATACAGTATCGAGTCAAGTGGACCGGCTTCCACGACCCCTATCATACCTGGTACCCAGCCTGCAACTTTGAAAACTTACCCGACCTCATCCACCAGTTCCACGAGGAGTACACTGAGAAACCTGCCCCCCAAAATTAGCAATATGTCCACTACCGCCACGATCGACACCAACGAAGGCTGGACCTTCCCCGACGACAACAACCCCATTCCCGAATTCCCTGCCACGACCGAGCCCGACAACAATTGGGGTATTCCTGCCGCCGCACCTTCCCCGCCGCCGTCCGCTGTAGGACATCCCCATACCAACGATCACGCCTCCCTCCACTGGACGGCTTGCTACGACGACTACTGCAACACTCACCGCCAAATGAAGGACAACAACTACTATCCCCGACGCGGCAACAACCGCCGCCGCCACAGCCACCAGCAGTGCGACTGCCCCAACGCCCACACATACGAGCTGGCCGAAGTCATCCGTGTGAGACACCTCAATCCACGCAAGGCCTGCACCGATTGGCAGAAGGGAAAGCGGGTCTGCCCTGACTGCTGATTCCTGGTAAACTTGAATGACCACCACCTACGTTGCCAAAGCACCGCGCAGCGCGCGCCACTGGCCGACATCACGCCACCCCAGGAGGCTCCCGCGGCCGCCAAAGAAAACCCCAACGCCGAGGCGGCCACGCCCCCGGACGACCAAATCTGCCTGTTGGCGGAAATCATCACCACGGTCCAGAACAAAGTCATACAAGAAGCCCGCCATAACTACGGGATCCAGTGCCTGCTGGCCCAGACGATGCACAACCAACACAACGCCCACCAACGACAACTGCAGAGGATGGCACGAACCCTGGAAACCATCACCGCCGAACAGCAGCGATTAAACGAACAACAAACCCGGCAGCAGGCTTGCCAACCCATCCACATCTACCGCACTCTGATCCGCTGCTGCACGACCGCCACCCGGCCTGACCTCACCGGAGCTTCAGTCTGGACGGGGTACCTACTGTCACAAACCTGGCGCCACAGGCTCCTAGGTGCCGCTGCGGGCGCCGCGCTCTCCCTCGCCACACTATGGCTGATCCTTGTCTCTGCCGCCACGGCCACCGTCATCCTACACGCCTAGCCGCAGTACCCCAGACCCTGCCTATATTGCGCCGGTAGCGATATTCCTCAGAACCTGGTCACGGGCCACCCACAATTTTCCCCGCTTGTTTCCTTACTGTCTGCGTGTCTGCCTCGCTTTACTCTGTGTTATGTTTATTGCTTACCTTGTTGTTTCCCTACTGTTGTGTGTGTCTGCCTTGCGTATTGCGGGAGGATGAAGGGCCGAGTAGGATCGCGTGTTTCCTTGGGCACAGCGATTGAGTCATGATGAGCTAGGGAGGAACTGTGTCAGTCTTGCGGGCAAGCTGTGATTCCACAGAGGAAAGGAAAGGTATAAAGGAAGGGCGCAGTAGCTAGTCTGGAGATTCTTCTCCACGCAATCTATTCTCTCCCGACCCCCCCCCAGCTTTTCCGCAAAAGAACTTTCTTCCGCCACCATCGAACAAGCTCCCCTCTACGTCAAACGATTCCTCAAGAATAGGGCTACAGTCTCATTAGCTGTCAGTCCAATCTGTTCGGTTTTCAGTTTCGACCCCCACCTTCCACCCTCCTGTGGTGATCTCGGGTTTTTGCGTGCCCAAAAATCACTACCTCGCCAGCGCCTCGGATTAATTCTCTGGATCCTCCTCTTGTGTGTTTATAGCTTTCAGGTAGTGACGTACATACGTCACAAGCCGAAACCTCCCCACGAGGAGAGCCATCCAGTTCCAAACACACTCTCAGAGAATAGAGATAACGCTGCATAGACCCAAACCCATGGCATTCGAGACCCAAGCACACTTGCCTACCAAACGTGCCCGCACCGATAGCGATCCGGTGTCAGAGATTGACGATATGG
>Ga0307508_10003191_pt1 | contig 16763 bp, 12 predicted proteins | sample 9_EM_MG_FD_203089 | JGI IMG/M metagenome (GOLD analysis project Ga0307508, IMG submission 203089) | Populus trichocarpa ectomycorrhiza microbial communities from riparian zone in the Pacific Northwest, United States - 9_EM | ecosystem: Host-associated > Plants > Roots > Unclassified | place...
GACAGCGTCTCCAGCTCCAGCTGGTGCTACACCGTCGGGATCGGCTATTACAGCACCCAACTGATGCTGCACTCGCTGATCGACCGGGTCAGCAAGAACGGCAACTTGCTGCTCAACATCGCCCCGATGGCCGACGGCACCATCCCCCAGGCCCAGCGCGACATCCTGCTCGGCATCGGCGACTACCTCAAGCGCTTCGGCGAGTCGATCTACTCGACCCGGGCCTGGACCGCCTACGGCGAGGGCCCGACGAAGATGGGCGGCGGCTCCTTCACCGCCCCGAAGGCCGGAACCGCGCAGGACATCCGCTTCACCCGGAACAAGGCGAACACCACCCTGTACGCGACGGTCCTGGGCTGGCCTGGCAGTGCGCTGACGCTCACGACGCTCACCTCCGGCCGGATCAATCTCGGCTCGCTGGCCTCGGTGCAGCTGCTCGGCTCGACGGCAGGCACGTACCTCAACCTGCCGACGCCGACTCAGGACACGGCCGGGCTGCACCTGACCCTGCCGACAGCGGCACCGTTCACCGCCCCGGCGTACGCACTGAAGCTCACGTTCTCCGGCCAGATCCCCACGCTGCAGCCCATCGCCGGCGCCCTGGTCTTCGACACCATCACCTACTCCGGAGCGAGCGCCGTACTCGCCCTCGGCACCTACACCGCCGACCAGTTGACCCTCGCCGGCCTGGGCCCGCTCAGTATTTCCTCACTGCGACTGGCTCCCGGGTACCAGATCATCGGCTATTCCGGTGACAACTTCACCGGCACCGCATGGACCTTCACCACCGACAACGCCGACCTGCGGGCCACCAGCAACAATGACAAGATCACCTCGCTGAAGGTCATGTTCAACCAGTCAGCCTGGTTCAGGATCACCAACGTCACCAACGGGCTGGTCCTGGACGGCGGCGGCAACGTCGCGGGCGGATCGAACCTCAAGCAGTGGACCTGGGACGGCAGCGCCAACCTGCAGTGGCAGGCCGTCGAGCTCGGCAACGGGTACTACAAGCTGGTGAACCGCACCAACGGCATGGTCGCCGACGGGTGGGGCGCCACCGCCAACGGCGCCACCGCCAGGCAGTTGCAGTGGAACGGCAACACCAACCAGCAGTGGCTGATCACCCACGGCGGCGACGGCAGGTACTACATCGCCAACCGCACCACCGGCTTGGTTCTGGACAGCGGCGGCAACGTCTCCCCCGGCTCCGTCACCAAGCAGTGGGCATCGGCCAACAGCACCAACCTGCAGTGGACGCTCCTTACAATCTGATCTTGTCGCCGTGCACGTGGCCCACCGGCTGCGTGCGGAGTTCCCGGACGGGCAGGGGTTCGTGGACCTGCACGGGCACACCGCCGGGCGGTCGCCGGCCGAGCCCGGCGACGTCCTGGCGACGCTGCTGGCGGCGGACGGCGTCGATCCGCGGCGGCTCCCGGACTGCGTCGAGGCTCGGCCGGCCCTGTGGCGCGCGCGGCTGGCCGGCCGGCCGGCGTCGGCGATCTCAGATGAGGGTGGCGGGCTGGCAGAGCAGTTCGCCGCTGGCGCCGTCCCGGCACAGGTAGCGGCCACCGTGATGCCGAAACTCGCGCAAACCCTTCCGCGTGTTCAAAACACTACGCATCCCGACAAATGCCGACGGAACTCTCTGTGGCCGGCCGGGACGTCCGGCCGCTTCATACTGACTAGAGTGGGTTAGTGGCCGCCCGAAGAACGCCCCGACGCGCCACGGTGCACGACGTGGCCGCCGCGGCCGGCGTCTCCCGCGGCACCGTCAACCGCGTGCTCAACGGCGGCTACGTCTCGGCCGACGCCCGCACCGCCATCGAGGCCGCGATCGCCGAGGTCGGCTACGTTCCCAACACGGCCGCGAGCAACCTCGCCCGGCAACGCTCGCAGGCCGTCGGCTTCCTCGCCCTGGAGTCGCACACCCTGCTGCTCGAGGACCCGAACATCGGCGCCATCATGCTGGGCGCCAACGACGTCCTCTCCCGGGCCGACCACCAGATGGTCAGCCTCGTCATCGACTCCGACCGCGACACCCAGCGCGTGGCACGCTACCTGAGCGGCGGCTTCGTCGACGGCGCCATCATCGTCTCGGCCCGCTCACACGACCCGATCACCCGGCTGATCGCCCAGATCGGCCTGCCGGCCACCTTCGTCGGCCACCCGCCCGACCTCGACCAGAGCATCCCGTTCGTCGGCATCGACAACGTCGGGTCGGCCCGCGCGATCACCCGCCGTCTGATGGCGACCGGACGGCGGCGCATCGGCATGATCGCCGCGGCCCAGGACCGCGACTCCGGCGCCGACCGGCTGACCGGCTTCCGGGAGGCGCTCGGCGACGACTTCGACGCCGCGCTGGTCGCGGACGTGCCGCTCTACGACTACAGCTACGGCGTGCAGGGCATGCGCACGCTGCTCGACCGCGAGCCCGCGATCGACGGCGTCTTCGCCGCCTCCGACGCCATCGCCGCCGGAGCCCTGCAGGCGTTGCGGGAGGCGGGCCGCAGCGTCCCCGGCGACGTCGGCATAGTCGGCTTCGACGACAGCTCCTGGGCCGCCCGCACCCAGCCCCCGCTGTCGACGGTCCACCAGCCGGCCCGAGCCATCGGCCAGAACGCCGCCGACCTGGTCCTACGCCAGGTCCTAGGCCCCGACCCGGTCCCCCGCAGCATCCTGCTGGACTCCCCGATCGTCTGGCGCTGCTCCGCGTAGCCCTCGCCCGGTCCCTTCCTCGGGCGTGTCGTCTCACGTATTCAGGTGATGGCGGCGCCGCCGGCCGGGTCGCACCATCGCTGGGAGCGCAGCCCACAGGGATCAGCAAAAAGGAGAATGGCGCCGATGAGCCTGCACTACGAGGTGTTCCAGGTCGACCCGAAGCCGATCCCGAGCCAGATACCCGGCTTCGAGGACGCCGTCGGCCCGGCGACCTGGCCGCCGTCGACCTCGACCCTCATCTGGGACGACGGTGGCGGCGCCCTGCTCGTCGACTGTCTGATCACGACCGGCGAGGCGGCCGCTCTGGCGCGCTGGATCGGCGACCGGGGCCACGCGCCCGACCACGTCTACATCACCCACCCGCACGCCGATCACCTCTTCGGCCTGCAGGCGATCGTGGCCGCCTTCCCCGGCGCGAAGCCGGTCGCGGCCGCCGAGTCCATCGAGGCCATGCGGGGACAGGTCTCGCCGGCCGCGATCGAGGTCTGGAGCACGTTCTTCCCCGGACAGCTGCCCGACGCCCCGATCGTCCCGGCCCCGCTGGCCGGGCCCGAGATCGCGATCGGCGCGGCCACCGCCCACATCCTGCCCGTCGGAATCACCGACACCGAGTTGTCCACCCTCGTGCACGTTCCCGACCTGCGCCTGGTCGTCTCCGGCGACGTCGTCTACAACACCACGCACATGTGGCTGATGAGCTCCACACCAGACTCGCGGGCCAACTGGCTGCGTGCGCTCGACACGGTCGAATCGCTCGGCGCCGACACCGTCATCGCCGGCCACCGCCACCCCGACGCCCCGGACGACGACGCCCGCCGCCAGGTCGACGATTCGCGCCGCTACCTGCTCGACTTCGAAATAGGCTTGAAGAACAGCACCACCCCGGCCGAACTCATCGACTGGATGACCAGCCGCCACCCGGGACTGGCCAACCCGTACACGCTCTGGGTCGCCGCCTTCGACCAGCTCGGCGCGGCCCGGTGAGCCGGACTCCCCCACGGCCTTAAAGACCGATGCGAGTACGCCTTCTCGGCTCCCCGCCACATCGAGGGCAGCCCTCGGCTCCGCCGCTGCCACCCGCGACCCCGGTGCAACACCAGGCCGCAGCGCGCCGCACGCGTGGGACCGCAGCGCGTCGCACGCACGCCGCACGCCGGCGGGTGCAGGAAGGGGTGTGCAGGGCGGGCGTGACCGCTCCGGCGGATCCGTAAGCACTTCGAAAGATCGCCGGGGGCCCGGGCCGGGCCGGGGCTGGGTAGCGTCTGGGTGTGGCCCACGTGCTCGTCGTCGACGACGACCCGACCATCAGCGACGTCGTCCGCCGCTACCTCGAACAGGACGGCTTCCGCGTCCGGCTCGCCGCCGACGGCGTCGCCGCGCTTGCCGCAGTCGCCGCCGACCGGCCCGACCTGGTCGTCCTCGACCTGATGATGCCGGGTCTGGACGGCCTCGAGGTCTGCCGCCGGCTGCGAAGCCGGCTGCCCGGCCTGCCGGTGGTCATGCTGACCGCGCTCGGCGAGGAGGCCGACCGAGTGATCGGGCTCGAGATGGGCGCCGACGACTACGTCACCAAGCCGTTCTCGCCGCGGGAACTCGTGCTGCGCATCCGCTCAGTGCTGCGCCGCAGCGCGCCCGCCGCCGAGCCGACCGTGCTGCGGGACGGCGACCTCACCGCCGACACCGGGCGGCGCATCGCCCAGCTCGGCGGCGAGCCGCTGGCGCTGACGGTGCGCGAGTTCGACCTGCTGGCCTTCCTGCTGCGGCACCCCGCCAAGGCATGGTCGCGGGCCGAACTGCTGGACAAGGTGTGGGGCTGGCAGTTCGGCGACCAGTCGACGGTCACCGTGCACGTCCGGCGGCTGCGCGAGAAGATCGAGACGGATCCGGCGGCGCCGCGGCGGATCCGTACGGCGTGGGGCGTCGGCTACCGCTACGAGCGTACGCATGACTGACCTGCTCTTGATCGGCCTTTACGCCCTGCTCGCGGGCGGCGCCGTCGGCGGCGCCGGGATGCTGGCGCTGCGCCTGATGCGGGGCCGCTCGATCGCCGTGCATGTCGTCGTCCTGCTCGTCGGCACCGTCCTCGCCGTCGTCGCCGGGGTGGTCACGGTCGCCACGGCGATGTTCCTCTCCCCGCACGACCTGCAGGTCGTGCTGCTCACGGTCGTCGCCGCCGCGGTGGTGAGCCTGGCCGTCGGCGTCGCCTCGGGCCGCCGCCTCGCCTCCGCCGCGATGTGGTCGGCGCAGGCCCGCTCCCGCGAGCGGGCGCTCGAGGCCGGGCGGCGCGAGCTGGTCGCCTGGGTCTCGCACGACTTGCGTACGCCGCTGGCGGGCCTGCGCGCGATGGCCGAGGCGCTGGAGGACAACGTCGTGGCCGACCGCGCCACCGTCGCCGATTACCACCGCCGGATCCGGGTCGAGACCGACCGGATGACCCGGCTCGTCGACGACCTGTTCGAGCTGTCCCAGATCAATGCGGGCGCGCTGCGGCTCGCCTTCTCCCAGGTCCCGCTCGCGGACGTCGTCTCCGACGCGATCGCGGCCGCCGCGCCGCTGGCCGCCGACCGCCGGATCCGCCTGGTCGCCGCCGAGTCGGGCTGGCCGACCGTGCTGGCCAGCGAGCCCGAGCTCGCCCGCGTGGTCACCAACCTGCTGGTCAACTCGGTGCGCTACACCCCGCCGGACGGCACGGTCCACATCGAGGCGGGCTGCGACAGCGGCGACGCCTGGCTGGCCGTCTCCGACACCTGCGGCGGCATCCCGGACGCCGACCTGCCACGGGTCTTCGACGTCGCCTTCCGCGGCGAGCGGGCCCGCACGCCCGCGCCCGCGGGGCCGAGCGGCGGCGGGCTGGGCCTCGCCATCGTCCGCGGCCTCGTCGAGGCGCACGGCGGCCGCGTCGGAGTCCGCAACACCGACACCGGATGCCGCTTCGTCGTCCGCCTCCCAACCGGCCCCGCCACCTGAGCAGGCCGGGCGATACAGGCCCGAATGACCGTTTCCGCCGCCGACCACCCACTTGACGACCGCCACGCCGATTCGCACACCACCCCGGCCGCGCCGACGACCCCGGCCTAGATCATCTACGCCAAGGGATAGGTGGGCCGACACGGACGTCCGCGCTGACGCACGCAGAGTGACGGCACCCCGGAAGGCGGTATTCGATTTTTCTTCACAACTAGCGGGATGTGCCCACGCCTGCCTCGTTGTGATGCCCCAGCGAAGACTGTTTCCCGGCCGGCGGCAGACTCATCGCGGATCCCTCGGAATAGATCGTCGCCGCCAACGCGTCAGCGGCGACGCCGAGGGCGGCCCACCCACAGCCTCACCGACGACACCGCCCACCAGTTCACCGCGGCGAAGCCCGTCGGCGACCACGCCAAGACCCGCGACACGTGGGGCGCCGCCGGCTCGACACCATCGACCACCACCTCAGCCCACTCCACACGCCAAGAACAGGCGACCCCGGGCGACATCGGCGGGAACGGCCGCGGCCGGCGCAGAGGTGTGGAACTAGGGGTCGCCCGGCGGGCCGTGCGCCACACGATCGCGACTCCAGCCCGCCCGCGTGGGCGAAATATGGGCTTTGATCCCAGGTGGCTCTCTCCGAATGCCGGCCGATCAGGTGACGGTGAAGGAGAACGTGTAAGGCTGACGGATCGGGACGCCGGCGTCGCCCGTGCTGCCGACCTGCGCCACGGTCACCGTGTAGGCGCCGGCAGGTAGCGCGACCGCCGGAGTCCAGCTCAGGGTGCCCGGGCTGGTCTCGGTGACGGCGCCCGCGACCGCGCCGGACGCTCCGGTGACCACGATCGCGCCCGTGAAGTCGGCGCCGCCGCCGGTCGGCTCGACGTCGCGCTGGAACGCCACGGTGACCGCCGCCGGCGCCGGGCCGACGCCGCCGGCCGCCGGCGTGGTCGAGACGACCAGCGGGTCGCGCCAGTACTGGATCGCCAGGTGCGTGTCGGGTACGCCGGGCACGCCCCACTGGGTAGAGGTGTCGTCGACGAGCATGGTCTGGGTGATCCCGCCGTCGACGGTCACGCTGCGGTTGTTCGTGCCGACGATGGAGCCCCAGTCCTCGACCGTCTCCCAGGCGCCGCGGGTGTACTTGTACTGGATGTCGGTGCCGTCCAGCACCGAGACGGTGGCCTCCCAGACGCCGTTGCCGCGGTCGGTCATCGCCTGCTTGCCAGGGTCCCACGGACCCAGCTGGGCGATGTTGCCGGGCACGTACAGCGTGGCGCCGGGCGGCGTGCCCGGCGGCGCGAGCACGCGGAACGTGACGGCCACCGGGCGGACCGGGACGGTCAGGGCGGCGGGCAGGCTAGCGGCGCTGCCGTCGGGATTCCGGTACGCCAGGTGGGCGACCACGTTCGCGGTACGCGGCGACGCGCCCGCCGGCGTGACGTCGTAGGTGGCCGTGAAGGTGGCGCCGGGCGCGAGCGAGGCCGCGGTGGTCGGCGTACGCGGGGTGACCACCCAGCCGACGGGCGCGGAGACGGTCGCGGACAGCCCCGCGACGGCGCCGGGTCCGGCGTTTCGGGCCGTGGTCACCAGCGTGCTGGTCGCGCCGGACTGCAGCCCGTCGGGCGCGGTGAAGCTAAGGTCGACCGCCGGCTGCTGCCCCACGGTGAGCACGGCGCCGTCGTGCGCGACGGTCACCGCCCGGCCGCGGGCGGTCGGCGGCAGCTGCACGGTGAGCCGGCGCTGCGCCGCGTCGTAGGACCACGGCGCCGGGCGACCCGAGACGGTCACGGTGTGCGGGCGGCCGACGTCCGCGAAGGCGACCGTGAACCGGTGGGTGGCCGGGACGCCGGCGTAGCTGCCGGCGGCCGGGCCCACGGTCAGCGTGGAGCGCGTGCCCTCGACGTAGTCGACCGGGATCCGGGCGTACTGTCCGGCGCGGAAGGCGAGGCCCTCGCCGGCGTCCTCGTACAGCGAGGTCTTTCCCGAGGCGTGCGGGTACACCGTGAGCGCGAGCCGGTCCTTGGCCTGGCTGGCGACGTTGGCGCCGCCGGGCGCCTGCTCGACGATGCCGCCGGCGCGCACGTAGACCGGCATGCGGTCGGGCGTCGCGGCGACCGTGCGGGTGGCCGGCCCGCGGAAGGTGGCGCCGGTGAAGAAGTCGGTCCAGACGCCCGGCGGGAACCACACCGACGTCGTGGTGCTCAGACCCGGCGTGGTGACCGGCGCGACCAGCAGCGAGTCGCCCAGCATGTACTGCGAGCCGTGCTGGTAGGCCTGGTCGAGCTCGGGCCAGTCGAGGTAGAGCGCCCGCGCCATCGGCAGCCCGGTGTCGTAGGTCTCGCGGGCCGTGGCGTACAGGTACGGAACCATCGACTCCCGCAGCCGCAGGAAGTCGGCGGCCGCTCCGCTGACCGTGTCCGAGTACTCCCAGGGCAGCCGGTCGCCGTGGTCGGAGTGCAGCCGCAGGATCGGCTGGAACGCGCCCAGCTGCACCCAGCGCAGGTAGAGGTCCTCGGGCAGGTGCTTGCCGGCGAAGCTGCCGATGTCGTGGCTGACGAAGGACATGCCGGCGCTGGCCTCGGCCGGGGTCATCGCGGCGGCGAAGGCCAGCGTCGCCCAGTCCGGCTGGGTGTCGCCGGTGAAGTGCACGGTGCTGCGGTGCTCGGCCCACGGGCCGGACGCGCCCACCGTCGTGTACGCGGGGAACGACGAGCCGATCCGGGACAGGGCGAAGCCGCGCAGCCCGCGGGCGTCGCCGGAGCGCCGGTACAGCTCGTTGATCCAGCTGTCGGTGGTGACCCCGGGCGTGCTCGCCACGCTGTCGTCGCAGCAGTAGTCGAGCCACCACTGGCGTACGCCCTGGTCCTCGAAGGGTTTGTGCAGTTGGGCGTAGGCGGCGGCCTGGTCGGGGTCGGACCAGTCGAAGCGGTACGGGTCGGGCGCGAAGCTGCTGGCGGCCGGGGTGAGCTTGCCTTTCGCGGTTGCCTGGGCGGCGGCGAAGCGCGGGTCGGCGCCGCTGATCGCCGCGTGCACGTTGAGCGTCGCATGGACGCCGCGGCTCGCCAGGTCGGCGAGGAAGCCGGCCGGGTCGGGGAACAGCGCCGGGTTCCAGTTCCACCCGGCCCACTGGTTGGGCGCCTTCCAGTCGGTGTCGACGACCAGCGAGTCGAGGGGCACGCCGTGCGCGGCGAAGGCGGGCAGCAGCTGGGTCTCGTAGTCGGCGGTGCTGTACGCCTGGTACTTGGAGAACCAGGTGCCGAAGGCCCACTCCGGCGGGAGGACGGACGGCCCGGTCAGGGTACGCAGGTCGGCCAGGCCGTGCTGGTAGTCGTGCCCGTAGCCGAAGAGGTAGCCGTCCTGGTAGGAGCCGGCGTGCGCCGGGCGGGCGGCCAGCCAGTCGCCGGCCGAGCGGACCGCGGTCGCGGTGTCGTCGAGCAGGTACCACCCGCCGCGGTCGAGCATGCCCGGGTGCAGGGCGAGCTGGTCGACCGGGCCGGCCTGGCCGGCGTAGTAGTCGAGGCCGCGGTACCACCCGCCGAGGACGTCGTCGCGCTGCGGCGACCCGAAGGCCGGGTGCACGCTGCTGCGGCGGCCGGCCACGGTCAGGTCGAGGGTGGTGTTCGCGGCGGTCACCGGGCCGCTGCCGACTCGGTAGCGCAGGGTCACCGCGCTGGTACGGACCTGCAACTCGCCGTTGCTCGTGGTGGCCCGGAACCAGGTGTGTCCGGGGTTGCGGTCGACGGCGTTGAAGGTCGGGCGGTCCTCGAAGGAGTCGTCGGCCGCGTACTCCAGGCGCAGCAGCGTCGGGGTGAGGACCTGGACGCGCAGATGTCCGGAGCGGACGGTCTGGCCCTGGACGGAGGGGGCGCGCGGCGCGGCCAGCGCCGTCGCGGGCGTCCCGACGAAGGCGAGCAGGACGGCGAGAAGAGCGGCCATCCGGACGTACAGGGCTCGACGACCGGCCAGCATCGACACGATGATCCCCCTCGATCACGTAACACGCCCGTCACACGGCGCAACCGAGCCTTCGCTGCGCAGCGGCCGGTGTCAATACCTCGGCGTGTCTGGCGGTCGCAGACCGGGCCGGGCGCCGCTTCCCTCGCAGCGCCCGGCCCGGCCGCCCTCTTCTCGCCCACCTCTATTTGTAGACGGACTTCGAAGCAAGCGGAGACGAATCTCGAAACTAGGAGGTCAGGTGCGTATCCGGCGCCGGCCGCCCGAGCTGCGGCGATGTATTCACAGAAAACTTCGCTCTGCGTTGAACCGCCAGGCGTACGCCCCCCGTAATTGCCGACGAAGAACGACGTCCATATTTCCCAGGAAGGTGCCTGGTGCCGTGAGAAGGTACAAGAGACCGGCGACTGCCAAGGCGCAGCGTCGCGTGTCGGGAAAGGTCCTGCTGATCTCGGCGACCGTCGGAGTGCTGGCGGCCGGAACGGGCATCAGCCTCGCGGCGACCGCCGGCTCTGACACCGGCCCCGTGACCTGCATCGCCCTCGCCGACGCGGCAGCGGCGGCCGACGCGAACAGCGCGCTGTCGGACGTCTTCGCAGTCGGTACGCCCCTGCATCTGACCAGCGGTGGCCGCGCCATCGACGTGACGGTGAGCGGGCCCATCACCAAGGCGGCCGCGACCACCGCGGCGACCAGCGCGGCCGCGACCACCGCGGCGACCAGCGCCGCGGCGACCACCGCCCCGCCGACGGCCGCCGCCACGACGACCGCTCCGGCGGGCGCCAAGCCGCCGGCCAAGAAGCACCACCGTAAGCGCGGGGCCGCGGCCGGGACTGCCGCGGGCGCGACGCCGACCAACCCCGCCGCTTCGGCCTCCGCCGCCGCGGCCAAGGCCCAGGCCGCCGCGGCCAGCCTCGCCAAGGTATCGATCAAGGCCGCGAAGAACGGCGGCGTGGACCCGAACACGGTCTGCGTCAAGCTCTCGACGACCGCCTTCAACACCCTCGGCGGCAGCGGCAACGGCGCAAACGTCGGCGCCTTCATCGCTACGATGACCGCCGGTGTGGCGGGTCAGGGCGGCGGCGGCGCGGCCGCCACGTCGGCCGCGAGCACCTCGGCGGCGGCCACCCCGTCGGCCACGGCCACGGCGACCGCACAGCAGGGCAAGAAGACCAAGAAGCACCACTGACCGGCGGCGGGGACTCGCGACATCGCGGGTCCCCGTGCACTCGATCGACCCCCGCCGCCGAACCGGCCGGAGCCCAACCCCCACGGACGGGCTCCGGCCTTTTCCGTCTCGCACGACGGGCGGTGGGCTCAGACGCTGAAGTGGCGGTGCCGTCGTGCCAGCTTCCGCAGCATGAAGACGGTCTGGGCGATGGTGGCCAGGTACAGCACCGGCCAGCCCAGCGAGAGGATCGCCGCCTGGACCGCCACGCTCTGCTGGCTCCACGCGTAGATCGCCCCGCCGACGAGGGCGAGCAGCACCACCAGCGGCATGACGTACGCCGAGCCCTTGCCCTTCTCCGCGTTGGCCTGGGCGGCCCAGTTGTCCTTGTCGGTCTGGGCGAGGAACTGCGTCCACGCGGAGAGGAAGTGCCCCATCCTGATCCACATGTACAGCTCCGCCGGGAAGACGAGGGCGGCATAGAGCAGGTCGGAGGCGCTCTTGTCCTTCATCGCCAGCGCCAGTCGCAGGTTCAGCAGCATCGCGACGGCCGGCGGGATGAGCCAGATCGGGTTGAACACGAACGCGTTTATCGACAGCGCCGCCACCAGCAGCAGCAGGAAGCCGAGCCGGGAGCCGATGTTGAACAGCATCGAGATGTTCTCGTACCAGCGCAGCCGCAGGTTGGGGTGCAGCGGCTGACCCTTGTTGTCGCCACGCTGGCCGGGCCAGAACAGGTCGATGGCGCCGAAGTTCCACTTGACCTGCTGGCCGTGCAGCGCGCGCAGGTTCGTCATCGGACCAACGAATGCCCGGGCGCTGGCGCTGATCTTCGTGCTGTAACCGGCGTCCTTGATCTGCAGCGACAGCTTGCTGTCCTCCACCTCGCTGTCGCGGACCCACGGCGCCTGCTGGTGGTGGCGGATCATCACCATCTCGAGCGCTCGCAGGCTGAAGAGGCTGCACTGGCCGCCCAGCACGGCCATGTTGCGGCCGCGGATGAGGTTGTCCATGTTGAAGGCGGCGAACTGCGCCCGCTGGCCGGCCACGAGGAATCGCGCCATCAGCCCCCGGTAGCGGCTCTTGTCGATGGTGTAGATCGCGCTCAGCCCGCCGATCCGCGGGTCGTCGGTCATCTCCAGCTCCAGCCGCTCCACGCAGTCGCGGGAGAGGGTCGTGTCGCCGTCCACGCCGAGGATGAAGTCGTAGCCGCGGGACAGGAAGTAGCCGTAGTTGAGCGCCCCGACCTTCTTGTCCGGGTTGACGCCCATGTCGTGGACGTGAACCGTGGTGACGAACTCCTCCCCCTTCACGGTCCGGCTGTGCCGGCCCGCGAAGCCGCGGGCGATCTCGGGGGTGTCGTCGTCGGTGTTGTTGATGATGACGTGGATCACGTTCGGCAGCCGCGTCTGGGCGAGGATGCTCCGCAGCACGTCGGCGATCGTGTCCTGCTCGTTGTAACACGGGATGATGCAGCTGATGGTGGCGTGGCGGGGGGTGGCGGCGGTGGCGGCGGCGGCGATCTCACCGGACACCGTCTCGATGCTCTCCAGCTCGGCCAGCTGCGGGACGGCCGGCGGCAGCGCCAGCGGCCCGGCCTTGGCGCTGCGAGGCCGCAGGATCTGGCGGTCGGTGGCGCGGCGGAGGCCGGAGGTGGGCTCGGTCATCTGGTGGCACCATTCGTGAGCAGCGGCAAGGTCAGCGTGTCCAGGGCGGTGGAGCGGTAGTAGCTGTTCGAGGCGGGGGCGGTCTCCACGAGGAGATCGAGCCGGATACTCAGCGTGAGCGTCGTCGCTCCCGCCGTCGCTGCCGGCAACGTCACCACGGTGTTGTAGGGGTACGGCGGGGTGACGTCGAACTTTCCGCTGTCGGTGGCGACCACGACGCGCTTCGTGCCGTCGTCCTGGATCACCTGGAAGGTGCTGACGGCGACGCGGTGGGTGCTGTCGGCGTCCTCGATGTGGGCGGCGACGTTGATGGTCTTCAGCGACCCGGCGGCGTAGAGCTTGGCGTTGTCGGAGGTCCAGTAGGTCAGCTGGACGGAGAAGTTGCCCTGCTTGAGGCGGTGGGTGACTGAACCGGTGTCCAGCGGGCCGCTGGCGCGAACCGGCAGGTCGACCGCCTGGGCGACGCCCGCCTCCGCCGAGGACGAGGGCGAGGGCGAGGTGCTGGGGCCGCCGGTCGAGCCGGCGCCGGCGAGCGGCTTGCTGCTGCTGGTGAGCTGCTTGAGGCTGCTGCAGCCACTCAGGCTGCCGCAGAGCACGGCGGCTGCCATGCCGACTGCCACACTTCGGGGGAGGCGCACAGGTGACCCTTCGCGTCGGTTTCCGGCTGCTTTCACGTACGGCCGTGCCACGACCCTGGTCTGCTCCCGCGGCGAACGGCGAACGGCGCACGCGTCCGGGCGCCCCGGTACGGCAAGGGTCGGGTGACCAAGTCGGCGGCGAGCGCCGGCAGTTGAGCGTTCCTGCCGTCTCGGCTCGCGCCGTCCGCGTGAAGGGCCGGCTTCGCGTCGGGCCGGGACGCGAAGCCGGGCCCGCCGGTCAGCCGCCGATGAAGTCGGCCACCGCGCGGGTGAACTCCGCCGGCCGTTCGAGGTGCGCCATGTGCCCGCAGTCCAGCACGATCAGCTGCGACTTCGGCATCGCGTCGTGCAGCATCCGACCCCAGCGCGGGCCGCAGATGAAGTCGTGCTCGCCGCTGACGACCAGGGTGGGCACGTCGAGCGAGCCGAGCGCCGCACGCACGTCGAACGGCGCCGGCTCCTCGCCGCCCGACGGCGCCACCCACGCCCGGAAGGTGGCGAAGACCGGCGCGATCTCGGCCTCCCGGGCCCAGTAGTCGTCGAAGTACGCGGGCAGGACGCGGCGCATCCGCTCGGTGAGCGTGTCGTCGTCGGTGGCGGCCAGCGCCTCCTGGAACGCCGCCGGGAGTTCGGCGGCCTCCGGGCGCTGCGGCAGCCGCGCGGGCACCTTCTGGAGGTTGGCCATGGCGTCGGCCCAGAATTCGGCCCCGGTCACCGGCGAGGTGGCGACGAGGATCAGGCCGGCCACCCGGTCCGGGTGGTCGAGGGCGTATCGCTGCGCGACGAACCCGCCGTGCGAGTGCCCGAGCAGGTACGCCCGCGGCGCCCCGAGGTGGTCGAGCACGCCGTGCACGAACCTCGCGTACGTGTCGATCCGGTACCGGCGCGGGTCGGCCAGCCGGCCGGAGGCCCCGGTGCCGATCGGCTCCAGGTAGACCATCCTCAGGTGCACCTCGAGCGCGGGCATCCGCAGGTACTCCCAGCTCATCCCGGGGCCGCCGGAGTGCACGAGGCAGACCGGCCCGGAACCGGCGACGTGGTAGACCTGCCGCACGCCGTCGATCTCCACCTCGGCGGTGGTTTTCGAATCCATTGGTAACTCCACAAACTGCTCATCTGGTGCGGGCCGCGCCCGCCTGGACGCCGACCAGATGCCGCGGCGCGCCGAAAAGTTCGATCTTCGCGGCAATAGATTCGTGGAGGACTCGTAGGACGCCGGTCAGTCCTGCCGCCGAGCGGGTCGCGGATGGAAGAGCCGCAACTGCCGGACCCGCCCCGCGCGCAGGTGCTGCAGCCACACCACCGCGGGCGGGCAGTGCTGCGGATCATCCGCCGGACTGATCAGGTCCGCCTCCCAGATCGTCACGTCCGAACCGGCCACCACGTGCCTGATCCGCTGGCGTACGCCGTGCGACAGGTCCGCGTCCATCCCCCGCAGGAGCACCGTCAACCCGTCGTCGACGCGCTGCCCCGACGGCAGGATCGCCGTCAGGTCCGGCCACCAGGCTTCCCGCGCCACCCGCTCGAACTCGCCGCGCCGCGCGGCCGCCAGCGTCTCCTCGGCATCCCGGCGGCGCGCGGCGGTCAGCACGGCGATGTCGTCGTGCGCCGAGTCGGCGGTGGCCCGTAACGCGGCGGCCAGCTTGCCGCGCCCCTGGTTCAGCCGGCTGCGCACGGTGCCGACCGGCACCGCGCACAGGGCGGCGATCTGCTCGTACGACGAGACCTCGCTGAAGTAGCGCAGCAGCGTGACGAGGCGAACCGGCTCGGACAGCTCGCCGAGCGCGTGCCAGACCCAGTCGCGGTGCGCGCGGCGCTCCAGCAGTTCCTCCGGCGTCGGCTCACGGGCCGGCAGCCTCAGCGCCTCCCAGTCGCCCAGCGGCGCCGGCCGTGCCGCGCGCGCCAGCATCCGGCAGTTGTTCCGCACGACGGCACGCAGCCACGGCCCGATCGCCGCCGGATCGCGCACCTCGCCTATCCGGCGGACGGCCACGAGCATCGCGTCCTGGACCGCGTCCTCGGCGTCCGGTCCGTAGCCGAGCAGGCTGAAGGCCACCGCCCTCATGCCGGCCCGATGCCGCTCCAACAGAACGGCGAGGCTGGTCGCGTCCCCGGAACGGGTGGAGAGGACCAGCTCCGGATCCGAAAGCACGCTCGTTTCCCCGGCTCTCTCGCGCGGACATCGGCCGGGACCGACCCTACCCAGCCCACCCGAACGGGCCCAACCATAACCCTCTTAACCTATGGGAATTGTGCGTGAAGTGGGTCACAGCCCGCTCGTCCTGCTGACCGCCCTCGCCGCCGGGGTGTGGGGCGACGACACCAAGATCTATCCGCCCGGGCACGCCGGCCGGTTCTACGGCCGGAATCCCGCCGGCGTACGGATCCTGCCCGGCATCGTGCCGGTCATCGGCGCCACCGAGGCCGAGGCGCACGCGCTCGAAGCGGAGCTCAACTCCCTGATCCGCCCGGAGTACGCGCTGCCCCAGCTCGCCGAGCTGCTCCAGGTCGACGTGGCCGACCTGCGGCTCGACCGGGAGCTACCGGAGAACCTGCCGGAGGAGCAGGCGATCGAAGGCGCCAAGAGCCGCCGTACCCTCGTGGTCGAGCTGGGCCGCCGGGAGCGGCTGACCGTCCGGCAGCTGATCGCCCGCCTCGGCGGCGGGCGCGGCCACCTCACCTTCGCCGGAACGCCGGAGCAGATCGCCGACGCCATCGGACTCTGGTTCGACGGCGGCGCCGCCGACGGCTTCAACATCATGCCGCCGATGCTGCCGCGCGGGCTGTCCGAATTCGTCGACCACGTGGTGCCGATCCTGCGCTCGCGCGGCCTGTTCCGCACCGAATACGAGGGCCGTACGCTGCGCGAGCACTACGGGCTGGCCCGACCGGCGAACCGCAACACCGCCGGAGTGCCCGGGGTCGCCGCTTCGGCCTGAAGAGGGGACGAGGTCAGCAGGCGCCGGCGGCGAGCACCGGGCTGTACGCGTCCGGGCTCGTGCCGGAGCCGTTGAAGACCGACCGCAGCGACGCGCCCGAGCCGCCGACCGCCGCCAGCGGCACCCGCCACCGGTAGGTGCCGTCGGCGCGCGACAGCAGCGGGCTGTCCCCGCCGGTCTCGGTCCATCCCCACCGCGACCCGGTCGACCGGTAGAGCGTCCCGTTCTCGACCATGAAGTCGGCGCCGACGCCGGCCTGCGGGACGCTGTACCCGGTCGCGGCGTCCGCGTCGGAGTCGATGAAAACGTGGTGCCAGCTGAAGGCGACCGTGAAGGTGACGGTGAACAGCGCCGAGCTTCCGGAGACGCAGGCGGCGTACGCGGTGAGCGGTCCGGCGGCCGCCGTGCCGGAACCGGTCGTTGCCACGGCGGCCGGCGCGGTCGTCGTGGCGACGCTCACAGGCCAGGGCTTGCCCCGCCGGGCGACCGGTGACGCGGCGGTGGCGCCGGTGGCGGAGCGGGCCACCGAGACGGGCGGGGAGGCCGGGACGGCAGGCGCCGCCGCGTACGGGTTCGGGCCCATCGGCACGGCGCCGCCCTGCACGGCGAGCGACCCGCCGGGCGCGGCCCCGCGCCCCGCGATCGCCGTGACGCCGGCGACGCCGGCCGCGAGGCCCAGCACGACGCCGGCGGCGATCATCAGGCCGGC
>Ga0307508_10003192_pt1 | contig 16762 bp, 22 predicted proteins | sample 9_EM_MG_FD_203089 | JGI IMG/M metagenome (GOLD analysis project Ga0307508, IMG submission 203089) | Populus trichocarpa ectomycorrhiza microbial communities from riparian zone in the Pacific Northwest, United States - 9_EM | ecosystem: Host-associated > Plants > Roots > Unclassified | place...
GTCATCTCATTCCTACATTATAACGTGTCGGTTACATTCGACCTTGCATTATAATCGACCACTACAAAGCCTACAGTGTCATTCGGCCCATTTTGGATTATAATAATTTTGCAGTTTTTGTGATGAGGTGATTGGACCCGACAAGGAGTGGTATGCTCACTACTCTTTGCAGTTCTGTGCACCCTCCACTGCACGTCTGGTAAATCTCTACGGGACAATCTTCCTTCCGGTGAGAAGACCCGACGAAGGATGATATGCTTACTGTCAGCGATTTTGCACCCCACTGTCAAATCCGTTGGTCCAGACAGACGTGGAAGTGTCTCACAAAACCAGTAATCTGATATTCTATCGACTGACACGGGTGTCGTCGGGGCGAAACGCACTCGCTGGCCAAAACCTCAAAGTATACTAGTGGCTTAAGTGAGAGAGAACTGTCAAAGAGTAGAAAAGTGCGTGTACGAGACTTGCTACTTGCAAGAACAGATACAGCACAGAGTCAAAGCGTTCTATTACACAGTTTGTATGCATCAGTAAGAACATGCCGACGAACCGACATCAGGATAGGTTCAACGCCATGTCCCAAAACGCTTTCTCGAAGCGCACAGTTCTCTCCCAAACAGAAAACCACGCTTGATATCGAAGTTTCGACGGAGGGTCCTCTACTGCCAAAAGTTCCATCAATTCTACAAGGAGGAGAGGGAACCCGTCAGATGCAGTCGGTTCGAAAGGGGCAGAGCAATGGCATATTCACTGAGACCAGCAACAACCCCTGCTTGATACCCCTCTCCGGCGTATTCCTCGATCCACTCGAGATATGGGTTGCCTTCCCACATAACCCAAGAATCCGGTTTCTGGGCCTCCCTTTTTAACCACAGACCTACCTCTCCATATCCCAAGAGGCAAGCAGCCACTGCCATGATGAGTACGGAAGTGTCACCTTGATTAAAATTTGAATTTCCAAGGCCGAGAAGCGCAGATCGAATTGGCACCTACCTTGCAACCCCGTGTCTATGAGGAATGCACCATACGCGGTGGTAGCAGGTGACTCGGGCGTCCTTTCCAAATCTTGAAGAGATGTATCCCATTGCGCAAAGAATGAAGCGTGCACGGCACTTTTCCTCGACATCAGTAACTTAAATGGTTCACCTTGTTTTTATTGAGCAGACGAGAAATGAAAGCCGCGAGACATGGACACACCCTCGAATGACCCTGAAGCATACGGGTTTGCTTCCTCCGCGATTCCAAGGATCGCCTTGGCGGCAGCCTGAATCGACGCAAAGTCGTTACATTTGGCAGCCAACAGCCTGTGCGCTCGTGCTGAGGCGATCTCCAAATCGGCGAAACTAGACCTACGCATATGCCCTGGCATAATACTTCAAATACAGGTAATCCTGCCTGATCCGCGCGTGTGAGACGGTTACAACCATGAAAGTCGACGGTGTCTCACTTGATGAAGTGTTGAAACGATCTGTTGTCCAAAGTACCCTTTCCCAGCTGAACGACGAAATCGTGTCGCACATATTCTTTCCATACCGCTGCCGTTTTCTGAATAAACTCGACAGTCAATGGGTATGAACATCTTGACGTTCTTCTGTGACAATGGTCCAGTGGTAACGCGATTTCTTAAAACAACACCCTTACGGCTGAACGACGAGCCTGGACGTCGAGTGGAGGTGGTTCAGGCTCGAAGAACCGCACTCTTTTCCAAAAGTTACAGCAGTCTCAATTCCCAACTGTGTAAATGTCGTTGCTTGCGCAACGGCCTCCTCCACTATAATTTACGAATGCGAGTAAGCAATCTAGGTATACTGATCTGTAGAAAACCATTACCTGAGAACCCACTCCCTAGGGCACATGCTAGTGCCGCACTGAGTGGAGCATCCGCGCCTTGAACGTTCTTCGATTTCAAGGCCAGCCGGGGGTACAGAGTGAATGTGAACGTGACAGGCTCTGTGGTACTTCGGCGACAAAGCACATCAACAACGAGGTCTTTGGTCTCTAGGGTGGTGCAGATTCCAAGGATCTCGATACTGTCACCCAAGGGGAAGTCGGACCTGACTTCGAATACGGCACCATTTGGAGCTTCCAATGAAAGAATATCGTTTATGGAGACGATAGTCCGGCCGCCCTTTAAAAGCACAGCTTGAGGTCCAAGGGCCAGAAGACTCTGAGCTACCACAAGCAAGTCGTAGAGTGAGGTAATCTTCCAAGTTTGACCTTCGATGTTAAGCAGGTATTGAGCTTCTGCTTCGCTCAACGTTATGACCTGTGCAAGAGGAAACAGTTCTTTTACGATCGTTCTGACATCTTCCCCTGACAGGACAACTCCATAATCCGAGACATATACGGAATCACAGACAAATGGAACATGGCCGTGTGTTTTAAAATGAGTTTTGAGGCTCGATGCAACAGCTTTTGTAATTTTAGAATCGAAAAGGGTTCCAGTCTTGATTGCATGCACGCGGATGTCCTGGAGCGTAGACGTTATCTAGACGTTCATGATTTAGAGGGGAACCAGAGTCGAGCATCGACGAGGAACACAAGCCTGCTGCTGAACAAAGTCCGGGGGCATGACAAGCCTCTGTACGCCAGTCGTATTCTGTGCAGTGACTGCAGTCACAACGCTGGTTCCATGGCATCCATGCGCCGCAAATGTCTTGATATCGGCCTAGTCGATGACGGTTATCAATGGTGAGCGTCGATGCGATGTTATCTACAAACCTGGATGCCTTCCCTTCCACCAGGATCTGTGCCAGCGATCGTTAAGATTGCTGCACGCTTATTCTACCCTTGGAGTGGTCAACGTGGTCAACGTGGAAAAGTTGAGTCAGAACCCACGCTATCCATGTCTATATCTTCCAGTGGACCGTCTCGGTGACTGTTGGCTTGGAACTTGAAAACTTGACTTGGGAGCAAAAGTATGGAAGGAAAAAATTCCACGCGGGGTTCAGCACTGTGTAGTACGTAACTTCTTCACGAGTGTCATTGTCAAAACATATAATGCGTCCAATTCGAGCCGTTATTACAGCGGTCACTGGCACGGGCCACATCCAAGTCGTGATTCAGAGCCTACCCACAGTAGGCTGACCGACCGTGCAACAACTCACGTTGGGCTGCTCCGCCCCCCTTGCCTGTTGATCGGGGACGATCACCAGCGTCGGGTCGCAGTACTACGTTCAGGTTTTCCTGCGAGTCGGACGGACTACCATTGAAGGAGCCGACCAACCTACCAAATTGAATATCATCATGCCGACCCCTGTTCCGCTTCTCTTTGTACGCCGTCATATGCTGTTCACTACCTAATGTGATCACCGCTCACGTACCCCAGTGAGAGCTGTATTGGGAACAATTCGTCGGTCATGGTGAGGTTGCCGAATGAAATTGCTGGGAATCCTCCAAGACGATGGGATCACACCGCCAAGAAATTCTACAGTACCAATTTACCACATGGCGCTCTGCACGATTCAGACGATCGTACGAGACCGTCGGGACGTGAACTGAGTCCACACGGAAATGCCAGTCACACGAACCCGCAACATGCCATCGGCGTCTTAAACCACTCGTCAGCACGTCACGATCAAGCTTCGTCATTCGCAAGTACCAGGGGTCGGCGTTGGGAGCCAGAAAATTGTAGCTGGCAGGGGAGCGACGAACTCGCTACTCGTAAGGAATACTGACCGACACGCAACGAGCACATCATTTCACTCGGCGTGCAGGTGCGCATGCACACATACCCGCCTTTGCCCACCCATCACCACCCCCCCTCCTCCACTCAACGCGCGCACGGGCGAGCATTCGCAATCACAGTCCGTAAGTGCTGCGCACTCTCCCTCGCCCGTACCCTATAAGTTATGAGGCAGAAGTTTCAATACCCTTAGCCCGGTATGCCAATAAGTTGGAGTAGATGCCCATAGAATGTTTTTGAGATACAGATAGTAGATAAGATTAAGATTCCCCCGCATTGCCATCTTGGCTCCATAGACCAAGTCTGCCAGTGACTATCAATAATCTGGGAGAAAGGGGGAGAGACGTCTGTGACCAACTTGGGGCAAAGCTTCTTCATCCTCGCTTTCCATTCTGGGTGAGCGACTCTTCCGAAACGTTCCATACCGACTACGAGATATCGGACTACACCATGGATTACTCTTGCCGCATATGCTATATTTCGGAAATACTAAGGGCAATTCTGGACAACTTGGCTGACGATAAAAGGTCCATGGCATCCCTAGCCCTCAGTTCAAAAGCTGTGTCTGGCGCAGCGCTCGACTACCTGTGGGCAGATATGGATTCATTTCATCCATTCGTACCTTTACTGCCCACGCCGGTCCAAGAAATATGGGTAAGCCACTCTTGCAATACACGTTGTAGGAAGCTTAGGTATTGTTAGGACTCGAGGTTCGACATCGCCCTATTGCCGATAAAATGCCCTCCTCCGGAGGAATGGAAACTCTTTGACATGTACGCGTATCGCGTGCGACATATTCGTCCCCAAGAAGAGTTTGCCGACCGTGCTCTATACCAGAGGCTTGTTTCCGTTCGAGCCGGCATAGATCTTTTCCCCAGACTATCATCACTCCGTTGCTACCTTTGCTACTCATTAACCCCAGGGGTGAAATTCTTCCCATCATCACTGCGTTCCCTGTCACTTTACCCCGAATATGCACTTGGATTAGATGGCCGTGCCGAGCTTTCCATGCGTCAAGCTGCCCAAGACGCACCTTTTCTGGAGGAACTTTTCATAATTGGCGTATATCGACTACACCCCGGGCCAAGATTACGGCCCTTAGACTTCAAGAAGCTCCATAAAGTCCATATTGTTGCCCACCTGCTCCCCGCAGACCTCCGAAGCTTCTCGCACCTTCTATCTACCTCTCCGATACTAAAGCTTGGCATCACTCTTCTCTGTAGCTCGGAGGTTTCGTTCCAACTGGATGAGCCTAGTGTTCCGCCTAGCATGTTTCCTCGCGTGGAGGATATCTTCATCTGCGACGGTCCCGGTAGGGCCACTGATATCGTTTCTCGGATCTGTTCGCCGTACCTCAACTCAGTAACAATCAAACTTCGGAATCGCTTCGCTAGCGTATCAGAATACGGACGTTTCTTCACACTCCTCGCCCAGCGACACCCTCCTGTATACTCGCTAGAGGTCGGGATGGCTCGCACGTATGTCAACTCACGGCATGAATACGTTCGTGGGTTTCTCGCAGCACTGGAGCCGTTGGTTGATGCAGGGCTGGGAAAATTGAAAGTAGAAATGTCGCTCTATGGTGCATGGCAGACTGGGGAGGATGTCAAGAAGAGGCTACGACCGGAGGCATGGCCTTCGTTGGCATCTTTCGAGTTCGTGTTGAGGGAGGCATCGACACTGGACGCCCTCCCGCTGGTTCACATGGGTAATGTACCATGAATTAGACAATCTGGATGTAGGTTTTGTCTCGTATCCACTTTACTTTGATATTGTTCCCTGAATCTGGAATTGTGTCCCAGCCATGCAAATTTGATGAACGAAACGGGGAAACACAAACACCCGAGTCTCCTCAATTCAACTGATTGCCACGTGAGCCGCACCCCACGCTGATCAATTGATCGCAATGGAATGGATGAGGCCTAGGTACCGATCACCAGTGCACGCCGTTCTATATGATCCCGTGGAGCTGGAGATATGTATGGAAGATTGACCAAGAATTGTATTGAAGGCATCAACGTTCAACAGTAGTTCGACTATATACATACATGCAACAAATGATGAAGTTTCGACGACGAACTTTCGATACTAATACAAGCACAGAGAAAAGCCGGCAAGGATTTCAGGCGCTGACCTTCACGGCCTGCCACGCTGATCTTGCTGATATCGCCTCCCACCATCTGTCAGATCCATTAACAATGAACTCCCGGGTATTCAGAGGACCGGAAAATCCTACCTCGCAACATTGGGCCGATTCTCGAGTACATTGTAACCGAGTTCTTCGATCACAATGGCGCCGTATGGGAGATGAAAGAGGTCTGCCAAGGTTATGCTCTGCAGAAAGCCATTGTTAAACTATTGATCTCAGTAGAGTGAGACCTTACTTCTCCAGATAGGTACGGTTGTTTGCCGAGAATGACATTATAGGCATCAAGCTTCGCGTTCAGATTTGCGAGATACTCGTTCACCCTTGCTTCGTCTGCGGGCAAACCTCTGTGCCTACAGCAACATGTGAGTTCTTATGAATTCGGAGGAATCAAATATAGCGACTTCTTAATAATCTTCTCCGTGGCCAGGCCCAAGGCAAATGGGTAGAAATTAGAAAACTCGATGGATGCAGCTTGCTCGAATAACGCCTCGCTTTTGGGGTCATTTGGTACAAGTCCTGGGGTTCCCTGTCCCTTGTATTTTTTGACGAGGTATCGGCAAATCGCTCGGGACTCGTACAAGATGAAACCATCGTCATCCTGATTTGCGCGCAAGCTTGTCAGCGAATACAACCCACTATACAAAGCGTTCCTCACAATGTATGGGACTTGACCGAACGGCTGGAACTCTTTGAACGCTGGAGTCTTGTGCTCCCCCTTGTACACAGCAACGTTGACGACTTCGTAAGGTATTTCCTTTTCTTTGCACACTTCGGCTACTAGTCTGACGAGAGGTGCGACAGCATGACCATGAATTTTGAGAACCATGATGAAACGTTCAAGTGGGTAATTCCGTTTAGTTGATGGGCTGGGATGTCAATGGTGGACGTCTAACCCCGAGTTCGTTTTATACTCTGGTAATTGATTGATCAGAGCTTTATATCGGTTGCCACGCTGTGCTGGGGGATCTAACCTGATAGATACGCGTGCGGACACAACGAGGGCTTAGAAGTGAGCATTTCGCCTGCGCCGGGTTTCTGGATCTCCAGATTCAATTCACTGAGATCGGATCATTCTGCTGCGAGGCACTGCCCTAGCTCGTGTTCGGCACTTGAATTATCCAAATTCCTTCAGTTGCTATTTTGATTGACTTGTCTACCGCAGTCCGAGATAGCTTCATATCAGTTTTGCACACTGCATGGTTTTTGGGGATCGGAATTTATGAAAGCCTCTGTCTGCGCTCTTGGAGGTGTGCTCAGTTAGGACTGTTCAAATCGATTGATCTTGTACACATACCATGTTGTTCTGTGGATGCTTAGCGTTTCATTCCGAGTCCACGTTGCGTTGCCAAGCATCATCCTGGCCAAGCGCCGTATCTCCGCCTGCCACCTTTAGCCACCGACTACGGCATCAAACCGCACAAAAGCTAGTTTCGACGGGCGTTGACAGGAAGATGGTTTCTTTCTTTAGATCCCGGGCGATTTCTCGATACATCACGACCACATATGCATCCCCAGGCAATGCTTTGTTGTCATACGGGCAGAGCGATCTCGGATGCTCCTCGTTTCGGAAAGATCCGAGGCGTTCTTACGTAACACCATGGTGACAATCGCTCCAAACGCGTCCAGCTTCTGCTACAGAAGCCACTTCATCATTACTCGGCACAAATGGACGATTTAACCGTGGAGGAAGACAAGAAACGATTTGAACCCGAGGTATCCCACGAGGAGGATACGCAACCCGATCCCGACGAGGAGCTTATGCTAGACAGAGGGAACGGTTAGTCAAGGTGAGCATCCATCTCAGTCAACTTAAACATGAGCGTCGAAGCGAGCTTCCGTCATTACTGTGCATCTTTGAGGGGTCATTATCTTACCACGCGTCTTATGTTTATTTTAAAAGATACCTAAACATTTGATGGCACGATGGGCAGCTATCGATAAAGAGGATGTTCACCTTGCCATAATACGTATCTATCAAAATGCCGTCAGCTCCACGGGACGGTCGCCGCGTATATTCCTCTTTCTGCCTCCTGATCCCAACGATTCGACCCCTCGTGCAGCAGATCTACCTTCTTTCCCCCCGGATGCCGCATACATACCTGCTGGAGAGAATGGTGTCCATGTGGATAAATATGAGTTGGATATGGTGAATGAAGCCGTAGAAAACCAACTCGTTGTTGCCGAACGTCCCAAAGACCCTGTTCCTCCTCCCTCAGGAACGGCCGCAGCGCATACATATAATCCTCGCGCACGGGCAACAATTCTGACGGGTCGTGTCAAGCACGAGTGCAGTTTGAGGCCGCTTTTCAACGAATCGTACAGGCGACAAATGCGGGAGAGAAGTCGTGCATATAACACCCCACGAAGACAAATTTGCATGATTGAAGAGGCAGGCCTCAGCGGTGGCCGTGGCGGAATCAATAGACTGAGCAGTGGTGTGGCCACCGGCTCGTTTGCTGATATGATTGTCAGCGTCCGTTCTCATGGTATAGGGAAACAACTTACGATTCTGATCAGAAAACAAAACCAAAACCCGTCAAAGGTACCTTTGAACGCATGGCCCGTTTACCGCGGAATCAGTTGCTGGATTTGTTGTTTCAACTTTTCCGCGAGCAACCGCGTTGGAGTTTTAAACCTCTGAGGGAGCGGACCCAGCAGCCCGAGATTTACCTTAAGGAAGTACTGAACGATATCGCCACCCTCCATCGCAGCGGAGAGCACAATGGTATGTGGGAACTTTCGGAAATCTTTGCCAGGGAAGGGGTTCGTATAGTAATGCATAATATCTTTGTTCTTCTGCTGAGTTATGCATTACTCTCTAGGTCAAAGCAGAAAATGTTCCTGGTCCGTGAATGGTGATGTGGCAATGGAGAATTATGACGAGGATGAAGCTGAAGATGAAGATGACGATGGCATGGAGGAAGTTTCATAACTCCGCAGATGGTGCGTAGTGTTCATTTCTGACGAGTCCGATGCGCCAAGATGTCTAGGTCACTCACAGGAGAAGTGACGGAAATTCTCGGCACACCATCAGTGGACTGGCATCAGCCGTCGTAGACTCATTCTCATTTTGACGTCTACCGGACATCAGCTTAATTTAGGCGTGTACCCCACTCTATGTTTTGAATGAGCTTTGGTGCACGGTAACGTGTATAGCAGTGCACTGCCCGATTGCGGCACCGCAACACACCATGGGCTGAGTCATTCCTGTGACTGATTATATGACACTCCCTCGCGCGGCTAATTGGTACTCCCCGAAGTTCAATCATCATGCCAATTTTCAGCCCGCCTCTTCTCGGTGATGGCCATGGAAATTATAGGATACAGCTAATAGGAAACTGTGGTATGTCAATCCCGCATGATTTTTCTATGTTTCAGTTGTCTCGACAGAGAGCTTTTAGGCACCGGCAAGGTAAGTCTTGCAAATTCCTCCCGAAACTTCAAGGTACACGTCCCCTAGTCCACCCTCGGTGCCTACCTTTCTGCAAAGTTGAATATTCCTCACATTCCGCTCGATGAATGCATCTGGAAACCTGGATGGCAAAGAGCGCAGGTCGAGGAATTTAAAGAAAGGGTCAGCGCCCTAATGGCGCAGGCTACCCGAGGTTGGATTGTGGATGGGGATTACCAGGAACTGGGAACATTAATCCCTGATAATGCAACAGACATTATCTGTGGGTTTGTCAAAGGTCGTGTTATGTTTCCCGCTTACAGTTCCTTTTTCGATATTGTTGATAGGGTTAGACCCACCGTTGCACCATTACCTTCCCCGTCTCCTCTGGCGCACATTCATGCGCCTTCTTGGTCTCCGTTCTCCATGTGCCAAAGGTTGTGTGGAGACCTGGGGAGAAGTTTTCTCGAGAAAGGGTGTCGTCTGGTGGTGTGTGACGCACCACACTATCGTAAGGACCAAATATACGGTGTGGCTTTCACAGATGAACGTCGAAGCCGGAGGAAAGATGGTACGTTTGGACGAGTCTCGTGGTGAGCTGGCTACATGGAAAGATGACCTTGGAGAGCATCTTCGGCAAATGTAGTGTAGTTCACCCAATGTATATGTTATTTTTAATGAGTTTAGCAGCATGAGAACTGGCGTTTGTGGGGATCACCTTACGGGGAGCCAGTACATGCTGTGACAGTAGATCAGCTGGTGCCGTCGCTGTGGGCTTGCCAGTGATCCTTGAGAGTGAATCCCGCAGTGGTCGTCACGACTGATCTCAGGGATTGGGCCCGCAGACCCTTGTTTTTTGTCACTCGAAAAACATGTATGAGCATGTCGCATGTTTGGTCTATGCTATATACCATCAATTTTGCTCCATCTTCATGCCGGCGCATGTTGGGGACCCCCGATGTATATCACCATTTACCAAAGTACTCGACAACATTGCGGATCGCTCCCTTGCCCCACTCCACTTCGAATGACTCTTGACGCGCCTCGATGACCTGTTTTGAAAAAGAACTAACGGGCCCATGAGTGCCGAATTCGCTGCCAGAGAAAGGATTTGTACAAACCTGATTTTGCTGCAGTCCGTGGAACCACTGACGAACACCTTCGCTTTCACAATCACTAATTTGTCTAGAATCGCAAACACGCCAGAATCACCCAACAACGTTTCGTTCACGTCGAACCTGCCTTCGACATACGGATAGCGGCGTAATTGTTCCGCGAGGTCCGTTAGCTTCCATGCCTCCAGGTCCCCTCCAGATTGGAACGCCTCAGCGAGTATCCCGACTGCGTCGTCATGTTCGATCGAGAGAGCCTTGAACGTACTCGATTTTCTCAGAGGGCCATAATTCTGTAGAGGGCCACCATCCTTCCCGCTTCCGATGTCGTTCAACAACCTGTCATCGTCAACAAGGAAGCGCGCATCATCCATGAATGAAATGAGAGGGCGAGGATGGTCTATTGCAAGCCACACATGCCGCACGCTCTTCCCCATCACGTCATCGTGGAGGAGTGCATGGAGGGTACTAACCAGCGAGGCCGCACACCATGCTAGATTCTGCACAGGCACGTTTTCCATTCTCCAATGTACACCCAGGAATGGATAGATGTTGTCGGAGAGGCGATCCGCAAGATCATAGAGCACAGGTGCGTAGTGTAGATTGAAATTAGGCTCCACGGGTGCGGCAAAGAGCGGGTAGCGGAGGTCATAATCAAGGACGAGGACATCGGTGTCTGTGATCGATAGGTACGACGAGTTGATATCTCGAGGTGTATATTCGTATCCTGGTCCCGCCATCAAGTCGAAATCAGAGTCCGTATCCATATCCAGATTGTTCGATAAAAGTTGTATGAGACGGGTTGAGGCATCCGACGTTGTCTTGAGCGAGCCCGAGTCAAACAAGATGGATACTGCCTTTTCTGGTAGGGAGGAACGCAGTCGAGCGAGTTTGGATTCGAGACAGGACAAAATCTTCTGATCGACATCTACCTTTTCAACGACGAACGGAACGTCTTCCGAATCGGTTTGAGTTCCCAGCATATCACGATTGTCCTGGTGTATGGATTCCATTGATACGACGAGGCTGCTCGGTTGCGCCGGTCTCTCGTTGACCCACTTCGCAAACTCTTCGAAATCCATAGCCAGCCTGGAATCAGGGGAGTCGCTGCGGTGCGCGAACCCATCGATATCGTAATACGTGTCAAATGGCCACTTGGAACACACGCTCATCCGGCTGTTGCCCACACTGGGCAGTACAATCGTCCGATTGAGTTGCCGAGCGAGCACTAGGAGCTGCGTGAAGTGGACTCGGGCCTTGGATTCCTGTTCTCCAACCCGGACGGGGAGGAGGAAGCGGCATGCATCGTTGCAGTAAGCGAAATCGAACGACGATAGCTTCACGATGTCGTCCTTGTGAGCCCGATCCCCTTCTGTGAGGTCTTCGGTATCATGTTCTTCCGGAACGCGAGTGATGGGAGGTGGTCACGGTTTACTATTATAATTCGGAGGCACAGCGGTAGGGTCGTCGGACAGAGTCAACTTGAATTCCTCGCCTGGGGGTAAGGCCGGTGCATCGTGGACACTAGTAGCAGGCGAATACGGTTTCGAAGTTGCTTCAAAGTTGCCACTCTGTGGTGATCCCACCGTCCCATTCTGGTCCAAGTTCGTTTTTTGCATAGATGCGAACGACGATTGCTCCAATTCCCAAAGAACGAAGTAGAGCAGGATGGTGACCACGATGAGAGCCACGAGCACTGCGCCGCGTACGGCGTCGAGTTGGGCCGCTTGGCGATGCCGAACATAAATTGAGCTGCTAGTAAGGCTGTCTCCACCAGGAACCTTTAAACGGGTGTCGCTGGTTTTGGTTTCAGGAAGCTCAGCTGGCAACTGGGGTCTGGTCGGTTGTTTGAACCGCTTCACCCGCCTTATCGGGTTGTGCATAGGTGGTGCAGTTAGCTATTAGTTGCAGGGAGGTGTGAGTTCCATATGCAAAGGTAAAATGCATGCCTGTTCTTCTGGTGGGCATATGTGCGGCGGCCCGTCGGCGTTCGCCGCGACCCCTACTAAGTATGGTGCTCTATCATTCATTGTCGCCGATGACCATCAAACCAATGATACACCCAGGATAAGGTATTTCAATCATTTACATAACAATGTGACTGAAGCCTTGAGCCAGAACTGACAAGAATTTTGGAAGGAGTTCGTCATAGAGAGTTGTAACGGACGGATAACTCCGTGGACGAGTAGTGTCAAGCGCAAACTACAACTTTCCTGGGACGAACGACTCACCACAAGACAATTATTGACAACGTGAGTGATATGAGAAGGTCGACGTAATCGCGCATTGATGTTCTCAACATCTTCTCACGTCGACTCGGATTGCTTGGGGTTTTCAACCGGGTTTTCTGCTTCTCGGATGTATTCTAGGAAGTCCGAGGTGGTCCTTTTTCCTCCGCTGGGTCCTGTGGGTGCTACCACGGGTTGCCCCAGGGGTGGATGCCGGGAAACGGAGCTTCATTCGCAACGTGCAAGACCCCGTCTATATAAGATGGTACATACATCTGAAACGATCTGCTCGCTGTTCCAGAATCACTCTTCGCGGCAAAGAAATGGAGTGGTCCACTTCAGCTACTCGTCTTGTACTAGCGCTAGTACCGCTCGTGGTTGTGGCTGTGCACATAATTTGACGGATCCTTCAAAATCGCATTGACTCAGGAAGGGATATCCTCTCCCCCCTGGCCCTACCCCACTCCCGCTTTTAGGATATGTTGACGTCTAGCGAATGTGGTTGTCGTTTACAGAATGGGGGGCAAAGTATGGTGAGTGGACTGTGGTACAAAACAGGGGTGCGTGCCTCTGAGTGTTTCTTGGTGATATAACTTTTGGATACCGATTTTATTGTCCTGGGTTCAACTTTCGTCGCCACTGAGCTGTTGGAGAAACGCTCACAGATATATTCTGATCGTCCTTTCATTGCAACTGTTGCTACCCCGTGAGTCTCACGAATTTTCTCAAGATAAATGCATCGGTGACTGATGTCCTTCTAGCTATTTTGATTTTAACTTTGCTGTATTGCAGTACGGGGAACATTGGAGGCTGTGCCGGCGAATATTCCAACAGACATTCCGCGCCGGTGCTGCCCTCCGCTTTCGCCCAATGCAACTTCGCAGAGCCTGACAGTTGGTTGTCAACATGATTGACGACCCTGACAAGTATCCATCATACTTTTCGATGTAAGAACATCGATTCGCATTCGTGATTGGTTCACGTTTCAATGTCTCCGATTCTCACAGGTTTTCCATTGCGGTAGCCTTGTCTGCAGTTTATGGCTATGAGCCAAGTCCATGGAACGACCCCATGGTATCAATTGTCGACAACTTCCTCCGAGTTGCCATGCCGGGATTGTCACCCGGGAAGGTACTCCTCATCAGGATGTTCCCTTTTTGTGAGTGCCTTTGGTTGAATACGAAAACAATTCTGCTCAATTTTTTTTGGAAAGTACTGCACATGCCCAGCTGGTTTCTCGGGTCATGGATCCGACGTGAGGCGAACGAGGCGTATGCGTGGAGGAACAAATTGGTCGAGACGCCGTACCGATACGTCCAGGAGCGCATGGTAAACTTTGCCTGTGTCGGAAAGCAGAGGAACGTCACCAGGTACTGCCGCTGCAGGAATCCAAAGACCACATGAACATTTCCATGGTATCGGACCATATCACTCGGATGGAGAAGACCGAAGGTTCGTATCGTTCTGAGTATGAGACGGCTCTCAAGCACGCTTCCGCGACTACTTTGAGTGGTAAGAGCTCGCTGACACGAATAAGTAAGGGTTGGGTTTTACTAATTGTCTACACAGGCGCTGCAGATACCGTCTGTACAGGATTACTCAAGTATGGGTATGGTACTTACAAAACCCACAGACGGGTGCGACATTGATGACATTCGCGCTTGCAATGGTTGAGAACGAACATGTATGGAAACGTGCACAAGCGGAAATTGACGCTGTTGTGGGTACGGACAGACTCCCCGAGTTTGACGACAGACCGTCCCTGCCATATGTCGACGCAATCATACGGGAGGTACTCAGATGGAGGTCATTTTTTTCCCTCAGGTGCGTGTTGGGATGTGAATGTCCTTTCCGAAGTATTTCTAAATACCCTCAAGGTGGCCCGCACGCGGTTATGCGAAATGATATCTACAAGGGTTACTTTGGTACGCTCTTCGCGCACATGCAAGCATCTCTGCTAGGCCACTCACCATTCCTGTAGGCATTCCCTGAGAGCGCGATCGACAGATCCGTATCCCACGAACGGGTGGCGACTCGGACGATCTAGGGTACGCACCACCACCAACTTGAAGGGAGTTTGACCGTGGGCGGTACAGTGTGCCTGCCACTTTGGGCGATCAAGCACCCGTCTACGCACACCCGCTGCCGCAGGGGTTGCCGCACATTCGGAACAAAAGCCCAAGCCCAAGTCGGCATCGTCGTGTACCGGGTGTTGCAGGGGACCTGCATCCCTCGTGAAACGCAGTCGGGAAGACAGTGGCGCGTACTCCGGTGTCGGGCTCGGCGGGGCTGGGGGCTAGGGGAATACGCGTTTAGGCTACCATCTTCGTCTGTGACGACGACGACGACGGTGGTAACTACTGTGAACGGGACGGTCGCTGCGAGATCGACGGGGATGCGCACAGTGCCTGTGTCGGCACCCCCACCGAATAGTGGTACGAGCGTGTGTTTTATGAGCGAAGTGAACGGGAGCAGCGCGAGAACGAGTGAGTGAGGAACAGCGCGGGAGGGTGAGGGAACGCGAGTATATGCGGGAGAGTACAGTGGAATGGGGGAGATGATGGCTCTCAGATGCTCCAATGCATGCCCTAACACATTTCTCTGAATTTCCGAACGCCGGGCTGGAGTGACTGTAACGGACTCGGTGACTCGTCTTTTAGCCTACTACACGCCAATTCCAGTTCGTAATCTCTAGAACCATGTCGAAGAGCCTGCGGACAAGCGCCACGAGCGCCAGCGACGGCTCGAGCCCACCACACACGCTCACCGCACCAAACCACCCCAACTTTGCATACACGTTCACCATGGGAATGCCCCAGAGGAGCATCCACGCAAGCATCCACGTCCGACCCCAAATACCGTCTACCATTCGCCCCGTGGCTCTCTTCCAAAGATGCTCCAGAACAACTCCGATGCCATTCATCAACCAGAAACTGATGCAGACGGCCGAGAGTCCACTTCGTCCGAGGGTGAAGTTGTGAAAGATCCCAGAGACGAGGAAGGCTCCGAGAAGTCCTCCAACCCGGCCAAACAGGAAACCGAACGGCCGATCACCAAGGGTCAAGACCGAGTTACGCATTATTTGATGCCACCGACGACCCCAAAGTTCGCCCAACGATGTCGACAACCACGGAGCGTCGAAAAGGGGTGGCCATTGAGACGGATATTGGTGAAACGAGATGACGCACATGATCGCTAGAAATTGGTGCGTGAACTGTACGCCAACGCCGATGCTGTAATTAATACGAGCACGGCCCGCAAGAGTTCTAGGACGGGGAAAAGGGTGTGGTCGAATAGAGAACCACCTCGGAGCGAGCCGACGGTCTCGGGGGAAAAAAAGCGAATGACCTGCAAACATGCGTCGGATGCCACGGCGTGAAACACACATCTGACTGCCGAAAATAGTACGAAAGCGATCCGCGAGTCGGTTTCAAATGGAGGTTTCCGGATGATGAGTCCTCGGGACCAATTCCATCCGATACCTCGTGGGTTTATCAACAAGTCCCAGGTGTCCCAACATGCTGAGGAAATACTGTCTGAATCTGATTTGTTCCGATTGTCCACAGAACTGTGACACTGATATGGCACCCGTGTGAACGCCCACACAGCGGAACTCGTCGCCAGGGTACACGTTTGATTCTGGAACGGTTCCCGCTAAATGGCGTGCGCCGTGCAACACAGAAAGAGTGACACTCACGACAAGCATGATGTTCTCGTGGGATCGCCTCCCGATATATCCACGAAGGTTACACGCCAAGCCAAGTACACCGTGACGGGTAAGAGTGTCGTCGGCGTATCCGTCAGAGGCCCGGCAGCCGTCGATACGACTGTGTCAACGATTCTCCTGCCAAAACGTTTCTTGGATGGTGAGGATGGCTCATGTGTGTCCGATTTCCCTCGTTTCAACCAGCTCGCGGCTTGGTTCGGGTCGCAGCGTGCGCTGCCCGTTGCGCCATGTGTTGGCACTTCTGCCCCATCTGCAATCCTTTTCATCGGGGGACGCGCTTTCGGGGACTGTGGCCGTTACTGAACGTAGCTACCAGGTATTTGGTGAGGATTAATACTGGACACCAACAGTGGCATGAGGAACCACCAACGCGACAAAACTGTCGGCTAGATACTGAGGACACCACGATGCAAAAACTAGGGGGCGTTAGGAAATGTGGCAAGGTAACGTGTAATCCAGAACGCGGGGTA
>Ga0307508_10003193_pt1 | contig 16756 bp, 18 predicted proteins | sample 9_EM_MG_FD_203089 | JGI IMG/M metagenome (GOLD analysis project Ga0307508, IMG submission 203089) | Populus trichocarpa ectomycorrhiza microbial communities from riparian zone in the Pacific Northwest, United States - 9_EM | ecosystem: Host-associated > Plants > Roots > Unclassified | place...
CGAAAAGGCAGGGGTGCTGCCGCAGCATACCAGCAGCAGGGCCGCGATACCCTTTTTATTGATGCGTGGCGAAGCGCTGGCTTTTACTTTGTGGCCGAACCGTTGCTGCTGTAGCCGGTCGTATTCCTGCACATAGCCGGGGTGTTCGGTATGCATGAGCCTGTCCCAGAAGCGGAGGTATAAGCCATAATTTCCTTTGAATTTGCTGTGGTGCAGGTTGTGGTAAACCGACGTGTTGAAGACGCCGAACAAAAAGGAATGACGGAAGCTCCGGGGCAGGATTTCATAGCCAAGATGGCCGTATACGTTGATGACAAAGCTGGACAACGTGAATAATATGACCGACAGCGGGTGCATGGGCAATACAAAAGCCAGCACAACAACGATACCGCCTTCGGCAATGGCTTCCAGCATATGAAAGGAATAAGCGGCCCATGGCGAGGGATTGACAGACTGGTGATGCACCAGGTGGGTATAGCGGAAAATGCTTTTGTGGTGCAGCCCCCGGTGCATCCAGTAAAAATAAGTATCGTGAATGACGAGGCTTAGCACAATGCTCACGGGTATCCACCACAAGGGATAATCGTTCAGCTGTGGATATACCAGCGTATAGCTGCGCAGTGGCGTAAACAATACGCAAAAAGCCACGGCCGACAGCGCGAGGCTGGATACGATGGAATGTAATATCTCCCGCAGGAAATCTTTTTTGCCCGCTGTCCGCGCCTGTATTTTGGCTTTGGTGAAGCGGGTAGCGAACAGTATATAAAACAGCAGGAAGGGAATGCCGGCCAGTATAAAATACCGTATCACGGTTATGCCGAACATCCTGCCAAGCGATTCGAAGAGGGTAGCCATGCGATTACATTATGGCATAAAGATAGACGGGGCAACGGTCCGGCGGGTTAACAAAAGATAATTAATGCTTTTGGCGTGATGCAATGCGTTTGCGTATGCGGCTGAGCGATACCGGGGTAATACCCAGCAGGGTGGCCAGGTGCTTATTGGGTACCCGTTGCACCAGGTTGGGTTTCTCGTGAATCAGCTGCAGGTAACGCTCTTCGGGGTTGAGCATTACAAACGACTCCACCCTTGCCATGGATTGAGACAGCATATTGAGCAGGAAATAATTCCTGGCTTCTTCCAGCTTCGGGTATTTTTCCATGAGGTCGCCGATGGCTTCGTAATCGACCTCGAGCAGGGTCGTATCTTCCAGCGCCTGGTAGATAAAGCGGGACGGTTTTTGAAAAAAGATATTATCGTGGGAGGCGATAAACTGGTCTTCCCAGCGCAGCAGCAGGGTGATCTCATCGCCCTTTTCATTGACCTGGTAGGCCCTTACCAGTCCTTCTTTTATATAAGCGATCTTAGAGGTCACCACGCCTTCCCCGATAAATATATCGCCCGCCGGCAGGCGCCGCGTTTTAGACAGCCGGATGATCATCAACAGGTCGTTGAAGCGCATGTTTTTAAACAACCGGAGATAGAAATTGATTTTATCGGGGTGGAGCATGGATGGCAAGATACTGCATTACCCCCGTTTGCCGAGCTCTATCACCTCGCAGTCTTTCATGTTGCGGCCGTCGATGGTAAAGCGGATAAGGGTCCTCACTTTGTGCCAGCCCTGGTTGCCGGCGGCGCCGGGGTTCATGTGGAGGCATTGCAGCTTGTCGTCGAACATTACTTTAAGGATGTGCGAGTGGCCGCAGATGAATAATTGGGGCGGGTGCGCGGCCAGCTCTTTTTTTACGTCGGGCGTATAACGCGGCGGGTAACCGCCGATATGCGTCATGTATACTTCCACGTCTTCGCATTGCCAGCGCAGTTTTTCGGGGTATACGCTGCGGATATCATTGCCGTCGATATTGCCGTATACGCCTTTGAGCGGTTTGAAGGCGCTGAGCTGTTGTGCAAGGGCAATGGTGCCGAAATCGCCGGCATGCCATATCTCATCGCATGTATTGAAATGAGTGAATACGGCGGGGTCGAGATAATGGTGGGTGTCTGATATCAGGCCGATGCGTGTCATGTATAGCTATGAGCTGCGAGCTGTTAGCTGCGAGCGTAGGGTAAAAAATCGAAGCGCAGGGCTCGTGGCTCATAGCTCACGGCTCGTAGCTTCTTTTTATCGCGCCTAAATTAGTATTTATTACCTTTATGTGAACGATTGAACACATGCCCTTTCATAGAAACTTCACTTACTGGATAGACAAGCGCAACTGGAAATATTATTTCCTGATGCTGGCGCTGGCATTAAATAGTTGACAGATGGCAGATGACAGTTGACAGGCGTTTTTTTCGTCTCGTTCCCGGCTGTTATCTGTTTGCCTTTTTCTGTCAACTGTCAACCGACAACTGTCAACTTAAAATTTCAACCATGCCTTACTATTATAAGCTCGGGGCTATCCCGCATAAGCGTCATACACAGTTTCGCCGTCCCGACGGCGCCTTATATGCAGAGCAGCTGTTTTCCACCGAAGGATTTTCGAACGATTATTCGTTGCTGTACCATTGCCATCCGCCAACGGCCATCATCAAAACCGATGAGCCATACGATGTGATGCCCCTGGTGGCGGAAGACAGGATGCTCAAGCACCGCAGCCTGGAAGGATTTAAAATAAAACCGGTGGCCGATTATCTCGATAGCCGCAAGGCGGTGCTGGTGAACAGCGATTGCCATGTGGTGCTGGCCGCCCCACAGCAAAGCATGACGGATTACTTCTATAAGAATGCCGATGCCGACGAGATCCTGTTTGTGCACGAGGGCAGCGGCCGCCTGAAGACGATGTACGGCACCCTCGAATTCGGGTATGGCGATTACCTGGTCATTCCCCGGGGCACGATATACCAGGTACAATTTGATACGGCCGGCAACCGTCTTTTTATCGTAGAATCGTTCAGTCCGGTGCATTTCCCCAAAAAATACATGAGCCGCAACGGGCAGCTGATGGAGCATTCGCCCTACTGCGAACGCGATATCCGGCCGCCGGCAGCGTTGGAGACGATTGACGAGCAGGGAGATTTCCTGATTAAAACCAAAAAGAAGGGCCGCATGTACGGCATTCATTATGGCCACCATCCTTTTGACGTGGTGGGATGGGATGGTTGCTGCTATCCTTTTGCCTTTAGCATCCATGATTTTGAGCCCATTACGGGGCGGGTACACCAGCCGCCGCCGGTGCACCTCACTTTTGAGGGGCACAATTTCGTGGTCTGCTCTTTTTGTCCGCGGCTGTTTGACTACCACCCCGACGCCATTCCGGCGCCCTATAACCACAGCAATATCGACAGCGATGAGCTGCTGTATTACGTAGACGGCGATTTTATGAGCCGTAAAAACGTGACCCGCGGCATGATTACCCTGCATCCCGGCGGTATTCCCCACGGGCCGCACCCCGGGGCCGTGCAGAAAAGCCTGGGAGCGAAGGAGACAAAGGAGCTGGCGGTGATGGTAGACACCTTTCACCCGCTGCAACTGACCGTAGAAGCGCTGGCAATTGAAAACCAGGATTATACGATGAGCTGGGCAGAATAGGGGGGAGGCCCCTGGCACATTTTTTTACCGTTTCTTACGGGCATTCCGTATATTCAGGAACTAAAAATTTATTGCCGTATGATTAAATTTTCATCATTGCAGCCGGGCAACCTGGTGGTTGCCAGCTTTGAAGACGTACAAAGCGAGGGGATTGTAAAAGAACTGAACCACGAGGATAAGGAAGTATGTGTGGAAACGACGGCGCAGGAATTCTGGTACAGCCCAAATGATCTGTTTCCCGTTCCGCTGAACGATGCGCAGCTCAAAAAGCTGGGTTTTGAAAAGATGGCGGTGGGCGACCAGGTGAAATATATGAAGGGAGCGTTCCGGATACTGGTTCCGCAGGGGGGTGATTTCTCGCATTTTGAGATGTGGTACCGCGAGGACCGACGTCATATTACGTACCCGGTAGCCGTTCACGAGCTGCAAAACCACTATTACCAGATGACAAAAGTAGAATTGAACCTTGAAGCGGTCTAAAACCGCCCATTATAGCAGTTTAAGGGGTAGTTTTCCACAAAAATGTGGAAAATTTCCCCACTTTTTTTTTAATTACACCAGTAACTCGTATCTTTGCACACCCAAAAAATATGGCAAAACAGGCACTAATTAAACAGGATGGCGTTATTATCGAAGCTTTGAGCAACGCTATGTTCAAGGTGAAACTGGAAAACGGCCATGAAATATTGGCGACGATTTCAGGAAAGATGCGGATGAATTACATACGTATTTTGCCGGGGGATAAAGTGGGGGTGGAAATGAGCCCGTACGATTTGAGCCGTGGCAGGATAATATTCAGGTATAAATAAACGGGCGTTTGGCCCTGGCTAAATAAAAAGAACATGAAAGTAAGAGCATCCATTAAAAAACGCAGTGTTGATTGTAAGATCGTGCGCCGCAAGGGTAAGTTGTACATTATCAACAAAAAGAATCCCCGCTTTAAGCAGCGCCAGGGATAATTAAAGAAGCTACAAGCCGCAAGCCATTAGCTGCAAGCGGTTCGTAGCAAAAGGCTTGAAGCTTGCGGCTTGTAGCCTGCAGCCCAACAGAAAGTATTTAAGTAAAGAACAAACTATAAAAAAAGCATATGGCTCGTATTGCCGGTGTTGATTTGCCAAAGAACAAAAGAGGAGAAATAGGGCTGACCTATATCTTCGGGATTGGTCCCTCTACCGCCAAATATATTTTGGGTAAGGCGGCTATTGATGTAAACAAGAAAGTAAACCAGTGGAATGATGATGAGCTGACGGCTATCCGTAACATCATCACCAATGAGTTTAAAGTAGAAGGCCAGTTGCGTTCTGAGGTGCAGATGAGCATCAAGCGTTTGCTTGATATCGCCTGCTACCGCGGTCTGCGTCACCGTAAAGGCCTGCCCGTTCGCGGTCAGCGCACCCGTACCAACAGCCGTACCAGGAAGGGTAAGAGGAAGACGGTTGCCGGTAAGAAGAAAGTAGCTAAAAAATAAGCCACCAGCTGTAAGCTTCAAGCTGCAAGCGCCTTCGTCCGGAGAGCCTTGCAGCTTGAAGCTTGCGGCTTGCAGCTTTTTGAAATATGCACCATTCATTACTGTTCCAATTACGGATACCCGGTGCAGGAGGAGGGTTGGAGCAGGTTTCCCGGGATTGACCCGGGAGATTGATTTTAAACAAGATTACCTTACAACAGATTTATGGCTAAAGCACAACAGCAGAACACCAACGCGAAAGCGGCTGCAAAGAAAAGAATCGTAAAAGTAGATTCTTATGGCGACGCGCACATCACCGCCAGCTTCAACAACCTTATTGTTAGCTTAACCAACAAGCAGGGTCAGGTTATTTCCTGGTCTTCGGCTGGTAAAATGGGCTTTAAGGGTTCCAAAAAGAATACGCCCTATGCAGCGCAGATGGCTTCTTCGGATGCCGCTAAAACCGCTATGGACGCAGGTTTGAAGAAAGTGGACGTATATGTAAAAGGACCCGGTTCAGGCCGTGAAGGCGCTATCCGCGCTTTGGCGCAGTCGGGTATCGAAATCGTCATGATTAAGGATGTGACCCCGCTGCCGCACAACGGTTGCCGTCCGCCCAAGAAAAGAAGAGTATAAGCCGAAGCCCTTTCGGGGGCTTCCTATTCATAACCCGGGTGCACAATTAATTTTAGATTTTTACTGATTGTGTACCGTCATTAAAAAATCAAACAAATACTATGGCACGTTACACTGGTCCAAAGACCAAAATTTCCCGTATGTTCGGCGAGCCCATCCTGGGCAATGGTAAGTGGTTGAACAAAAACAGCAACCCTCCCGGTCAGCACGGTGCACAGCGCAAACGTAAAACACTGGGTGAATACGCCCTGCAGCTCCGCGAAAAACAAAAAGCAAAGTATACCTATGGTGTGCTGGAGCGCCAGTTCCGCAAAACTTTTGAAGAAGCCGCCCGCCGCAAGGGTATTACCGGTGAAAACCTGATCAAGCTGCTCGAAGCACGTCTTGACAACACCGTATACCGCCTGGGCATCGCTCCTTCGCGTCCTGCCGCCCGTCAATTGGTAAGCCATAAGCATATTACTGTAAACGGCGATGTGGTAAACACGCCCTCTTTCCAGCTGAAACCAGGCGATGTTATCGGCCTGAAGGAAAAAACACAAGGTCTTACCGGCATTACCAGCCAGGTAAAGGGTAAGAACCCCAAGTTTAGCTGGGTAGACTGGAATGAAACCGAAATGGCCGGCACTTTTATCGCGTATCCCGAGCGTGAAAGCGTTCCCGAGAACATTAAGGAGCAGTTAATTGTTGAATTGTATTCGAAGTAATCGGTTTTGCTCCGGGAGGGCTTCGACCCTTCGGCAAGCTCAGGACAGGCCGAGCTCAGCCTGACAGCAGATAGCCTGAAAGTAGCTAACCCGGAACCCAACGAAGACCGATCGAAATACATTCATTATCAAAAATTGAAATTTCAAATATGGCCATTTTAAATTTCCAGAAACCTGACAAAATCGTGCTGCAGAAAGCAACCGATTTTGAAGCTCAGTTTGAGTTCCGTCCTTTAGAGCCCGGTTACGCTGTAACCATCGGTAACGCTTTGCGCAGGGTGTTGCTCAGCTCTCTGGAAGGATATGCTATTGTGGGTATCAGGATCGAAGGGGTGGAGCATGAATTTGCTACGATGAAAGGCGTAACGGAAGACGTTACTGAAATCATCCTGAACCTGAAGCAGGTACGTTTCAGGAAGAACGTGGACCATGAGGTAGCCAACGAAAAAGTTACCCTCCACGTAAAAGGAAAGACTGAATTCACTGCCGGTATGATCCAGGAAGGCACACAGAGTTTCCAGGTGATGAACCCGGAGCTGCTGATATGCACCATGGATTCCAGCTCCAAGCTGGACATCGAAATCACCATCGGCAAGGGCCGTGGTTATGTACCCGCTGAAGATAACAAGGTAAAAGAGGCTCCGCTGGGCTTTATTCCCATCGACTCTATTTACACGCCCATCAAGAATGTTAAGTACACCATCGAGAACACCCGTGTGGAGCAGCGTACCGATTATGAGAAACTGATCATGGAAGTGGCTACCGATGGCACCATTCACCCCGAGGAAGCCGTTAAACAAGCTTCCCGTATCCTGATTCAGCACCTGATGATTATCACTGATGAGAACATCACCTTTGATAACAAGGAAGAGAAGAAGGAAGACCTGGTAGACGAGCAGACATTGCAGCTGCGCAAGATCCTGAAAACGCCGCTGGAAGACCTCGACCTTTCGGTACGTGCTTTCAACTGCTTAAAAGCCGCCAAAATCAACTCCCTGAGCGAACTGGTACAGTACGAGCAGGAAGACCTGATGAAATTCCGCAACTTCGGTCAGAAGTCGCTGGCGGAAATAGAACAGGTACTGGGCGAAAGAGGTCTCCATTTTGGTATGGACCTTTCAAAGCTGGGCCTGGACAAAGAAGATCTGTAATTAACCCGGACCTCTCCCGCAAGGAGGGGTTCTTTTATTAACATAGTAAGCTGCAATTCCTTGACACGGTGCAGCCGAACCTTTCGACTCTTCTGCAAGCCCGGGGTGATACACCCGGCGGATAGAAGAGAAGATTTAAAAATTAAACGTCATGCGTCACGGAGACAAAATCAAGAATCTCAGCCGTACCGCCTCCCACCGGAAGGCCCTGCTGAGCAATTTAGCCTGCCAGCTCATCGAGCACAAGCGGATCGTTACGACCCTTGCCAAGGCAAAAGCACTGCGGGTATATGTAGAGCCCCTGGTAACCAAAGCCAAGGAAAACAGCACGCACCAGCGTCGCGTTGTGTTCAGCTACCTGCAGGACAAGGAAGCGATAAAGGAACTGTTTGATGTAATCAGCGCAAAGGTAGCCGGCCGTCCCGGTGGCTATACCCGCATCATCAAGCTGGGCACCCGCGTAGGTGATAATGCCGAGCAGGCCCTGATTGAGCTGGTTGACTTTAACGAGGTATATGGTAAAGGCACTGCCGCCAAAGCCGAGCCCGCTAAAAAGACCCGCCGCAGCGGCAGCAAGAAAAAAGCCGATACCGCCGAAACAGCGGAAGAAGCTCCTGCCGCCGAAGCGCCCGCCAAAAAGGCAAAAGCATAATTATTTAAAGCTCTTTTATAGTAAAGCGGGACTGTTGAATGTCCCGCTTTTTTTATGTACAGGTATGCCATATTTTGTATGCGACGCCAGGGGAAATATGGCATACCTTGGTTTTCTGTGAAAAACTATTGCTTTCCTGATGGCAACTAATACTTTTCTTTGCAAAACTTTTTAAACTGAACATGGCTACTACACAACCAAAGACCGCTATTTTATTGCTACTGGATGGAACGATTCATTATGGTCAGGCATTTGGCGCCACCGGCACCGCCACCGGCGAAATTTGCTTTAATACCGGCATGACAGGCTACCAGGAAGTATTTACCGACCCCAGCTATTACGGGCAGATCCTTATTATGAACAATGCCCATATCGGTAATTACGGTGTAAAGGAAAGCGATGTGGAGTCGGCCGGTGTGAAGATAAAAGGCATGATTGGCCGCAACCTGGAAGAGCAGTACAGCCGCAAAACGGCCCAGGGCTCGCTCAATGAATACCTGAAGCAACAAAATATCGTGTGCATAGAAGGGGTAGATACCCGGGCGCTGGTGGAGCATGTGCGTATAAAAGGCGCTATGAACTGTATCATCTCTTCGGAGATAAGCGATGTGGAAGAATTGAAAAAGCAGTTGGCGAAAGTTCCCGATATGGGCGGCCTGGAGCTGGCCAGCCACGTATCGACCACTACACCCTACGAAATGGGCGACGCCAAAAGCGACGTGCGCATTGCCGTAATGGATTACGGTATCAAAAAGAATATCCTTCAGTGCATGGTAGAGCGCGGCGCTTATGTAAAGGTATTTCCTGCCAAAACGGCTGCGGCCGAGCTGAAAGCATTTCAGCCCAACGGCTATTTTATCTCCAATGGCCCGGGCGACCCGGCGGCCATGGATTACGCCATTACCACGGTAAAAGACATCCTGAAAGAAAATAAACCTGTTTTCGGCATCTGCCTGGGCCACCAGCTGCTGGCCCTTGCCAACGGTATCCCTACCTTTAAAATGCACCACGGACACCGCGGCCTTAATCACCCGGTAAAAAACCTGGTAACGGGCAGAAGCGAAATCACCACGCAGAACCATGGTTTCGGCGTAGACCCGGAGGCCGTGAAAAAAGCGGCCAATGTAGAGGTCACGCACGTAAACCTGAACGACCACAGCATAGAAGGCATCCGGCTGAAAGACAGGCCCGCTTTTTCGGTGCAATACCACCCCGAAGCAACGCCGGGCCCGCACGACAGCCGCTACCTGTTTGACCAGTTTATCAGCGTCATCCGCGAAAACGGCAAGTAAGCCGTGGAAATGGCAGTCAACTGTAACCGTCACCTGTCAACTGTTCTTATATGACCATCGTGATCATCAATGGGCCCAACCTGAACCTGCTTGGCAAGCGGGAGCCGGATATTTACGGCAGCCAGTCGTTTGAAGATTATTTCAAAACACTGCAGCAGCAATACCCGCAGGTATCTTTTCAATACTACCAGAGCAATGTGGAGGGTGAGCTGATCAATGAATTGCAGCGGGTGGGCTTTGAGGCGGATGGCATTATCCTTAATCCCGGCGGCTACACACATACCTCGGTGGCCATCGGCGACGCCATCGCGTCTATCAAAACCCCGGTGGTGGAAGTGCATATTTCCAACGTGCATGCCCGTGAAGACTTTCGCAAGCTATCGCATGTATCGGGCAAGTCGGCCGGCAGTATCATCGGCCTTGGGCTGAAGGGATATGAGCTGGCGGTGCAGTATTTTCTCAAATAACTTATTGCGGGGCTAATAAATGTTCAATGTTCAATGCTCAATATTCAATCAGAGATCCCAATGAACATTGAGTATTGAATATTGAGTATTCGATAAAATGCGATTTACAACCAAACCCGCAGCAACAAAGCAAAGCCGGTATCCTGCCTGGGGTCGGCGGTTTTCTTGAGGATGTGCACCCCGTTATTGCTCCATGATTTAAAGACTTCTCCTTTTTTACGGCGCGCCAGCTCTTTTTCTATAGAGGGCTGCATAGCGCCCCGGGCTATCCATCCCAAATCGCCTTTGGTAGCGCCCTCGCCGCCCATGCTATAGGTTTGGGCCATTTCTTCAAAACTTGCCGCGCCTGTATTAACACGATCTACGATGGAGTTGGCCAGCGAATCGGCTACACGCCGGGTGAAGATGGTGGTATCGATAAAGATCTGGCTTACCCGGGTAAAGCTGTTTGGTATCTTAGCGAGCACCTGCACGAGGAATTTCTTTTCGATGGGACCATATACTTTCTTCACTTTTCCATTATAGGCAAGGCTATCGGCCTTGCTGCTGAAATGCAGGGTGTTCATAACGATAATGGTATCGAGCTTGAATTTCTTCTTCAATACATCGCGTACATAAGCAATGGGATTGGCAGCGTTTTCAATATTGGTTTTCATCTGGGCAATCGTTTGCTGCTGGCCGTGCGCCCATTGCATACAGGCAAGCAGCAGAAAAAAGGTAATCGATGATTTCATGCCTGGGTGTTTATAGGTTATTTGTTACTGTGCTTGTAGTAGAACCACTACAATATATAGGTATTTGGTTATAGAAACCGGTCATATTTGTTAAAGGTGGATAAAACCGGTGGATTTGTTGACAGAATCCGACAGTATTATTTTGAATATCATAATTGTCGCTGTAATTTAATGTTTTCATAGGATAAGGTTTAATGGTTAATGGTATTTGATTAGTGCATCCCGCCGCAAGGCGGGATTTTTTTTTGAGATACCGGTTGTTCAGCTTATCCCGTTCATCTCCGTCAGCACAATCGGTTTGCCATCGGTAATCACAATCGTGTGTTCGTGTTGCGCCATAAAACCACCGTTGTTACCTACCATCGTCCAGCCATCCTGCAGGGTGGTGGCAAGGGTAGAGCTGGTGGAAATGAATGTTTCAATGGCTACTACCGAGTTCTTCCTGAAGCGCGTATTATTAAAACGGTCCCGGTAATTTGCAATCTCCGCAGGCGCTTCATGGAGGCTTCTGCCAATGCCGTGGCCGGTCAGGTTTTTGATCACCTTATAGCCCCGCTTTTTCGATTCGGTTTCTATCAGGTGGCCAATGTCTGCAATGCGCACACCGCCTTTTATATGGCTGATGGCTTTTTGCAGGATGGCTTTAGATGCATCGATCAGCTGCTGGTGCTGATGAATGTCTTTGCCCAGCACAAACGAGCCGCCGTTGTCCGACCAAAACCCATCCAGCTCTGCCGAAACATCTATGTTAATAAGGTCGCCTTCTTTAAGGATGGTTTTATGAGAAGGAATGCCGTGGCAAAATTCGTTGTTGACGCTAATGCATGTCCAGCCGGGAAATCCATAGGTTAAATAAGGGGCCGACTTTGCGCCAAGCGCATTCAGTATCTGTGCGCCATATTCATCCAGGTGTTTGGTGGTCATGCCCGGCGCTGCATAGTGGGTCATCTCCTTCAGGGTGAGGGCAACGGCTTCGCTGGCTTTTTTCATGCCGGCCAGCTCAGATTCTTTAGTGATAGACATAGTTGCGTTGTAGTTATGGATGATTCAAATAACGGGCGATTCTGCCGGTAAAATGTTCAGTGATCCGGGCAAAAATAAGAAAAGAAAATCTCGCGCCAAAGTGGTGGCTGCCGGGGGGAGCCCGGTTGTTGCAGTCATCGTATGCGTTAAAAAGAACCGGGCGTCATCGTTAGCATTGCCAGCGACGACGCCCGGTTTGAAATTTATTCGGGACTTCCCGGCGCCCTCTTTAGAGGGCGCCGGGGGCTTAGTTATATTTTCTTCCCTTGGTAAACCACAAATCGCGGTAAGATACCGTAAAGCCGATATTGACAAAACGTTCTTTTATCAGGTTATTGCTCGTGGTGCCGCGCTGGCCTATTTCAAGCATCACATGGCCTGCCAGCGAGGGATAGCGTTTGGCGGTAAAGCCGTAACCGAAAGTAACCCCCATTTCATTCAGCTGCTCGCTGTTGATGCTAAGGTAGGAGGTGCCATAGTAAAGGCCTGCCTGGAAATACGTCTTTTCGAAAGAGGCGTTATAAGCCTGCAGGTTGTTGGATACTTCAAACCCGGCGGAGATGCGCTGTGCGTCCTGTAAGGAGAAGCCGGCGCCGCTGTATTTGGTGGAAGCCCAGTCCTGGAATTTATAATCGGCCAGCCAGGTATATTTCTTTGTATTGGCGTTGTCGATTTTTTTAATGTGCGAAAGGCTTACTCCTCCGCCGAAAGTATGGGGCAGCTTGAAATAATCTTCTTTAATAATATTGGAGCTCAGCAGCTGGCCATTGTTATCGGTGACGGTGATGGTGCTTTCTGAAGCAAGGCTTGTTTTATTGGAAAAGGTGGCGCCAATGCTGGCATCCCAGTCTTTGGCAAGGGGATGGTAGAACTGTGCGCCATAGGTAAAGTAAAAGCTGCGCAGGAAGTTTTGGTTGGTGGTGGTAAGCGATTCCTGCAGCTCGGAAGTGTACAGATTTTCTGTTTGGTTGAGCGAGCCGAACAGGTAAGAGGTTTGTATGCCCACCGAAAAATGCTTTGTTACTTCGAAGGCATTATTCCAGTACACCTGGTTGATGCTGCCATTGCCATCTACGGTGGCGGGCAGGCCTACGGCCGATCCTACAATTGTTTTGGCATAGGAAAAGCCATAATTGGCGGTGCTGAAGGGAGCGAGGCCAACGCCGCTGCCCCACCATTTATTGACCTTGGTGCCAACGGCCAGGCGCTTGATGGCGAAATCTTTTGAGCCGCTGCTGCCGGCTGTTATGGGTGTGCCGCTGTAATTGATAAACTGGGCCCGGCCCGACAGCTCGATATTGAAAAACTGCCGCGTGAGGGCGGTATAGGAAGCCGGGTTATTGTTGATAATATAACGATCGTTCCGGTAAGAATAACCGGTGTTGGCCATACCCGAGGTACGGTTATAGAAATTGTTTTCTACATCGCCTATTCCTATAACGGAATAAGGAGAGTTGGTATTCTGGCTATAAACGCCAACCGAACAAAAAAGCGATGCTACCAGGAGATATTTCTTCATCATTTAGCAGTTAGCGTTTTACAGAAACGTAATATATTTTGAGGCCAACGCGGGCGTTCACATTGGAATATTTTGAATCGCCTATTACCAGCCTGTTCAGCGACGAATAGCGGCTGCCGGCAGGCGGTATCATCAGGAGCCCGTTGGCCTGGTAATTATTGACAAGCGACATCTGTGCGATGAGATAGCTGGTCACATCGTAGGTATAGGCCGTATTGTTGGCATCCTGGTAATCGATAAACAGGTTGCCGGTTTCGGTAACGGCTGTACCGCTGGCAGCGGTGGTAAGGTTGCCGCCCGGCTCGTTGATGGCATCGGTTGTAGAAGCTACCAGCTGCGGCGGCAGGGAATAATTACCATTATAGCTGTAGCTGCCGGGTATAGGTTTTATGGTAAGCTGGGCGCTGATGATTTTTATGTAATCGGATCTTTGCTGCAGGTTGCGCAGGTAGGGGAAGGTAAGTTTCAGGTAGAGCCCGGTAGCTGCCTGCGAGTACCCGATATTGCTGGTTTGGGTAGAGGATACTTCGCGTTTGGCCGGGCTGAGCGCCGTAAGCGGGGTGCCGCTGCGGTCGAACGAAAGATTATTCCACTGGAAATTATTGTTATTGAGCGTGAAGTCGAATGCCTTTTTTTCGTAGAACTGTCCTGTTTCGTGGTAGTACATGCGCAGCACGACACTGTCTTTAAAGCCATATATCACATTGGCTGTTGTGCCGGCGTTGAGATTGAACCCTTTGAAGACGCGGGTAAACGTGGTGTTGTTTTTGAGCGTGTCCGACTTGCGGCGAAGCATACCAAACAGGGTGGCGCCGAGACCATTTGAATTGTCGAGCTTTATATTGGCGCTGTCGCCGTTGGAAGGGCGGATGGTCAGCGTACGCGTACCCAGTACGGTGGAGCTGGCAGGGAAAGAGGAGGTATTATAAAAAACGTATTGTGCGTCGGGGAGGGCTATTTCGGTGGTCAGTTGCTGCAGGTTATAGGTAGAGGTGGTGCTGGTATCGCCATAATAGCTCTTGTTGCTTTTCATAAGCAGCACGATCGAATCATATTGGGCGTTGGCCAGCAGATCGGGAAGGCTGTTGGTGGAAGGTATCAGCGAAAAATAGCTGCTGGCCGTAGTTTTACCAAAGTAAGGGTCGGTGGCCACGCCAAGCAGGATATTGCCCGTTTGGCTGGTCATAACAGAATCTTTATACACATTGGATACGCCTACCGTCATGGAGTCTACCAGTACGATATTGGTATTGCTGTTGTCAACATATGTTTCCCCGAACTTGATACTGGCTTTATCGCAGCCGGCGAACAAGGCTATTGAAAAAAGAATCGTTAAGCAGTAAGTCGTTTTCCTGGTAAATCTATTTTTCATGAATGCGCCAAATTTAGGGGCAATGATCGTTAACTAGTTGTTAGGGTTTTGTTACAATTATCCCCTTATTAATAATAGGAGCGGCTGGTAAAGCTGCTGCAAAGGGCGGCCGGAACAGGGTATATATACTCGTTTGCAATGGACGTTTTTTTGATTGAGAAAATTAAAACGGGCAAGGCCGGCAAAACAGGCTGCAATATTAGAACGAATTTTCGGGAAAACAGCCTCCTGCAGAAGATTTTACGCGGGCCAGCATGCAGCAGCGGCAAGCTGTTGGCTGTCTTCTTTGCCGGGATGCGGGGGGAAATAGCGCCGGGAGGAAAGAATCTACAAAAATTAAAGTTAAAAAGCAAAATATTCCTCTTTTTTTATTCTCTAATCTATAAATTCGCCCCCGAAACTGATTTGCTTTTGACGATTGGGCTAATTCTTATCGTTCTAGCTATCCAAAACAAATAAACATTTATGCGAAAGGTTACTTCTTATCTTTTTTTAACGGGGAGTGCATTGTTTTTACTTTACGCCTGTACCAAAACGGGATCTTCAACGACCATCGTGGGTAACTGGATAAACCGGTTTGATTTTGATGGTGTTGGCCGCACAAACGGCGTTTCTTTTGTGATAGGGGATATTGCCTATGTAACGACGGGTTATGGCGGTCAGGGCAATACAGATACGAGTACCGCAGTAAGTGATCGTCTTTTTGACACCTGGAAGTACAATGTCGATAATAATTCCTGGACCAAACTGGCCAACCTGCCCAAGTCGGCAGCCAGGTCCAATGCAGCCGGTTTTGCCACCAGCACCAAAGGATATATAGTAGGCGGCCTGGCATCAGACGGTATCACCCGGCTGAAGGATACCTGGGAATATGACCCAACTGCCAATACCTGGACCCAAAGAGCCGATTTTCTGGGTACAGCCCGCTTCGATGCTGTAGGCTTTGGTATCAACAACCTGGGCTATATCGCTACCGGTTTCGACGGCAATTACCTGAAAGATTTTTATAGCTTTACCCCGCCCACTACCGGCAATCCTAATGGCGTATGGGCTCAGCTGCAGAGCTTCCAGGGTTCCAAACGCAGGGGCGCTTCGGTATTTGTAAACGGCGGCAAGGCCTATGTAATGGGCGGCCAGGACAATACCACTTATCCCAGCGATTTCTGGGTATTCGATCCTGCCGGCGGCTGGACTGCCAAAGGCGCTATCGCCAATGTACTTTCGGACACCAAGGACGATGGCTATACCGGTATTACCCGCGTAAACGGCACCGCCTTTGTTATGAACAGCAAGGGATACCTGGCCACCGGCGCTGCAGGTTCGTTGTATAAAACGGTTTGGGAATATGATTTCTCTACCGATACCTGGGCGCAAAAGACCGATTTCGAAGGCGGCGCCCGTACCGGAGCCCTGAGCTTTACTGTTAAGAACAGGGGCTTCCTGCTCACGGGTACTTCCAGCACGTTGTACTACTCCGATTTCTGGGAGTTCCATCCCGACGAAGCATACAACCAGTATGACTAAGAAGGACAAGTTAATATTGCTTTTTTCTATCATAATGTTAGCAGCCGCAACCGGAATTCTTTTTTACAAAAGGAATTCCGGTTCTGCTTCTAAGGAGGTGCTGCGCATTAATCTGACCACCTTTAAGCAGGCCGCCGGCTGGGGATATGATATAAAAGCAGGCAGCTCGTTTTCCATTCACCAGGACCGGATACCGGTTATTCCCGGCAACAAGATGTTTATATCCGAGGAAGAGGCTTTAAAGACGGGTAAGCTGATGGTGGACAAGATAAAAAAGACGGGCAGGGCCGATATCTCCGTGGAAGAGCTCGATGCGCTGGGCATACACTATTAAACGCTAAACGCTAATAGAAACGCGAATGGGAGCGAATGAACGCTAATATCCACGCTACTCTTGCGCCGCATTAGCGTTCATTCGCTTCAATTCGCGAAAATGAGCGTCAGGAGTGCAGCTTCACGATATCGAGCAGGTTATTACGGTAACTGTTGCCGATAGGAATTACTTTCTCCCCGATTTCCACTTCTTTCTTCGAAATGCTCGCGATATGGCTGAGCGATACGATGTACGAGCGGTGTACCCGTATAAAATGGCTGGGCGGCAGGCGGTCAAGAAATGTTTTAAGGTTCTGCAGGGTGATGATGGGCTTGCTTTTTTTGCTGGTATATACCTGGGTGTAATCTTTCAAACCTTCGCAAAACA
>Ga0307508_10003194_pt1 | contig 16752 bp, 21 predicted proteins | sample 9_EM_MG_FD_203089 | JGI IMG/M metagenome (GOLD analysis project Ga0307508, IMG submission 203089) | Populus trichocarpa ectomycorrhiza microbial communities from riparian zone in the Pacific Northwest, United States - 9_EM | ecosystem: Host-associated > Plants > Roots > Unclassified | place...
GTCTTCCGTCCTTTCCCCTTGGCGAGTCCCTCAGGCGCGTTGTATATAGAGAGAATGTTTTTCCTTCGACGTTGTATCAATCAACCAATTCACTATCTTCGTCTCTATCGATCCCTATATTCCAACACAGTATTCCCTTGTCGTCAGGTTGGGAGCAAAGGGCTCCAATGGCATAGTCTGAGGCATCTGTCTCGATCTTGATGGGTCGTTCCGGGTCGAAGTACTCTAATATTGGTTCTGTCATCATGGCTGTTTTGAGTGTGTCGAAGGCCGCCTGTTGTTTGTCACCCCATTCCCAGTCCACTTCTTTCCTTGTCAGGTGGGTGAGGGGTGTTGTGATTCGGCTGTAATCCTGTATGAACCTTCGGTAGAAGTTGGCAAATCCTAGGGAGCTCTGGATTCCCATGATATTCGTTGGTTCTTTCCATTCCTTGATCGTCCTGATTTTTTCTTCATCCATGCGCAAGCCTTGAGGGGATATCACATATCCCAGGTATTTGATTTCCGTGTTGTGGAATTCGCATTTGGTGGCCTTCAGCGTTAATCCTGTTTCCTTGACTCGGTTTAGTATTGTTCGTACATGCCTCTGGTGATCTAGGTTCTGCGAGAATATCAGGATATCGTCCAAATATGCCATGCAGAAGATGTCAAGGTATTCACTTAGTATTTCGTTCATCCATCATTGGAATGAGGCTGGTGCATTGGTTAGCCCGAATGGCATGATGCAGTATTCGTACAGCCTGTATTGGGTGCGGAACACTGTTTTCCATTCGTCTCCGGCCCTTATCCTGAGGTTGTAGTCGGCGTCTCTTATGTCAAGTTTGGTGTAGATGGTGGTACTGGAGAGCTGATCGAGGGATTCTCCGATTAATGGCAAGGGTGTTCGGTCCTTGATTGTGATTTCGTTCAACTGTCAGTAATCCACACATAGGCGTAGTCCCCCGTCCTTCTTTTTGACAAAGTGTATTGGTGCCCCAGCCGGGGAGGTAGATGATCGGATCCATCCCCGCTTCTCATTGACCTCTAGATATTCCTTGAGAGCCTTCATTTTTACTTCGTTCAGGGGTCGCAAAGGCTCATACCGGGACATCTTTCCTTCCTCCAGTGGAATATGGTGGTTGTGTGTGTGGTGGGGTGGGGGTGCCGTAGGCTCTTTTTCAGTGAATACTTCGAGGAATTCGTGATATTCCGGTGGGATTGGATTTTTGATGGTTTTGGAGGTTTCCTTGATTTTGTCGATTACAGTCTGGCATACTTGCCATGGGTCTGTTTCGCCGATCTCCCAATTTTCCAGTGTTTTCTTGTGGTATTGCTCTGTGGCCTTTTCTTCCAGGACTGTGTTAGCTCTTGGGGAGCTAGGTAAGCATTTCTCGGTGCAGTGGTCTGAGTGGAATTTCACAGTATGATTCTTCCATCCTACCACCAGGTCATGGAGCTTAAGCCATGGGAGTCCTAGGATGATTGGCGCATTTCCGATCGTGAAGCAGTGTAGCCAGCTGTCTTCCTCATAATAGTTGATTGTAAGGTGGACTTGCATGTCGTGGGTTACTGGCCCACCGGTAACCTCACTCCCGTCTACGGTCAGCACCCATCTTGGTGTCACTTTTTGCTGCATTGGAATTCCGCTTGCCTCAGCGTAGGCTTTGTCGACGAAGTTCTCAGAGGCCCCGCTGTCTACTAGGGCGGTGGTATTGTACTCGTTTCCGTTGGTTCCTACGATTCGTACTTTGATCATGATTTTCTCTTCTCGATCATACCTGGTTGTTTGTATTCTGTAGGGTGGATCTGGTTCTGCAACGGGTTTCTCCCTCAGGTGACTGTTGCTTAGGCCTGTTCCCGAGGGCTGCCGTTTCCTGCCGGTTCGGGTTCTTCCTTTGTTTCATCACTTATGGTGTTTTCGTCGTATGTGGCTTCCGCTGCTCGGTATGGCCTCCTCCATGGGACCCGTGCTTTCTTGGGCTGTGGGCATACCCTCACGAAGTGCCCCTTTTTCCCGCAATTGTAGCATTCATCCGTTGGCGGTCATTGGGGAAACCGGTTCGTTCTTGGTGCAAACTTAAATCGTCGGGTGGCATCTAGGTCCATTGGATCCCCCGGGGGTGCTGCCGGAGGTTCTTTTGTGTGGACATGGAAGCGTGCTTCTGGACTAGCTGCCGGTCGTTGACTAATGACTCCGAGGTTGCATAGACAGCTATCTGTTTTGATGGTTGTGGTGGCATTGTCTACCAGAACGGTGACTGGTACTTCGCTCATGACCAAGTGCCTTTTTACTTCTGGGTGTAATCCATCTCGAAATCGCGCGATGCATACATTGTCCACATATGGGAGGTGTGCTTTGATTCACTGGAATTCCGCCCAATAGGTTGCTGCCCTCCAATTTGCTTGCTGGATTTTCTGGAACTTTTTGAAGGCTATTTCCTTGGCATCCACCTGGCCGAAGGCGTGCTTCATGCTAGTCTTCAGTTCTTCCCATGTTAGGTTGATTCCTCCCTCCTGGTTTAGGAAGGTTTCCATCCAATTCCATGCCACCCCTTGGAGTAGGGAGGATGCGTATCCCGTTTTTTTCTCATCGTCGTCGAATCGATTTCCTTCTGTTCTAAACTTCAGTTCGCACTGGGCCAGGAACATTTTGAACTTCGCCTTTTCTCCTTCGAATGGTTGGGAGTCCCGGAGCTTCGGGTAGCTGGTCTGCGGCGGTCTGTCGCATGCCGGTAGGAGTGTCTGCAACATTTCTGTTGTTAACAGGTGGGGTCTTTCCGTCATTCTTCTAGGTTGTTCGGGTGACTCGGGTGTCTGTGCTCTGGATCTTTGCTCTGGGGTTACTGGGCTCGGTGCTCGCTGGTCATCAGGGACGTCCCTGAATTCGATAAGGTTGAGGGGGTCCCTGGTGTTTTCGTCCAGGGAATCCACTTTGTCTTGTGTTGCTATGTCAGATGTCGATGGGGGAGACGCAATCTAGTGTCAAGATCCTGCCCTGACTACTCCGTGCTGCTCAACAGGTAATGTAGACTTGACTCCTAGGGGCATCGCTCGTTTCCTCACACGCCGTTTCGTGGGCTCGTTGTCCTTGCAGTATCCATCACGCCCGGCGTGGTCTCGTCACAGTCTTCCCACACGCCTTTGCGTGGGCTCATTGTTCTCACGGCATCTGTCACACTCGGCATGCTCTCGTCGTGGTTTTCTCACACGCCTTTGCGTGGGCTCGTTGTTCTCGCGGTATCGATCACACCCGGTGTGGTCTTGTCGCGGTCTTCTCACACGCCTTTGCGTGGGCTTGTTGTTCTCGCGGTATCCGTCACACCTGGCGTGGTCTCGTCGCGGTCTTCTCACACGCCTTTGCGTGGGCTCGTTGTTCTCACAGTATCCGTCATGCCTGGTGTGGTCTCATCGTGGTCTTCTCACATGCCTTTACGTGGGCTCGTTATTCTCGCGGTATCCGTCACACCTGGCATGGTCTCTTTGCGGTCTTCTTACATGCCTTTGCATGGGCTTATTGTTCTTGTGGGGTTTGGTGGTCACAGTGCCGGTCACGGGTAGAGAGGTAGGTCTGTGGAGAGAGATAATAGATTGCGTGGAGAAAGAATCTCCAGACTAGCTACCGCGCCCTTCCTTTATACCTTTTCCTTTACCATGGAATCACAGTCCCGCCCGCAAGACTGACACAGAGATTTCCATCATGACTCCATTGCCGCGCCCCAGAAACACACGATCCTACTCGGCTCCTTCTTTCCTCTGCAACAGAAAACCCAAGGCAGACTCGCAAACAGTAGAAAACGACAAGCACTCAGGGTAAACAATTAAACATAACACAGGCAAAAGCGAGGCAGACACGTAACAGTAAAGGAACAACCAAGGAAACAACAAGTGAAGCAATAAACATAACACAGGCGAAAGCAAGGCAGACACGCAACAGTAAAGGAACAACCAAGGAAACAACAAGGGAAGCAATAAACATAACACTGAATAACACGAGGCAGGCACACACACGTTTTACCCGATCTTGGTCAGCCAGCGACTGGGTCAGGGTTCTGAGGAATATCACTCCCGGAGTGATATTTGCAAGGACTAGGATGTTGCGTCTAGGCGCGTAGGATAATTGTGGCCACGGCGGCGGAGACAAGGATGAGCCACATGGTGGCAAGGGTTACGGCGGCGCCTGTGGTGGCTCCGGAAAGCCTCTCATGCCAGGTTCGTGACACATCACCACACTGCAAAGTAGGAGCTACTATGCAGAACGTTTCAGTCACACTAAATCGATAAGAAAGGGAAGAATTGGGTGAATATAGACTGTGGGGGCCGGGGTATCTACGACTGTATGAGTGGAATTTACCAATTTCAGCTATTGCGAGTGATTTCGCAAGCAACTTCTCAGGTGCCTAGCATTTTCTAGCACCTGCGCTTTTGTATGGTTAGGCACGCTTACCACAGCTCGGCATGCTTACCACAGCTGGGCTCACTAAAGACCCCTCCGATTGCAAAATAAGACAGCACAGGTCGCAATTCCACCCCTTTTTTCTTCACCTTTCATCATACGCCCATTGCACTCGAAACATCTTACTTGCTATCATCCATACTCCTAGCAACCTGTTCGCCACCATCCTCATTGACATCGTACTCATCAGGTCCTACCAATGCCATCCATGCTGCCAGCATCCTTATCGACATCGTACTCATCGTGTCACATTATATTGTACAACTTCCCAATGTCACTTGGAAAGCTGTACTAACAATCTGACAAAGCATGTCAATTTTTTTGCCACATCTTATTCACGAATATCCTTGCCACCGGCATCATCCTCACTGCCATCCTCATTGACATCGTACTCATCAGATCGTACCGATACCACCCATGCTGCCAGCATCCTGATCAAGATTGTAGTCATCGTGTCATATTGTACAACTTCCCCGTGTCTGTCACTGGAATAGCTGAGCTAACAATCTCACAAAGCACATCGATCTTCTCACTGTGTCTTATTCGCGATTGTCCTTGCCGGTGCCATCATCCGCACGTTCATCCTCATCGACATCATACTTGTCACGTCGTATTGTACAGCTTCCCACTATCTGCCACTGGCAGAGCTGTGCTAACAATCTGACAAAGCACGTCGATCTTCTCGCCGTGTCTTATTCATGATTCTTCTTGCAGCCGGCATCATCCTTGTTGTGTTGTATTGTACAACTTCCCACTGTCTGTCACTCTGAGGACCTGCACTGACAAGCTCACAAAGCACGTCGATCTTCTCGCTGTGTCTTATTTGCGATTGTTCTAGCTTCCAGCATCATCCTCACCACCATCCATCTCGATATCGTACTCAGCACGTCCTACCAATGCCATCCATACCACCAGCATCCTCGTTGACATCGTACTTGTCACTTCGCATTGTATTGTACAACTTCCCACTTTCACTTGGAGAGCTGTGCTAACAATCTGAGGAAGTACATCGATCTTTTCGCTACGTCTCATTTGTGATCTTCCTTGCCACTGGCATCATCCTCACAGCTATTCTCAATGACATCGTACTTGTCATGTCGTGTTGTACAACTTCCTGCTGTCTGTCACTTGGAAAGCTGTGCTAACAATCTCACAAAGCACATCGATCTTCTTGCCACATCTTATTTCCTATTGTCCTTGCTGCTGGAATCATCCTCACTGCCATCCTCATCGACATTGTACTCATCGCGTCATATTGTACAACTTCCCACTATCTGACACTTGGAGAGCTGTGCTAACAATCTCAAGAAGAACGTTGATCTTCTCGCAACGTCTTATTTGCGATTGTCCTTGCCGCTGGCATCATCCTCACCTCCATTCTCATTGACATCATACTCATCGCATCCAGCCAATGCCATCCACACTGGCGGCATCCTCATTGACATCGTACTAGTTACGTTGTATTGTACAACTTCCTCCTGCGTCTGTCACTATGAAAGTTGTGTTAGCAATCTGAGGAAATTTGTCGATCTTCTCACAGTGTCTCATTCACGATTGTCCTCATGGTCGGCATGATGCAGCTGGGTGCTTGCACTGGGTAAGGTAAGTTTGGTAAATAGATGTACATTAAATGTAATCAATAGAACTGGATTGAGTCACAATTATTTCATAGTCTTTGCTAAAATGTACCATTGTTACAGTGGGTATTTGGAGAAGTGGAGAAAGAAACGAAAATAGAGTGAGAGTGGGAAAAAGTGAAAGTGGAGTGAGTGAAGAAGAACAAGGGATGGTGCTAGGGTTGGAAAAAGATGGGGTTAAGGAGTTTAGGGTAGTGCTAGTATGTGGGAGGGGAATTTTGCCCAAGTATAAAATAGTTTCTTCTTGCTGTTGTTAGAGAGCAGCCTCCTACAAATTCATACCTTTTCTCTACATTTCCCCCACTTTTTACACAAATACCAAACGTTTTGGTTGAGTTTGGCCCTTCCATTCTTCCGTTGAAGAATCCCACACAGCGCCCATTCTCTTGCCTCCCCAACACTGGTGACCACAGCAGGGAGCCAGCTGTTGTTGAGGATTCTTCTTACAACCCTGTCCAACTTTTACCATCAATTTGGTTGCTCTGAGCAGAGGGACACCCTTTGTGGGTCCAAACTGAGAAAACCATCGACCCTACGGAACCCCAATCGAATTCGGGGTGTACAAACAGACACCCAGGAAGTGCGGGGTTTTGTTCGGGATAACCAAATTACGAAAAGCAACTACAATTGGGTGTAGGTGGCATAAGTAGTGGACTCCTCTCGAGAACAATCCACCAGCAGACTGCCTGCACCCTTTCCGATGGGAAGTCCTTGAGATTTCCAACCCCCAGAAAATACAAATACTGATCTAGAGAGCCGACATAGCTACCCAAATTACAGGCAAGGCTATTCTGGCTGCTTCCTATATCCATTCCAAGTTTCGCATATCCAGAAAGTCTGATTTCATCTGCAATCAGGACATTACCTTCATCGAAAAACTCTTCAAGGAGTACCCAGACCAAGAACCCAACTGCAACCTCTACCGCAGAGCATTCTACCAAGTATAGGATGAGGAGCTTCCAGCCGAAAAGTGGTTGTTCCTTGTTTCGATCTTCCACGGTTGCTTTGGTATCATTGTGTACCCCGATCATCCGGATGGTACACCTGTGATTACACCCTCCAAGGATAGCAAGGACTCGCTGTTGTCAGTCGTTTCACAACTCTCAGGAGCATTTCTCCCATGAGAAGAAAATTTTATCTCAGAAGCTACCCCCGAAAAGGGTGATGAATTGTCATCGTCTTAAGAATCCTGTGAAGATCATTGCAAATATCACGCTGATAAGTTGAGTGATATGAGCAATTTGAAAACGGCGGAATTCAAGTCCGCAATTGTGACACTGGGGTTGTATTGTAACCGGAGTGTGGAGAGAATCAAAGGTAATCAGGCTACTTTCGATAATTCACAACGGAATAATCTTAGATCTTGAGTGTGGGCTTCGTTGGTAGTGTTCGGGCTGTCTCCTCTTTCGTTGGGGTGAGAGAGGTCGACATATATAGGCACGGGGCGGGGTGAGATCTGGTGACTCGTGCTAACTATTCCTCTGAGGTCGATGAACCCCCACCTGAGCGTGGGCCCGTCTGAGACTCATATTGGTCCTGGTCGGTACTGGCGATAAGGTGAGAGGCCAGGTCCGATTTGCACCACAGAATTCCATCAGTTCTAGACTGAGTTCTTTCCGCAGCCCGGTAGCCGTCTGAAGCTGGGTGGCTATGACAAATGAGCTCTCAGAAGAGTCTCGACCGAGCTCTCTGGAGAGTCTCGTCCCAGCACCTTCCCTCTCACGTCTCCGGTTTGACATGGCCCCCTCTCCGGAATTAATCCTTACGACCGATTGGCGGTCGTAACCTTTAACTCAGTTCTTATCTCCTGTCTAGACTCTCTAAGGTCCACCTACGAGAATAGCTAGCTACCGGTACGTATCTTCCCTTGGTACGTACGTCTCTAAGGATACGTACCTCCCTTTCGGTGTGTACTGGAGCCCGTACCAACCTGTGATATTCCAGTGTAACACTACCTTCCCCTCCCCTTAGCTTAGTCCCGAAGCTATGTATACATGTCCTATCGATGTAGCCCGTCTCTTCCTGAATGAATATTGCCGGACATAATGCTTGCCCGCTGAATGCAGTCCTCCTCCCCTGTATCCCTCCAAGTCACCGGATAAGGCACTGTCTTTAATCCGTCGGAATGACTGGGCCCTCTGAGTAGGCCGGTGCGTACTTATACTGTCGTTTGTTGTGGCGCCTTTAGTGGGGCCACGCTGTGTCCCAACCAGGATTCGATTCTCCAGGAGAGCGGGTAGAAATTCGGTGGGCCAAGGGCTGAAACCGGGGTTCAGATAGAGGCAAGAACACTCGTTTGGAGTGACGCAATACGTGTCAAGAAGTGCCCGCGCCTTCTCGGTTGTCATCCCATATCTTTCTTCGGGTTCTCCTGAGTCCTCGTTACCGGGTTGTGTGGTACCTGGCGTGGGTTCCCTAGTGGGCTCGATGCCCAAGAAGCGGGTCTTACAGGGTTGATCCTTGTTTCGGACTTCAGTTCCAAGGTCGTCTCGAACCGAGCTCTTTCTGTGCGGGGAGAGCCTATGGTGCCCTTCATGCTAGTAACCGGGATCTGGGTAGAGGCCTCCTGTGGGCGTGCCGAGGAGTGCCCGCGCTGTCAGGGGCGGGGTGCTCCCGCGGCCCTGGGTTCTAGCCACCGGTTCCTTATTCCGAAAATTGGTCGCCCGGGGGTCTTCGTTGTCCTTCCGATGTTGATTCCCTTGCTGGCAAAGCGGGTCTTCTTTTCGTGCGTGCAAGATGAAGTCCTCCTTCATTCCTGCTACCGTTCGTGCTTCGTCGGGCCCTTTTATGGACATCCTATCTAGGTGTCGGTGAGCCTAGTCCCTCGGCACGTCTGGATTTTGTTGGTGGAACTCCCTGAGCTTCTCCAGGCCACCTACCGAAAAGTTGTCGAATGGCTCTTCCGTCCAGTCCTTGCGCTCCAGATAGTCGAGCCATTTGACGAGGTATAGGATTCTTTTGTTATTTCCCCGGCCGTGTTCAACCGAGGACATACCTTCTTTGACGTCGTATTCTTCCGACTACTCGATGTCGTTGGCCTCCCATAGTACCTTTGAAGGGTCCGGTGGTGCTCATTGCTCACTGGTTCGGTAGGGTTTGAGCAGCGAGACGTGGAAGACGTTGTGAATCTTCCATATCCCGGGCAGTGTGAGGCGGACAGCTAGCGGGGAGGCGATTTTCTCGATCTGGAAGGGGAATCTGTCATGATGTATCTGGGATTCTACCCAGAAACGGTCGACAGCCAGAAGATCGCCTGGGTCAGAACCCTTTTAACCAACACTGCCCTGGTGTGGCACCTTCACCGGTACCGAGAATTGTGAGAAAACGACACCTGGGTCAATTACACCATGGCCATCCAGGCGGAGTACCGAAACGAACGCGAAGCAGCGGACGCCCAGCTCAAGCTAGGGCAACTGAAGTACCAAGGGTCCATTCGCACTTACCTTACGGAGTTCTGAGCACTCAACAACTTCGCCCGAGCAACCGGCGAAGCACTGAGTGAAAAAGTCGACCTCACAAGGCCAGATGCGGTAATTGACATGCGGTTTGCCCACTACCAGGAAGATTTTGCGGACGACGAAGGCTTCCTACAGGCCACTCACCAAGCGGACCTACAGGTGGAAAAGAAAAAGGTGCTGAAACAGGCCTGAGAACAGACGAAGGGCAACAGCTCCTCGGGAACAAGCGGAAGAAACGACAAACGGAAAAAGGAAGGACAGGACAAGAGAAACTCTGACGGAAACAAGCGGGGAAAGGAGACGGACAAACCCCGCCAAGACAGGGCGGAGTCTCGAACAGACAAATGCCCCTGGTGGGGAGGCAAAGACCACTGGGCCTCTAGGGACGAGGCAATGAGAGGAGTTCCGGCGAGAGAACAGGAAGAATATGGACAGAGACGTGACTACTGCTGGAGGTACGGGAGAAGCGGACATCGAACCTACGAATGCTTCTCCTTCAGCACGGTGAAAGGAACAACACTCCCTACGGCCCTGTGGAAGGCGGCGGCAGCCGTGCAAAAGTGAGGAAGAGAAGACGAGAAGATTGAGGAGGCCGCCGCAACCAAACAACAAAAGGTTGCAGCAGTGGAAACCATGGAAACAGATGCTGTGGCCCTGTTGTGGGAAGAATCCAACTCGGATTTTTAAGAGGTCAGGAACCGCCGCAGCCTAAGACCTCAATGATAATATGTGGACTATCCAAGAAATGAAGGAACAAGGAACCAAGTGCTAGAACCCCGTTAAAAAAACCAAGGACAGTCCCCAGCGGCACACACCCAATTATCACTATGATACTGCACATGGGTGAAAAGAAACACCAGATCTGGGTACTACTGGATACCGGTTGCTCCGTTGCGCTCCTGAATCAACAGATAGTGGAGAAACTCGGGATCAAGAAGAAAGTGCATCGGCAACCTCACAGCATAGAGAATTACACCGGGGAAAGCGTCAAAGGAGCAGGACAATTTTATACAGAGCCAATGCTCCTCCAACAACGAAGACACTATTCCAAGGAGAAATTTGAAATTTCACCAATGGAAACAAATATTGACGCTTTCCTCTCTTTTGACTGGATAACAGCGCATCCACCCCAGGGGACCTGGACGAACGAAGAAATTCGGTTTGACAGCACCAAATTCATAAGGGAGTGCACCAAGTACGAAACAGGCCAGTCCTCACTAACCTGGGACGAATCGGTTGCTACCGATCCCGATGCTCGGGTTATCGGGTACGTATCAGCGGCGGAAGAAGACCCGTTGAAGAAAGTCCCCATGGAATTCCGGCACTATCTGGGAATAATGGGAAAAGAAGCCGCTGACGCTCTTCCAATACATTGACCTTATGATTGCAAGATCGACCTTCAGGAAGGAAGTACGGCGCTCTGGGGACCCATATACCCACTCTGAGAGGAAGAGCTTCGAACTCTCCGGGAATGGCTGAAAGAGATGGAGCGAACAGGAAAAATCAGGCGCTCCACATCGCCGGCGGGATCCCCGATCCTTTTCGTACCCAAGCCACACGGATGAGGACTCTGCCTCTGTGTCGACTACCGAGCGCTGAACCGCGTCACCATCCCGAACCGATACCCATTACCGCTGATGCAGGAACTACAAGACAGAGTTCGAGGGGCACAATGGTTCACAAAAATGAACCTAAAAAACGGGTTCCACCTCATCCGAGTAAAAGAAGGGGATGAATGGAAAACCACGTTTCGAACCCGCTACGGTCTCTTCGAGTTCCAGGTGATGCCTTTCAGACTGACCAATGCCCCCTCCACCTTCCAAGACATGATGAATCATGTATTTTCCGACATGCTAGATGTGGGAGTGATAGCCTACATGGGCGACATACTCGTTTACGTAGACACTGAAGAAGGACACAACCGCACGGTTAAGGAAGTGCTCAAAAGACTGCAAGCGAACGGGCTGGCAATCTCCCTGGAAAAGTGCGTCTGGAAGGCCAAGGAAGTGGAATTCCTAGGGTACATAATCGGAAGAAACTGAATAAAAATGTTGGAAGAAAAAGTGGAGGCGGTATTGGGATGGAAAACTCCGAACTCGTTAACGGAGGTCCAATCCTTTCTGGGATTCGCTAATTTCTACCGGCGCTTCATAAAAAACTACTCCCAAGTGGCAAAACCCCTCACGGAGTTAACAAAAAAAGAAAAAGGAAAGGGATGGGTATGGAACCAAGAAGCGGAGGCCGCCTTCAAAGACCTTAAGTACCGATTTGCCACGGCCCCAATTCTGGCTCATTTCGACCCAGCAAAACCAGTCATAGTCGAAACGGACACATCGGACTTCGCCCAAGGAGCCATCCTATCATAACGAAACGAGGAAGGACGCCTCCACCCAGTAGCCTTTCACTCCAGAAAGTTCCAACCCGTGGAGATCAATTACGAAATCCATGACAAGGAGCTCCTAGCAATAGTGGATACCTTCAAACACTGGAGATGCTACTGTCAGGGAGCTACTCACCAGGTCCAAGTACTCTTGGACCATCACAATCAGGAGTACTTTACCACCACTAAAGTATTGAACTGTCGGCAAGCACGCTGGGCACAGGAACTGGCCGGAATAGACTTCAAAATCTTCTACCGACCTGGGTGGCAGAACGGCAAACCAATTGCACTATCCAGGCGTCTGGAGTACCGCCCAGAAAAGGGGGGGGGTAGAAAACCAGCCAGTCACGACAGTTTTGGGAAAAAATCACTTCGAGGAACGATTAACGAAATCATTCATCTGTTCCTCGGCACAGCTGACATCACTCCAGAAAAGAAAGTGGATGGAGGAATTCCTGGCAAACGTCAGGGAGGAAGGGAAGAAGGACGAAGCCTATGAACAGGCAAGGAAACAGGAAGCGGCGGCGGAGGAAATGTCACCGAAGGACCGAAAGGTCAAGGAACTAAGTTGCGAAAACAACTTACTGAACCGACGAAACCTGCTCTGGGTACCAAGGGGACTGGTACAAAGGATTATGGAATCAGAACACGACACGAAGGTGGCCGGACACATGGGGCAGGACAAATCCATCGAACTAATCCGACAAAACTTCTGGTGGCCAAAGATGAACATATGAATCATCGACTTTGTCAGAACCTGCCCCGAATGCCAACAGAACAAGGCGTCCCGACACCAACCCTATGGGCTGTCCTCCCTGCTAGAATTGCCTTACGCCCCATGGCAATCCATAGCAATGGACTTCATCATGGAACTCCCAATCTTGGACGGCTGCGACCAAAGATGGGTAATCATCGACCGGTTCACCAAGATGGCGCACTTCCTCCCTTAGGGGAAGGAAGGAAAGACGGTGGCAGACCTGGCCGTCATCTTTGCCCGAGAAGTATGGAAGTATCACGGCCTCCCCACTAATATTGTGTCAGACCATGACTCCAGGTTTACCTTGGAGGCTTGGAGGGAGTTCCTACGACTCTCGGGAATTCGGCCTCGAATGTCAACAGGGTTCCATCCACAGACCAACGGCCAAACGGAACAGCTCAACCAAACGATCGAAGCCTACCTCCGAGCGCTCGTCACCAAGGAACAGGACGACTGGGTTGCGCCTGCTACCGATGGCTGAGTTCGCCTACAACAACTCCACCACCACGGGTAATGGTATGTCTCCGTTCTATGCTAACTATGACTTCCAGCCAGCAGCCATGAACCCCGCGTCAACGGAACCCCTCAACCCAGCAAGCCAAGTCTACACCCACTGGATGCACACTGTGCACGAAGAGTCCCAGAAAGGGCTGGAAGGTGTACAGGAGCGAATGCGCCGGTACACCGATCCGACGCGAAAAGAACCCCCAGCATACCAAGTAGGATCCTTGGTGATGCTCAACGGCCGCAACATCAAAACGCGCCGCCCATCTAGGAAACTGGACCACAAGAATCATGGTCCCTTCCAGATCGAGAAAATCGTTTCCCCGCTAGCCGTCCGCCTCACGCTGCCCCGGAAATGGAAGATCCACAACGTCTTCCAAGTCTCGCTACTCGAACCCTACCGAACCAGCGAACACCGAGCACCACTGGACCCTTCAAGGGTATTACGGGAGGCCAACGACATCGAACAGTCGGAAGAATACGATGTCGAAGAAGTTATCTCCTCGGTTGAACGCGACCGGGGAAATAACAAAAGAATCCTATACCTCGTCAAATGGCTCAACTATCCGGAATGCAAGGACTGGACCGAAGAACCGTTTGACAACTGTTCAGTAGGCGGTTTGGAGAAATTCCAAGAGTTTCACCAAGGAAATCCAGACGTGCCGAGGGACTACCGACTTACCGACGCCTAGGCGGAATGTCCATAAAAGGGCCCAGCAAAGCATGAGCGGTAGTAGGGGTGAGGGGGTTTGGAGGACCTCATCTCACGGAAACCGGTTGACAGACTTTCGGAATAAGGAACCAGCGGTTCGGATCCAGGGCCGCGGGTGCACCCCGCCCCCGACAGCGTGGGTACTCCACGCCACGCCCTCAGGAGGCCACTACCCGGATCCCGGTTACCAGCACGAAGGGCACCATAGGCTATCTGAATCCCGGTTTCAGCCCTCGGCCCACCGAATTCCTACCCACTCTTCTGACGAATCGGATCCCGGTTGGGACACAGCGCAGCGTAAAGGAAAGTACTCGAAAAAAACCCAGGGAACATGACGTAGGACCACGCAACGGCCTAGTCCCAGGGCCCAGCCATTCCGATGGATTACAGAGAAAGATGCACTGATCCGGTGGCTGGGAGGGCTGTAGGGGAGGAGGACTACAGCCACGGTAACCACACCACACAAGAGTTACCTCACGAGCACACACCCAAAGAAATAGACGGGCTACCTAGATAGAAAGAAAAGTGTTAGCGCTCGGGATGAGGCTAAGGGAGGGGAGAGGTGGTGTTACACCTAGAATATCTCGAGTACGTAGCTACGCTAAAGAGAGGTACGAAAGGATGACGGAGTGCACCCAGAGAGTCTAGGAGGGAGATAAGGTCTGGAGTTGAGCTTACGGCAGTAACGGACCTAAGATGTATAAACTCTGGAGATGAGGGGAAGATTGCAAATGACGAGGTGCTTGGGCTAGGACCTCTCCCCCGAAAGGAGAGGATGCCCCAATGCCTGCTGATGGCATACAGACTGCCGGACTTGGGCTAGGACCCCTCCCCCGAAAGGAGGGGATGCCATATCGCCTGCTGATGCCGCATGGAAAAGAGTCGGGTAGGGAAAGCACCCTGCCCGCTTGCATGAAACCTCACCTCCCCTTATCTACACCCTGCCAGGACCAATGGGTCGCCCATGAGGTCCATGCACCTCGGGGGAATCCAAATCCGAGTCACCATCTCTCATGACGGCTCTACTCAGATATAAGCCGAGGTTTTCCGCCCCGACAGAAGGAAAATCAGCACGAATATCCTCACCAACACTACCACCAAAACCCACACACAAGATCTAAGATTATTCCGCAGTGAATTATCGAAAGTAGCCTGATTACCTTTGATTCAACCCACACTCCGATTACGATACAACCCCAGCGTCACATATGCCCTGACACTCATTGTCTGAAAGGCATATGCCATGGCAGTTGTGTCCGAACGCAGTTGTCTTGACAGCTGTGTCCAGAAGGCAAATGCCCTGACACTCCTCATCCGGAAGACATATGCCGTGGTGGCTGTGGCCGAAAGCAGTTGCCTTGCCATCTGAGTCTGGACACACAGTGCTGTGGTGATCTGAGTCTGAGCGCATGGTGCCAAGGGAAGCGGCATCCGAGTTAAGCAGGTTGTGTCCAAAATGTCTAGAGCGTCTAGTGCGTCCAGACACCCAGGACGCAAATATTTTTTTTCTTGATGCAGACAGACTCCAACTTGGTACCTTCACTGGACTCGAACTCAATTCCTTGGGCAGATGGGGACTTGATGCTTTGGCAGTCAGACTCGGACTTGGTGACTCGAGTATAGTCAAACTCTATTTCTGGGTCAGACTCGGACGTGACACTTCAGTGGTCAAACACAGACTTGGCAACTCAATTGAACTTCAACTCAATTCATTGGAGGCCTTGGACTCGATGCCTCGGCAGTCAGACTTGGACTCACTGACTCAAGTAGAGTCAAACTCAATTCCTCAGTCAGACTTGGACTCTATACCTCAGTGGTGAAACACGGACATAAGGGAAAAAAAATGGTGTCAAGAGCGTCCGGATGCCCCAGACAGTAGAGACGTTCTGGACACAAACTCACTAACCCAGACGTAGCTTACCATGGAGCATGGCATCCAAATACCGCTACCACAGCAGTGTGTGTTTGGATGCAGCATGTCAGGGTACCATGCATCAGGATGCAGTGTGCTAGGGCACAGTGTGTAGGGACGTAGCAGCTACAGCATATACGTTCCGAATGAGGAGTGACAGGGTATTAATCTTCTGGATGCAGCGTGTATCTTCTGGACACAGGGTGTCAAGGAAGATGGCTTCCGTACAATGCATGCCATGGTACCACACGTCCAGATGCAGTTGACAAGGCACAACACATCCAGACTCAGCTGTCAAGGCACAATGCGTCCAGATGTACCTGTTAAGGCAACACGCATCTGGACACAGCTGCCACAGCATATACCTTCCTGACGAGGAGTGTCATGGCAACTGCACTCAGCATGCAGTGCGTGTATTCTGGATGCATAGTGTCAAGGCAATTTTCTTCCAGACAGCACATGTCAAGGTAAATGTCTGGACGATGCTTACAATGGCGCATGACATGAAGGTAACAGAGTGGTCAGGGTGGTAGCATCGAGACACAACTGTCAGGGTACAGTGTTGGGGAGCCAAGAGAATGGGCGCTGTATGAGATTCTTCAATGGAAGAATGGAAGGGCCAAATCCAACCAAAACGTATGGTATTCGTGTAAAAAGCGGAGGAAACATAGAGAAAAGGTATGAATTCGTAGAAGGCTGCTCTCTAACAACAGAGAGAAGAAACTATTTTATACTTGGGCAAAATTCCCCTCCCACACACTAGCACTGCTCTAAACTCCTTAACGCTATCTTTTTCCAACCCTAGCTGTCAAGATCCTGCCTCGACTTCTCCATTGGGCTCGACAGGTAACGTAGGTGGGGCGGTGGCGCACGGGGTCCTACTCACACTACCGGCGTACTCACACTTCGGTCGTCCTCACACGCCTTTGCGTGGGCTCGTTGTTCTCGCGGTATCCGTCA